>Ga0209415_10002507_pt1 | contig 34402 bp, 35 predicted proteins | sample PeaSoiSIISIP2007_FD_187696 | JGI IMG/M metagenome (GOLD analysis project Ga0209415, IMG submission 187696) | Peat soil microbial communities from Weissenstadt, Germany - SII-SIP-2007 (SPAdes) (version 2) | ecosystem: Environmental > Terrestrial > Soil > Wetlands > Peat | place: Germany... | reverse complement strand
TTTTTGGACCATTCATCTTGGCGGTTCTAGTGGACTTCACGAGTCGAGTATTCACCAACGTCGGAGCCTTCATTAGATGAAGCGCTCCGGAACCGGGTGAAGGCGGCCGAAAGCCAAGGAAGGCAAAGCCGCAAAGCTGGCCGGAGCGCCGTAAAAGCGTGCTAGACGTTTTTCACATCACCACGGCTAAGTTCGAGACGTTCATCTTGGTCTTGATCCGGTGCAGCGTGATCTTGTTCTTGTTGCCCGTCTTCTCGGCGCCGCAGATTCCGCGGCTGGTCCGCATGGGATTGGGGATGTTCATCGCCTTCGCGATCGTGCAAACCGTCCCGACGATCGTTCCGCTCGACCTGGCCGGGTTCGTGGGAGCGATCATCAGTCAGGCGCTCGTCGCGTTCGTGTTCGGCTACGTGTCGTATCTCGTCTTCATGGGCATTCAGTTCGCGGGTGAGATCCTCGACCTGCAAATCGGCTTCGCCGTCTCCAACATTCTCAATCCGATCACTCAGCAACAGATCACGGTCATCGGCGAGCTCGAGCTCGCGCTTGCAACCTTGATATTCCTTGTCACGGACTCGCACTTGCTGCTGCTGCAAGGGATCGGCGAATCGTTCTCCGTCGTCCCGCTTCCCTTCGCTGCGATGGGGCCCTCGGTCGTTACGTCCGTCGGGCTTTTCTTCGCGCAGGCCGTGCTCATCGTGTTCAAGATCGCGGCCCCGGTCGCGGTCGCCCTCTTCGTCGTCAACGTGGGACTCGGATTGATGGCGCGCGTCGCGCCCCAGATGAACGTGTTCGTCGTCGGCTTTCCTATACAGATCGCGGTCGGCCTAGCCATGCTGGTCGTGACGATGCCTTTGCTGGGCGCGGTGCTGCCCGGCCTTTTCGCTGAGGTCCCGCAGCATATCGACACGGCGATCCACGGCTTGGTTCCGGCACCGTAACCCATGGCAAAGCCGGAACAAACCGAAAAGCCCACTCCTAAGCGACTCAGCGAGGCGCGCCATCGCGGCCAGGTCGCGAAGAGTCAGGACGTCAGCGGCGCACTGATCTTCCTGATCGGCATCTTGATCCTGCACTTTTTCTTCTTGCCGGCAATGAACGCAATGGCGTCGATGATGCAGGTCGCCTTCCAGAACTCGCACTCCGAACCGTTGAACGCGCACTCGGTTTGGGGAGTCTTCTGGCGCGCGGGGATGTCCCTTGCATTCGTTCTGGTCATCTTTTTCGTGACGACGGTCATCGTCGCGATCGCTGCCAACATCGCGCAGTTCGGGCTCCTCTTCACGACGTACCCGCTCAAACCAAACTTCAGCAAGCTCAACCCGTTTGGCGGGGTGAAGAACGTCTTCGCCTCGACCCAGACGCTCGTGAATCTCATCAAGCAGTTGATCAAGGTCACGGCGGTCTTCATCCTCGTCTACATGACCTTGCTAGGCAATGCCGCGCAGATCTACACGATCGCGCAGATGTCCCTGCACGACCTCCTTGGTCTCATGGACTCGCTGCTTTACACCCTCGGCTTGCGCTTCGGCATGTTGCTCCTTATCCTTGGTCTCCTCGACTACGCCTATGCCCAGTGGAAGCTGAACGATTCGCTCAAGATGAGCAAGTGGGAAGTCAAGGACGAGGCCAAGGCCTCCGAGGGATCTCAGGAGGCCAAACAAGCCGTTAAGAAACGCCAGCGTGAGTTCCACCGTAAGCGGATGATGGCCGCCGTCCCCAAGGCGACGGTCGTCGTCACAAACCCGACCCACTTCGCGGTAGCGCTCCAGTGGGACGAGCTCACGATGGAGGCCCCCGTCCTCACGGCCAAAGGAGCCGACCTCATGGCCAGGCGGATTCGGGAGGTCGCCAAGGAGCACGGCGTCCCGATCATGGAGAACCCGCCGCTTGCTCGAACCCTCTACGAGAGGGTCGAGCTGGATACCCCGATCCCGCCGACGATGTACGCTGCCGTCGCCCAGGTCATCGCCTTCGTTTACCGCCTGCAGAACCGGACGATCGCATGATAATCGGCCGGGCGCACCCAATCTCGTAGATATGGCCGCTACCGCCTCAGCCGCCGGGCAGACGTTCCTTGACCGCGTACGCGGGTCCGGCCACCTATGGGTAGCCGCCGGTTCCGTCATGCTGATCGCGCTGATGATCATCCCGATCAGCCCGATCTTGCTCGACCTGCTGCTCACGATCAACATCACGCTCTCGCTCACGATCATGCTGACGACGCTGTACATCGATAACGCCCTCGCGTTCAGCGTCTTCCCGACGTTGCTGCTGATCATCACGCTGTTCCGCCTCTCGCTCAACGTGACGGCGACCCGGTCGATCCTGCTGCACGGCTACGCCGGCCGGATGATCGAGGCGTTCGGGAACATCGTCGTCGGCGGCAACTTCGCGGTCGGGATCGTCGTTTTTGCGGTCCTGACTATCATCCAGCTGATCGTCATCACCAACGGCGCCGGGCGCATCGCCGAAGTTGCTGCGCGTTTTACTTTGGACGCGATGCCGGGCAAGCAGCTTGCCGTCGACGCCGACCTGAACGCTGGACTGATCACCGAGGCCGAGGCGCGCCAGCGGCGCAAAGACATTCAACGTCAGGCGGACTTCTACGGCGCGATGGACGGCGCAAGCAAATTCGTCCGGGGCGACGCGACCGCGATGATCATCATCGTCTTCGTCAACGTCATCGGCGGATTCTTCATCGGGATGGTTCAGATGCATCTCGATTGGATGACCTCGGCCCAGCGCTTCACGTTGCTCTCGATCGGCGAAGGGATCGTCGCCCAGATGCCCGCGATCCTGATCTCGACGGCGACGGCGATAATCGTTTCGCGCGCAGCCGCCGAAGGGAGCTTCGGCGAAGATCTCACCAAGCAGCTCGCGCAGCAGCCGCGCGTCTTGATTATCGTCTCCGGGCTGCTCGCGCTCTTCGGCGTCTTCGGCTTCGCGACGTACTTCACGCTCCCGATGGCCGCTCTGATCGGCGGGATGTATTTCATGGGGCGCCGCGCAGAGATGGCGCGCACGCGCGGGCCGGGCGGGGTGAGCTTGCCGGGCGCGGCAGCGACGGGCGGGACGTCGGTGCCTGCGGTCAAGCCGGCGGAATCGGTCGTCCCGCTGCTTTCCTACGACCCAATGGAGCTCGAGATCGGCTTCGGGCTCATCCCGCTCGTCGACGTCGGGCAGGGCGGGGACTTGCTCGAGCGTATCACGATGATCCGCCGCCACGCGGCGCGTGAGCTGGGGATCGTCGTCCCGCCGATCCGCGTACGCGACAACCTGCAGCTCAAGCCCAGTACGTACATAGTGAAGATTTACGGACTCGAAGTCGCCCGCGCGGAAGTCATGGTCAGCCGCTTGCTGGCGATGAATCCGGGGACCGCGACCAACGGGGTCGAGGGCATCGCGACGACCGAACCCGCGTTCAACCTGCCGGCGCTGTGGATTCCGGAGAGTGCGCGCGGCGACGCCGAGATGGCCGGCTACACCGTGATCGATCCGACGAGCGTCATTGCAACGCACTTGACCGAGATCATCAAGTCGCACGCAGCTGACCTGTTGGGCCGTCAAGAGACCTCGGCGCTCCTCGACAACGTCAAGCAGCACTATCCCGTCGTCGTGGAGGAGCTCGTCCCCAACCTGCTGACCGTCGGCGAGATTCAGCGCGTCTTGCAAAATCTATTGCGGGAGCGGATCCCCATTCGCAACCTGCTGCTGATTCTGGAAAATCTCGCGGATGGCGCGCGTCAGAACAAGGACGTCGATTTTCTCACTGAACGCGTCCGTCAGGCTCTGGGCCGCCATATCTGCGCGGAATACGCCGAAGACGGCCTGCTTTCGGTCATTACGGTCGATCCGCGGCTCGAGTCGCTGCTGGCCGAAGCCGTCCGGCGCGGCGAGGACGCCTACGCGTTGCTCGACCCGCAGACGGTCGCCCGCATCTATTCCAGCCTTACGAAGCAGATACAGGCCGCGCAATCCCACGGCTTGCACCCCATCGTCCTCTCCTCGCCGCAGGTCCGAATGGCGCTCAAGCGGCTCACGGAGCGGGCTGCGCCCCAATTGGTCGTCCTCTCGTACTCGGAAGTCGCGCCGGGTCTGCGCGTCGAGTCGATCGGACAGATTTCGGCGGCGGAGGAAAGTACGGAGGCGGTCGGGGCTGGGAGCCCTTGATGAACTCAAAGCGGGTGCTGGTGGTCGACGATGCCGTCGTGATGCGGATGATGATCAAAGGCATTCTCGCGAAGAACGGATTCGACGTTGTCGGAGAGGCTCAGAACGGTACGGAGGCGGTCGAGCGCTACAAGGAGCTTAGTCCCGACCTCGTTACGATGGATATGATCATGCCCGAGATGGACGGGATCAGCGCGGTCAAGGAGATCGTCGCGCACGATCCCGAGGCAAAGATCATCATGTGCACGTCGATGGGGCAGCAAGCGCTCGTCCTTGAGGCGATCGCCGCGGGCGCAAAGTCGTTCATCACGAAGCCTTTTCAGCCGCCGAAAATCCTCGAGACGATCGCCAAGGTCTTGCAGTGAGATGAGCGCCAAGCTAACCGAACTCCAGAAGGACGCGCTCAAGGAGGTTGGTAATATCGGCGCCGGCCATGCGGCGACGGCGCTCTCGCAGCTGCTGAACACGCGCGTCCACCTGAACGAGCCGAAGATCGACGTCCTCAAGTATCGCGATCTCGCGGCCAAGATCGGCTACGAAGGGCGGACCGTCGCGGCGCTGCACATGTATATCCGCGGCGATGCTCCGGGCCAGATGCTCGTGTTGCTCGACCGCGAGAACGCAATTGAGTTCGTCCACGTCTTTCTGCGGCGCGTCATCGGTGAAATTCGCGTCTTCGACTCGATTGTCGATTCGACGCTCAAGGAGCTCGGGAGTATCATCGCCGGCGCGTACCTCACTGCGATCATTACGTTGACCGGTGTCGAACTCGACCCGTCGTCTCCGACGCTGTCGTACGGCGCCGCGCAGGCGGCATTCCGCTCGCTGATGTCGATCGTGCCCGACCAGGACGTTTTCGTCATCGAGTCGGTTTTCGTCGACCGCGACGTGAACGTCTCGGGTCAGTTCATCTTGATCCCCGAAACCGACTCGCTGCAGCCGCTCCTGTCAGTCTTCGGCATCGAATAAGATGATGTTGTTACGGGGCCCCTCGGGGAACCGTTGCATTAGCAGCATCTTGAGGGCCCCCATGGTCGGGGGGCCCCATGCGAAGCATGGGGGGCGCGCAGCCCGGGGCGGAGCGCCTTAAAATGGACGACCAGTCGGTCGAACGCGCGGAGCTGCTCAAGTTTTTTCGTGACGAAACGTCGGAATTGCTCGATCGCATCGATGCGGACTTACTACGATTGGAAGGCGCAGCCGGCGAAATCGAGGCGGACCCCGAACTCGTAGGAGCGCTCTTTCGCGCCCTGCACACGATTAAGGGCAACGCGGGGATGCTCGATTTTCACGACGTCGCGCGCGTCGCTCACGCGCTCGAGAACGTCGTCGATCTGCTGCGGAACGGTCGCATCGCGCTGACGATCGAAAGCATCGAGCTGCTCTTCGAAGGGCGCGATCTGCTCACGGCGACGATCCGCGCGGGAGTCGAAGGCGGAGAGTCGCCATATGGCCTGCGCAAGTATCTCCAGCGGCTCGACACCCTCTTGATGGTGAACGAACAGGTAACCGCGGTCAAGGAGGAGCAGGCCGGCCGTGTCAACGTCGATGCGGCCCAGGCCGCGGTTGATGCGTTTCTTTCGGGCGCTAGCGGCGCGTCGCCGATTCCGCCTTCCTCGCTCGCGCCAGAAACCGCGCCGCATTCGGCGCCGGCGGCGCGGTCCGCCGTGGCGCCGCGCACCGAAACGGTTCGCGTCGACGTCGATCGTCTCGATCTCCTGATGAATCTCGTCGGCGAGCTCGTCATCAACCGGACCCGTATCTCCGATATCGCGCTGACGCTGGCGCGCACGCTCGGCAGCCAGAACGGGAGCGTCAGTCTCGAGTCTCTCGCCAAAGAGCTAGCCGAAAGCGCAGCGCTGCTCGGCCGCACCACGAACGAAATTCAGGAAAGCATCATGAAGGTCCGGATGATCCCCATCGGGACGGTCTTCGAGCGCTTTCCGCGCCTCATTCGCGACCTTGCCCGCTCGCGCAACAAAGAGGTCGAGCTCGTCATCGAAGGTGCCGAGACCGATCTCGACAAGACGATCGTAGATCACATAGGCGAGCCTCTGTTGCATCTCGTGAGAAACTGTATCGATCACGGAATCGAAGATCCACGCACGCGCGAGGCACGCGGCAAATCGAGAGCGGGCAGGATCCGCTTAGGAGCATTCCACGAGGGAAACCAGATTATCATCGAGGTCGAGGACGACGGCGCCGGCATTGACCTGACGAAGGTGCGCGAACGCGCAGTCCGGCTGGGCTTGGTTGCGGAGAACGACGCTCGGACCGACCGTGAGCTGATGCAGCTGATCTTTTTTCCGGGTTTTACGACTGCCGAGCACGTTGATGATGTCAGCGGCAGGGGCGTCGGGATGGACGTCGTCAAGCGGACGGTCTTGGGGCTGAAGGGATCGTTCGAGACGGATTCGCTGCGGGGGTTGGGGACGAAGTTTACGATCAAGCTGCCGCTGACGCTCGCAATCATTCAAGCGCTGCTCGTGAGCGTGGGGAGCGAGCTCTACGCGATCCCGCTCGATGCCGTTATCGAGTCGCAGCGCGTCGACCCCCGGGATTTGCGCTTCCTGCATGGCGGCGAAGTGATTACCGTGCGAGGAATCGTCATTCCGCTGATTCGACTCGCTGAATTTCTCGGCGCGCCGGCTCGACGTCAACCCAACGACAAGGTCATGATCGTCATCGTCGGCGTCGGCGGGCGGCAAATCGGCCTCGTTGTCGACGGCTTCCAGGGCGAGCAAGAGATCGTCATCAAACCGCTCTCGGACGTCGTTGGCCGGGTCGCGGGGATTTCGGGCGCGACGATCCTTGGAAACGGGTCGATCTCGCTGATTCTCGACGTGCACTCCTTGGTCGGCGCCGTGCACGAGGGCGGCCGCGGCGCACGCGCTGAATTTTCGGCGGTGTAACGCATGGCGGCCAGCGACTCTTCACCCCAAGCGAGGACCGGCGATCAGCTCTCGGGCGAAACCGCGCATCTCGTGTGCTTTCGCCTGGGCAATGAAGAATACGGCGTCGAGATCGGCCAAGTGCAAGAGATCAATCGCATGATGCCGATCACGCGCGTCCCGAGAGCCCCGTCGTTCATGAAAGGCGTGATCAACCTGCGCGGCCAGTTGATTCCAATCGTCGATCTGCGAGAGCGATTCGGGATGCCCGCGGTCGACCCGACGAAAGCGACACGGATCGTCGTCGTCGAGATCGGACACAGCCGTATCGGCTTGATCGTCGACGGGGTCTCCGAGGTCCTCAAGCTTCCGGTCGAACATATAGAGCCGGCCCCCGACATGATGACCGACGTCCAAACGGGCTACGTGAAAGGCGTCGGTAAGTCGGGGGAGCGGCTGATCGTGCTGCTCGACCTCGGGCCGATCATTCTCGGCGCGACCGAGGCGGGCGTACCCACGGCGTCGTAGCAGATGCAGGTGTCCACCGGACAAACGACGCCCCCGGTCAGCGAAAACGGCTCATCCAACGAGGCGACAAACGATCGTGCGGCACTGCGTCGCACGCTGCTTTGGCTTTCGATTGCGGGTGCTTCGGCGGCGGTGACGTTTTTTGCCGTGCGAGCGATGATGCGCCGCACGCCCGTCGACCCCACGAGCGAACGTATCCAGGCACTGATCGACGAAGCGAACCGGCTCTTGAGGACGCTCGACGATAAGAAACACGATTAGCAGGGCGCAGTCACCCGTTGCGGCGGGCCTCGAATGTCAGATCGACTTCAAGGACCTGCTCGCGAACGGACAAGCAGTAGGCCGCTACGGCGGCCTCGTTGTTTTCGTGACCGGCCCGTTGCCCGGTGAGCGGGCACTCGTTCGCATTTCGGCCGTCAAAGCCAAATACGCGGTCGGCGAATTGATCGAGGTGCTCACCGTTTCGCCCCACCGCGTTGAGTCTTTTTGCAAGATCTTCGGGGTCTGCGGCGGCTGTCAGGTGCAGCATTTGGCGTATCCGGCCCAGCTCGCATGGAAGCGCGACTTGGTCCGAGCGGCGCTCGCGCGCATCGGCGGGATCGACGTCGCGGTGAACCCTCCGATTGGGATGCGCGAACCGCGCGCGTATCGCAACAAGATCTCGCTGGTCATCGAGCACCGGGATGGTCGTGCCGAACTCGGCTTTTACCGCGCGCGCAGCCACCGCCTCGTCCCGGTCGACGGATGTCCGGTTGCGCTGCCGCAGCTCGACGCATCGATCGGCGGCCTTGCGGCAAGCATCGACGACACGTCGACGTCAGGCGCCTTTTCGGAGGTTCGCCATGCCGTTATGCGGGCCGGCGCGGCGACCGGGGAGAGCGTCCTCGCGCTCACGACACGGCACCGTTCCGAGCGGGTCCAGGCATCCGGGGACGCGATCGCGCGCCGCTTGCCCGGCGTCGTCGGTGTGGGCAACAGCTATGAGCTCACGAATGACAACGCGGTCTTGGGCCGGCGCTTGACGACGATTTGGGGCCGGGCCGAGATGGAAGAGCGAATCGGGCCGGTCCGCTTTCGCGTCTCGCCGGCGTCTTTCTTCCAAGTCAACGGCGAGATGGTCGGCCGCATTTTTGACTACATGGCGCCGGTTCTCGGCAGTTTGCGCGTCGTCGATTTGTACTGCGGTGCCGGGACGTTCTCGATGTTCTTCGCACACGGAGGCGCGCGCGTCGTCGGCATCGAGGAAAATCCCAACGCCGTGCGCGAGGCGCTGGCCAATGCCGAGCTCAACGGCGTCGGCGACCGGGCGACATTCTTGGCCGGGCGCGTCGAACAGTTGCTGCGCGGCGGCGCGGGCCGTGAGGCCTTGATGACCGCGGATATCGTGTTTCTCGATCCGCCCCGTAAGGGCAGCGATGAGTCGACGCTCGCGGCAATCGCTGCGCTGCGCCCGCCCAACGTGTGGTACCTGTCGTGCAACCCGGCGACCTTAGCACGTGACATTGCGCAATTGATCCGCGGCGGTTACCTCGTCGGGATCGTGCAGCCGTTCGACATGTTCCCGCAGACGGGTCATGTCGAGACGCTGGTCACGATGTACCTCGATCCGGCGACCGCGATCGCTCCACCGCCGGCAGCCGGCGGCGAAGCGGTGCCGCCCTGGACGCCGAACGGGGACCTAGACCCCCTGCTGGCCGCCACACCCTAACCGGGCGAATGGCCCTAGCGGCCGAGGACGCGGCTTGCACCTTCGGCGAACGTGCTTGGTCCATGCCTATCGACGTTCGCTACGTCGCGAAGCTCGCGCGCCTTGCCTTGTCGCCGGATGAGGTTGAGTCGTACGGCGCCCAGCTGACCGACTTTCTCACCCATGTCGATGCCCTGCGCGAGCTCGACACGCAGGATGTCCCCGCGACCGCGCAGGTGATCCACGCGCGCAACGTCGGACGAGAAGACGCCGTCACTCCATGTTTGGCGCGCGACGAGGTCCTAGCCGGGGCCCCGCAAGCGTATGGCTCGTATTTCCGCGTCCCCCGCATTATCGGCGCCGAGGAGTGACGGTGGCCCAGACGGCGATGGAGATCGCGGCCGACGTGAACGCGCGCCGGCGTTCGGCGCGCGAGGTCACGCGCGAAGCGCTCGCGCGCATCGAGCGGACCGACGGTGACGTCGGTGCGTATCTGACGCGCCTCGACGAGTTCGCGCTCGAGCACGCCGAGGGCGTCGACGCCCGTGTCGGCGCCGGAGAGACGCTCCCGCTCGCCGGCGTCCCGCTCGCGATCAAAGACAACATGTGCGTGCGCGGGACTCGGACGACGTGCGGGTCAAAAATCCTCGCGGATTGGGTAGCGCCATACACGGCTACCGCGGTGTTGCGTCTGCTCGAAGCCGGTGCAATCCCGCTGGGTAAGACGAATCTCGACGAGTTCGCGATGGGCAGCTCATGCGAGAACAGCGCGCTCGGCGTCACGCGCAACCCGTATGACCTCGAACGTGTCCCCGGCGGCAGCTCCGGCGGCAGCGCGGCGGCGGTTGCGGCGGACGAAGCTGTTATCGCGACGGGGAGCGATACGGGCGGCTCGATTCGCGAGCCGGCGGCGTTCTGCAACGTCGTCGGTTTCAAACCAACTTACGGGCGCGTCTCGCGCTACGGGTTGGTCGCATTCGCTTCGAGTCTGGATCAAATCGGTCCGTTCGCACGCACGGTCGAAGACGCCGCACTCGTCTACGACGTCATCGCCGGGAAGGATCCAATGGACGCGACGAGCGTCGACCTCCCGGTCGAGCCAACCGCTCGTCATTTGCGTGACGACTTGAACGGCATACGGGTCGGGATCGTCCGGGAGTTCACCACCGACGCGCTTCCGGCAGTGGTCGCGGACGTCTACTCGATCGCTTATCGTGAGCTCGAGAAGTTGGGTGCGACGCTGGTCGACGTTTCGTTGCCGACGGCGCAATACGGGCTCGCGACGTACTATTTGATCGCGCCCGCCGAGTGCTCGTCGAATCTGGCACGATTCGACGGCGTGCGGTATGGATTGCGCGTCAACGGGTCGGACGTCACGGAGATGTACGAGAAGACGCGCGCGGCGGGGTTTGGCGCCGAAGTGAAGCGACGCATCTTGATCGGAACGTACGCGCTTTCGAGCGGCTATTACGACGCTTACTACGTGAAAGCGCAAAAGGTTCGGACGTTGATCGCCGCAGATTTCGCCAAAGCGTTCGAGCGCTGCGACGTGATCGCGTCCCCGGCTGCATCGTCGCCGGCGTTCCGCTTCAATGCGAAGAGCGACCCCTACAGCATGTACTTGATGGACTATTATACGATCCCGGTCTCGCTTGCCGGCCTGCCGTCGCTCTCGGTCCCTTGCGGCGCGGTCATCCCCGAAGATGGTACGCGGCCGATGCCGATGGGGCTGCAGCTCGTCACGCCGCTCTTCGAGGAGCGCCGCCTGCTCGGCGTCGCCAACGCCTTCGAAAAAGCAACCCAGCACGCAAGCAAATTGACGCCGCAAATCGCCGGGGCACGCGCATGACGGCCGTTGCCTCACCCGAGATCCGCGCCAAGTACCAAGCGGTGATCGGCTTGGAGTGCCACGTCGAGCTCAAAACAGCGACGAAGATGTTCTGTGGTTGCGTCAACGAGTTCGGCGGCGAACCCAACACGCATGTCTGTCCGGTGTGTTTGGGGATGCCCGGCGCCCTGCCGGTGCCGAATAAGAAGGCGATCGAGCTCGTTATCAAAGCCGGACTGGCATTCGGCGCCGAGATTCCGAACTATTCGAAGTTCGACCGAAAGAATTACTTCTATCCCGACATGCCCAAGGATTACCAGATCTCGCAGTACGACATGCCGCTCACGCAAGGCGGAGTCGTGCGCTTTTGGCTCCCGGACGGGACGCGCGGCGAGTGCCGTCTGACGCGCATTCATCTCGAGGAAGACACCGGAAAATCGACGCACGCAGGAAGCGGCGACGGCCGAATCGCCGGGAGCGAGTATTCGCTCGTCGATTTCAACCGGGCCGGTGTCCCTTTGATGGAATGCGTCTCGGAACCCGACATCCGCAGCGCGGAAGAAGCGGTCGCGTATCTCGATGCGCTCAAGCGGACCTTCGTCGAGCTCGCGGTCTCGGACGTCAAGATGGAAGAAGGCTCATTGCGGTGCGACGCCAATGTCTCGATCCGGCCCGTCGATGCGCAGACGCTCGGTACGAAGACCGAGATCAAGAACATGAACTCATTCAAGAGCGTCCAACGTGCGATCGAGAGCGAGATCTCGCGACAGATCGGCGTCCTCGAAAGCGGCGGGCGGATTGTCCAAGAGACGCGGGGTTGGGATGAGGCGGCGGGGACGACGCATGTCATGCGCAGCAAAGAAGAGGCGCACGACTATCGTTATTTCCCCGATCCCGATCTCACACCGCTCGAGATCGCGGCCGGCGATATCGAGCATCTGCGCGCGGAGGTTCGGGAACTGCCGTTTGAGCGCTTCGAGCGCTATGCCGACGGGTTTGGTCTCTCCGTTGCGCAAGCTTCGCAGCTGATCGACAATCCTTCGTTGGCTGAATATTTCGATCGCGTCGCCTCGGCATCGAGCGATCCACAGGCCGGTGCAAACCACGTGCTGGGCGAGCTCTCGAGATTGGCAAACGAGACGGGCATCGCGGTCGCCGATTCGAAGGTGCGCCCGAAAGCAATTGCCGAGCTGATCGAGCTGGTGGCGGCCAAGACGATCAATTCGAAGATCGCCAAGGACGTCATCACTCGACTATGGGCCGAAGGCGGCTCGGCGAAGGAGATTGTCGCAAAGGAAGGTCTCGCGCAAGTCTCCGATCCTTCGACGATCGAAGCTTTCGTCGATGAGGTCTTAGGCTCCAACGAAAAGATCGTTGCCGACATCCGCGGCGGCAAGGACAAAGGGCTGCAGTTTCTCGTGGGCCAGGTTATGAAGGCGAGCCGGGGAAAAGCCAATCCGAAGCTCGTGGAAGAGCTCTTACGCAAGAAGATCGTTTAGTCGAGCGTCCTGCTCTGGAGCGAAACCTCGCGCAGCTCGATTTTGACGAGATTCGCGAGCGCCTCGCTCATGAAGCGGCGGGCGAACGTGCCGTCGAGCGGGCGCGCGCGCTCGTGCCGACGTTCGACTTCGAGGTGGTCCGGCTGTCGATGGCGGCAACGCAGGAACTCCAAATGCTGACGGGCGGCGAACCGCTGGCATTACCGCGCGTCCGCGAGACGGCGGAGTCCACCTCACGCGCTGCTCTTGGTGCGAGCCTGAATGCCGCTGAGCTGCGGACGATCGCTGAAGCCTTGGGAGCCGCCGCGGCAGCCGCGAAACGGGTACTGGACGGCGCGAGCAGCGTGTTATGCCGGATCGTCGAGCCGCACCGGCCGCTATCCGAGCTCGTTACGCGCATCACTGAGGCGATCGACGAGCGGGGCGCGATTCGCGACCGGGCCTCACCCGAACTGGGACGTTTGCGCCGCAACGCTGCAAACGCCGAAGCCGAGGCACGCGAACGGACGACGGCCATAGCGCGTTCGAGCCGTTTTGCAAAGATGCTGCAAGAACCGATCGTCACCGTGCGCGCCGGGCGCTTCGTCGTCCCGGTCAAAGCCGAGTTCAGCGGAGAATTTCCCGGCATCGTGCACGACACGAGCGCGAGCGGCCAGACGCTCTTCGTCGAGCCGTTGGGGACCGTCGAAATCAACAATCGCCTGCGCTCATTCCATATCCAAGAAGAGCACGAGATCGCACGAATCCTCACGGAGCTCTCAGGACTGATCCGCGAGCGGGTCGCGCAGATCGAAGCGAACGTCGAGGTATTCGCCCAGATCGACCTGATCAACGCCAAGGTTCGGCTTGCTGCCGCGCTCCACGCCGCCGTCCCAGAGCTGGTCGACGAAGCCTTGATCGAAATCGTCGATGGCCGCCATCCGCTGTTGGGTGAGCGCGCCGTCCCGCAAGGCTTCCGGTTGGACGACGAGACACGGCTCATCGTCATCAGCGGGCCGAATATGGGCGGCAAGACCGTCGCGCTCAAAATGATCGGCTTATTCGTCTGCATGGCGTATTGCGGACTGCCGCTGCCGGCCGCTCCGGCCAGCCGGATAGGCCGTTTTACGCGCCTATTCACCGACATCGGTGACGAACAGTCGATCGCGCAGAATACCTCGACCTTCTCAGCGCATTTGCGGCGGTTGTCGGAAATCGTGGACCAGGCCGACGCGCGTTCCCTGATCCTCATCGACGAAATCGGGAGTGGGACGGAGCCCAGTGCCGGAGCTGCCCTCGCAATCGCCGTCCTCGAACGCTTCCTGTCGATCGGCGGGCGAGCGGTCGTGACCACGCATGCAACCGAGCTCAAGCTCTTTGGGCACTCGACCCCCCATGCGATCAACGCGAGCGTCCGCTTCGATCCACAGACGTACGCACCGACCTTTACGATCGACGTCGGGACGCCTGGACAGTCACTCGCTTTTCCGCTGGCGCGCGCGATGCGCCTCGAGGGTGCCGTCATCGATCGGGCCCAAGTCCTCTTGGGTGAGTCGGAACGCGAGTACGATCGCGCACTCGCCGATCTCGCGCAGCAGCGACAAGAGGCGGATAGGGAACGGGCCGAAGCGGTACGCGAGAGCGGGACACTCGCACGGATGCGCGCAGACCTGCAGGCGCGGATCGATATGCTCGAAGCGGAGCGCCGCAAGTTCGTGCAGCAGGCCGAGGAGCGGCTTGCGCAACGCCTGCGCGATTTCAGCCGTGAGTTGGAAGAGCGTTCCGACCGCGGACGCAGCGGCCGCGTCACGCGCAGTCAAGGTGAGCTGCTCGCGCGCACGATCGAAGAGATGCGGCATGAGCTCGGTTTGGACCGCGCCCGCGAGTCAGACGCGAAACCGGGCGTTGTCGCGTTAGGCGATCGCGTCCGCGTCGCGTCGCTCGATCAGGAAGGGACGGTCGTGGAAGATTACGGTGATGCTGCAGCGGTCAGTGTCGGCGCGATGCGCGTCGTCGTTCCGAAGGCCGAGCTGGTTCGTCGCGGTGCGCCGGCGGTCAGACCGGTTGCGACCGCGGCGACCGGAGGCGTCGAACTCGGAGCCGCCCGCGCGGCGCTCATCGAACTGGATGTGCGCGGCAAGCGCTACGCCGAGGCGGAGCCGGTCGTCGACCAGTGGCTCGACCGCGCGATACTCTCAGGGTTCACGCAGCCGCTGCGTCTCGTTCACGGCAAAGGTACGGGCATGCTCGGGCGAGGTCTGCAAGAGTATCTGCGTTCGCGGCCAGGCGTGAAGAGCGTGCGGTACGGGAATGCCGACGAGGGCGCCGGCGGCGTGACAATCGTGGAGCTCGCCGACTCATGAGCCACCCTCACTTTGCCGACGCGGAATACTTGCTCGACGGTTTCGAACATGTCGAAACGATCAATGAATTTCGGGCGCGGTTGAAGCTCGGCCGGCCGCTGCGAATCAAGCTCGGGATCGATCCGACGAGCCCGGACCTGCACCTCGGTTTCATGGTCGTTCTGCACAAGCTCCAGCGTTTCGCAGAGACCGGCCACGACGTTACGCTGATCATCGGCGATTTCACCGCGAAAATCGGCGATCCAAGCGGTCGAAAAGTGACGCGCCCGCAGCTGACCGACGAAGAGATCGAAGCGAACATGCGAACTTATCGGGAGCAGGCCGGGAAGGTCCTCGATCTCGAGCGCGTGCGGGTTCGTTACAACTCCGAATGGCTCGGGAAACTGAGCGTTGCCGATCTCATACGACTGCTCGCCAAGACGACGGTCGCGCAGATGCTGGAGCGTAACGATTTTCACGAGCGCTACGTGTCGGGAGAGCCGATCTCGTTGCATGAGCTGCTTTACCCCGTTGCGCAGGCCTACGACTCGGTCGCGATCCAAGCTGACGTCGAGCTCGGCGCCATCGACCAGCTATTCAATCTTCTGTTGGGGCGGCACTATCAGCGAGAGTTCGGCCAGCTTCCGCAGATCTGCGCGATGACGCCGTTGCTTGTCGGCCTCGATGGTACGATGAAGATGAGCAAGTCTCTGGGGAACTACGTCGGGATTTCGGAGCCGCCGCAGACGCAGTTCGGAAAGCTGATGTCGATTCCCGACGGGTTGATGCCGACGTATGCTCGTTACGCGGCGTTTCGTTCTCAGGCCGACGCCGACAAGCTTGCCGCAGATCCGGCTGCCGGCCGAGCCGACCCCATGCTGGAAAAAAAGCGGCTGGCGGAGGAGATCGTCGCACGTTACCACGGTGCCGCCTCTGCCGCAGCCGCGGCCGATTACTTCGAGCGAACGGTCCAGCGTAGAGAACTCCCGACCGACGGGCTCGCAGAGCTCCCGATCGGTGAAGCCGCGCGGGTCGTAGATGTGATCGTCAAAGCCGGATTTGCCGAAAGCCGTCGTGCGGCCGAGCGGCTCATCTCGGGGAACGGCGTGAAGGTCGATGGGATAGCCGTTTCCGATCCAAAGGCCCTCTGGACTGCTACGGAACCGGCGGTCCTGTCGGTCGGAGCACGCAAGTTTGTCCGCGTCGTTCCGAACGCAATGACTTAACCTAGCCTGACGGAGCGCCTGATTCGGTGCGGGCGACCAGCTGTCGCACTTCGTCTCTCGTCAGTTCGTAGCGCTTCTTGCAGAACTCGCAGGTCGCTTCGGTGCGCTCCTGCTCGTGCGCAATCTTCAGTAGCTCGTCCCGGCCGAGACCCAGGAGCGCGATCTCGACGCGCTCTCGCGTGCAACGGCAGGCAAACTCTACCGGAATTTCACGAAACGTCTTGAGTCCGAGCTCGCCGATGAACGCAACGAGCAAGTCCTCCGGAGTAGCGCCGCCGACGACTTGATCGGTGACCGCGGGCATCGCGCGAGCCCGCTCCTCGAGGCGTTCTAGGGTCGATTCGTCTGCCCCAGGCATGACCTGGGCGATTAAACCCCCGGCGGCGAGGATACCGGTTGGATTGGCGAGGACGCCGAGTGCTACGACGCTGGGGATCTGTTGCGAACGGACGAGATACGAAGCCAGATCTTCTCCGATCTCGCCGGATACCAGCGGTACGATGCCATTGTATGGCTGCCCGACTTCGAAAGAGCGCGTTACTTGCAATTGACCGTTCCCCACAACGCGAGCGACGTCAAATTTTCCGCGCGCATTCAGCGGAACGTCCGCCTCCGGATTCTGCGCGTAGGCGCGCGCGCCGATGCTCTGATCATCGAGGGTCGCCACGTCGGCGACGATCCGGCCGATCGCGCCGTTTCCGGCGATCTGAAGCGTGACCCGTTCGCGCCCCTTGAGGCTGGCGCCAAGTAGTGCCGCACCGGTAACGAGGCGCCCGACGGCGGCGCTAGCGGTCGGCGCGAGCTTGTGTCGGGCCTGCGCCTCACGAACGAGCTCGGTCGTCGTCCCGGCAACCAGCGATATCATGCCGTCGGCGGCGGCAGCGGTGACGAGACGATCGGGCATGCCCGGCGCTCTTTCCGCGACCGTCCGGTTTTCCTGCCCGTATGAGGCGGGACGCGAAAAAACTGCGTAAAATCGCACTTTTTCCGCTTCATCTGCGGGAGGAGGCTGGTTGGCGCTTCCGTATACCCTCCATCCAAGCGGTGCGTGCCCATCTCAAGGAAACGCTTCGTTTCCGTTCGGCGCATGCTAGCGAGGAGCGCACATTGACCAAAGCTGATCTCATTGACACGCTGGCGCAAGAGTGTGAGTTGTCCAAGAGGCAAGTCGGGGAAATAATCGACATGCTGCTGGACGAGATAGCCGGAGCGTTACAGAACGGAGACAAGGTTCAGCTCATCCCCTTCGGGAGTTTTGTCGTACGGCAACGGAAGCGGCGCGAGGGACGCAATCCAAAGACCGGCGAGAAGTTGGTAATCGCGGCGCGCAAGGTGCCTGCGTTCTCGGCTGGAAAAGCGTTGCGGGATGCGGTGAGCGGCGGAAAGAGGAAGCGCGCCAAGTAGGCAGGGGAAGTTTCCGTACCCGCCGCCAATCGAAGCGCGGGTGGTCTTCCAGCCGAGGGCGGGCAGTGGCGCAGCTTGGTAGCGCACTACACTGGGGGTGTAGGGGTCGCAGGTTCAAATCCTGTCTGCCCGACCATTTCGGCTCATGAGCGCGCGATCTGCACCTGATCAGGCAATTCTATTTGCCGACGGCGGATCGCGCGGGAATCCAGGTCCGGCGGCCCTCGGAGCGAGGCTCGTCGATGCTAAAGGCAATGTCTTGAGCGAGATCGCCCGGTACTTGGGCGTAACGACGAACAACGTCGCCGAATGGTCGGCGCTCATTGCCGGACTCGAAGCGGCCCTCGAGCTGGGTATTCGCGACCTCGGAGTTCGTCTCGACAGCGAACTCGTGGTCAAGCAATTGAGCGGTGAATATCGAGTGAAGCATCCTGCCTTGCAGCCTCTGTACAACCGCGCAAAGAGCTTGCTGCGCCGCTTCGAGCGCGTTGACATCGCTCATGTCCGGCGGAAAGAAAATGCGGACGCCGACGCACTGGTCAATCGCGCGCTCGACGAGCACTTGCGCGCCGCGCAGTGAACCGGCGCCTTCTGGCGTGGCTGATCGGAATCGGGGCGCTCATCGCGGTTGCCGGGATGGCTCGTCAGATTTTCTCCCACGATCAGTCGCAGCGGCTCCAGGCCGTGGAGAGCGTCGGGCGGTCCCCTTCGAACATCGCCGTGTCGCTGACGATTGACTACGCCACCGGTCGAGTTGCGCGTGAAGCGTATGCGATGTCCGACAACAACGGCCGCTCGGAGGCGACGTATGCCGTTACGGACCGAAGCGGGACGACCGCGCATTTTCACGAGACGATCCCAGGCTATGGCGTTTCGTTTCTCTTTGACCGGTTGGTCGCCGACCGCATTTGGGAGTTGACCTCGAGGCCGCCGCGCGGCGATACCTCCGTCCGCTACACCGTGGCGGTCAAGCAGACGGTCGGAGGTCAGCAGGGTGAGCGAAAAGTTACTTTTACTGATCCGCACTATTGGGCGACGACCGCCGGGCGCCAGTATCACATCCATCTCGATAAGGACAAGCCCACGCCGGATCTGCTCGGCCTCGACAGTACCTCGATTTCCGATCCGGGTTACGAGAAGGTCGTGACGGACTTCCGCGACTTCGGGTCGCCGACGTTCAAGGCGACCATACGGCAGGCGCGCGAGCGGCTCGGTCTGCAGTCGCAGCGCTACTGATAGCGCCGTCCGCGAAAATCGATGAACCCGTCGACGTGCCGGTGTGAGGGATCGTGGTGCGTCCAGTGGACGAGCGGCGAACCGTCCGCGTAGGAGCGCGCAAACTCGCCTTTGATCTCGATCCGGTCGCCCGGCGTTACGGGACAGCGCGCGCCGACCGAAACGTTGTCGGCGACTTCGAGGTCGATGCCGTCGTCGCTGCGGACGAAGAAGAGCTCGTGCGTCCCCGAGCGGCTTCCGACATAGCGGGGAGCCGTTGTAACGACGCCGCCGAACGTTACTTCCGCGTTCCGTCCGCTCGAAACCGCCTGCGCGAGGGTCATGTCGAATGGAGGATCACGCGGGGCGGAAAAACGACAAGAGACGCGATGAGGATGATGCGGACGGCGAACTTGACGATGGAGCCGGTCGGGCCGGAAAAGGCGCGCGACATGTGGCGGCTCTTGCAGCGGCCGCACCTGCGTGACTTTCAGGACATTCCGCGCTTGGCGTTGGAAGAGCTCGAGCGTCAGATCCGCCTGCGACCCAAGCGTCTGGTCCGCGGGGCTAGGGGGCGGTTCGAGTGGCTCTTGCGCGCCGACACCTTTGAGGGCAGCATCGGCTGGGTCTCGCTGCGCATCAACGATCGGACGCCGCTCTTGGGAGAGATCGGGTACAGCTTGATCGCCGAGGCCCGCGGTCAGGGCCTCGCAACCGAGGCGGTCCGTGCGCTAGTCGAGGAAGTCTTTACACAGACTGACCTCACCGAGATTCAGGCGTGCTGCCTCCCCGAAAACGTCCCGTCCCGGGCCGTGCTGGCGAAAACCGGTTTTCGCGAGACGCGAACGATTACAGGCGGCGCGATCGTCCGCGGAAAGCGCGTCAACGTCGTCGAGCACCAGCTGCATCGCGGTGAATGGACGGTCAAGCGCCGGGCTCGAGCGCTGCGCCGCCCGGCCGGGCGCCCTTGAAGCATTTGCCGCACCCAGTGCAGAATGCCTATAGGTCATGTCTGAAACCAACAATGCAAACGGCCGGCAGAAAAATTACAAGCTCGTTGACGATGAAGGCAAGCTGGTAGCCGAGCTCCCGCTCCTGCACCCAACCGTGGGGTTCGACGTCGTCGACACCCGGAAGCTCTTCGGAGCCGCGAACATCACGACGTTCGATCCGAGCTTCGGCAGTACCGCGAGCTGCGAGTCGGCGATCAGCTATGTCGACGGCGACAACGGGATCTTGCTCTATCGAGGCTATCCCATCGAGGAGCTCGCGGAAAAGAGCACGTTCCTCGAAGTCGCGTATCTCCTGCTCTTCGGCGAGCTTCCAACGCAGGGTGAGCTCGAGAATTTCGTGCGCGATATCACGATGCACACGATGGTGCACGAGCAGATTCTCAGTTTTTATAACGGTTTTCGCCGAGACGCGCACCCGATGGCCGTCTTACTCGGGGTCGTTGGAGCGCTCTCCGCATTTTATCCGGACAGCATCGACATTTTCGATCCGCACCAGCGCTTGATCTCGATTCATCGTTTGATCGCAAAGATGCCGACGATCGCCGCGATGGCGCACAAGTACACGCTGGGTCAGCCGTTCATCTATCCGAGAAACGAACTCGACTACTCGACGAATTTCCTGCACATGCTGTTCGCGGTCCCCGCCGAAGAGTACAAGGTCAGCCCGATCTTCTCGAAGGCAATGAACGCCCTGTTCTTGGTCCAGGCCGATCACGAGCAAAATGCATCGACCACGACGGTCCGGTGCGTCGGCTCGAGTCACGCGAACCCGTTCGCGAGCATCGCCGCCGGGATCGCTTCGCTGTGGGGACCGCTGCACGGCGGTGCCAACGAAGCAGTAGTGCGCATGCTTCTCGAGATCGGGACGAAGGAGCGCATCCCTGAGATCATCCGTCGCGCGAAAGACAAGAACGATTCGTTCCGTCTTTTCGGCTTCGGGCATCGCGTCTATAAGAACTACGATCCGCGCGCAAAGGTGATGCGCAAGATCTACGAAGAGGTGCTCAGCGAGCTGCACGTCAAGCACGATCCGCTTTTCGACCTCGCGCGCGAGCTCGAAAAGGTAGCGCTCAATGACGACTATTTCGTCTCGCACAAGCTGTATCCGAACGTCGACTTTTATTCCGGCGTCATCATGCGCGCGCTCGGCATTCCGATGACGATGTTCACCGCGATCTTCGCCATCGGACGGACTCCCGGTTGGCTCGCGCAGTGGAAAGAGATGATCGAGGATCCGGAGCAGCGGATTGCGCGTCCTCGGCAGCTCTACACGGGCGCGACGCGCCGTTCGTATGTCGACGTGAAGCACCGCGCCAGCGCGAACGGATCGGTTACGGCCAAACCGGTGAAGGCCACCGTTCTGGACGGATAGCGCCACCACGCCGTACGTTGGAGACGATCCCATCAAAGCAATTCGTCGCGGTCGTCCTGACCGACACGACGGAAACGTTGCGACGGAGGACCGAGAACTTCTCGGCCCGCTACGAGCTTCGGTTTAGCGCAGCCGACTTTCCCAACACGGCGCCGATCGCCGATCGGCGCTGGACGCGCTATTTTGACGCCGTAGCTTACAGCGATCTCGTTCGAGCGGAATTGTTCCGTCGGCGCACGCTGACGATTCGCGCCACGGAGATCGCGGTCGGCGACGGCGTGGTCGTCGACCACCGGCTGTACACGGTCGCGAGCATCGGTGCCGAGAGCACGCGGGTCGTGGTCGACCTAGCCGATGTGATCGCGCCGCGTTGCTTCCCGAAGATGAATCTCGAGGACAGCTTGGAGCGCAACACGGTCTTCTCGGTGGCGATGCGGTGTGAATATCAGCCGCGGAGTCTCGTCACGGTGGAACGCCTGGCGAAGCTTTAGTGCGCCTCGGTCGCCGAGAGAAAGATTCCGTCGACGTCGGCCAGGTAGTGCGCGGACAGCGGACAGCTGCGCGTCGCAAGCTCGAGCCGGGCCTTGCCTTCGGGACCGCCGCCGACCGGGAGCGGTGAGAGGCGTGGATTGTCACCCGCGATCAGGTCGAGGTCTTTGCGAAACTTCTTTAGGCTCTCAACGGTGAAGCCGATGTGGTCGAGCGCCGGCGAAACGATTCCGGTCCCTTCGTAGTCGGTGATGTGCCAAGGCATGATCACCATCGTGATGTGGCCGTCGGACAGGTACCGGTTCCGGCCGTCTCCGGCAACCTGGAGCGAGCGAAAACCGAAGAGATCGGCGTAGAACTCAGCAACGACTTCGGGATTGAGCGTCCGCATCGCAAAGTGGCTGATGTGACGCGCGTGCAGCGGATGCTCCTCGGCGTAGAGGTCTTTTCGATTCGCAGCGCGTTTCTGCGAAAGATCGAAGACGTTCCCGTCCGGATCGTGCGTCGTCACCGAGGCGAAAGGCCGGCTCGAAGGGCGTTTTACCCATTCGATCCGCGGATACTTGGTACGCAGCCGTTCGAACGTAGCTTCGAATTCGTCGAGCTCGATTCCGAAATGATCGAGCCGAGCCGGACGTCCGGGCTTGCGCGGATTGATATTGAGCCCGACGTAGCCGTCGCCGACGGTCACGGCGCGCATGGGGCGCGACTTGCTGGACGTCGACATCCCGAAAATCGACTCGTAGAACTTGCCTGAGAGGGCGTAGTTTTCGCTGACGATCGCGATGTGGTTGATCTTAGCCGGCATAGAAGGCCTCTTCGATGATGAAGCGCGTGATCCCGGCACTCACGGCACGCGCCGGTACACCGCTCCGAATCCCAAATCGTCGACGATCTCGAAGCCGGCATGCCGTTCGATCACCTCGCGCTCGACCGGCGTATGGTAGAGCAGCACGACGTCGCGCCGCGTCGCGGACGCGCGCGCGAGGACCGATTCGAGGACCGGCGCGCGGAACGGATTATACAGATAGAGGACGAGAGCGCCGCGCGGATACCGATACGTCGCCGCATCGGCGCGGACGAGCCGGACGTCGCGGCACAGCCGCTCCGGGTCATCGATGCGTGCCAGGTTGTCGCGTGCGACTTGCAGCAGCGCAGGCGAGATCTCGATCCCGACGACCGCCTTGAACGGCCGCCGCGCCGCGAGGAAGACGACGCGCCCCATCCCGGCGCCGATATCAACGAAGGTCGCGCCTTCGACGCGGCGCGGAATCGCATCGAGTAGTGCTTCCGCGTCGCCGACCGGCGTCGGCTCGTAGTGCGTCGCAAACTCGACGCTCTGCCCGACGCGCCCCGGATCGAGGTCGCCGAGAAAAACGAGTGCCTCGGTCGTCACGCCGTGCTGCGCATCGAAGCGCTGCCCGGCGCGCCGGCCGCTCGTCCGGAATAGGTCAGCGCGATCTGGGCGCGATATCCGCCGGGAAGAACCGATGATACATCTCCGGACGCTGCCATTGCGTGAGCAGTCCCGGCTTTGAGGCATATTCGATGCTGGAGGAAGGGCCGTCGCGGTCCGCACGCATCGTGCGAATCCGCTGGAGATCGAGCTCGATGATGAATTCTCCCGGCTCCGTCGTTTCGAAGAGGATCTCTTCCGGCGTCGCGACCATCGCGAGCCCCCGCTCGCCGGGAGCCCACAGGTTCTGCGTCGTGACGACGATCGCGAGATTTTCGATCGCGCGCGCCCAGATCAGCGTCCGCCACGTCTCCCAAAGCTTTCGTTTGTCCGTCCCCGCCGGGAACAGGATTACCTCGGCGCCGCGAAGCGCAAGCGCGCGCGTGATTTCCGGCATGTAGACTTCACTGCACATCGCCTGCGCGAAAACCCCGTATTCGGTCGGTATCACGGCGAAGTCGTCATCGGCCGCTACGTACTGGAATTCCCAGTCGGGCCCGCCCGTGTAAAGCCAAGGGCCGGGCGGATGCGTACGGCGATACACGTGTGTCTCGCCGAGCGGTGTCGCCAAGACGAGCCGGTTGTAGGCCGACGTCTCGTCGATCGCTTCGAGCGTCCCGAACCCGACGTAGACGCCGTGACGGCGCGCTGCCGCGGCGAGCGCTTGCGTTGGATCGAAGCGCACCGGCGTCCGCCACGGACCAGGATACGTTTCGGGAAACGCGATGACGTTCGCGCCGCGAGCAGCAAGGCGCCCGACCGTTGCAACGGCATCCGCGACGTTGCGTTCGTCTTCCGGAGGACGGTGCGCCAGCGGTTGCACGAGGCCGAGCCGAAAACCCATGATAATGGCGATGCGTTGGACGGCCGTCGCGTGCCTGCTGGAGGCTGCTTCGTGGGTGGGGGAGTAGAATAGCACGGAAGCTGGAGGACGCATGGCAGGCGCGACAACGATTACCGCAATCGACGCCGACGGACACATCTTGGAGCGTCAGTCGGACATCCTCAAGTATCTCGAAGGCCGATGGAAGGGTCGCGACACGGGACTCTGGCCCGGATGCCAGCCGTGGGACTCGTCGCTCGGCGATACGCTCGGGCACCCGTACGGCTATCGCGGAAATCTGAGCGCGCCCGACCAGGTGAAGCTCTGGCACCGCATCATGGACGAGAACGAGATCGAGCAAGCCGTCTTGTTTCCGACGGGCTCCGGCAACGTCGCAAGCCTGCAAGAGACCGATTTCGCGATCGCTGTCGCGAAGGCGGTCAACGACCACTTCGCGGCCGACTATGCCGGCAAGCGTCTCAAGCCGATGGGCGTCCTACCGATGCGCAACGCGCAGGCAGCCGCCGAAGAGCTTCGGCGCGCGGCGAGGCTCGGGTTCATCGGCTTCGAAATCCTCACGACGGGCTTACCGTTTGCGCTCGGCGATCCTTACTACGACCCCGTCTTTAAGACAGCCGAGGAACTCGGTGTGACCTTGTGCGTGCACGGCACGCGGCACTGGTCCCATCAATGGGGCTCGAGCCTGCTCAGCACGTTCAGTGAGGTCCACAGCTATGCGTTCGTCGCCGGCATCCTGCTGCATTTCACGAGCGTGATGGCTCAAGGCGTCCCGCTACGCTATCCGAAGCTGCATTTGGCGTTCATGGAAGTCGGGGCGACGTGGCTCCCCTACTACCTCGATCGGCTCGACGAACACTGGGAAAAACGTGGCAGTTCCGAGATGCCCTTGCTGAAGGAGAAGCCGAGCGACGTCTTCCGGAAATCCACAATCAAGGTGAGCGTCGAAGCCGGAGAGACGCTCCTGCGTGAGACGATCGCGATGGTCGGGGCCGATCACATGGTATTCGCAACGGACGTCCCGCACTGGGACTGCGAGTTTCCCGGGAATCTGCGGCACTTGCGTGCGCATCCCGAGCTGAGCGACGTGGAGAAGGAGCAGATTCTTTACCGCAACGCGAAGCAGCTCTTCCACCTTTAGGATTCGGGGTAAAACGATGCTTGCCAAAGAGAACGCCGCGCCGGCGGCCTATTACGAATAGACTCCCCCGCGGCGCATTCCTCGCCGGAACCGGTGCCGCGGCGCTCGCCGCTGCGCAGCGAGGCCCTGCGGCATACGCGCAAAGCCTCACGACCGTGCGAGTCGTATCGGGCGTAACGATCGGCGCGCGTTCTGCGCTGTATGCGGTCCAAGCCGGAATCTTCAAAAAATATGGGCTCGACGTCGATCTCGTGAAGGCCGGAAGCGGCGGCGGCACTCCGCTCTCCGCTCTCATCGGCGGCTCGTTCCAAGTCGACTACGTCAACGTGGTGTCGCTGATTCAAGCCTACGTTCAGGGCATCTCGCTGCAGATCATCGCCCCCGGGAGCATGTACGACACGAACAAGCCGTATTCGCTCTTGTTCGTTCGCAAGGACTCTCCGATTCGAACCGCTCGCGACCTCAATGGAAAGACGAGCGCCTCCCAAGCGCTCAAAGACATCAACGCGCTGTGCACCCTCGCCTGGGTCGACGCGAACGGCGGAGATTCCAAGACCCTGCATGGGATCGAGCTCCCCAACAGCGCGATGCTTCCGGCGCTCGACGACGGACGCATCGACGTGACCTCGCTCGTCCCGCCCTTTCAGACGTTTGCGCTCGAAGCGGGGAAGTACCGGGTGCTCGGCAAGTCTTACGATGCCATCGCGAAGCATTTCCAAATCGCCGTGTGGGCCGCGACGGCGGAATACGTCTCGAAGAATCCGGACGTCGCGCGGCGCTTCGCCGCCGCAATGCGTGAGTCGAGCACGTTCGCCAACGCGAACCCGTCGAAGACCGATGATCTCGTCGCATCCTTCACGGGGATCGAGCCGCACATCGTCGCGCACAGTCCGGGGCCGCAGGATCCGCCTTATTTGACCGCCGCGGACGTGCAGCCCGTGATCGACGTCGCGTTGCGCTACGGTTTCATCGCGAAGGGTTTCAACGCGGACGAAGTGATCAGCCCGGTCGTCCGCCGTCCGGCGTAGCATTCCCGATGAGGTTCTTTTGATGAGTGATATACGCATCGTCGCACTCGAAGAACACCTGAGGTTCCCGTCCTTTGTTGCTGAGCTCGACCCCGGCGCGATCGCTCGGCGCGGATGGGGCGGTGGTATCGCCTTTCGGCGTGATGAACTCGCAGAAGTCGATGGTGCGCGGCTGACGTCAATGGACGAGGCCGGAATAACCGTTCAGGTCCTTTCCGTGGTCGAACCGGGTGCCGATTTAATGTCGCCGGAAGCCGGTCCACCATTCGCGCGACGGTACAACGATGCGGTAGCAGCCGTCGTGCGCGGTCATCCGGATCGCTTTTCCGCGTTCGCGCACCTGCCGCTGACGGCGCCGGAAGCTGCCGCCGATGAACTCGAACGCACCGTCCGCGAACTCGGCTTCCCGGGGGCGCTCATCAGCGGCTCCACCGACGGAAAATTCTTGGACGATGGCGTGTTCGAGCCGGTGCTGGCGCGCGCCGAGCAGCTCGATGTACCGCTCTACATCCATCCGGGTGTCCCGCCGGAAGCGGTGCGACGCGCCTACTACGACGGCTTCGCTCCTGGGGCATCGTTCGTGTTTGCGACGGCGGGATGGGGCTGGCACGCCGAGACGGCCGTCCATATCCTGCGCTTGGTCCTTGCGGGAACGCTCGATCGGCACCCGCGGCTGAAACTCATCATCGGACACGCGGGCGAGGGCCTTCCGACCATGCTGGCCCGTTGTGACGAAACGTTGGGATCCTTCGCCAAGAGTCTACGACGTTCGATCAGCCAAACGATCCTTGATCACGTTAGCATCACGACCAGCGGTTTCTTTACGCTGGCGCCGTTTCTTGCCGCGCTCCTCACATTCGGCGCCGATCGTATTCTGTTTTCGGTAGACTACCCGTTCAGCGACAATAACGCCGCTCGCTCATTTCTCGATGCCCTTCCCGTAACTCAAAACGATAAGGAGAAGATTGCCTACGGCAACGCCGACCGTCTGTTGAAACTCAGCCCGGTTGTCCGCCGGCCGGCGTAGCCGCCTCGACTGCCGCGGCGAGCGCGCCGAGGTCCTGAACGGCGTCGAGTGAGGGCCCGCGCACGGAGCAGCGCGCGGCATTCGCCGGCAGCACTTCAGCGCGGAAGACGTCTCGCACCGCGGCGATCCACGGTTCGCCCAGATACGTCGCGAGGCTCCCCAGCACGATGACGTCGAGCGCGAGGAGATCGGCAAGCAGCGCGCAGGCGCTCCCGACGGCGCGCTGGTTCATCAGCACCGCTTCGCTCGCCACCGGGTCGCCCGCCGCCGCGAGTGCCACGATCGCTTCCGGTTGGGCATTCGCGAAATGGACCGGATCGCGCCACCGGGCCAAGAGCGCAAGCGCCTTCGCCGATCCATAGCCCTCATAACAGCCGGGCTTGTTGAAAATCTCCGGACCGTCGTCGCGATAGCGCACGTGTCCGATCTCGGGCGAACGGCCGTCGCTCCCATAGCGCACGTGCCCGTCCAGGACGAGCCCGCAACCGAAGCCGGTCCCGCACGTGAGGTACACGATCCCCCCGGCACCCGCGTTGGCTCCCCAGCGCCACTCCGCCAATGCGCACGCGGCCGCATCGTGATGCATCACGACCGGCGCAGAAAAGCGCGCCGCCAACGCGTTGCGCACGGCGAAGCCGCCCAGACCCGGCAGATGCGGCGGATCGATCAACACGCCGCGCTGCACGTCGAGCGGTCCGCCGATCGACAGACCGATCGCGTCGGGCGCGGCGCACAATTCGTTCGTGGCGGTGACGATCGCATCGATGAAATCCCGCGGCCCGCGTTCGGACCGTGTCGGCCAGGAACGCCGCGCGCGGATCGTCGCGTCGGCTCCTCCGACGACGACCGAGGTCGTCGTCCCGCCGACGTTGATTCCGATGAGCGTCACCGCTTGGCTCCGCCGGGCCCGCTGACGGTGAACCACGTCTCCCTCGCCTGATCCCACCGCAGCAGACGGGCGGCCTCCGGCGGGATTCCGCGCATATCGCCGCTGCGGAAGTCGAACACCGCCTGAACGCCCGCGATCCCGTGGAGTGCGTTGACGTAGGCGCGCACTTGGTTCGGTGTCCCGTCGGTGCCGACGGCTCGGAGGGCAGCGACGGCGACGAGTCCCGTGTCCCACGCCCCGGCGTGACTGTAGTCCGGCTTGATCCCCAGTTTCCGAAACGTCTGGGCGTACGTCGTCTGCGCTGCTCTGAGCGGACCGTTTGCAATCGGCTGACCCGCCGCCGGTATCGGACCCAAGCAGAAGAACAGTTGGCTGGGCACCGAGTCGGCGAAGGCTTGCAACTCTTTGTACGAGAGATTCCCCGTGCCGGCGACGACCGGAAGGGAGAGTGCGGCGTCCTTCATCGAACGGACCACCGTCCCGAACGGTGATCCGTTCACCCAGGCTATGACGGCTTGGGCATTTGCCGCGCGGACACGTGCGACTTGGGCGGCGATGCTGACGTCCGTCGGATTGAAATGCTCGAGCGCCACGATGTGCATTTCCCGATTTTCTGGCAGCGCTGCGACGGTCGCAAAGTCGGGCTCGGCGAGCCGTCCGGTCGCATCGGTGCCAACGATGAGCGCGACACGGTTCCAGCCGCGCTCGCGGAGATAGCGGAAAATGACGCGTGCTTGATCGATTGCGGATAAACCGATCGTGTAGGAGAAACCGCCCCGTTCCGGGCGAAATCCCGGCGAAAGGCAAAATTGCACCGGACCGCCCCGCAGTAATGCAGCCATCGCATTGCAGGTTGCGACGGACGAGTCGCCGACGAGCAGCGATACGTGCTTCGAAACGATATCGTTCGTGAGTTGAACCGCTATTTGAGGGCTGGACTGCGAATCCAAAAAGACGAAGTTCACCGGACGGCCCTTGATGCCGCCATCCGCGTTCACCACCGTCTGCAACGCGGAGAGCGCTTCGCGCTGCTCGTTTCCGGCGAACGCGTTGGACCCGCTCAGCGGCAATACCGCATACACGTCAAACGAGTCTGCAGCGAGTGCATTCCCCTGCATGCCCAGGAGCATGATGATCGCGGTCGTTGCGGACACGGCCCGCAACAAGCGGCGGCCAAGGAGGAATGTTAGAATCCGAACAATCATTCGGGGGTCTACCCTAAGGGAAGTCGATGGGACCTTCAGGAGGCGAGCCATATGCGTATTTTCATCACCGGCGTCTCAGGCTACGCCGGGTTTCATACGGCCCTTCGACTCGCTGCCGCCGGTCACCAGGTGACGGGACTTGTACGGAACACGGCCCAGCCGCGGCTCGACATATTGCGAACGCGTGAGATCGCTATCATGAGCGGCGACATCGCCGAGCCGGACGGCTACCGCGACGTCCTCGCGCAGAGCCAAGTGGTGATCCATACCGTGCTCGATAAAAAGCGCGCGAAGGAAACCGATCGTACGTTCTTCGCCGCGCTAGCGTCACTGCCGCAGCATCAAGGTGCTCGCCGCCGCTTCATCTACACGACCGGATGCGCGATCGTAGGGAACGTCGATGTGCCCATCATCGACGAAAGCGTCGAGCCGGACCCAGCGTACCCGTTGGCTTTCCGTCGCGCTCTCGAGCTGGAAGCGCTGGCATTGAATCTGGGCGTCGTCGTCCTTCGGCCCTCATTCATGTTCGGAAACGATGGTCACAACAGCGTGACCGCGGATTGGTTCGCGATGGCGGAGGCCGGCGATCCCGTTTTTCGCGGCGATCGGGAGAAGGGCTGGTCGTGGGTCCACGTCGACGACCTTGCCGAAGCCTACTTGCTGGCGGCCGAGGCCGATCGATCCATCGACGGCGAGGTCTTTTGCATCACGGACGAGCAGCGGCCGCGCTGCGTCGACGTCATGCGCGCTTGTCTGTCGGCGGCGGGCTACGATGGCCCGATCAGCTTCGAGCCGCCGGTGAAAGGCGATACCATCAGCATGTGGTTCGACAAGAACGAGTTCAGCACGTCGGCGAAGGCACGCCGGCAGTTGGGTTGGTTCGCGCGGCGGCTCGGAGTCCTCGATTCCATCCCGGCCGCATACGCGGCGTGGAAAGCAGCTAAGAGATTCGGCGCGGTCGTTAGCGCATAAGCGTCCCGCTTTTCGCCGCATTCGCGAAGATCGATCCCGAGGAAGCCGCCCTATCGTTTTGACGCACGCGACCTGATCGCGGGCAACAACAGCGTCTAGCTCAGCGCTCGCAGTTTCGAAGGGTCGTAGTCGGCAAACGGCAAGCCGAGCCGCGCCGTGCGCGCGAACGCAGCATCTTGGAGAAGCGAACGGCCGACGGCGACCAGATCGAATTCGCCGCGTTCGAGCCGCTGCGCCAAAGCATCGAGATTGTTGAACGGAGCCGGTGGTCCGCTTGCGTTCGGATCGCTCATCCCGCGGCTCAGTCCGACGGCGCCGCCCGTCATCGACAATCGACTCGTCAACTTTTTGGCCCATCCGGCGAGGTTGAGGTCCGACCCCGGAAACTCGGGCAGATCGAACACGAATTGCTGCGCGTCGAACACGTCGACTCCGGCATCGGCGAGCGGTCCGAGGACCTCCTCGAGCTCGGCCGGCGTCCGGGCGAGCTTTGCGTCGAGATCCTGCGGCTTGCTTTGTCCGAAGCGGAAGAAAATCGGCAACCGCTCGCCGACCGCGCGTCGTACGGAGCGAACGACTTCCGCTCCGAAGCGCGAACGTTCACGTCGTCCGCCGCCCCAGCGATCGGTGCGCAGGTTCGTTTCTTCCCAGAAAAAGGCGTCGGGAAGATAGCCGTGCGAGCCGTGGATCTCGATCCCGTCAAATCTGACCGCTGCGGCGTTGCCGGCACTGCGTCCGTAGGCTTCGACGATCTCGATGATCTCGGCGTCGGTGAGCGGGCGCGTTTCCTCCGCAAAGCGGGCACGCGTTGCCTCATCGAAGCTCGAACGCCGGCCGGTCGTCGGACCCCATACGCCCGACGGACGGCCCGGCGGGACGTCGGGATGATAGCCCGTGCCCGGCAAACGCATCGGCCCTTGATGCCAGAGTTGAGCGATGATTTTTCCGCCGCCGGCGTGCACGAGATCGACGATCTTCCGCCATCCGTCGATTGCCGCGCCGTGTAGTTCCGGGACGTTGCAGTCGCGCTCGCCCGCGACGCCGATTGCCGTAGGATGGTCGATCCCGATGCCGCCGGTGACGATGAGCGCCGTCTCACCGTCGACGCGCCGGCGATAGTATTGGCCGATCTCTATGCTCGGAATGCCGCCGGGAGCGAAGTTCCGGTTCATCGGGGACATCACGAACCGGTTTGCGACGGTGAGGTCGCGAATGTGCAGCGGCTCGAAAAGGGAGGTGAGGGTCGCGTTCAATTGAGTTACTACGAGGGTTCGAGCAGCGTATAGAGCGCTGCTTCGCGAAGCTCTCCCTTACCGCTTTCAGCGATGTCGTTGATGCGGTCGAAGATGGTCTGTGTGAGCGGAAGTTTCAGCCGTGTCCCGGTCAGCGCATCGGCGATGTTGGCGCGATCTTTGAGGAAGTCGTTGAGCTGACGACCCGCATTCCAATCACCCTCGAGTATCCGGCTAGCCTGTCGCTCCACTTGCGCACTGGCCGTTTGACTGGCGAGCAACACGTCGCGAATGCCTTTCCCGTCCGCGCCGAAGGATTGCGCTAAGGCCATCGCTTCGGCGACCGATTCGATCGTCGTCGCGACGACGATCTGCAGGCAGGCTTTTGCGACTTGACCCGATCCTGCCGGCCCCGCATAGACGACCTTCGAGCCCATCGCTTCGAAGACGGGCAATGCGCGCTCGAACGCCTCCCTCGGGCCCCCGACCATAATCAAGAGCGTTCCGTCGATCGCCGCCTCGACGCCGCCGCGTACGGGCGCGTCGAGCGCCGTTACGGAACGGGTCGCGAAGAGCTCGGCCAAATGCCGAGCGTGCCGCGGCCGATTCGTACCCATATTGATGAAGATGCTGTTCGGCTGCACGCCGGCGAGGATGCCCTCGGGCCCCTCGAGGATCGCATCGACGTGAGCAGATTCTTCCAACACCGTGATGAGTACGTCGCTTACGGTGGCCACCGCTCGCGCGGTGCCGGGCGCCGATGCGCCTTCGGCAACCAACTCGGCATAACGTTGCGGCGTGCGGTTCCAAACGGAGATCGGAAAGCCGCTGCGTAGCAAGCTGCGAGCCATTGGCTTGCCCATCGTCCCGGTCCCGAAGAAGCCGATGCGTAATTTATCCATACTGTTCGTGCAGCTGCCGAAGACGGCGGCCTACCTCCTCTGCCCCGGCGACGTACTCTTCCGGCACGCCGATGTACGGCGGCCGGCACGGACCGGGATCGATAAAGCCCGCTGCTTGCAGGCGGATGTGACACAATTGAATGCTGTAATCCGAAAATGCGCCGTCGTGCGTCCCCGTGGGATACATCGTCTCAGCGGCCCATTCGAGCTTTTGCTGGATCGCTTCGGCTGCATCCCAGTCACGGGAGAGTATGGCACGGCTCAAAGCCACGACCGCGCCCGGGCCGCACGCTACGTTACCGGACCAGCACGCCAGCGCACGATCCGGATAGCGGCGAGCAAGCGGCAACCAACTCTTGTCGTTGACCATGAAGCGGATTCGATCGCCCAGCGCTTCCACGTCATCGTAGGTTTCTCGCCCTCCGGCTTGACGGGCGGCGATGATCTCGGGGGTCGTTGCCGCGAGCTCTTGGTATACGTCGATCGAGATCTTCCCGCGAAACGTCCCCGCGTTATCGTAGACGATGATCGGGACGCCCGGCAGCGCGGCCGCGAGGTCGTGGTAATACCGGACGATCTGACGATCGTCCAGCTTCATCAACATCGGGCGCCCGGCGAAGATCCCCGCGGCGCCCATGTCCACCAGCGTCCGTGCGCGCTCGATCGTGTCGCGCGTGTTCAGCGTCGTTACCCCGACGAACACCGGTCGTGGCGCAGCGGTCCGAATGACGCAATCCGCGAAGGCGTGCAACTCCTCCCACGTCAGCGAAGCGACCTCGCCGAAGGTCGCGGTCGTCATGAGAATGTCGATTCCGCCGCCGACGACCGCCGCAACCATTCGTTCCGTCTCGGCGAGATTGACGGTTTGCCTCGCATCCCAGCGCTCGGCGTCCGGCGTCGCCGGCGTCGGCAACACACCGACCGTCCCGACCATCTGCTCGACGGTCATCATGGTTTTGGCAAGGCTAAGTTTCATAGAACTCTAACAAAATAGGCCCTTCGCCGGCGAAAGTCAAGTTATTGCGCGATGAAATCGCGCGCGTCGAAAACGTGCGGGATCGTGCCGTACTTCGCGGCGAGATCGATCACCGGCTGGATTTCGGAAGGGTCGAACCTCGTCGCCGAGACGGTGTGACGCATCTGCGCAGCGACCTGCGGATCCAGATGCACGAACGCGGCGTATAGCGGTACCGTCTCCGCTTCGTGAGAGTTGCTATATGCGGCTGCCTGCATGATGACCCTGGCAAAACGCGTCACCGCGTCGTGATTCTTCTCGACGTACTGGCGCATCGCGTAGTACGCAGTCTCGAGGATCGGCCGCGGGTACCCTCCCGGCCCAAGCATGTCGACGAGGAATCGGATTTTCCCGGATTTCATATCCTGCGAGAGTGAAGGCTCCGCGACGAGACCTGCATCGATCCGTCCTTGATCGATCGCGGCGGTTACGGCAGACGTGGGAAGCTCTACCCACCGAAGGGTTGACGAATCGCCGCCAAGTCCATCGATGATCGCGCGCAAGCCCAGAGACGTGATATCGCCCAGGGCCGTGGCGCCGATCACCTTCCCTTGCAGGTCTAAGGGCGAGCGAATCGGTGATCGCGGCGCGACGACAAGCGCGCTGGTCCGCTTTTTCGCCGAGTACATTAAGGAGGGCGCGATGAGGACTAGCGGCAAGCCGCGCGCGTGTGCCGTAACTAGCGGCGCCAGGCTCGACTTGCCAACGTCCATCTCCCCTGCGATGACCGCTTGGGTCGTCAGCGCTCCGGTGCTAGCGAGTGCAAGAGTGACGTCGAGACCCGCGCGGCGGAAGAGGCCTTCTTTTTGCGCGTAGAGCAGGGGGCGCAGGTCATCGCTTGGAGCGGAGATCACGCGGATGGGCGTCAGGCTAGGCGTCTGCCCCACCGCCATACTGCCCGGCGTCAGGACGAAGCTCGCGAATGCGACTGCGATGATTCGGACGAACGATCGGTACATGCTGGATGTCAACGTTCCACCAATCGCGCCCGCGTGGACTGACCGGTCGCGAGCGTGGCGAGCTTGTCGCAATCGCCGGGCAATGTGTC
>Ga0209415_10002506_pt1 | contig 34405 bp, 38 predicted proteins | sample PeaSoiSIISIP2007_FD_187696 | JGI IMG/M metagenome (GOLD analysis project Ga0209415, IMG submission 187696) | Peat soil microbial communities from Weissenstadt, Germany - SII-SIP-2007 (SPAdes) (version 2) | ecosystem: Environmental > Terrestrial > Soil > Wetlands > Peat | place: Germany... | reverse complement strand
GTTCGCGTTCGCCGACGTGGTCGAGGCGATCACGGGCAAGATGATCCGCCGCCATCCGCACGTGTTCGGCAGCGCGGACGAGCGCGCGGCGGGAGCTGCCCCGGGCTTCTGGGATCGCGCCAAGGCTGCCGAGAAGCCGGCCAACGCGGATGCGGGCCTGCTCGACGATGTGCCGCTCGCGTTGCCGGCGCTCACGCGCGCGATCAAGTTGCAGAACAAAGCCGCAAAGGTCGGCTTCGACTGGCCGTCGCTTACGCCCGTGCTGGCGAAGCTCAAGGAGGAGCTGGCCGAGCTGGAGGCCGAGATCGCGTCATCTCCGAAGCGCGAAGCCGCCGCATCGCCCGCGGTCGAAGAGGAGTTCGGCGATCTTCTGTTCGTCATTGCCAACGTCGCGCGTCATCTCAAGATCGATCCGGAGAGCGCGCTGCGCGCGGCGAACGAGAAGTTCATCCGCCGCTTCCGCTACATCGAGGCGCAGCTTGACGAGCGGGGCCGCAGCCCGGCGCAGTCCGATCTTGCCGAAATGGATGCGCTCTGGGACGCGGCGAAGAGCAAGGGTCTCTAGCTTCGGCACGCTCGCCGTTGGGACTCGGTTGGAACCGGCGACGGCGCGGCCGCGTTCATCTGCATCGCACGGAGAGCGAACGATGCCGGCAATGCACATCCACAGGCCCGACCCAACCGACGACGGCGGCGCGATAATCGCCGGCGTAATTGCCTGCTGCATTTTTCTCGCTTGTGTTGCGATCGCCGAGAAGCTGTCTTGGCCCGGCGGGCAGGCGGAGCAGGAGCACCACGAGCACGTGGTCGAGACTCGCTAGCATGCCCAGCTTCATATCTCGTTCATCACATCTGATGCATCACGTGCGCACGCTCGCACCGAACCCCGGAGGCTCACATGTTGGGTAGATTTTTTGCACTGACTGCCGCGATCGGGCTCGCCGTCTCTCTTGCCGGAGCTCCCGCGTTCGCGAAGAGCGGCGAAAAGGCGTTGAAGCTGCTCGACACCGACAACGACGGCACCGTCGACCTCGCCGAGGCCAAGAAGGCGGCGACCGCCGTGTTCGACAAGGTCAACAAGGACAGCGACAAGACGATCGACGCCAAGGAGCTGGGCGGGCGCCTGTCGAAGAAGGATCTCGAGGCCGCCGATCCCGACAAGGACGGCACGCTGACGATCGAGGAGTATCTGGCGCTGGTCGAGGCGCGCTTCAAAGCGGCCGATCCCGACAACGACGGCAAGCTCGACGCCAAGGAGCTTGGCTCCCCCGCCGGCAAAGATCTCGTGAAGCTGCTGAAGTAGGCGCCGACTAAGCGAAGGCATTGCGACAAGCGCCGAGCCCCCTGGTCTGTGCCGATGGCTCCGCGCTTTCTCTTACAGCGCGTCAAGCGCCGCGCCCGCGCGGCGCGCCTGCGCGCTGAGCCGCTCTCTCTTCTCGGACGCGATGCGCACCCGCGCCCTGACCTCGCCGGTAGCGAGGTCCTCGCGCGCGAGCACCTCGCCCTCCTCGTAAAGCCAGTTCACGAGCCGGCCCTCGTGCGCAGGGATCAAAAGCTCGACGATCGCGTCCGCATGGCCGAGCCGCGCGTCGATCGCCGCGAGCAGCGCCTCGATCCCCTCCCCGGTCGTGGCGGAGACCAGGACCGGCGCACGCTCCACCCACTGCGCGGCGCTCACGGCCTCCTCGCGCGTCACCGGACTGAGGAGGTCGATTTTGTTCCAGACCTCGAGCAGGTGGCAGTCGGCGGCGAGCGTGTCGATGCCGAGATCGGAGAGCACCGCCTCGACGTCGCGCGCCTGGTTGTCGCTTTCCTCGTGGGCGATGTCGCGTACGTGCAGGATGAGGTCGGCCTCGATCACCTCCTCCAGCGTGGCCCGGAATGCCGCGACCAGCGTGGTCGGCAGATCGGAGATGAAGCCGACCGTGTCGGACACGATGATGCGCCGCCCGCTCTTCAAGCGCACCTCGCGCATGGTGGGATCGAGCGTGGCGAACAGCTGCTGCTTGGCGAACACGTCGGCGCCGGTGATGCGGTTGAACAGCGTCGACTTGCCGGCGTTGGTATAGCCCACGATGGCGACGACCGGGTACGGCACGCGGCGCCGCCCCTTGCGGTGCAGCTCGCGGGTGCGCACGACGACCTCCAGCTCCTTGCGGATCGCCGTGATGCGCTCGTCGATCATGCGGCGGTCGAGCTCGATCTGCGCCTCGCCCGGGCCGCCGAGGAAACCGTAGCCGCCGCGCTGGCGCTCGAGGTGCGTCCACGTGCGCACGAGCCGGCTCTTCTGGTAGGAGAGATGCGCCAGCTCGACTTGCAGGCGCCCCTCGCGGGTGCGCGCGCGGCGCCCGAAGATCTCCAGGATCAGGCCGGTGCGGTCGAGCACCTTTGCGTTCCAGGCACGCTCCAGGTTGCGCTGCTGGATCGCCGACACGGGGTGGTCGATGATGACGAGCTCGACGTCGCGCGCGGCGATAAGAGCCTTGAGCTCCTCGACCTTGCCCGAGCCGAACAGCGTGGCGGGACGCGGAGCCGCGACGGGAATGAGCTGACTGTCGACAACGGCGAGGTCGATGGCTTCGGCGAGGCCTGTTGCCTCGCTCAGGCGGTCCTTGGGCGAATGCAGCGGTGCTGCAGCGCGGACCGGCGCGTCGGTCTGCTCGGGGCGGGGGCGGGGGCGGGGGGAGCGTTTCAGTTCAGGGACCAGCACCAGCGCGCGCACGCCGTCGGCGCGCTGCGCCTGCTCTTTGCCCCGTTCCGCCGTTCCGATGTCAACGCGTTCGTCGATGGCCTTGCCGATCTGAGGGTTTAGGCCTCGGTCGTCTCCGCCTCCATGAGATGGACGGGCTGGCCGGGCATGATGGTCGAGATCGCATGCTTATACACGAGCTGCGAGTGACCGTCCCGTCTCAGCAGAACGCAAAAGTTGTCGAACCAGCTCACGATGCCCTGGAGCTTCACACCATTGATCAGGAAGATCGTCAGCGGAGTCTTGTTCTTGCGCACGTGGTTCAGGAAGGTGTCCTGAAGGTTCTGGACTCGATCTGCACCCATTTTTCTTATCCGCCTGTTCTAGGTCTGCGTGGGGGTACTTCGTCCGCTCGACCGAGCGATCGTCTGCAGTGCAATATAATAACATTTTGCCGCAGTGCACCTTAAAAGATATACCAATTTCTCCTGTAAAAAGAAGCCGTTCAGGCGCTCGAAATGACGGCAAATTGGTGAAATTTCGAGCGCAGGCGCCGGCTGATCGGCCCGGGCTTTCCATCCCACACGGCCTTGCCGTCGATGCGCACCACCGGCATCACCGTATTGGTGGCGGAAGTAATGAACGCCTCTCGTGCCTGCAAGGCCTCCTCGATGCGAAACGGTCGCTCGCGGAACTCGACCCCCTCTTCCTTCAGTACGTCGATCAGAGTTGCCCGTGTGACGCCGGCGAGGATAGCCGGATCGATTTGCCGAGTCATGACAACGCCGTCCTTGGCGACGATCCAGGCGTTGCTCGAGGCGCCTTCGGTCACGAAGCCGTCGGCGTCGACGAACCAGGCCTCGCGGGCGCCGCCGTTGCGTGCCGCCTCCTTGGCGAGGACGGCCGGCAGCAGCATCACTGTCTTGATCTCCGAGCGCCGCCAGCGGATGTCCGGCATCGTCTTGACGGCGATGCCCGTCTCCGCGGCGGCATCCTGAGCCGCGGCCGTGAGCGGACGCGCCAGGCAGACGACCGTGCGCGATACGTCGGACGCGGGAAACGCGAACTCGCGCGGCCCCTCCCCGCGCGTCACCTGCAGGTAGACGAGGCCGTGCCGGACGCGGTTGCGCCGGATCGTCTCGCGCATGACGTGGGCGAGTGCTCCGGCGCTCATGGGCGCGTCGATCCCGAGCGCGGCAAGCGAGCGTGCGAGGCGTGCCATGTGGCGGGCCTCGTCGACGAGGTGGCCCGCGCGCACCTCGCATACCTCGTAGACGGCATCGCCGAATTGAAAGCCGCGATCCTCTACGTGGACGGCGGCCTTTGCATACGGCAGGTAGCGGCCGTTGACGTAGACGACGCGGGTCACGGATCCCCCGGAACGATGCGCCACCGTTCGGCTTGTAGCATCACGCCTGGCGGATCTCGGCGGTGCGATGCTCCGATGAGACGCCCAGCGCGCGCAGCTTGCGATGCAGCGCGGAGCGCTCCATCCCGACGAACTCGGCGGTGCGCGAGATGTTGCCGCCGAAGCGGTTGATCTGGGCCAGCAAGTACTCGCGCTCGAAGATCTCGCGTGCTTCGCGCAGCGGCAGCGACATGAGATGCTCGGCGCCGCCGTTGACCGGCAGCGGGACGTTGGAGCCGATCTCCTCGGGCAGCATGTCGGCGGTGATGATGGTGTTGGGATCGCCGCCGGCGAGGATCATCAGGCGCTCGATGTTGTTCCGGAGCTCGCGCACGTTCCCCGGCCAGTCGTGCGCCTGCAGCACCGCTATGGCGTCCTCGCCGATGCGGCGGGGAGCGAGCCCCGAGGCGCTGCTGAGCTGCCCGACGAAGAACTGAATGAGCTCGGGGATGTCCTCGCGGCGCTCGGCGAGCCCGGGCACGCGCAGCGGCACCACGTTGAGGCGGTGGTAGAGATCCTCGCGGAAGCGTCCCTCCGCGATCTCGCGCTCGAGGTCGCGGCTGGTGGAGGAGATGATGCGTACATCGACCGCCACCTTCTGCGTGCCGCCGATGCGCAGGAACTTCTGCTCGACCAGCACGCGCAGCACCTTGCCTTGCGTCTCCAGCGGCATGTCGGCGATCTCGTCGATGTAGAGCGTGCCGCCGTGGGATTCCTCCAGCGCACCCACCTTGCGCGGCGCGCCCGAGCGGTCCTCGGTGCCAAACAGCTCCTCCTCGACGCGATCGGGCGCCATGGCGGCGGCGTTGAGCACGACGAAGGGAGCATCCGCCCGCGCCGATTTCAAGTGGAGGACACGCGCGGCCAGCTCCTTGCCCGAGCCCGACGGCCCGCGGATGAGGATGCGGCTGTTGGTCGGCGCCACGCGGTCGATGGCGTTGCGCAGCTGGTTGATGGCGGACGACTTGCCGATCATCTCGGCGCTGAAGCTGGAGCGCTCGCGCAGCTCCTTCACCTCGCGCTTGAGCTGAAACGCCTCCAGCGCGCGCAGCGTGACGAGGATCAGCCGGTCGGCCTTGAACGGCTTTTCGATGTAGTCGTAGGCGCCGCGCTTGATGGCGGTGACGGCCGTCTCGATATTGCCGTGGCCGGAAATGATGACGACGGGCAGATCCGGATAGCTGCGCTTGATGTAGGAGAGCACCTCCAGCCCGTCGAGCCGGCTGCCCTGCAGCCAGATGTCGAGCACGACCAGATGCGGACGGCGCTCCTCGATGGCCCGCAGCGCCTCGTCGCTGTCGCGCGCGAGACGCGCGTTGTGACCCTCGTCCTCGAGGATGCCGGCCACGAGATCGCGGATGTCGGCCTCGTCGTCGACGATGAGGATGTCTGCTGGCATCGGTCGCTCCTTCGGTCGAATTCGGTCAGGCCTGCTGGGCCGGGGGTTGTTGGCTCTGGGGTGTCGGCTCTGGCCGCGCAGATACGCGTGCATGCTCCAGAGGCAGGGTTATGCGGATGAGCGCGCCGCTGGTGCGGCCCGGGGCTGCCGGCGCGTCCTCGAGAGAGAGCGTGCCGCCGTGCTGCTCGATGATCTTCTGCACCATGGCGAGCCCGAGGCCGGTGCCCTTGTGGCCCTTGGTGGTGACGTAGGGCTCGAGCAGGCGCGCGCGGTTCTGTTTGGGCAGCCCGATGCCGTTGTCGATCACCTCGATGGTCACGCGATCGCTTTGCGGGGTGACGATCGTCTCGACGCGGCCGCGCCAGCCATTGGTCTTGGCGTGGGTCTCCTTGGCCGCCTCCACGGCCTCGCTGGCGTTCTTGACGAGGTTCGTCACCGCGCGCGTGATCAGGCGCCGGTCGAACGACATGAGCAGCGGCTTCTCCGGCAGCCTGAGCACGTACTGGATGTCGGGGTGCCCTTCGCGGAACAGCACGACCGGCTCCTGCACGGCGTGGCGCAGATCGTGGTGGCCCATCTCGGGCTTGGGCATGCGTGCGAACTCGGCGAACTCGTCGACCATGGATTTGAGGTCGCTGACCTGCCGCTCGATCGTGCTCGTCAGCTTGTCGAAGGTCTCGCGGTCGTGCGTGATGCTGTTTGCGTACTTCTTGCGCAGGCGCTCGGCGGAAAGCTGGATCGGCGTCAGCGGGTTCTTGATCTCGTGCGCGATGCGCCGGGCGACGTCGGCCCAGGCGGCGGTACGCTGCGCCACGACGAGGTCGGTCACGTCGTCGAAGGTCACGACCGAGCCGACATCGCCGCCGCTGGAGCTTTCGCGCGTCACCATCACGGCGAACGTGCGCTCGTCCCCGCGGCGCCGGTAGGTGACCTCCTCCTGCGTGCGGACCTTGAGCGTGTGCTCCTCTTTCGTGCCGAGGACGGCGGCGAAGGCGGGGAGCACGTCCTTCAGCTTCTTGCCCACGAGGTCGCTCTCGGCCAAGCCCAGAAGATCGATCGCCGCGCGGCTGACAAGCGTGATGCGGTCCTGGCTGTCGAGCCCGATGACGCCGGCGGAGACGCCCGACAGCACCGCCTCCATGAAGTGGCGGCGCTCGATGAGCTGCTCATTGGCGGTGACGAGCGCGTCGCGCTGGTGCTTCAGCTCGCGCGTCATGGTGTTGAACGTCTTGGAAAGCCGCCGCAGGTCGCCCTCGCCGCGTTTCTCCGGCAGCTCGACCATGAGGTTGCCCTTCGACACCTCCTGCGCGCCGGCGATGAGGCGGCGGATGGGCGCCACGAAGCGCCCCGCAAACCACAAGCCGACCCAAATGGCGGCGAGCAGCGCCGTCATGGACGTCATCAGGTACATGAGCCCGTGCGCGAGCTTGAGCCCGCCGCGCGCCTTGCGCAGCCGGTTGAACTCATCGACGTTCTGCGCGGTGAGTTGCAGGTGATTCATCACCGTTGGGCTCACACCGCGCGCGACATACAGGAATTTGCCCGGGTATTTGTCGAGCTTGGTCACCGCGGCGACACGGTAGCTCTGGGTCGTCGGCATCAGCAGCGGCACCTGCCCTTCGTTGGCCTGTGCCATCGCCAGAGCCGGGGGCGCCTTGTAGGTCAGCTTTGCGTTCTCGGTCGCCTCGACCACGGGGCTGCCGTCGCGCTCGATCACGTAGGCGGCCGGCAGCTCGCGCAGGCCCGCCTGCACCATGACCAGCCGTTGCAGCTTGGTTGTGTCTCCACCGATGGAGTCTGCCGCCGCATCGAGGTCGCGCGCCATGTTGACGATATCGGTGCGGATCACCTGGCCATGCTCATCGAGGTAGGCGATCGCCACGTCGCGGGAGCTCGACACGATCTCGCGCGTGCGGGTCGAGAACCAGCTGTCGAGCGAGCGCGAGAAGGTCACGGTTGCGCCGACCGCCAGCAGCAGCGTCGGCAGCGCGGCGATGACGCTGAACAGCGCCACGATACGGATGTGCAGGCGGGCGCCGGGGATACGCTGGCGCCAGGCGCGGGCGAGGCCGACGACCTGCCAGGTCAGCAGCCCAATCATCGCGATGATGAGGACGACGTTGACGAGGAGGACGACGAAGACGACGTCGCTGCGCGGCGCGATGGGCGTGAGGCCGGTCAGGATCAGGTAGGTCGCGAACGCGGAGACGAGCGAGAGCAGCACGATGGCCGCGCCGATGCGCACGGCGCGGTCGCCCGGGTTGAGGGCGGAAGGCCCATCACCCAGGTCGGGTCCTCGCTGCATGGCGACGTGCGCAAACGGCATCATCGGAACTCTTAATTTCAGGGGCGGACTAAGAGTCCTAGGTTCGCTCAGGGGTCGCGGGCGGGCGGGAATGGGGGAGGCTTCCTGCGCTGCCCCGTGGCCGTCGGCCGTCGGTCCGTACCAAAACAACAGACTGTGACATTTTCGCGACGTGTCCGATGGGTAACGCAAGTCGGGCCACGAGGCAAGCTCCGACCGTTGCAAATCAAGGCGTCAGCTTCGGGAGACATCAGGGTTGAGGCGTGCGGAATACACGAATATCCAACGCCCTGATGCGCGAGCGCAGCGTGTTGCGGTTTAATCCCAGAAGCTCCGCCGCGCGGATCTGGTTGCCGCGCGTGGCGGCGAGGGCGGCCGTAAGGAGCGGCAGCTCCACCTGGCGGATGACGCGCTCGTAGAGCCCCGGCGGGGGCAGCTCCTTGCCGAAGCCGGCGAAGTACCCGCTCAGGTAGCGCTCGACCTGCTCGCTGAGATCCTTGGCGTCGCCGGAGCCGCGATCGGCCGACTTGTCGGGCAGCGCTTCGGCCAGCTCCTGCTCGATGATCGGAGCGGTGAGCGTGTCCTGCGTGTAGAGCGCGGCCACGCGGCGTACGAAATTCTCGAGCTCGCGGATGTTGCCCGGCCACGGATGCGCCTTGAGCCGGTCGATGGCCGCGGCCTCGATCGACTTCTGGCCCAGCCCCTCGCGCGCCGCCTGTCGCAGGAAGTGGCGCACGAGATCGCCCACGTCCTCCAGCCGCTCGCGCAGCGGCGGGATGCGGATCGGCACGACGTTGAGGCGATAGAACAGGTCCTCGCGGAACAGGCCCTGCTGGATCTGCGCCTTGAGGTCGCGATGGGTGGCGGCGATGATGCGCACGTTGGTCTTGATCGGCGTGCGCCCGCCTACGGTCGTGTACTCGCCCTCCTGCAGCACGCGCAAAAGCCGCGTCTGCGCGTCGAGCGGCATGTCGCCGATCTCGTCGAGAAACAGCGTGCCGCCTTCGGCCTGCTCGAAGCGTCCCTGCGTGCGGGTCTGCGCGCCGGTGAAGGCCCCCTTCTCGTGGCCGAACAGCTCGCTCTCGACCAGCTCGCGCGGGATCGCCGCCATGTTGATGGCGACGAACGGTCCCTGCCGGCGGCGGCCATGATCGTGCAGCACGCGCGCCACGAGCTCCTTGCCGGTGCCGCTCTCGCCGTTGATCATGACCGTGAGGTCGGTCTGCGTCAGCCGCGCGAGCACGCGGTAGATCTCTTGCATCGCGGGCGAGCGGCCGATCAGCGGCAGCTCCTCGTTCTCGATCTCTGGCGTCGGCCGCTTGAGGCTGCGTCCGGGCTGCGTCAGGGCGCGGCCGACGACGGCGACCACCTCGCTGAGGTCGAACGGCTTGGGCAGATACTCGTAGGCGCCCTTCTCGGCGGCGGTGAGCGCCGTCATCAGCGTGTTCTGCGCGCTCATTACGATGATCGGCAGGTCGGGGCGGATCTTCTTGATGCGCGGGATCAGGTCGAAGGCGTTCTCGTCGGGCATGACGACGTCGGTCAGCACGACATCGCCCTCGCCCTGGCTCACCCAGCGCCACAGTGTGCTGGCGTTGCCGGTCGCGCGCGGCGCATAGCCGGCACGGGCCAGCGCCTGATTGAGAACGGTGCGGATTGCGGTGTCGTCATCGGCAATGAGAACGGTGCCACGGGCCATGTCCTACCTCGGGCTCGAGCGTTGGATCGGTGCGGCGCGGTCTTGCATGGGCAAGAGGACGCGGAAGATGGTGCGGGCCGGCTCGCTCTCGCATTCGATGATGCCGCCGTGATCGTTGATGATCTTGGCGACGAGCGCGAGACCGAGCCCGGTTCCGTGTGGCTTGGTGGTGACGAACGGGTCGAACATGTGCTCCTTCAGATGATCGGGCACGCCGGGCCCGTTGTCCTCGATCTGGATCATCAGGGGCAGGCTGATGCGCCTGTCGGAGCCCTGCATCGACAAGCGGACACCCGGCCGAAACGAGGTCTGCATGACGATGCGTCCCTGCTGCTTGTTCTCGCCGATCGATTCCGCGGCGTTCTTGGCGAGATTCAGGAACGCCTGCACGAGCTTGTCGCGATTGCCGGGCACCGGCGGCAGCGAGGGGTCGTAGTCCTCGGTGAAGCGGATGCCGCGCGCAAAGCCCGTCTCGCACAGCCGGCGGACGTGCTCGAGCACGTCGTGGATGTTGACCGGCTCCTTGGCGAGCGGGCGCTCGTCGCCGAACACCTCCATGCGGTCGACAAGATTGCGGATACGGTCGGTCTCCGAGCAGATGAGCTGGGTGAGCGCCCGGTCGGAGTCCGACAAGCCTGTTTCCAATAGCTGGGCTGCGCCGCGAATGCCCGACAGTGGGTTCTTGATCTCGTGCGCGAGCACCGAGGCGAGGCCCGACGCCGAGCGCGCGGCGGCGCGATGGGTGAGCTGGCGCTCGATCATCTGCGCCATGTTGCGCTGCTGCAGCATCAGCACCACGAGGCCCGGCTGATCGGCGAACGGACCGCCGTAGACGTCGACGAGCCGCGGCACCGGAAGCTTGGGCGTCGCGACGTCGACGCTGTACTCGTTGACCGTCGAGCCCGATCGCCGCACCTGCTCCACGAGCGCCAACAGCGGGCACCCGAAGCCCAGCACCTCGTCGAGGCGCACGCGTTTCAGAAGCGCAATCCCCGTCGAGAGGAAGGCTTCGGCGGCGGCGTTGGCGTAGACGATGCGGTTCTCGTCGGCGAGCACGAGGATAGGATGGGGAAGCCCGTTGAGCAGCAGGTCATGCTCGACCGGACGCCGCGCCGGCGCCGCAGGACGGGCGGTGGTGGCGGACTTGGTCATGCGGCGGCCCCGGCGGCGCCGGCGTAGAATTCCGCAAGACCGGCCAGCACGCGCGGCGCGCTCTCCTCGGTGCACAGCCGCCGGCGCCAGGCTTTGACCGTCTCGGCCGCGTGGCCGCTCTTTTCCAGATACCAGCCAATGTGCTTGCGCGCGTTGCGCAAGCCGAGGCTCGTACCGTAGTGCGCCAGCATGCCTTCGACGTGCTCGCGCGCGATGCGTCCCTGCTCCTCGAACGAGGGCGGCGCTGGCATGCGGCCCGAAGCGAGATAGTCGGCGACGCGGCCCGGCAGCCACGGCGCGCCGTAGGCGCCGCGGCCGATCATGACGCCTGATGCGCCGGAGGCATCCAAGGCCTGCCGTGCCTCCTCGGCAGTGCCGATGTCGCCGTTGACGATGACGGGGATGGTGACGGCGCGCGTCACGTCGCTGACGGCGCTCCAGTCGGCGCGGTCCTTGAAGAACTGGCAGCGGGTGCGGCCGTGCACGCTGATGAGCTGCACGCCCGCGGCCTGCGCGCGCTGCGCCAGCTCGGGCGCATTGCGGCTGTGGTCGTCCCAGCCGAGCCGCATCTTGAGCGTGACGGGAACGCGCACCGCACGCACGACCGCGGCGATGAGGCTCAGCGCATGATCGAGGTCGCGCATCAGAGCGCTCCCCGAGAGCTTGCCCGTCACCTCGCGCGCCGGGCAGCCCATGTTGATGTCGACGATGTCGGCGCCAAGCCCCTCCGCGACGCGTGCGCCCTCCTCCATCCAGCGGCTCTCGCGGCCGACGAGCTGGATGACGAACGGCTTCAAATCGGTGCCGGAGGCGCGTCGCACCACATCGGCGCGCTGGCGCACGAGCTCCTCGCACGCGACCATCTCCGACACGACGAGACCCGCCCCGAGCCGGTGTGCGAGCCGGCGGAACGGCAGGTCGGTCACGCCCGACATGGGGGCGAGAAAGGCGGCGTTCGGAATAGCCAAACGGCCGATCTTGAGGGCAGCAGCAGCGAGCATTCCTGCGTGGGTCCCTGGGAACTGCCTACTTAATAGGCAATAAGAGAAGGTGCCCTTGATTTGTGCAGAATAGGGGTAAGCCGTTTATTTCGCAAGCGCGAACAACGCGCGTCCACATTGCTCCGGAGCCAGGCGCCGTCTAAGCAGTCCTCCCAGTCCTTCGGGTCGAGCGGCGATGGCAACGACAGTAGCGGTGATCGTAGCAGGCGGCCGTGGCGAGCGCCTGCATGGTGCGAGCGATATTCCCAAGCAGTATCTCCCACTTGCCGGCGCGCCGGTGCTGGCCCATTCACTGCGCGTGCTGGCCGGCCACCCCCAGGTCGACCGCATTCAGGTCGTCATTCATCCGACCGACCGCGACCGCTACGAGGCGGCGGCGAGGCCGTTTGCCGCACGTCTTGCCGGCCCCGTCGCCGGCGGCCCGACCCGGCAGGAGTCGGTTCGGCGGGGGCTGGAGGCGCTGGAGGTGCTGGCGCCCGAGCGCGTCCTCATCCACGACGCCGCACGCCCGTTTCTGACGGCCGACCTGGTGACGCGCCTGTTGGCGGCGCTCGACGACCACCCGGGCGCGATCGCGGCCGAGCCCGTGGCCGACACGCTGAAGCGTGCCACCGCCGACGGCCTCATCGCCGACACCGTCGACCGCGCCAACCTGTGGCGCGCTCAAACCCCGCAAGTCTTCCGCTTCGCCGACATCCTCTCCGCGCATCGCCGTGCCGCCGCCGCCGGCAAGGACGGCTTCACCGACGATGCGGCGCTCGCCGAGTGGGCGGGGCTGCCGGTCCAACTGGTCGCGAGCTGCGGCAACAATATGAAGCTGACCACGCGCGAGGACTTCACGCTGGCCGAGCGAATGCTCGGCGGTGCCGCACTCGAGCCGCGCAACGGCAGCGGCTTCGACGTGCACGCCTTCGCCCCCGGCGATCACATATGGCTGTGCGGCGTGCGCGTTGCCCACACCCAGCGCCTCGAGGGGCACTCGGACGCCGACGTCGCCCTGCACGCCTTGACCGACGCGATCCTGGGCGCCATCGGCGACGGCGACATCGGCGAGCACTTCCCGCCGAGCGAGGAGGCATGGCGCGGCGCCCCCTCGCGCCTGTTCCTGGAAGATGCGTTGCAACGCGTGCGCGCGCTCGGGGGCCGCATCGGCAACGTCGACGTGACCATCCTGTGCGAGGCGCCGAAGATCGGTCCTCACCGCGCCGAGATGCGCCGCTCGATCGCGCAAATGTTGCAGATCGATCCCGGCCGCGTCGGGGTAAAGGCGACGACGATGGAAGGGCTGGGGTTCGTTGGCCGCCGTGAAGGCATTGCGGCGCTGGCCAGCGCGCTGATTCTGCTCCCCGCCTGACCCGGACACATTCCTCCGTCCACGACTCGTTGACCCCTGCGACAGAATCGCGGCATCAAGCTAAGGGGGTTGTATCGCCACGAACTCAGACTCCGGGGGCCGACATGAACGTGATGACACATACGCTCGAGCGAAAGCCGGTAGAGAGCGCCAGCATCGCCGATATTGCCGAGATGACTGCGGGTGCTTGCGTTGCCACGCGGGTGCGCCAGCTCTCGCGCATCGTCACGCGCGTCTACGACGACGCCATGCGTCCCTTGGGGATCACGGCGAGCCAGTACACGCTGCTGGCGCAGCTCGCCGCTCGCGACAGCATCACCGCTGTCGAGATCGGCCACGATCTCGACATCGAGAAGTCGACGCTCTCGCGCAACCTGAAGCGCCTGTTGGCGCTGGGCCACATCAACATGGATCCGCCGGCGGGGCGGCGCGGGCGCGGCCTGCACCTCACCGCCAAGGGGCAGGCCGTGCTGAAGGACGCCTTCCCGATCTGGCAGGACGCGCAGAAGCGGACGGTCTCCGCCATGGGTGCAGAGAGCCGCAACATGCTCGACAGCCTGCTGCACGAGGCCGAGAAGCTCGCGCCGATTTGACGGTTCGGCCGCTCTGCAAGACACTACGACCGCGACGTCGGCCCTCGCTTGACCGGCTTGCGGCATGAAGGCTTTGTTCCCTGCTGAATTCGTAGACGCCGCCGAGATGCTGCTCGCGGAGCTGAGGCGCCGCGGGCTGCGTCTGGCGACGGTGGAGAGCTGCACCGGCGGGCTTGTTGCCGGCCTGCTCACAGAGATCCCCGGGGCCTCCGTGGTCGTCGAGCGCGGGCTCGTCACCTATTCGAACGCCGCCAAATCCGACCTCGCCGGGCTCAGCTCGGCGCTGATCGATGCGCACGGCGCCGTCAGCACGGAGGTCGCGCGCGCCATGGCCGAGGGCGGCCTCGTGCATGCGCCCGTCGACCTTGTCATAGCGGTAACGGGCATCGCCGGGCCCGACGGCGGCAGCGCGGCCAAGCCGGTCGGGCTCGTGTACGTGGCCGTGGCGAGCAAGCGCGGCCCGACGCTGACGCGCGAATGCCGCTTTGGAAGCATCGGCCGCGCCGCCATCCGGCTGGCAAGCGTCAAGGCCGCCGTCGAGCTGGCGCGGCGTGCCGTCACATCCGAAGCTCGCGATTAGGCGTTTACCGCCTCCCACCGTATGTTTGCGACATGCTGGTCCGCTTCGTTTTGGCTTGTCTTGCCTTCCTCGCGGTCTTTTCGTCTCCGCCGGCCTCTGCCGCCGACGTGACCGTGCGCGAGATGAGCGAGCGGCTCTACCGCGCCGACGCGGCCCACCCCGCCGACTACAGCCACCGCAATCTGCGCGAGCTCGACATGAGCGGGCTCGACTTCAAGGGCGCCAAACTTGCCGGCAGCGATCTCTTCGGAGCCGATCTCACCGGCGCCGATCTCTCGAACGTCGATCTGAGCGGCGCGCGCCTCGATCGCGCCGTCATCATCGGCGTGCGCTTCGACGGCGCCAACCTCTCAGGCGCCAGCCTGCTGCGTCCCTCCGGCTTCTCGACGCTTGCCGCGCCCGCGAGCGAGGCCGCGAGCTTCGCGGGCGCCGACCTGCACGGGGCCAAGATGTTCGGCCGCTTCAACCGCGCCAACCTGAAGGGAGCCAACCTCCAGGGCGCCACGCTCGCCCCCTTCGGCCGCACCGGCTTCATCGAGCACCTGTGGCGCACCGAGCTGACGGGCGCCGATCTCTCCGGGGCGACGCTGGCCGACGCCGACCTGACCTACACGCTATTGCGGTTCTCCAACCTGCGCGGCGCGAACCTTGCGGGCGCCATCCTCAAGCGGGCGGACCTCGCGGGCGCCGATCTCACCGGGGCCGACCTCACCGGCGCGGACCTGAGCGAGGCCGACCTCGACGGCGCCATCCTCAAAAACGTGCGCGGCCTCGACACCGCGGCGCTGGCGCGCGCGCGCAACTCCGAGAAAGTGATCCGCTAGTCCTTGCGGGCCGCAGCCAGGCGGGCCGCAGCGTCGTAGAGCGCGTGTGCGCGCGCCTCGAAGGCGGAGGCATATTTGCGCACCGCCTTGTCGAACACGACCCCCATCAGCAGCGCCAGCATGCGCGAGGAGAACGCATAGTCGATGAAGAAGTCGATGTGCGAGCCGCCGCCGGCCGCGTCGCGGAAGCGCCAGCGATTGTGGAGATGCGAGAACGGCCCGTCGAGATAGGCGACGAGGATCTGGCCCTGCTGCGGGCGCAGGGTGACGCGGCTCGTAAAGGATTCGCGGATCGCGCTGTAGCCAACGGTCATCGTCGCGATGAGGACGGTGTCGGCGCCGGCGGTCTCGCGCGAGCGGACGACGAGGCCCTCGCACAGCGGCAGGAACTGCGGGTAGCGCTCGACGTCGGCCACGACGTCGAACATCTGCCGGGCGGTGAATGGGACGCGGCGCGTCGTCTCGAAGCTCGGCAAGGTCTGGGCGTTCCTCGATGGCTGGATGCTAGCGCCGCAGTGCGGACCGCGCCTGCCGCAGCCGCGCGAAGTCCTCTGCCGCATGATAGGACGAGCGCGTGAGCGGGCTCGCGGCGACGAGCGCGAAGCCCTTGGCAACGGCGATGCTGCGCAGCGAGCCGAACTCCTCGGGCGGAACGTAGCGCTTCACCTCCGCATGCTTCGGGCTGGGGCGCAGGTATTGGCCGATGGTCAGGAAGTCGACGCCGGCCGAGCGCAGGTCGTCCATGACTTGCATGACCTCCTCGCGCGCCTCGCCGAGGCCGACCATGATCCCCGATTTGGTGAAGAGGCCGGGATCGAGCTCCTTGGCACGCTGCAAGAGCCGCAGCGAATGGAAGTAGCGCGCGCCGGGGCGGATCGACAGATAGAGCCGCGGCACGGTCTCGAGGTTGTGGTTGAACACGTCGGGACGGGCGCCGATGACCGCCTCGAGCGCGCCGTCCTTGCGCAGGAAGTCGGGCGTCAGCACCTCGATGGTCACCGCGGGTGCCGCGGCGCGCACCGCGCCGATCACGCGGGAAAAGTGCGCCGCCCCGCCGTCGGCGAGATCGTCGCGGTCGACCGAGGTGATGACGACGTGCTCGAGGGCCAGCTCCCTCACCGCGGCGGCGACGCTGCCGGGCTCCGCGGGATCGAGCGCGCGGGGCATTCCCGTGCGCACGTTGCAGAAAGCGCACGCGCGCGTGCAGGTGTCGCCCATGATCATGAAGGTCGCGTGGCGCTTGGCCCAGCACTCGCCGATGTTGGGGCAGCCGGCTTCCTCGCACACCGTGTGCAGGCCGCGCGCACGCACGATACGCGCCGTCTCCGCGTGGCCAGCCGAGCCCGGCGCCTTGACGCGGATCCAGGCCGGCCGCGCAAGACGGCTCGTGGCCGCGGTGTCGCCGGAGCTGGCCCCTGGCCCCTCGCTTGGCGTGGCGCGAGTGCTTTCCATCAAAGACGTTCCCGGTGGCGGCCAAAGAAGCGAGCCGCCGATCCCCTAACGTCGCCGCTGCGCCCGCGCAAATCAAGGTCCGGCCGGCGCGCGGCCCGTCAGCGCCCGACGATCCGCGCCAGAACGATGACGATCGCCGCGCCGATGGTCGAGATCAGGATTTGATGGGCCCAGGGATACTCGAGCAGGAACGGCAGCTTGAGCAGTCCGGCCTGCACCAGCGCGCCGCCGACGAACGAGCCGATGATACCGACGAAGATGTCGCGGATCAGCCCGCCGCCGCCGAGCAGCAGCCCGGCCAGCCAGCCGGCGACCAGCCCGTTCACGGCCATGATGATCCACGGCAAATATGGCGAGTAGCCCTCCATTGTCCCGTCCTCCCGTTGGTTTTGCTTTTGTTGCCTCTGCTTATACTGCTTATGCGATGAACCGTGCCAGCAGCACGACGATGATCGCACCCGCCGAAGCCGTCACGATCTGCGACAGGAGCCTGTTGCGGATGCCGAGGTCGATGTTGAGCGCCTCGAACAGGAAGCCGCCGACGAAGGCGCCGATCACGCCCGTCAGCAGGTAGCGAAAGATTCCGCCCCCGCCACCCACGAGCAGCGAGGCGATGAAGCCGGCGATGAGGCCGATGATGAGAAAGATTACGAGCGCGCGCGTTTCGATGTTCATGGCAATGCTCCCCTACGTCCCAGATCCAAAAGCCCTAGCGCTCCCCGTCCGACGCCAGCCGGCCGGATGGCGGGATGTGAATGGCGCGGCCCCACGCCGCCAGCGCGCTCTCGCCCATCATTTCCGAAAGCGTCGGATGTGGGAAGACCGTGCGCATCAGATCCTCCTCGGTTGCCTCCATCTGCATGGCGATGACGAAGCCCTGGATCAGCTCGGTGACCTCGGCGCCGACCATGTGCGCGCCGATGAGCTCGCCGGTCTTGGCGTCGAAGACGGTCTTGACGAGCCCCTCGCGCTCGCCCAGCGCCAGCGCCTTGCCGTTGGCGCGGAAGGGAAAGCGCCCGACGCGGATCTGGCGCCCGCTCGCGAGGGCGCGCGCTTCCGTCAGCCCGACGGAGGCGATCTGCGGCCGGCTGTAGGTGCAGGCGGGAATGCGTAGCTTGTCGAGCGGATGCGCCTTGAGCCCCTTGATGGCCTCGACGCAGACGACGCCCTCGTGCTCGGCTTTGTGCGCGAGCATGGGCGGACCGGCCACGTCGCCGATGGCGTAGATGCCGGCAACGCTCGTCCGGCCTAGTCCATCCGTCTTGATGAGCCCCTTCTCGACCGCGACGCCGAGGCCTTCCAGGCCCAGGCCATCGACGTTGCCGGCGACGCCAATGGCGGAGATCGCGCGCTCGACCGTCAGGCTTTCGCGCTTGCCGCCGGAAAGCTCGATCGCCGCGGTAACATGGTCGGCACCCTTCTCGACGCTCGCCACCTTGGTGCTCGTGAGGATGCGGATGCCGGCCTTCGCGAACGCCTTGCGCGCCAGTGCGGCGATCTCGGCGTCCTCGGCGGGGAGAATCTCGGGAAGGATCTCGACGACGGTCACCTCGGCGCCGAGCCCGCGATAGAACGAGGCGAACTCGATGCCGATGGCGCCCGAGCCGACGACGAGCAGCGACTTGGGCAGCGCCGGCGGCACCATGGCCTCGAAGTAGGTCCAGACCAGTTTGCCGTCGGGCTCGATGCCGGGCAGCGTGCGCGGGCACGCGCCCGTCGCCAGGATGATGTGGCGCGCCGTGTAGCGCCCCGGCCCGAGCGCGTCTTTGGGCGCTGGTTGAGCGCGCGGGTTCGATTTCTCGTCCGCCGCGGCGACCGCGATCACCCCCTGCCCCTTGAGCAGCGCGTCGCCCCAGATGACGTCGACGCCGTTCTTTTTGAGCAGGAAGCCGACGCCGGTATTGAGCTCGGCGGCGACCGTGCGCGAGCGCTCGACCACTGCCGGGACGTCGACCCTGGCGCTGCCGTCGATGGCGATGCCGAAGCTGCGCGCGTTGGCGACGTCGTGGAGAATCTCGGCGGAGCGCAGCAGCGCCTTGGTCGGGATGCAACCCCAGTTGAGGCAGATGCCGCCGAGGTACGCGCGCTCGACGACGGCCGTGCGCAGTCCGAGCTGCGCGGCATGGATGGCGGCCACATAGCCGCCCGGCCCCGCGCCGACGACGATCACATCGTACGAGCTTGACGCCTGCGCGCTCATGGGCGGCGATGCCCCTGGGAGTGGAAAGTTCGCGGCCCTGACGAGATCGAGCCGGATCGGAACGCGGACCGAGCCGGCACGCTACATCAGACGTGGCAGCGCGCGCCCAGATATTCGTTCAGGAGCTTGTTGTAGAGGTCCGCTTTCCCCTTCTGCGCGGCCGACAGGCTCTTGCCGGCGTTCTGGCGCTCGACGTAGGCCGGCACGCCGTCGTGGTCCATCTTGGTGAGATTGGCGCGGATCGACTCGCAGGTCTCCCCCGCGCTCAGGGCCGTCGGCCCCGGATCGCCGTTGGCGTTGCTGCTGTTGGCACACCCCGACAACGCCAGCGCCTGCATCAGTGTCAGGGCGCAAACTGCCAATCGTCCAGAGTTTCGCGCGGTCGAACCACCTGCCGCCACCACACCCTCCGCTTGCCGAAGAGAACCAAGGGGCTTTTCACCACAGGCATACGTGGCGCGCAACCCCTCTTGGCTGCTTGTGTTTTCTGTGCTGCGCACATGCCACGCCCGCCGCCTCAAAACCGTCCAGCGGATATACCGACGGCTGCGGGCCGAAAGGCGCGCAGCCGTCAGGAGGGATTAGCTATGCTGGAGACTACCGGCCGCCGGCGTTACGGCTGCGGCAGGGTGGGATCGGGATTCTCTGCCGTCTGCGGCGTAGGTGTCGTCGTCGAAGCCGGTGGCGTGGCGGCGGCGGTCGACGCAGGCGGCTTGGCGGTCGGCACGGGCGGCGCAGTCTTCTTGGCCGCGACCTTCTTCTCTTTGGTTGCGTCTTTCGTCGTGGTGGATGTCGACGTGCTCGAGGTCGTCGTTGTCGACATGGTCGTCGTCGCTACGACCGGGCGCGGCGGATAGGCCGAGCACTTGGTCTGGAATTCGGTGTTGGCCTTGTTGAGCTCGTCGGCCTTCGCGAGATCCTCGGTCTTGAGCTTGTACTTCTTGGCCGCGGCCTTGGAGACCTTGTCGACGGTGCCGTCGCGGTTGAGCGCCTCGATCTGCGCTGCAAGCGTCAGGCACGCGGGATCCTGTTTCGAGGCTCCCGTCTGATCGATCGAGGAGGTGTTGAGGCCACCGGTCGCGAGCGTCCCGTCATTAGCGCACCCCGCTATCATGAGTGCGACAACGATTGCGGCTGTGGGTGCAGAGCGCGCCTTCATGGCGGAAGACTCCAAGGTTTGAGGCCGTCAGTATAAACGCCCACGCTATTGTTTCCGCTTCTAGTCTCGCCCTCGGCCAGCGGCAAGCAACTGCCCCATTCTTATGCTTTTGCCGTGACTTTGGGAGAGACTTAACTGGGGAAATAAGGCGGAAGTGGTCCAGGAGCCACAGCCCGGCGCAACAATAGACGCCGCTAGAGGCCATTTCGGAAATGGGTGATTCGGTTGTAGCTGCCGTTAACTCTCACACCAGCATGCGCACCGGATCCTCGATAAATGCTTTGAAGGCGGCGAGCAGCGCGGCTCCCGTGGCGCCATCGACGACCCGGTGATCGCAAGAAAGCGTAACATTCATCACGGTCGCGGCCTCGAGTGTCTCGCCGGCCACGATCGCGCGCCGCTCCGCGGCCCCTACCGCGAGGATCGTCGCGTGCGGAGGGTTGATCACCGCGTCGAAGCTCTTGATCCCGTACATGCCGAGGTTCGAGATCGATGTCGTCCCGCCCTGATATTCGTGCGGCGCCAGCCGCCGTTTGCGGGCGCGGTCGGCGAGATCGCGCATCTCGTTGGAGATTTCCGACAGCGATTTCATCTCCGCCTGATGCACGACGGGCGTGAACAGCCCGCCTTCGACCGCCACCGCCACGCCCACGTCCGAATACTTGTGGCGCAGCATCCCCGCTTCCGTCCACGTCGCGTTGGCCTGCGGCACCTGCTGCAGGGCGAGCGCCATGGCCTTGATGATGAAGTCGTTGACCGAGAGCTTGTAGGCGCGCGGGCCCTCGTGCGGCGCCGCCGCGTTCATGCGCTCGCGCGCGCCCAACAGCTCGTCGAGCCGACAATCGATCGACAGGTAGTAGTGCGGGATCGTCTGCTTGGCGAGCGTGAGGCGCTCGGCGATGATGCGGCGCATCTTGTCGTGCGGCACGATCTCGTAGGTGCCCTTGTCGTAGAGCGCGAGGATCTTGTCGTCGGAGAGTGCCGCCGGCACAACGCCCGCTCGCGCCAGCGCGACCTCTCCGCGTGCAGGCTTGGCGCTGCCGCCCTGCCCCGCGGCGATGGCGGCCTCGATGTCGCGCTTGACGATGCGGCCGTGGGGGCCCGATCCGGCAAGGGAGTTGAGATCGACGCCGGCAAGGCGCGCGAGCCGCTTTGCCAGCGGGGAGGCCATGATGCGCTGGGTGTCGCCGGCGTTGTCCGCGGTCTGCATGTCCGATTGCGCCCTAAGCGCTCCGTTGCCGATGCCTGCGCACTAGTGCTTGGTCTGCCCGCGAAGCTTCCCCGACGTGGGGCCGGGTGTCGCCTCGAAGTTGGCCGCAAACGCCTCCCGCAGCGCCGTCTGCGCCTCGTCCTCGCGCATGTAGCCGTTGAGCGCGGCCGCCTTGGCGACGTGCTGCCCGATCTCGGCCAAGAGCCGTCCCCAGTCGCGCACCTGATCGCCGAACGCGGAGGAGTTGAGCGAGACCAGCAGCGCGCCGTCGGCGATCCATGCGCGCACGACCTCGACCGCCATCTCCGCATCCTCGATGCCGTCGGGGGGATCGAGCTCGACTTGAGCCTCCTCTTCCATCGCGGCTCCTCCTTTCACACGTAGAGCACGGATTTGACCGCGGCGACGACCCGCTCGGAGGAGGGCAGCGCCAGCTTCTCCAGGTTTGCCGCGTAGGGCATGGGCACGTCGGCGCCCGACACCTTGGCCGGCGGCGCGTCGAGATGATCGAACGCCTGCATCGCGACCTGCGCGCAAATCTCCGAGCCGATGGAGCACACGGGCCAGGCTTCCTCGACGGTGACGATGCGGTTGGTCTTGCGTACCGAGGCGAGCACCGTCTCGAGGTCGAGCGGGCGCAGCGTGCGCAGATCGATAACCTCCGCCTCGATGCCGTCCTTGGCGAGCAGGTCGGCGGCTTCCAGCGCGTAGACCATGCCGCGCGCGAACGACACGATCGTCACGTGCGAGCCCGCGCGCGCGATGAGCGCCTTGCCGATGGGCACGAGCCAGTCGTCGAGCTTGGGGACAGGCCCGTGGCTGCCGTAGAGCAGCTCGTTTTCGAGAAAGATGACCGGGTTGGGATCGCGGATCGCCGCCTTGAGCAGGCCCTTGGCGTCGGCCGGCGTGAACGGCGCGATCACTTTCAGGCCGGGCACGTGCGCATACCATGCCGAATAGCACTGGCTGTGCTGCGCGGCGACGCGGGCGGCGGCTCCGTTGGGCCCGCGGAACACGACCGCGGCGCGCATGCTGCCGCCCGACATGTAGTGCGTCTTGGCCGCCGAGTTGACGATCTGGTCGATCGCCTGCATGGCGAAGTTCCAGGTCATGAACTCGACGATGGGCTTGAGGCCCGCGAATGCCGCGCCGACGCCGACGCCGGCGAAGCCCTGCTCGGTGATGGGGGTGTCGATGACGCGCTTGTCGCCGAACTCCTCGAGCAGGCCCTGGCTGACCTTGTAGGCGCCCTGGTACTGGGCGACCTCCTCGCCCATGAGGAACACGTCGGGATCGCGCCGCATCTCCTCGGCCATGGCGTCGCGCAGGGCTTCGCGCACGGACAGCGTGACCATCTCGGTGCCGGGCGCGATCTCGGGTTCGTGCGCGACGAGCGGTTCAGCTTCCCTGCTCGCCGCGACCGGTATGCTCTCTTGCTCTCCGGGAGCGGCAGTCGGCGCCCGCGCTCTCTCTCCCCGTGGGGGAGAGGGTTGGGGTGAGGGGGCTCCAACCGCAGACGGTCGCTCCCCCTCATCCGGCGCGTTCCGCGCCGACCTCTCCCCACCGGGGAGAGGTGAAGTGGGGCTCTCGGTTTTCGCGGGCTTTATTGGCGCTGTAGCCTCATCCTCGCCGGCGATCAGCGCGATCGGCGTGTTGACCTTGACGTTCTCGGTGCCGGCGGGAACGAGGATCTTCTCCAGCCGGCCCTCGTCGACCGCCTCGACCTCCATCGTCGCCTTGTCGGTCTCGATCTCGGCGATCACGTCGCCGGCCTTGACCTCCTGGCCCTCGCTGACGAGCCACTTCGACAGCGTCCCCTCCTCCATGGTTGGCGACAGCGCGGGCATGAGAACTTGCGTCGGCATCTAGCGCTCGCTCCGGGGCGTTGGAACTGCGACGACTGTCATCCCGGGGCTTGTCCTGGGGCTCATGCGAAGACGTCCGTGGTGAGCTGGTCGGCCTCGGGCTGCGGATCGGCGACCGCGAAATCCGCCGCCGCGTTGACCTCCTCGCGCACCTCGCGGTCCATCTTCTTGAACTCGTCCTCGCTGACACCCTGCTTCAAGAGCCGCTGACGCACCATCTCGATGGGGTCGTGCGTCTCGCGCACGTGCTGCACCTCCTCGCGCGTGCGGTACTTTGCCGGGTCGGACATCGAATGCCCGCGGTAGCGGTAAGTAAGCATCTCCAGGATCACCGGCCCCTTGCCGGAGCGCGCGTGCGCAATCGCGCGCTCGCCGGCGGAGCGCACGGCCGCGACGTCCATGCCGTCGACGTGCTCGCCCGGGATCGCGAATGAGGCCCCGCGCTGGCACAGCTCCGTCGTCGCCGAGGAGCGCTCGATCGAGGTGCCCATGGCGTACTTGTTGTTTTCGATGACGAAGACGATCGGCAGCTTCCACAGCTCGGCCATGTTGAAGGTCTCGTAGACCTGGCCCTGATTGGCCGCACCGTCGCCGAAGTAGCACAGGCACACGTTGCCGGTGCCGCGGTAGAGGTTTGCGAATGCGAGGCCGGCGCCGAGCGGCACGCAGGCTCCGACGATGCCGTGTCCGCCGTAGAAGTGCTTCGCGGGCGCGAACATGTGCATCGAGCCGCCCTTGCCCTTGGAGCAGCCGCTGCGGCGCCCCGTCAGCTCGGCCATGACGCTGTTGGGGTCCATGCCAACGGCCAGCGTGTGGCCATGGTCGCGGTAGGCGGTGATGACCTGATCGCCGTCGTTCGCCGCCATCTGCATGCCGACGACGACGGCCTCCTGCCCGATATACAGATGGCAGAACCCGCCGATGTGCCCCATGCCGTAAAGCTGGCCGGCCTTCTCCTCGAAGCGGCGGATGAGCAGCATGGAGCGATAGGCGCTCAAATCCTCCGTGCGCGTGAACGGGCGCACCGCCGCTGTCGGTCCGCTCGGGGCGGACGCGGACTTCGGCGCGGCCGGTTCGGAGCCGGAGCGGCTGCGGGATGCTTTCGCTGGTGCCATCGGAGGTCCCCGTTGCGGGCGGCGGGCAGCGCAAGGCTCCGCCCGCTTCGGGCGGACCCTACAAGAGGCGACGGGGGATGACCAGAATGCGCCGTGCGCGGCAGCCGCAAGGCCGCGCGGGAGCAAGCAGGACGGATTTAGCGCCGGATCACGACCTGTTCGCGCGGGTCGACGAAGCCCAAGACCTCGCGCGCGATTTCCTCGACGATATCGGGATCGGGTTTGGCCGGCGTCAGCAGCGCCACGTCGCGCTGCAGGTTGGCGCGCACGGCCTCGAGGCTTTTGATCTCGAACTCCAACAATGCTGACCGCTCGGTCAGCGCGGATCGCACCTCGAGGCCGTGCCGGCCATATATTGCATGATAGGCGAAGTAGGCCGTGAACCCCAGGCAGAGAAGCAACACCGTCGCCTGCCGTGGCCTCGAGCGCCGATCATGATTTGGCTGACGCAGCACAATGGGTACGCTGCACAAAACTGGTGGACACGTGTGTTATCCCACGCGCACCTTAATTGCAGGTAAAGCGCTGTCCCGCTTGCACGCCCTATGTCCCGGGCATCCAGCCAGGCATCCGGAATGACACTGTCCGAGAAAATCCTGCTGCATCAGGTTCATCCGGCAAAACTCGCCGCCGACGTCGGCGCCGAGGTGGTGTGCCTATATTTCTTTTGGGAGCATCAGCTCTGGCCAGGGCTCATCGCTGCGTTCGCGCCGCCCATCATCGCCTCGGCCCTTTTGCTGAACTACGCGAGCCTTGATGGCTACGCGACCTCGCCGGCCGGGCTCTATCTCAGGCGCTACATGACGCGCACGGTTGAGGCGGCGCGCATGGCCGGCGCCCTCGTGACGATGGTTGGCGCCTGGTTGCATCAGCCGTGGCTGATCGCGCTTGGCCTCGCCGTCGTCGCGGCGGCGTGGTCCAGCGGTCTCATCCGCGAGCTCTTCTCCTAGATCTCCTAAACGCTCTTGCGGATGACGCTCTTGCCCGCATAGCGCGCCGCCGCGCCCAGCTCCTGCTCGATGCGGATGAGTTGGTTGTACTTCGCCAGCCGGTCGGAGCGGCACAGCGAGCCGGTCTTGATCTGGCCTGCGTTGGTCGCAACCGCGAGATCGGCGATCGTCGCGTCCTCCGTCTCGCCCGAGCGATGCGAGATGACGGCCGTGTAGCCGGCGTTCTGCGCCATGGACACCGCATCGAGCGTCTCCGACAGCGAGCCGATCTGGTTGACCTTGACCAGGATCGAGTTGGCGATGCCGCGGTCGATGCCCTGCGCCAGGCGCTCGGTGTTGGTGACGAACAGGTCGTCGCCCACGAGCTGGCAGCGCGCGCCGATCGCCTCCGTCAGCGCCTTCCAGCCGGCCCAGTCGTCCTCCGACATCCCGTCCTCGATGGAGACGATGGGATAGCGGTGCACGAGATCCTCGAGGTATTTCACCATGCCGGCGGCATCGAGCGACTTGCCCTCCCCGGCGAGCTGGTACTTGCCGCCCTTGAAGTACTCGGTTGCCGCGCAGTCGAGCGCCAGCATGACGTCGGAGCCCGGCTTGTATCCGGCCGCCTCGATCGCCTTCATGATGAAGCCCAGCGCCTCGTCGGCCGACTTCAGGTTCGGTGCAAAGCCGCCCTCGTCGCCGACGCTGGTCGAGAGGCCGGCGTCCTTAAGCGATTTCTTCAGGGTGTGGAAGATTTCCGCGCCCATGCGCACGGCGTCCGCGCACGTCTCGGCGGCGACCGGCATGATCATGAACTCCTGGATGTCGATCGGGTTGTCGGCATGCACGCCGCCGTTGACGATGTTCATCATCGGCACGGGGAGCACGTGCGCGGCGGCGCCGCCGATGTAGCGGTAGAGCGGCAGGCCGCTCGCGATGGCGGCGGCCTTGGCGGTGGAGAGCGAGACCCCGAGGATGGCATTGGCGCCGAGCCGGCTCTTGTTCTTCGTCCCGTCGAGCTTGATGAGCGCCGCGTCGATGCCGCGCTGGTCCTCGGCGTCCATGCCCGCGAGCGCATCGAAGATCTCGCCGTTGACGCAGTCGACCGCCTTGCTCACGCCCTTGCCGAGGTAGCGCGTCTTGTCGCCGTCGCGCAGCTCGACGGCCTCGTGCGCGCCCGTCGAGGCGCCCGAGGGCACGCCCGCGCGCCCGAACGAGCCGTCCTCCAGCACGACGTCCACCTCCACCGTCGGATTGCCGCGGCTGTCGAGGATCTCGCGGCCGATGATATCGATGATGGCGGTCATGGGAGCTGCCTTATGGGTTGCGGGCCGGCCAACGGCGTGGGAGGGTCCGGCGCCTTTTAGCCGCTCTTGCGATCAGCGCAAAGGCCCCAACACGCCAATGGCTCGCGGCGGCGGCGAGCGTGCCCATCCAGCGCGAAAGGAGCCCCCATGACGGAACCCGCGACCTATTCCGGCGGCTGCCACTGCGGCCGCGTGCGCTACGACGTGGACGCCGATCTGAGCCGCGTCATGTCGTGCAACTGCTCGATCTGCCGCAAGCGAGGGGCGCTGCTCACCTTCGTGCCGGCGGCGCAATTCAAGCTGGCAAGCGGGGCTTATGCGCTGACCGATTACCAGTTCAATAAGAAGATCGTTCACCACCTCTTCTGCGACACCTGCGGAGTTTCATCCTTCGCCCGCGGCACCGGGCCGGACGGCGCCGAGATGATCGCGATCAACGTGCGCTGCCTCGACGACGTCGATCTGGACGGGCTCAACCTGGTCCCGTTCGACGGCAAGAGCCTTTGAGCCGAGCCGGGGTGCAGCGGCGATGACGACGAGCGGAGCCCTCGTGCTTCTTTCCGGCGGTCAGGATTCGACCGTCTGCCTCGCCTGGGCGCTCGACCGCTACGAGCGCGTCGAGACGGTCGGCTTCGCCTACGGCCAGCGGCACTCGGCCGAGCTTGGCGTGCGCGGGATCGTGCGCGCGAAGCTCGGCGCCATCGATCCGCGCTGGCGCGAGCGGCTCGGCCCCGACCACATGCTCGAGCTCAAAGAGCTGGGCCGGATGTCGGAGACCGCGCTGACGCGTGAGGCCGAGATCGAGCTCAGCGACGCCGGCCTGCCGTCGACGTTCGTGCCCGGCCGCAACCTGCTCTTCTTCACCTACGCCGCGGCCCTCGCCTACCGGCGCGGTATGCGCACGCTTGTCGGCGGCATGTGCGAGACCGACTACTCCGGCTATCCCGACTGCCGCAACGAGACGCTGCAGACGCTGGCCAAGGCCATCTCGCTCGGCATGGATACGACCTTCACGCTCGAGACGCCGCTGATGTGGATCGACAAGGCAGCCACCTGGGCGCTCGCCGATAAGCTCGGCGGCGCCCCGCTCATTGAGGCCATCGTCGAGGACACGCACACCTGCTATCTCGGCGTCAGGTCGCGGCGGCACGCCTGGGGCTACGGTTGCGGGCATTGTCCGGCGTGCGACCTGCGCGCCAAGGGCTTCGAGAAATGGCAAGCGCAGAAGAGCTGATGCGCGCCGTCGAGTGCGCGGCTGCCGGCGACTGGGAGACCGCGCACGCCATCGCCCAGCGCCACGAGGGCGACCCGGCCGCGGACTGGCTGCATGCGGTGCTGCACAAGCTCGACGGCGACGCCGGCAACAGCCGCTACTGGTACCGCCGGGCTGGGCGCAGGTTCGAGGACTATCCCGATGCGCAGGCCGAGCTTGCTGCGATCCGGGCGAGCATCCCCCGCTAGGCTTGTCCCGGCGCGGCGATTGCCGCTTCCTCGGGGCGGCCCTAAGCTGTGCGCGCACTCCCACCGATTGGATCACATCCCATGCCGCGCATTTTTCTTTTGCTCGCCGCAGTCCTCTTCGCGGCACCCCTCTCCGCATTTGCCCAGGATGAAGTGCGCAAGCCGCTCCCCGATCGGCTCACCTTCGGCTACGACGACGAGGGCAAGGTCGATGCCTCCACTGCCGCCTGCGAGACCGTCGTCAAGGAAACGGTCGAGTGGGCCCCCGAGGAGACCAAGCGCGCGGTCAAGGACGTGTGCGCGGCGCGCAAGGGGCACGTCGATGCCTATGCGGCGATCCAGAAGAGCTACAAGGCACTGGCAAAGGAGATCGAGCCGGACCATCGCATCGACCCGGCGTCGGCAGTAACCGCGTTCAAGGCCATGGTCAAGGATTGCATCGACCACAAGACGAACCTCACGACCGGCGGCCACAACATCATGATCGACATCATCCCCAACGACATCGCGACCGCCTGCCTGAAGCTCGGCAAGACCGTGCTCGACGACGAGACCTACTGGTTCACCCACGGCGGCATGCAGGTTCGCTCCACGCCCTAGCACGTCCGCCATGCGTACTTTTGGTGCGGCGCGGGGCCTGGTTTCCGAAACGTTCCGCGCGCTTGGCGCAAAGCAGCTAAAATTCGCCCATTAGCCCCCTCGCAACCTTAGCCGTGCGATCGCATATCGCGGATGAGGGCTAGCGGTTTTACAGGAGAAACGTCCATGGGCGACAACGCCAAAGCCGACATGAGCAAGGTGGCCGCGCGCCGCAAGGCGCCGCTCGAGACCCCAACCGATCTCAAATCCAATGCCGTTCGCGATCTGTCGGCGGCGCTCACCACGCTTCTTGCCGACACCTTCGCGCTCTACATCAAGACCAAGAACTTCCACTGGCACATGAGCGGGCCGCACTTCCGCGACTACCACCTTCTGCTCGACGAGCAGTCCGACCAGATCTTCGCCATGACCGATCCGCTCGCCGAGCGCGTGCGCAAGATCGGTGGCACCACCATCCGCTCGATCGGCCAAATCGCCAGGTTGAAGCGCGTCGAGGACAACGACGCCGACTTCGTCGATGCCGGCGACATGCTGGCCGAGCTGCGCGAGGACAACAAGGATCTCGTGACGCGCATGCGCGAGGTGCACGAGCTTTGCGACGAGAGCCGCGACGTCGCCACCGCGAGCCTGCTCGAGGTCTGGATCGACGAGACCGAGCGGCGCTTGTGGTTCCTCTACGAGGCGACGCGGCCGAGCCACGTCGGCTGACGGCGGCCTCGCCGCACCCGCTTCCCCCGCGCACCACCGGAGAGACGCGTTGCGTCCCTCCGCTTTGCGCTTTTCGCCATTCCAGCGACGGAGCAGCCCATGGCCCTGCAAACCAATCGTTCCGACAAGCCTCAGACCGACAAGGGCGCGCTGCCCAAGCGCCGGCTCGGGCGCACGGACATGCAGATCACGCCCGTCGGCTTCGGCGCCTGGGCCATCGGCGGCGGCGACTGGTCGTTCGGCTGGGGTGGGCAGGACGACAGAGATTCGGTCGCCGCGATCCGCCACGCGGTCGAGCGCGGCGTCAACTGGATCGACACCGCGGCAATCTATGGTCTCGGCCATTCCGAGGAGGTCGTGCGCGCGGCGCTGAAGGAGATCCCGGCGCAGCGCCGGCCATACGTGTTCACCAAGTGCGGCCTCATCTGGGACGACAACAACCGCAAGGCGTCGCCAAAGCGGGTCGGCGCGCCCGACAGCATCCGCCGCGAGGTCGAGAATTCGCTGCGCCGGCTGGGTCTGGAGCGCATCGACCTCTATCAGATGCACTGGCCGCCCAAGGACGGGGCGCGCATCGAGGACTACTGGCGCACGCTGCTCGACCTCAAGGCGGAGGGCAAGGTGCGCGCGGTCGGCCTGTCGAACCACAATGTCGCCCAGCTAGAGGCGGCCGAGCGCATCGGCCATGTCGATACGCTGCAGCCGCCCTTCTCCGCCATCCGCCGCGAGTTCGCCGCCGCCGAGCTGCCCTGGTGCCGCGAGCACGAGACCGGCGTCATCGTCTACAGCCCCATGCAGGCGGGCCTGCTGACCGGCGCCTTCAGCGAGCAGCGGGCGAAGGCACTGCCCGCCGACGACTGGCGTTCGCGCGACGACGAGTTCACCGGCGAGAAGCTCACGCGCAACCTCAAGCTCGCCGCCACCATGAAGGCCGTTGCCGAGCGCCACGGCACCACGGGCGCCTCCGTCGCGGTGGCCTGGACGCTCGCCTGGCCCGGCGTGACGGGGGCCATCGTCGGGGCGCGGGCGCCGGAGCAGATCGACGGATGGATCGACGCCGCCACGCTGTCGCTCACCCGCGCCGACCTCGAGGAGATCGCGGCAACGATCAAGGCCACCGGGGCCGGAGCCGGTCCGGCGCTGCCGCCGGCGGCTTGATCGGCGCGGCGCGAAGCCGTACCCATCCCGCATGTACGCGGTGAAGGAGATTTTCTATACGCTGCAGGGCGAGGGCGCGAACGCGGGCCGCGCTGCCGTGTTCTGTCGCTTTGCCGGCTGCAATCTGTGGTCGGGACGCGAAGGGGACCGCGCCGACGCCAAGTGCCGCTTCTGCGATACCGATTTCGTCGGCACCGACGGCGAAGGCGGGGGCTGCTTCGCAACCGCCGACGAGCTCGCGTCGGCATGCGCGGCGGCGGCCGGCGAGACCGCACCCAGCCTAGTCGTGCTCACCGGCGGCGAGCCCTTGCTGCAGGTCGATGCCGCACTGATCGAGGCGCTGCATGCCCGCGGCTTTACCATCGCGCTGGAGACCAACGGCACGCTGCCGGTTCCCGAGGCGATCGACTGGATCTGCGTCAGCCCCAAGGCCGGCACCGACCTCAAGCAGCGCTCGGGCGACGAATTGAAGCTCGTCTACCCGCAAGGTGGCCTCGATCCGGCCGACCTCGAAGGGCTAAACTTCGCCCATCGCTTCCTGCAGCCCATGGATGGGCCCGATCGCGTCCGCAATACCGATCTCAGCGTCGCCTACTGCAAGGCGCACCCGCATTGGCGCCTTTCCCTGCAGACGCATAAGCTGCTCGGCATCCCGTGACGCGGGAGCCCCTGGAAAAGGCTTGAAAATTCGCCTAGACACCCCGCATGCGCATCTACAAAGAGTTCCGCTTCGAAGCCGCCCACTTTCTGCCGAGCGCCGCTCCCGGCTCGGCGAACGCGCGCGTGCACGGGCATTCCTTCCGCGCCCGCGTGACCATCGACGGCACGCCCGACCCCGAGACCGGCTACATCTTCCACTTCGACGCGCTTGCCGCCGCCATGGAGGAAGCGCGCGATGCGCTCGACCATCGCCTCCTGAACGAGGTCGACGGGCTTTCGGCGCCGACGCTGGAACGCATCGCCATCTGGCTGTGGAACCGGCTGCAGAACCGCCTGCCGGGGCTGGCCGAGATCGAGATCGCCCGCGACAGCTGCCACGAGGGCTGCATCTACGCCGGCCCTCCTCCTCTGCGCCACGCCGCGGAGTAGCCAAGCCGCGCTGCGAATTAAACACCCTCCCCTTGACGGGGAGGGCCGTCGCCGAAACGAAGTTGAGGTGACGGGGTGGGGTGAAGAGCTAGGAGAGACCCATGCCGCTTTCTACGCGAACAGTCCCCCCACCCCTTGCCCCTCCCCGCCAGGGGGAGGGGAATAAGTGGTATGGCTCGCTTCATGGGTGAGAAAACGCCGAAGGCGAGCGTGCTCGGGCGACCCGCCAGGATCCCGGCCTCGCCCGCTGAAGCGACGCTCGAGCGTGTCGCCAACCCGCATCCCGACGCCGACTACATCGCGCGCTTCACGGCGCCGGAATTCACCTGCCTATGCCCGGTGACGGGCCAGCCGGATTTCGCCCACCTCGTCATCGACTACGCGCCCAAGGACTGGCTGGTCGAATCAAAGTCGCTGAAGCTGTTCCTCGCCTCCTTCCGCAACCACGGCGCCTTCCACGAGGACTGCACCATCGCCATCGCCAAGCGCATCGTTGCGCTGCTCGAGCCGCACTACCTGCGCATCGGCGGCTACTGGTTGCCGCGCGGCGGCATGCCGATCGACGTGTTCTGGCAGACGGGTACGCTGCCCGCAGGCGTGTGGCTGCCCGATCAGGGCGTCGCGCCCTACCGCGGCCGCGGCTGAAGGATCATTGTGCCGCGGCTGGCGCGACGGCCAAACCGTGCACGAGGTCATGCAGCTCGGCCAAGAGCGCGCTGCGATCGTTGCCGTGCTTCAGCGCCTCGAACGGGACCACATCGCCGACGCGGGCAACAAGACGTTGGCCGACGCTGCGGCGGAACTCGCGGATGAGCATGGACAGCCTGAGCGTCATGCTCACCTGCGAGGCGAGGTGGAACAGCGGCCCGCACTGGCCTTCGAAGTAGACGGGCAGCACGGACGCGCGCGCGGCTTGCACCATCCGCGCGGTGAACCGCTTCCACGGCAACTCTACCGCGCGCCCAAATGGGGTGGGCGCCGTGGCGACGCCCCCCGCGGGGAAGACGATGACGGTCGTGCCGTGCCCCAGCAGGCAGATAGCCTCGTCGCGCGTCTTCAAGTTCCGCGCCCGGGCGGCCGGGGTGTCCCGGAAGTCGATCGGCAGGGAGAACGGCGCCAGTTCGGGAACCTTCATCAGCTCCATGTTGATCAAAACCCGGAACGGACGCCCGAGGTCCTCCGCCATCGTCATCGCGGCGATGCCATCGAGAATGCCGAAGGGACGGTTGGCGATGAGGACGATTGCGCGGTCGGGCGCGACCTCGGGTGGCCATTGGCGGGCGACGATCTCCAGCTCCACGTCGATCAGCCCCAGCATGGGGCGGATAATTCGCTGGCCCTTCGGCACCGTCTCGCTACGCCATTGGTCGTAGAGCGGCGCAAAGTAGTCGCGGCCGGCGAGCCGCTCGAGAAAACGGATGAGCCCGCGCCTCAGCGGCGGGTCGTCGAGGTTGGCATAGGAAAGCTCAGGAAATCGCACGCGCGGCGCCCGTTGGGAGGGGACTTTCGGGTTGCGGGACTAGGCTTATACCCTGTCTTCGCCGCGCCCTGAAGACACGAGCCGTGTCGGGGGCCCATGTCGGGGGCCCATGTCGCGGGCCATGTCCACGGCCTCCTTGGGCGGCCGCCGTGTCCGGCTCCGCCGCAGACTGGCCAGAAATGTATGTCTCGGTTAGCCTTACACCTTCGGAGGGGGAATGATTCGCTTGCACGGCATCGCGCTCGGCCTCGTGCTCTTTGCCGTCGTGGCAGGGCGCGCGCTGGCGGCCGCGCCGGCCGACCAGCCGGTTGCGACCGACCCTGCGCTGACGCCCCCGCCCCACGTCGGCGCCCTCGACGCCAAGCCGCTGGCTCAGCCAACGGACGCTACTGGCGCCGCGCTGCGCGAAAAGCTCGGCTCGCTCCCGGCCGAGGGCTCCGCCCAGGAGATCAAGGAACGCGCCGTCCTCAGCGACTACTACGGCGCCGGGCACGCTCCCCTCTGGGTCGGCGCCGGCGGGCTCACGCCCAAGGGCGCTGCCGTCGTCGCCGAGCTGATGAAGGCGGGCGACTGGGGGCTCGACCCCGGCGACTTCGCCTTTCCCAAGGTGGCCGACTCCGGCACCGCCAATCTGAGCCCCGCCGAGGTCGCGGACGCGGAGGTCGCGCTCTCGCTCGCGGTGCTCAAGTACGTCCGCTTCGCGCGCGGTGGCCGCATCATCGACCCGACCATCCTCCTGAACTCCAATCTCGACCGCAAGCCGCAGCTCATCGATCCCGAGGTCGTGTTCGGCGCGCTCGCGGGCGCGGACGCTCCCGACGCCTACCTGCGCGCCATCCATCCCAAGCAGCCGCAGTTCGAGAAGCTGCGCCAGGCCTATCTCGCCAACCGCGGCAAGCCGCTCGCCAAGAAGCTGCTCGCCAACATTGAAGAGTGGCGGTGGATGCCCGACGACCTCGGCGAGGTGCACATCCTCGCCAACATCCCCGAGTTCATGGTCTACCTCTACAAAGAGGACAAGGTCATCCACTCCGAGCGCATCGTCGTCGGCGAGACGGGCAAGCAGACGACCATCTTCTCGCGCAACCTCAAGACCATCGTGTTCAAGCCCATGTGGCGCGTGCCGGAATCGATCAAGGTGCGCGAGCTGCAGCCGAACCTGCTGCGCGGCGGCAGCATGTTCCGCCAGTACGACCTCGAGCTGCAGACCAAGGACGGCCAACCGCTCGACTACACCCGCATCGACTGGCACACGGCCGACATCAAGAACTACGAGGTGGTGCAGCCGCCGGGACGCAAGAACGTGATGGGCGTCGTCAAGTTCACGTTCCCGAGCCAGCACACCATCTTCATGCACGATACCGTCGACAAGTGGATGTTCGCGCAATCGCAGCGCACGCTGAGCCACGGCTGCCTGCGCCTGCGCAATCCGATGAAGATGGCCGAGCTCGTGCTCGGCGAGGACAAGGGCTGGGACGCGGCCAAGGTCGATCAGACCGAGAGCGAAGGACCGCGCAACAACGAGATCGTCATCGACAAGAAGATCCCGATGCACCTCGTCTACTTCACCGCGTGGGTGGACGACGGCGGCAAGGTGCGCACCTTCGGCGACATCTACGGCCACGAGAAGCGCATCACGCAGGCGCTCGAGGGCAAGTGGGACCA
>Ga0209415_10002503_pt1 | contig 34428 bp, 27 predicted proteins | sample PeaSoiSIISIP2007_FD_187696 | JGI IMG/M metagenome (GOLD analysis project Ga0209415, IMG submission 187696) | Peat soil microbial communities from Weissenstadt, Germany - SII-SIP-2007 (SPAdes) (version 2) | ecosystem: Environmental > Terrestrial > Soil > Wetlands > Peat | place: Germany... | reverse complement strand
CCGTGGACGAGCACCCCCGATTTGATCAGCAACCCCTGCGGCTCGTAGGTGCGGCCGATGTCGAAGTAGTCGCCGTTCGCACCGGCGACGGCTTTCGTGCGCAGCGCGAGGTCGGAGGTGCGTTCGCCGGTTGAGATGACGCGATCGTGCGCCAGTGCCGTGTCGAAGTGCAGGGTGGGTTCGTGCGGATCGACCGCGATCAGTTGGACGACGTGCGGCACCGCCTGCGTCGTCATCGCGTACTGGCCGAAGGTGATGCCGGGCGCGGTCGTCTCGACGTTCATCCAGCGCAGGTTCTGCTGCGCCGCGATCAGCGCGAACATCTGCATCAGCGCGCGCAGATCGCGCGTGCCCGACGCCAGGATGCGGCCCCAGTCGGCACCGTCGTGCACTTCCCCGACCGCGGCGACGGGGGTCCCGTCGTCGAGCACGGCATCGAGTCCGGTGCTGCCGAGGCCGTCGTGCACGACCGTTACGGGTCCGGCTAGATCGTGCAGCGCATGGCCGGCGATCGCGGCGCGGACGCCGTCCAGCGTAAACGTGCCGCGCAGACCGCCGGCGGAGGTGAACGTGACGTCGTGCGCGGTGCCGTCGCTCACGCTGAAGTCGGCGCCGGCCAGCAGCGCCGTCAGCGGTGCGAGCGGAAGCGCCGCGGCGCTCCAGCGCTGGTCGACGCCTTGGGGGTCGGCGACGGCGTTCGCGCTGAACGGATACGCACCGGTATCGGCGATCACGTTGCCGCGCAGATCGTAGGTCAGCCGTTCCGCCGCATCCAGCGTTCCGTCGATCCCCGTGAGCTCGAGTTTCGTCTCCGCCGCGGTGCTGCGCGTCAAGGTCACTTCCGCATCGGTCAGGTGCACGAGAAAGTGCGCGATGTTGAGGACGTGCGCGGCATTCGGCGCGCCGGAAAGCTCGTCGCCGGCGAGTCGATCGACCGCGAGCGTGAGGTGCACGCCGGTCGGGGTCACGTCCCACGCATCGCCGTTGACGGCGTACGTGACGCGCTCGGCGGTCAGCGTTGCCGAGCCACCGGCCGTTTGCGCGCGGACGCCTTCGGCGATCGTCAAACCAGCTTCGTGGTGCAGATTCGCGATCGCCGCGTCGCCACCGAAGGCAGCGGCGAGGGTGCGCTCGAGCACCATCTTCTCGATCGCGTCGTGCGCCGCGGCCGCCAAGGCAATGATAAAGAGCAAAACGCAGCCCGCGATGAGCGCGAAGCGCCGCCATGCGGGCCGAGGGAACGCGCGCCCCGCTGAAGCAACACCGCCTTTGATGGTCACCCGCTTCCTGGCCTGGATTACCTTCGTTTGCTTCATGCTGTTCGCAGCCCCCGTTCGGGGAGCGAGTGACGGACTTCCGCAAGTCGCTTCCGGTGGACGGACGCCGTACGTCGCCGTCATCGTGTGGCACGACGTCGTTCCGGCGAAGGAAGTTTGGTTCGACACGCCGCTCGATACCTTCAAGACGCAGCTCGCGGCGATCGCCCGCGGCGGATATCACGTCGTCACGCTCGAGGCGTTGCGGGAGCACCTCGAGCGCGCCACGCCGCTGCCGAGCAAGCCGCTCGTCTTAACCTTTGACGACAACGGCCACGGCATCTACGATCACGCGTTTCCGTTGCTGCGGCGCTACGGTTTTCCGGCCACGATGTTCGTGCACACCAACTTCGTCGGAATCACCACAACCAAGCGGCACACGACCTGGCCGCAGCTGCTCGAGATGTCGCGCAGCGGGATAATGACGATCCAGAGCCTGACCGCGAACCATCCGCCCGACCTGCGCAAACTGAGCGACGCCGGCATCGTGCACGAACTCACGCTCTCGCGCGCCTCGTTGCAGTATCATCTGGGGCACAAGATCTACGCCCTCGTCTACCCTGAGAATAACTACGACGCGCGGCTCGAGCGGCTCGCCGCCGCCAACGGCTACGAACTGGCCTTCATCGAGGATTGGGGCAACGCCGGCGATTCGGCCAACCTGCTCGAGATCCACCGCTACTCCGCGCTCACGCGTTTCGCTCAAGCGCTAACCGACGTCGCGAGATGAACGCGCGCGCGATCGCGCTCTATTTGCCGCAGTACCATCCCATCCCGGAGAACGACGCGTGGTGGGGCGCCGGCTTCACCGAATGGACGAACGTCACCAAAGCGCGCCCGATGTTTCGCGGTCACTACCAGCCGCACGTCCCGGCGGACCTCGGCTACTACGACCTGCGTTCGCCCACGGTGCGCGCCGCGCAGGCGGACCTCGCTCGCGCGTACGGGATCGAAGCGTTTTGCTATTACGATTATTGGTTTTCCGGCCGTCGCATCTTAGAGGGCCCGTTAGACGAAGTGATCGCAAGCCGGCAACCGGATTTCCCATTCTGCGTTTGCTGGGCGAACCAGAGCTGGACCGGCGTATGGCACGGCACACCGCGCCGGACGCTGATCGTGCAACGCTATCCGGGCGAAGACGATCATCGCCGTCACTTCGAGGCCCTGCTCCCGGTCTTCTCGGACCCGCGCTACGTGCGGGTCAACGGCCGGCCGCTGTTCGTGATTTTTCGGCCCGCGGAATTGCCGGATGCGGCCAACGTCCTCGCGCTCTGGCGCGAACTTGCCGTACGCGCCGGATTAGCCCCGCTCTACATCGTCGGCCAGCACCACGATCCCAACTTCAACCCGCACCGGCTGGGCTTCGACGCGTCCATGATCGCGCACGTGTTTCCGCGGCGCGAATGGCGGCGGCCGGCCCGCGGACTGCTGGCGAACGTCCGGGCGAAACTCGGGCGGCCGGGCGTCTTTGCCTACGAGGCCGCCGTGCGCGATGCGGTAACCCCGCCCGTCGCCGGGATCCGCAGTTATCCGTGCGTGATTCCGAACTGGGACAATACGCCGCGCGCCGGCGCCGCCGGTTACGTGCTGCACGATTCGAGCCCGGAGCGATTCCGCGTCGCCGTTCGCGCCGCCGTGCGGCGCGTGGCGAACGAACTGGCGGACGAACGTCTCATCTTCATCAAGTCATGGAACGAATGGGCCGAGGGCAATCATCTGGAGCCGGATGAAAAGTGGGGCACCGGTTACCTCGACGTGATCAAAGAGGAGTTGACGGCCCCCTAAATGTCATGCGAACGGCTACTTCCACACATCGGCGATCGGCGCGACCTGCGCGGCCTTGCCGGTCGGGGCGAGGCCGTACATGTCCTCGAGCGTGCGCAAGACGCGATAGTGATCGATGCGTTCGGGGTAGCGTCCGGCGCGAATCATCGGCCCGACGAACATCGTTGGAATCGAGTTGTCCGGATCGTAACCTTCGTCCCACGTGAACACGACCAGCGTGTCGTGCGCCGCGGCCCAGCGCAAGAGCGGCGTGAGGTGCGCCTCGGCCCAATCGTCGCCTTCCTTGACGGTGCCGTCGTGCATGTCGTCGTCGACGTCGGGCACGATGAACGCCACGGTCGGCAACGCGTCGAACGACGTCAGGGCGCCCAGCGGCTGGTGCAGGCGCTGCGGGATGTTGCTGAAGTGCGTCCACGGCGCGTGCTTGCGCGCGTACGTTCCGGCCGCGCAACCCATGAAGCCCGGCGCCGGCAGCGCCTCGGAATACGCGGCGAACGTGAATCCTGCGGCGAGCAGCTCGCTGGCGAGATTCGGCGCATCGACCGGCACGCCGCGCGCCGGGCAGCCGTCGCCGTTGTCGTTCGTGAGCCCGGCGAGCAGCGCAAGATAGTTGGGTTGGCTCGGGTGGGTTACGCCGTACGCGTGGGTGAAGAGTGCGCCGGCGCGCGCCACCGATGCGAGGTAGGGCGCGTCACCGCTGCCGACGATTTGCGCCAGCGTATGATTCTCTTCGATCACGACCACGACGTGCGCCGGTCGCGTTAGCGCCCCAGCCCGCGCGGGGGACGCGAGCGCGACGCACGCCAGCGCGACCAGCAGCCCCCGCCACCGCGCGCTATTCACCGTCGTAGTAGTCGAGCAACGGCTCGGCGCGCACCATCGTGCGCTCCTCGCCGCTCACGACCAGCACCTTGCGTGAGTCCGGATAGAAGGCGGCCTCGGCACCACCGCCGGTGTTGGCGAACATCAGGACCGTGCACGTCTCGGGGCCGTCGTTGTGCATGCGGTGTGCGCCGGCGGGCCCGACCGGGAACGCGACGACGTCGCCGCGCCGTAACACGAAGGTGCCGCTCGGCGTGCGCAGCGTCGGCGTCCCGTCCCACACGACAAAGACTTCTTCCTCAATGACGTGCGCGTGGTAGGGGCAGAACGCCTCGCCGGGCGCGATGCGGGCAGCGCGGTAACCGAGCTTGCGCGCACCGATCAACCAGCCGATCTCGGCGTCGTGGCAGTGGTACGGTCCGGGACCGGAACGGCGAACGAAAGGTAACTCGTCGAGGTTGACGCGCCGGGTCAGCACGCCGTCGCGCGCGTCGAGCATATCGCTGAGCGCGTCCCAGCCCCGGTGGAACACCGGCATGCCGTCGCCGACCAGCAGGTGGCGCACGTTCACCGCCAGCAGCGCGCGCACCGAAAGCGCGGCTCGCGCGGGATTCGCGAGCTTTTCGTCCGGCATCAGCCGCACCGCCCCGGCCGGGACGCCCCACAACGCATCGCCCGTGATCGCGCTGCGGCTCGCCGCATGGAAGAGCGCAAATTCGCCCGCCGTCTTGAAACCGTCGAGCCCGATCACCCGCCAGCCGTGGATCTCCTCACCGTGCGCAACGGTGCGCCCGACAGCGACGCTCATCTCCTTCGCATCGGGCAGCGATGCGATCACCGGCGCACCGTAGCGCTCCGCGAACAGCGCGGCCGCCCGTTCGTGGTCGCGGTTGGTCACGACGACCGCGGCCAGCCCGCGCTCGTCGACGAATGCGAGATCGTCGCCGTCGGGCTCGAGCGGATCGACGACGAAGTTGCCGCCCTCACCGGCCACGAACCAGGCGTTGAAGAACATCGCGCGATCGGCTTGCCAGCGCGACCAGGTTGCCACCCCGGGGACGATCGTCGGCTGCATCAGGGTGCGCTCGCGATCCCGTCGGCCGCGTCGCGCGCCGCCGCGGCTGCGTCGCGTGCCACCGCCGGGCCGTAGCCGCCGCCGCCGGCCGTCTGCACGACGAGCACCTCGCCGGCCTTCACTTGGATCGTCACCTTCGCGGGGAGCGTGCGCATCGTCTGTCCCTTCTCTGTGTCAGCGGCGAGCAGCGTGTGGCGCGCCGTCGCACCGTCGCCGCCACCCGCACTGCCGCGCGGCCGCACGGCGTGGCGTTCACCCAAGAGCGAAATTGTCGCCGTACCGGCGCGAACCTGCAGCGCGCGCACGAGTCCCGCTCCGCCGCGGTAACGGCCCGCGCCGGCGGTGGCGTCGGCAAATTCATAGCGCAGCACGCGCAGCGGGAAGGTCCGCTCGAGCACTTCGATCGGCGTGTTGAGCGTGTTGGTCATGTGCGCTTGAATCGCATCGACGCCGTCGGCATCGGGCCGCGCGCCCATGCCACAGCCGTTGGTTTCGTAGAACGCCCACGGCTCGCCGCGCTCGTCGGTGCCGCCCATCATCACGTTGTTCATCGAACCGCCGCTTTGGGCCGGCACGCGCGCGGGCGCGAGCACCCCGAGCGCGGCGAGCACGAGATCGGCGTTGCGCATCGACGTCTCGACGTTGCCGGCCGACACCGGCGCCGGCCGGAGCGGATTGAGCAGCGTCCCCGCGGGCACGTGTGCCTCGATCGGCCGGAAGACACCGTCGTTCATCGGGATATCCGGGGCCAGCACGGCTCGAATCGCGTAGTAGACGCCCGACAGCGTCACGCCGTACACGGCGTTGAGCGGCAGCGGCAGTTGCGGCGAGGTCCCGGTGTAGTCGAGGGTGAGCCGCTCGCCGTGCTTCTCGAGCCGCAACCGCAGCTCGATCGACGGTTCGCCGTTCGCATCTTCCATCACGTCGCGCACCTCCGCGACGCCGTTGGGAAACGCGCGCAGCGCGGCGCGCATGCGCCGCTCGCCGTCCGCGATCGATTTGGCGGTTGCTTGCGCGACGGTAGCTGCGCCGTAGCGTTCGATCAGTTCATGCACGCGGCGCTCGCCGGTGATGTTGCCGGCGAGTTGCGCGCGCAGATCGCCGCTGCGCGATTCGGGCGTGCGCGAGTTGGCGCGGAAGAGTTCCACCGTTTCGAGCACGACCGCGTCGTCGCGCATCAGGCGCACCGGCGGCATGATGAAGCCTTCGGCAAAAAGTTCGCGCGCGTCGGGCGGCATCGAACCCGGCACCATGCCGCCGACGTCGGCGTGGTGCGCCTTGTTAGCGGCGTAGCCGAAAATCGTGCCCGCGACGAAGATCGGCCGGATGACCGTGACGTCGTTGAGGTGCGTTCCCGAAAGATAGGGATCGTTGACGACCCACTGATCGCCCGGGCGCATCGCTTCGCCGCGCGCGGCAATCGCCTCGAGGGTGCGGCGCAACCCCCAGGGCAGCGAACCCAGATGCACGGGGATGTGCTCCGCCTGCGCGACGAGCTGCATGCGGGCATCAAAGATCGCGCACGAGTGGTCCAGCCGTTCCTTGATGTTGGGTGAGTACGCGGCGTTGCGCACCGCGATCCCCATCTCTTCGCTCGCATAGAGCAAGCCGGAAACGATGATCTCGGCGGTGATCGGATCCAAGCTGCCGGCAATCATGCGCTTCGCTCCACGAGCAGGTTTCCGGCCACGTCGACGGTCGCGCTCCAGCCCGCCGGCATCCATGTCGTCGTGTCGTATTGTTCGACGATGGCCGGTCCCTCGAGCGTCGTGCCGGCGCTCAGGTGTTCGCGCTCGTAGATCGCAGCGTCAACGAATGCGCCGTTATCCCAGACGCCCCGCGTACCGATGCGTGCGGCGCTAATGTCATCCCGAGCTTGTCGAGGGACAGCGCTAATCGCGGCGGTTGTGGCGGTCCCTCGACAAGCTCGGGATGACAATTTTTGCGAGCCGGTTGCTGTAATGCGCACGGTGGCAAGTTCGACGCGCTCGTCGCGCGCGGCAAACCCGTAGCGCTGTTCGTGCCGGCGATGGAACGCGTCTACGAGCGCTGCTTCGTCGCCGTCGGACGGAATGGTCAAATCAAACGACTGCCCGGCATAGCGGACGTCGAGCTCCACCACGGTGCGAATGTGGTCGGCCCTAACGCCTTGCTCTCGCAACGAAGCGTGTGCTTCCACGGTCAACGCCGTGGCGGCGGCGCGTGCAGTAACCAGCGTTGCCGCATCGAGCGGCGCGACGAGCGAACGCGAGAACGTCGCTCGTACGTCGGCGGTGAGCAGTCCGAGCGCACTAAACAAGCCGGGATAGCGCGGGATGATGATTCGGCGTAGCCCCAAATCGCCGGCCAGCGCGCAGGCGTGCAGCGGTCCGCCGCCGCCGAATGCCATCAGCGCGAAGTCGCGCGGATCGAGCCCGCGCTCGACCGACACGATACGCAGCACCTTCGCCATCTCGGCATCGACGAGCGCGACGATCCCGGCCGCGGTTCGCTCGACGTCGCCGCCCAGCGGTGCGGAAACCGACACTACCGCGGTACGCGAACGGGTTGCATCGATCGGGAACGTTCCGCCCACCAGCGCGACCGGGTTGAGCCGGCCGAGCACGACGTTGGCATCGGTGACCGTCGGTTGCAGCCCTTTGCCGTAGCATGCCGGCCCCGGATCGGCGCCCGCCGACCGCGGTCCCACGCGCAACACGCCGGCGGCGTCCACGTGCGCGAGCGTTCCGCCGCCGGCACTCACCTCGGCCAGATCGACGAACGGGAAACGCACCGGATAACCGCTGCCGCTGCGCGGGCGACCGCTGTGGGTCGCACCGGCCGCTTCGAACTCGTGCGCGATCTCGGGGGCGCCGCCCACGATCGTCCCGGCCTTCGCCGTCGTGCCGCCCATGTCGAACGAGAGCACGTCGGCAACGCCGATCGCGGCGCCCACCGCGGCCGCAGCGATCACGCCGCTGGCCGGGCCGCTCTCGACGAGCGTCGCCGGGCGCTCCGCGACGAACTCGAGCGCAGCGGTCCCGCCGCTCGATTGCATCACGAAGACCGGTGCCGTGATTCCGAGCGCGCGCAAGCCCGCGGCAAGCCGGTCCAAGTACCCGCGCACGACCGGCAGCAGCGCCGCGTTCACGACGGCGGTCGAAAAGCGCTCGTACTCGCGCTCTTCGCGCACGAGCGCGGACGACGCGGTGACCGCGACGCCGGGCAGCGCCGCGCGCAGCGCTTCGGCCACCGCCCGCTCGTGCGCATCGTTGGCGTAGCTGTTGAGCAATCCGACCGCGACGCTCTCGATGCCGCGTTCGCGAATCGTTGCGACCGCGCGCGCCACGCTCGTTGCATCGAGCGCAACGTGCACGCTGCCGTCGTGGTCGATGCGTTCGCGCACGGTCAGCCGGTCTTCCCGCCGCACCAGCGGCGTCGGGCGCCGGACGTTCAGATCGTAGACCGAGCTGCGCGCTTGCCGTCCGATCTCGAGCACGTCGCGAAAGCCCTCGGTCGTCACGAACGCGACGCGCGGCAGTTCGAGGTGGACCTGACCGAGCAGCGCGTTGGTCGCGATCGTGCTCGCGTGGGTGAGCTGCGCGATCTGCGCGGCGTCGATCTCCCCCAGCAACGAGCGCAGGGCGCCGAGCAACCCCGCTTCGGGTGCTTGCGGGTTGGTGGCGACTTTGAAGCGCAGGGTCGCGCCGGCGGCGTCGGTGGCGACGAGATCGGTGAACGTCCCGCCGACGTCCACTCCGACCCGCCAGCTCAAATGACCCGGGCTTTCGTCAGCCCGGCAGCTTCGTGATTAGTTCCAGTGCAGCTCGCGCGCGATCTGCTTGCGTTCCCATTCATCGGAGAATGCGACGTCGTCGTTGGGCTCTTCCGGTGTGTCCTGCAGCTTCTCGAGAAGCTGCCGCCACCAGCCGAGAATCGTCGCCGCGAACGCGTCGAACCCGTCGTGCGAGAATATATTATCCTGTTCCATACGTTGATTATACGTGACGTAACACCAATTGTCAGTCGCATTTGTCTGAAATTAATACTGTTATCAAACGATAAGTAACTGCAGAAAACTACTGTCACGTAACCGCGGTGTTGAAAGTTTCTCTCAAGCTTGGTCCGGACGGCATCAACTCCCAACGAGTTCGCGCAGCGCGTGCTGGAAAATCTTCGGCGCTTTGCCCTGGAAGAGCACGGACTCGTTGCCGCCGACTTGCTTGCGCAGCTCGATCAGCTCATCGCGCAGCGCAGCGGCCTTCTCGAACTCGAGATTGGCGGCCGCCTCGCGCATCTTGCGCTCGATGTCGTTGGACATCGCCAGCGCAACCTCGCGCGGCAGCTTCTCGCCACGCAATCCGGCCGCGGCGGTCGTCGCCTCCCCCACCAGCGCAAGAATGTCGCGCACGTCCTTGCGGATCGATTTGGGCTCGATCCCGTGCTCGAGGTTGTAGGCGACTTGCCGTTCGCGGCGGCGTTTGGTTTCACCAAGGGCCCGGGCCATCGACTCGGTGACCACGTCGGCATACATGATCACCTTGCCCTCGACGTTGCGCGCCGCACGGCCGATCGTCTGGATCAGCGCCGTGCCGCTGCGCAGATAACCCTCTTTGTCCGCGTCGAGGATGCCGACCAGCGACACCTCCGGCAGATCGAGGCCTTCGCGCAGCAGATTGATGCCCACCAGCACGTCGAACTCGCCCTTGCGTAAGTCGCGCAGGATCGCGACGCGTTCGAGCGTCTCGATCTCGCTGTGCAGATAGCGCACCTTGAGTCCGTTCTCGAGCAAATAGTCGGTCAGGTCCTCGGCCATCTTTTTGGTCAGTGTCGTGACCAGCACGCGCTCGTTCTTTTCGGTCCGCTTGCGAATTTCGTCCATCAAGTCGTCGACCTGATGGCGCGTCGGCCGCACGTCGACCTCCGGATCGACCAGGCCGGTCGGCCGGATCACCATCTCGACGACCTGCGCCGAGCGGGACACTTCGAACGACGCCGGCGTCGCCGAGACGTAGATCACCTGATTGAGGTGGGCTTGGAACTCCTCGGCGGTCAGCGGGCGGTTGTCGAGCGCCGACGGCAGCCGGAAACCGTGCTCCACCAGCGATTCTTTGCGCGAGCGGTCGCCACCGTACATCCCGCCGACTTGCGGGATCGTCACGTGCGACTCGTCGACGAAGAGCAGCCAGTCCTTGGGAAAAAAGTCGAGCAGACAGAACGGGGTCGATCCGGCTTCCCGGCCGCTCAAATGGCGCGAGTAGTTCTCGACGCCGTTGCAATAGCCGACCTCGCGCAGCATCTCGAGGTCGTAGCGCGTGCGCTGTTCGAGCCGCTGCGCTTCGAGCAGTTTGCCGTGGTCCTTGAAGAATTTCAGCCGGTCGACCAACTCTTCTTCGATCGCGTCGATCGCCCGGTGCAGCTTCTCTTCGGGCGTGATGTAGTGCTTGGCGGGGAAGATCTTCAGCTCGTCCTTGGACTCGACGTACTCGCCGGTGAGGATGTTGACGACGTTGATGGCCTCGATCTCGTCGCCGAAGAACTCGATGCGATGTACCAGTTCCTCTTCGACGCCGACGAATTCCAGCGTGTCGCCGCGCACCCGGAACGTGCCGCGCACGAGGTTGAGGTCGTTGCGGCGATATTGCATCCCGATCAGCTTGCGCAGAAAGTCGTCGCGGTCGATCGTATCGCCGATCTTGATGTCGGCCGAGAGTTCCATGTAATCCGACGGCGAGCCCAAGCCGTAGATGCACGACACCGAGGCCACGATCAGCGTATCCGGCCGGGTCAGCAGCGACTGGGTCGCCGCGTGCCGCAGGCGCTCGATCTCGTCGTTGATCGAGGAATCTTTGGCGATGTAGGTATCGGTGTGGGCGATGTACGCTTCCGGCTGATAGTAGTCGAAATAGGAGACGAAGTACTCGACCGCGTTGTGCGGCAGAAAATCGCGGAACTCCGCGCACAGCTGCGCGGCCAGCGTCTTATTGTGGCACAGGACCAGCGTCGGCTTCTGGACCATCTCCACGACCCGCGCCATCGCCATGGTCTTGCCGCTCCCGGTCACGCCCAGGAGCGTCTGGGCATGGTCCCCGCGGGCCACGCCGGCGCCCAGCGCTTCGGTCGCCGCCGGCTGGTCCCCGGCCAGCGCATAAGGACTGACCAACTGGAATTTGGGCATAAGAACTCCCCATAACCCACCCGGGGAAGGAACAGTTGGGGAAGTTTTTCCTTGCGCCCACGGGGAATGGTACCAGCATGATCCAGGCGCCGCTGCTTTTTAGCGGGACTTCGAACCGAGAACTAGCCGACGAGATTGCTAAGAAAATGCAGACTCGTGTGGGCAATGCTTTGGTCGACCGCTTCAAGAACGACGAATGTCGCATCGAGATTCGTGAAAACGTCCGCGGGGCGGAAGTCTTCGTGCTGCAGTCGCTCTGCCGCACGCCCTGGGGCGGCTCGGTCAACGATGCGATTATGGAGCTCCTGCTGATGATCGACGCGCTGCGCCGCGCATCGGCCTTCAGAATTACCGCGGTGATCCCGTACTACGGCTACGCGAAGCAAGACAAGAAGACCAAAGGCCGCGAGCCGATCTCGGCCAAGCTGCTGGCCAACATGCTGCAAACGGCGGGCGCCGAGCGCATCGTGACGCTCGACCTCCACGCCGCGCAGATTCAGGGGTTCTTCGACGTTCCGGTCGACAACCTGATGGCCGCGCCGCACATGTGCAACCACCTGCGCAACGAGAAGCTCTTCGGTGAGAAGATCGTCGTCGTCTCGCCGGACGCCGGCGGCGTGCCGCGCGCCGAGTTCTTCGCCAAACGGTTGAAGTCGACGCTGGCCGTCATCATCAAGCGCCGACCGGAGCCCGACGTCTCCGAGGTGACCCACATCGTCGGCGACGTCGAGGACCGCATCGCCGTCGTGGTCGACGACATGATCTCGACCGGCGGCACCCTGGTCAAAGCATCCGAAGCATTGATCCGGCGCGGCGCTACCGAAGTCTACTGCCTGGCCACCCACGGCATCTTTGCCGGCGATGCGGTCAAGCAGTTCGAGAACTCGGCCATCCGCAAGGTGATCGTCACCAACACGATCCCCACCTCAGCCTATCCCGACGGCATCGGGACGCGCATCGAGCAACTCTCGATTGCCCAGATTCTCGCCGACGCGATCAAGCGCATCACCGCCAACCGTTCGGTTTCCGAGCTGTTCGCGAGCGATGACTTCCTCGAACCCGCCGGCAGCACAACCGAAGAAGCTCCGCACGTCGAACCGAGCGCCGAAACGGCGATCGCGGCGGCGGTTTAAGGAACCAGCAACCCCACCATGGCGAAACTCCAACGCGTCACCAGCGTGACGATCCACCAACGCGCCGAGACCGGCACGACCGGCGCCAAGAAGGCGCGGCGCGAGGGGCGTATTCCCGGCGCCCTCTACGGTCACGGCACCGCCGAGGCGATTGCGGTCGACGCACGCACCCTCAACGATCTGCTCTCCACGGGCGGGCAAAGCCACATCGTCGATGCGACGATCGGCGGCAAGAAAGAATCGGTGCTGCTGCGTGAAGTGCAGCGCGATCCGATCACCCACCGTCCGATCGCGGCCGACTTCCAGCGCGTCTCGCTGACCGAAGAGATCTATGCCTCGGTCAACATCGTCACGGTCGGCGTTCCGCCGGGCGTGCGGGATCAAGGCGGCGTGATGGACATCGTCACGCATGCGCTCGAGGTCAAGGGACCGGCGGGCAAACTGCCCGAGCACTTCGAGATCGAGGTCGGGGAGCTCAACGTCAACGATCACATCACCGCAGGTGAGGTGAAGCTGCCGGCCGGCTTCACGCTGATCACTCCGCCCGACACGGTCGTCGTTGGGGTCGAGGGTTCGCGCACCGCCGCCGACGACGCCGCGCTCACCGCCGCTGCAGCACCGGCAGCAGCCGCCCCCGAACCGGCAGTCGTACCCGAAGCCGACCAATAGACGACCTCCGGCTCATCGTCGGGCTCGGCAACCCCGGGCCCGAATATGCGCGAACGCGTCACAACATCGGGTTCGTCGTCGTGGAAGAGCTCGCGCGCCGCTGGCACCTCGAGGGGTGGACCAAGCGGCGCGACGCGCGCCTCAAGCTCGACCGCGAGCGCCGGGCGGCCATCGTCGAGCCGCTCGCATACATGAACCGGAGCGGGCCGCCGGTGCTCGGGGTCGCAACGTTCTACAAGGTTCCGCCGCCGCGGATTCTCGTGATCGTCGACGACATCGACCTGCCGTTTGCGCGCTCGCGCCTGCGGCTCGAAGGAAGCTCCGGCGGCCACAACGGGCTCAAGTCGCTGATCGACGTGTTCGGCGAGGGTTTTCCGCGGCTGCGCGTCGGGATCGGGCGTGACCGCGAGAACCCCGACGCGATCGATCACGTGCTCGGCGCATTCACCGCCGAGGAAACCGCGGCGCTGCCGCCGGTCATCGACCGTTGCATCGAGGGCATCGAGTTGTGGCTGCGCGGCGATGTTCAGAGTGCGTTAAACCGCGTCAACGCTTCAAATGCAAAGAGGAACGAAGCCGAAGAGCCCAAAGACGGCTAGATGATCGTCGTTCGGATCGACGAGTCGACGCTCGCGACCGATGGCACAACGCTCTACGCGGATCTTGCCTTTCTGGTCGAACGCGGCCAGCGGCCGATCGTCGTCGCCCCCTCCGCCGAGGCGGCGCGCACCATCGTCAAGACGATCAACCGCACGAGCGATGCCGGCGTCGGCGTCTCGGGCGCCGATGCGGGGATGCTGCCCGCCGCCGGCGATAGCCTCGGCGCGGTGCAGACGCGCCTGTTGCACACGCTGCTCTCGGCCGGCTACATCCCGGTCGTCGAACCGTTGGCCTTCGGCATGTTCGGCGGCGACGTCGAAGTGCGCGCCGATGACGTCGCGAGCGCCCTCGCCCGCTCGATGGCCGCGCAGCGCGCGCTCTTCTTTCACGAGAAGGGCGGCGTGATCGATAGCGTCACCCAAGAATGCATCGGCCAACTGACGCCGGCCGAAGCGCTGACGCTCGCCGAGGACGCAACGCTGCCGCAAGACCTACGCGCCGCCATCCGCGCCGCAGCCCTGGGCGTGCGCGGCGGCGTCGGCGCCGCCGATATCCTCGACGGCCGCATCGCGCACGCCTCGATCGTCGAACTGCTCACCGCCCGCCACGTCGGCACCCGCGTCATCGGAACCGTTTTTCTGCAGTAGCCCCACGTCATAGCGAGCATGTCGCCTCTTTGTCATCCCGAGCTTGTCGAGGGACAGCCACCTACGTGCAAGATTGAGGCGGCCCCTCGACAAGCTCGGGGTGACAAAGAGCGCCCGCGCGATTCGTTACCGCGGGCAGGGGTCGGCGGTGTTGCTGATGGCGGCGATGCGCGAGCCGAGTGGGGGGCGCGATTCGAAATACCAGCGCACGGTGCGGCGGCCGCACAGGGCAATCAAATCGTCGTCGGCCAGGCGCACGAGGAGGCGAACGCCGGCCGCGCGGTCGGCGACGGCGGTCAGGGCAACGTGGTCGGCGCGCCATTCGACGCTGCGTTGGATCGAGTTGTAGGCCGGATACAGCAGCAGCACCGCGAAGCCCAGGAAGGTTCCCACCAACGGCAACCGCGCGAGCGGATCGTCGTCGCGGCGGAAACCGATGCGGTCGCTGATCAGCACGGCGAGGGCGGCCGCAAAGACGAACAGCGTCGTACCGGCGAGCGTGAGCAACAGGACGTCGTGTTCGGCGAGATGCGCGTACTGCCGCGCCAGCAGAAACTGCCGTTCGTCGGGCGTCATCGCTTGCAGCGCCACGTCGCCGAGCAAAATGCGCGCGAACGGGCCCAAACCCGACGTGCGGGCGAGCAGCACCGGCGTGCGCTGCGCCGTCCCGGTGATCATCAGCGGTACGGAAGAGGTGCCCAGCGCATGGGCGGCCGCATCGCCCTGGGCGACGATTGCGGCCGGTGCGGGGTGGTTGCTCGACGTGAGCGGCGAGAACAGGACCGGCTCGACCGCAACGACGGCGAGCACCGCCACGTAGAGTATGCCGATAAAGACGAGATACCACAGGCGCGTGTAGTCCACCAAGGCCAGAATCACGGCCACGACCACCGCCGTGCACACCGATACCGTTACGAGACGCAGCAGTTCATCGGCAAACCAATTCGGGATCGTCTGCACGGTCAGGCCGACGTTGTGCGAGATGCGGTACGACGCGAACGCAAACGGCAACGCGGCGATCGTCGCCAGCGCCCCCAGCGCGGCGCCGAACGCTCCGCGATACAGCCATGGCGCACGCAACCGCCGGCGAAAGGTATCGCGCATGCGCGCCGCGTTACCCGATTGCCACAGCCACCAAAAGGCCAGGATCGGGGCGAGAGACCAGCCGGCAAAGAGCAGGTCCTGGTAATCGGCAATCGCGCGCGCGCGCCGTTGCCGGACCGGATCGACGAGCGCGGGCGCCGATGCGTGCAGCAACGTCTGCGCGGAGACCGCCGTAACGTGCCGGTCCTCGAGCGACTGCGCCGATACTGCCCCCGGCGCGAGCAGCGCAAAGAGCAACGCGGCGAGCGCGAGTTTACACCGCAGAGGCGTAAGCGTCGGGAAACGTCGCAACATTCTCCTCGGGGAACCGCTTGCGGTATTGCTCCCAGCCGACGAAGTTCGCGGAATGCTGCTGCGGATCGGCCGCCGGTGTTGCGACGTGTTCGAACGGGCTCCAATGTCCGTTCGCGCCGCCTCCGAGGAGCTTTTGGTAGAGGTCCAGATCCCGCTCGCGGTCGCGTTTTCCGTCGTGGGTGAGATACGATACGCGTGCGCAGCGCGCGACGCTGAGCTTGCAGAGCTGCTCGTCGGGAAGCCCGCGCTCGTCGTCGTTGATGAGAGGGAGATGCCAGCGGCCCATCTCCACCGTCGCCGGCGTACTGGCCCGGTATTCCGCGAGCATCAGGTCAGCGATGTGTTTGATCTCCGGCTGTGCGTCTTCATGGCAACGCTGGGTGAAAAAATTCGCCCATTCCGTTGCGGTGATGATGACCGTGATCCAGGCGAAGGGCTCGAGCAGCCGGTTCACCAGTTGCTTGTGCAGATCGATGTCTCCGGCAGCTAAGCGTTCAGCGTGCCCCAATGCGTCCTCCAGCGCCTTCTCCCATTCGGTGCGAGCGAGCACCTGGACCTCAGGCGTGATCGCCTCGCGGGCGCTCATCCCGGTTTGATTACGCCCCCAATAGAATGGGAACGCGGGCTCCTCACGCACGGCGGCGATCATCTTCTTGATCGGAATCGCCCGCGAGCTCGCGGCGTTGCGCGAGAACACGCGGTGCGTCATCATCTCGCTGTGAATGAAACGCGGATAGCGCACCTCGAGCGTCGTGAGGCGCGCTCCCGCCGGGGAGCGGCTGTCGAGCAAAACGCGGGCCGAAAACGCCATTCCGGACGCCTTCGGCGGACCGCGAACCTGCTACTTCTGGGCGACGAGCTGGGGGTAGGTTTTCTTAAGCGCCGCGAGCTTGGGCGCATCGTTGATGACGATGTACGGATCGTCCGGATGCAGCGTCGCGTAATGGACGTGGTACGCTTCGGCCGGATAGAACGCATGGAACGTTTCGATCTTGGTCACGATCGGCGCTTTGAAGCGCTGCTCCGCGGTCAAGCGCGCGATCATCGCCGCAGCCACGTGGCGCTGCTGGGCGTCCGCAACGAAAATCGCCGAGCGGTACTGCGTGCCGTCGTCGGGACCTTGATAGTTGAGCTCGGTCGGATCGTGCGAGACCGTGAAGAACACGGTCAGGATTTGTTCGAGCGAAATCTGCGCCGGATCGTACGTCACGCGCACCGACTCGGCGTGTCCGGTCGTTCCGGTGCTGGTCAGCTCGTAATGCGCGGTTGCGGCGGAACCGCCGGAGTAGCCGGGCATCGCTTGCTTGACGCCTTTGAGATTCTCAAACACGAGCTCTTGGCCCCAGAAGCAACCGCCGGCCAGCACGATCGTTTGGAGCGGCGCCGCGGCAGCCGGCCGGCTCGCTCCGCCGGCGAGCGCGAGTTGCGCCACCAGCGCCAGGATGAGGCCGAAGCCGAAACGTCCGCGTGAAGTCGTCATAGGACTATACTACGACGCGGGAACCGGTTTGGATGCAAGCGCGCTTACGGCGGAGCCGGCGGCGACCGGCGAGTCGATTCCGGCCAGGGACGGGAACAGCCGGAAGCACGTGATCGCGACCAGGATCGTGCCGCAGCCGCCCAGGACCACCGCGCCGACCGGGCCCAGCAGAGCTGCCGTCACGCCCGACTCGAACTCCCCGAGCTGGTTCGAGGTGCCGATGAAGAGCGCATTGACGGCGTTCACGCGGCCGCGCATCTCGTCGGGCGTGAGGATCGCGACCAGCGTGGAACGGATCACGACGCTCACGACGTCCGAGGCGCCGAGGACGACGAGCGCGCCAACCGAGAGCAAGAACCAGTGCGAGAGTCCAAAGACGATCGTTGCGAAACCGAACATCGCAACGGCGCCGAACATCACGTGCCCGGCGTGCCGCCGCACGGGACGGCGGCCGATCAGGAGCGAGACCGCGAGTGCGCCGACGGCCGGAGCGGTGCGCAGCAGGCCCAAGCCCCACGGCCCGGTCATCAGGATGTCGCGCGCGTAGATCGGCAGCAGTGCGGTTACGCCGCCGAGCAGCACCGCAAATAGGTCGAGCGAGATCGCGCCGAGCACGAGCGGCGTTTCGCGGATGAACTTCAGGCCCGCGAACACCGATTCGCGCGTCGGCGGCCCGGAGGTTTTCACCGACGTACCGCGTGTCCGCAGGAGCGTCATCAATGCGAACGCCGTTACGTACATGAGGCCGGCGATGCCGTACGGGATCCCTGGATGCCAAGCGTAGAGCAGTCCGCCGAGTGCCGGACCCGTGATGGTCGAAACCTGCTGGAACGTCGAGACGCGCGCCGATGCCGCCGGGATGATGTTCGCCGGAACGACGTTCGGCAAGAGCGCGAACTGCGCCGGCGTCTCGAACGCGCGGCCCAGACCCAACACGGCGACCATCGCGTAGAGGAGCGCCGGTCGCGTTGCCCCGTAGACGGTCGCGACGCACATGACGATGACCGCGGTTGCTTCGACGAGTTCGCAGATCCGCGCAACATGGCGCCGGTCGAAGCGGTCGGCAACGTGGCCGGTCAACAGCACGAGCGAGAGCAGCGGCAAGAACTGGGCTAAGCCGATGAAGCCGAGCGCCAGTGCGCTGCGGGTGAGATCGTACATCTGCCACCCGACCGAAACGCTGATCATCTGCGAGGCGAACGACGTCGACGCGCGCGTACAGCAATAATACACGAACGACCGGTAGCGCAGCGGTTCGGAATGCTCGATCAGGTCGATGCGGCCTTCTTCGCGCCGATCGAGCGCGCGGGGTTGCCGACGACACGGTCGCCGGCCGGCACGTCGCGGATCACGACCGTCCCCGCGCCGGTCTCGGCACCGTCACCGACGGTCACCGGCGCGACGAGCGAGGTGTTGGAACCGATGTGCACCTCGCGGCCGATCGTCGTCGGGTTCTTGCGCACGCCGTCGAAGTTGCAGGTGATCGTGCCGGCACCGATGTTGGTGTTCTCGCCGATCGTCGCATCGCCGAGGTACGCGAGGTGGCTGGCCTTGGCCCCGGCCGCAAGGCGCGTGTTCTTGACCTCGACGTAGTTTCCGATGCGGGCATCGGCACCGATCGTGTTGCCGTTACGCAGGTGCGCGTACGGGCCGACCGTCGTGCGCGCGCCGATCGCCGTGTCGAGGACGACGCTTTCGGTCACGCAGACGTCGTCGTCGAGGCGCACGTTGTAGAGGCGCGCGTTGGGCCCGACGCGCGTGCGCTCGCCGAGCACCGAGTTACCGCCGATCGAGGTGTTGGGCGCGACGATCGTATCGGCCCCGATGACGACGCCGGGCTCGAGATAGGTCGTTGCGGGGTCGACGATCGTGACGCCGTTGCGCATGTGCGCGTGACACAATCGTTCGTTCATCGTCGCGCGGGCGCCGGCCAGTTCGACCCGATCGTTGACGCCGAGCACCAGGCGGTAGTCGACCGCCTGCACCGGCACGACGCGAAACGAGCCCGCGACCAGGAGCTCGACGGTGTCGGTGAGGTAGAGTTCCCCTTGCGCGTTCTTGTCGGTCAACTCTCCGATGACGCCGCGCAGCGCGCGCTCGTCGAAGGCGTAGATCCCGGCGTTCATCTCCTCGATCGCCCGCTCGGCGGTCGTGGCATCGCGGAACTCGACGATCTTCTCGACCGTCGTGCCGTTGCGCACGACGCGCCCGAAGTTCGACGGCAGCGGCATGCGCGCGGTCACGAGCCCCAGCCCCGTGCCGGCATCCGCGTCGACCGCCGCCTGAACGTCTTCGAAGATGGTCGCATCGACGAGCGGCATGTCGCCGTACGCCACCACGACCGTTTCGTCGCGCGGCGTGAGCGCGGCGAGCGCGACCTGCACGGCATGTCCGGTCCCGCGCTGCGGCGTCTGCACGACGCAGCGAACGCCGAAAGGCCCGAGCAGCGGTGCGAGCTCCTCGTTCGCGACGACGACGATCTCCTCGATTCCCGTCGCGCGCAAGGCTTCGAGCACGTACCACAGCATCGGGCGCCCGCACAGATCGTGCAGCACCTTGGGCTGCGCGGACTTCATGCGCGTCCCCTTCCCGGCCGCCAGCACGATCGCGCGACTCATGCGAGCACCGCCGCCGGCACCGGGCTGCGCCAGGCGCGCTGCTGCGCGGCCGTCATGCCGCCGAGCGTCTCGATGGCGTTGCGCAGACGCTCGCGGCAGATGTCGCGGCCCAGCAACTCGGCTGCGTCGAATAACGGTACCGAAGTCGGACTTCCGGTCAACGCGACGTAGAAGACGCGCGCGAGATCGCGGAGCTTGCGCCCCATCTGCTCGGCAACGCGTTTCAGCACGCCTTCGACGACGACGCGATCGAACGTCTGCGAGGTATCCAGCTCGAACATCGCTCGCGCCAGGGCTTCCTTGATGAGATCTTTCTCGAGCTTTTGCCCCTCGAGCAGTTGCGCCTCGGTCGGGTGCAAGCGTCCGGCGAAGAAAAACGCCAGCAGCGGTCCCAGATCGCTCAACCGTTCGACGCGCGCCTGCGCGAGCGCCAGCATCGTCGCAGAACGTTCGTGGTCACCGCCCCACGCCAGTACCCGTTCGACGAACGCCTCGGGCGTCAATTCGCGCAGCCGTTTGCCGTTGAGCCAATCGAGCTTCGGCACGTCGAACACCGGACCGCCGAGCGAGAGATGCTCGACCTCGAAGCGCGCGATCAACTCGTCGAGCGTCATGACTTCCTCACCGTCCGCCGACGACACCATCAACAAGCCGAGAAAGTTTAGCAGCGCTTCGGGCAAGTACCCCATCGCCCGGTAGAACAGGATGCTGGTCGGGTTCTTGCGTTTGCTGAGCTTGCTCTTGTCCGGATTGCGCAGCAGCGGCACGTGCAAGAACGCCGGCGGTTCCCAGCCGAAATACCGGTACAGCAAGAGATGCTTGGGCGCAGACGACACCCATTCTTCGCCGCGGATCACGTGGGTAATGTGCATGAGGTGGTCGTCGACGACGTTGGCGAGGTGATAGGTCGGCAAGCCGTCCGACTTCATCAGCACCTGCATGTCGACGGTGTTCCACTCGATCTCGATCCGTCCGCGGCGCAGGTCTTCGATCACCGCGAGGCCGTGGTCCGGCACGCGCAGCCGCACGACGAAGGGCTCGGTGCGCGCGCGCGCTTCGGATTCGGCATCCCCGATCGCAAGACAGCAGCCGTCGTAGCGCGGCGGAAGCTTCGCCAAGCGCTGCGCTTCGCGCATGTCGTCGAGCCGCTCGGGCGTGCAGAAGCAGCGAAACGCGTTGCCGCCGGCGAGCAACCGGTCGACGTACTCACGGTAGATCGCGCTGCGTTCGCTCTGGCGATACGGACCGTAGGGACCGCCGACGTCAGGACCTTCGTCCCACCCCAGGCCCAGCCAACGCAACGACGAGAGGATCGCGTGCTCGGATTCGCGCATGCTGCGGGCTTGATCGGTGTCCTCGATGCGCAACACGAACTGTCCGCCGTGTTTGCGCGCGAAGCAGTAGTTGATCAACGCAACGTATGCGGTACCGACATGCGGGTCGCCGGTCGGCGAAGGCGCGATTCGCGTGCGAACCAAATCAGCCAACGCGTTCCCGCCGTTTACCGCATTCGCGCTCGACGAAAGCGACGATTTCGGCCAGCGGCGCACCGGGCGTGAAGATTTCGCGCACGCCGAGGCGCTTCAATTCGGCCGCATCGTCGGCCGGGATCGTTCCGCCGCCGAAAAAGACGATATCCCCGGCGCCCTGGGCTTCGAGCTGCTCGACGACGAGCGGAAAGAGCGTCATGTGGGCGCCGGAGAGGATCGAGAGCCCGATCCCGTCGGCATCTTCCTGGATCGCGGTCCGCACGATCTGCTCCGGCGTCTGAAACAGGCCGGTGTAGATCACTTCCATCCCGGCATCGCGCAGGGCCCGCGCGATGACCTTTGCACCCCGGTCGTGACCGTCCAGACCGGCCTTGGCAACGATGATACGGAACGGGCGCCGCACCTCGTTTGAGACGCTCATGACGTACATCTTATCGACCGTCGCAGCCGCGGCCTCCGCCGCTAAAAGGAAGCGCGCTCGATATAGCGGCCGAAGACGTCAGCCATCGCGTCCGCGATTTCGCCTTCGGTCGCGAGCGCCCGGCAGGCTTCGATCAGGGGCGGCATGACGTTTTCATCCAAGCGGCAGGCGCGCTTGAGCGCCGCCAGCGCGGCTTCGACGGCGGCGCCGGCGCGCGTTGCGCGGACCGCTTGCACCTCCCGCGCCTGGCCCAACTCGATCTCGCGGCCGATTTTGAGCAGGTGCAGTTCGTCTTGTGACTCATCGCGCTCGAACGCGTTGACGCCGACGACGATCCGGTCTTGGGTCTCGAGCGAGCGCTGGTAGCGGTACGCCGCATCGGCGATCTCACGCTGCTGGAAGCCCGCCTCGATCGCTTCGATCACGCCGCCGAATTCCTCGATCTGCCGGAAGTAATCGAGCGCTTGCCGCTCCATCTCGCTGGTCAGCGCTTCGACGAAGTACGAACCGCCGAGCGGGTCGGCGACGTTGGTCACGTTGGTTTCGTAGGCCAAGACCTGCTGCGTGCGCAGCGCGATCTCGACCGAGCGTTCGGTGGGCAGCGCGAGCACTTCGTCCATCGAGTTGGTGTGCAATGACTGCGTGCCGCCGAGCACCGCCGAGAGCGCTTCGAAGGCGACGCGCACGATGTTGTTCTCCGGCTGCTGCGCGGTGGCGCTGGCGCCGGCGGTTTGGCTATGGAAACGCAGCATCCACGAGCGCGGATCCTTGGCTCCGTATACGTCGCGCATGCGGCGCGCGTAGATGCGGCGCGCGGCCCGGAACTTGCAGATCTCTTCGAAGAAGTCGATGTGGGCGTTGAAGAAAAACGACAGCCGCGGCGCAAACTCGTCGACCTCCATGCCGGCGGCGATCGCCGCTTCGACGTATGCGAAGCCGTCGGCGAGGGTGAACGCGAGTTCCTGAACGGCGGTCGAACCGGCTTCGCGGATGTGATAGCCCGAGATCGAGATCGTGTTCCACTTGGGCATCTCGGCCGTGCAAAACTTCATCATGTCGACGATGATCCGCACGTGCGGGCGGGGCGGAAAGATCCATTCCTTCTGAGCGATGTACTCCTTGAGGATGTCGGCTTGGATCGTGCCGCCGAGCGCGGCCCGCGGGACGCCGGAGTTCTCGGCGGCGACGATATACTGCGCCAGCGCGATCGCCGCGGGACCGTTGATCGTCATCGACGTCGTGATCGCGCCCATGTCGATCCCGGCGAACAGCGTCTCCATGTCGCGCACCGAGTCGATCGCGACGCCGCACCTGCCGACCTCGCCCAGTGCTTGCGGCGCATCGGAATCGTAACCCATCAAGGTCGGCATGTCGAAGGCGACCGAGAGCCCCGTCTGACCCTGGTCGAGCAAAAAGTGGTAGCGCTCGTTGGTCTGCCGCGCGTTGCCGAACCCCGCAAATTGGCGCATCGTCCACAACCGGTCGCGGTACATGTGAGGATGGATGCCGCGCGTGTACGGAAATTCGCCCGGCAGGCCCAGATCGCGCGCCGCGTCCAGCCCCGCGATGTGCGCCGGTCCGTAGACCGGCTCGAGCGAGAGATCGGACATCGTGCGGTCGCGCGCGCCTGAGCCCGGTCCCGACCGGCCCGGCTGATCGATCACGTGCGCCTCGGGCGGCGGCCGGTGAACGTCAGCTCCGCAATGCCCGACTTGTCCAAATCGCCGAGTCCCCACTCGACCATCAGGTCGTATTGGCTCTTCGTCGCCGCCGCGAGCGGCATGATCACGCCGGCCGCGTCTCCGAGATCGAATGCGATGCCGGAGTCCTTGGCTGCGTGGGCGGCCGAAAAGTACGTCTCGTGCTCGCGGTTCTGCATGTCTTCGCCGTCGGTCGCGAGCACGCGCGAATTTGCGCCGGTCTGCGCGAACACGTCGCGCAGCATCGTCAGATCGAGCCCCAGCGCGTCACCGAGCGCGAGGGCTTCGGCCAGTCCGGCGGTGTTGACGTTCATCAGCATGTTGACCAGCGCCTTGACTTGCGCAGCCGTGCCGGGGCCGCCGATCCAGCGTATCGAGGCGGACAGTTGTTGGAGCAGCGGCCGGAGCCGCTCGAAGGCCTCCTCGTCGCCCGCGCACATCAGATAGAGTTCGCCGTTACGCGCCTGCGGGATCGAGCTCGCCATGCAGGCCTCGATTGCCGTGCCGCCGGCCGCGGCGATCAGCCCGTCGATCTCGACGTGCACGCGCGGTGTGATCGTGGCCGCGTTGACGAACGTCGTGCCGCTTGCGCCGGTCAAGAGCGAGTCGCCACTCCGCGCATAGATCGCGCGCATCGCGGCATCGTCGGTGACGACCGTGATCACCACGTCGCTCGCGGCGGTCACGGCAGCGAGCTTCTGCGGCGCGAGCGCGCCGATTTCGGCGGCCAGTTCGCGCGCGCGCCCGGCATCGATGTCATAGACCGCGCTCACCGCATAGCCGACGTCGTGCAGGCGGCGCGCCATATTCGCGCCCATCCGGCCGACGCCGACAAAACCGATCCGCTCGCTCATCGCGGCCTATTTGGCCGCTTGATCGACGCCCTCCCACGAGCCGTTGGTCGCGGCCAGGTCGACGGCGCGGCTTTGCAGGTAGCGCGCGGCACCGTCGGCGGCGTCGCTGCCGAGGACGCGGGTGAAGCCGGCCGCCGCGTCGTCGAAGGCACCGGCGACGAACGCCGCTACCGCCGCCTCGAACGCCGCGGCCGTGGCGCGCTTGGCGGCGAGCCGTTCGGGCGGATCGCCGTCGATCACCTCGTAGATTGCGACCCCCGTGCGCTTGCCCATGACGGCGACGCGCCCGAGGTAGCGCATCGTATAGGCGGCCGGATCGGCCAGCGCGGCGCGCAGTTCGCCGGTCACCATCACGCGCGCGCCGAAATACTTCGTCAGCCCTTCGACGCGCGAAGCGACGTTGACCGCGTCGGCGATCACGGTGCCGTCCATCCGTTCGTGTTCGCCGATCGTGCCCAGCATCAGGGAGCCGCGGTGCAGTCCGACGCCGACCACGATCGGGTCCAGGTTCGCCAGCGCCCGCTCGACGTTGTGGGCCGCGACCGCGCCTTGCAAGGCGATGGCGGCGCGCAGACCGTCGTCGGCGGGACCCGGAAACAGCGCCATGATCGCGTCGCCGACGTATTTGTCGACGATCCCGCCGTACTCGCGCACGACCGGTCCGGTGTGCGCGAGCAAGCCGTTGATAAAGCCGAACGTTTCGTTGGGCGAGAGCGCCTCAGAGATCGTCGTGAACGAGCGCACGTCGCTGAAGAGGACCGACATCTCGCGCTCGATCCCGTCGCCCAGCCGCACGTCGCGAACGTCGTCCTTTCCGAGCAAGTCGAGAAACTGGCGCGGAACGAAGCGTGAATACGCCACGTTGAGCGTGCTGATCTCTTCGATCGTCGTGCGCTGCGCACGGTCGCGCTCTTCGTTGGCGAACGCGATGCGGTCGGCGAGCCCGAGCGCGAGGGTCAGCGCCTGGAAGACGGTGCCTAACTCGACGCCAAGCTTGAACATGGGCGCGAGCGGTCCGAGCCCGGCGCCCGCGATATTCCAGATGAACCACATCAGCGCACCGGCGAAAAAACCGGCGTAGGCGATCCCGAAGTAGATGGCCACGCGCACGTGTTGGCGCACGGCGACGACGAGCGCCGAACCCGCGACGACGAGCAATGCCAGCGCCAGCACTTTCATGGCGTCGATGTACCAGAGCGGCGCCCACGGCGCGTAGATTGCCGCTACCACAAAGACGGTCGTCAGCCCAAGAAATATTCGTTCCAATCGCGGCTGTAGTGCGCGCAGCGAGAGGAACGTGCGGAAAAGCCAATAGCCGCACACCGCCAGCGCCGAAAACGTCCACCAGAACAGACCGTTCGCGTCGGCTTGGATCCCGAGCACCGCGAGGTACTGCGGATAGCGGCCGAGCTGAAAGATCGCCAGCGCCGTGAGATACGCCCCGTACGACAAGAACTCGGGAACGCGCAAGATCGCGTACATCAGCAAGTGATAGATCGCGACCGCGGCGATCAACCCGAAGAACGCGCCGAAGAACATCGCTTCGAGCGTCACGAAGCTAGAGTCCCTTCACGGTCGCCCGTACGGATGGGCGGCGCAGCGGAGCTTCACCGGGAGACTCGTCGGCGCCGAAGCGCGCCAGCACGTCGTGCGCGGCGGCATACGGATCGCGGCCGTCGGGAATGCCGGCGACGACGACGTCGACCCGGCGTTCGAGCGCGCCGAGCGCGAGCGCGCGCACGCGATGCTCGTAGGCGGCCCGCCGTTTGTGAACGATCTCGCCGGAGGCGCGCAGGTACGCAGCGTGCTCGACGATGGCATCCCACAACGCGTCGACGCCTTGCGCTTCGACCGCCTGCGTCGCGACGAGCTTGGGCACCCAGCCCTCGTAGTCGAGCATCTCCATCATCGAGCGGATCTCGCGTTGCAGTTGCAGCGCCATCGGATGGTCGCGCTTGTTCACGATGAAGACGTCGGCGATCTCGAGGATCCCCGCCTTGAGCATCTGCACGGTGTCGCCCGAGCCCGGCTGCAAGGCGACGAGGACCGTGTCGGCGATCTCGGCAATCTCGATCTCCGATTGACCGACCCCGACCGTCTCCACCAGCACCACGTCGAAACCGAACGCGTCCATCAGCGTGACGGCATCGGCCGTCGCACCGGCGACGCCCCCGAGGTGGCCGCGGCTGGCCATCGAGCGGATGAACACACCCGGATCAACGAAATGCTCGGTCAACCGGATGCGGTCGCCGAGCAGCGCGCCGTGCGAAAACGGCGAGCTGGGATCCACCGAGATCACGCCCACGGTCTTGCCTAGCCGGCGCAAGCGCGCGACCAGCGCCGCGGTCAGCGTCGATTTGCCCACGCCGGGCGGGCCGGTGAGGCCGATCGTCATCGCCCGGCCGGCACGCTCGTACAACGCTTGGATCAACGGCTCGCCCTGACCCGACTCGCAGCGCGTGATCGCACGCGCCAGCGCACGCTGCTCGGCGCGGTCGAACGCCGCCAAGAGATCCTCCATCTCGACCGTTCTTCGGATCACTCTCGCCGGTTCCCCGAGCGGAGCGCAGCGAACCCTGCGAGGACGCGGTACACCGGCGGCCAATCCCGCGTCGGTGGAAACCCGTGGCTATTACCGCACCCCGACGATCGCCGGCGAGACGATCGTCTTCGTTTGTGAGGACGACCTGTGGAGCGTCGACGCCCGCGGGGGGCTCGCGCGGCGCCTGACCGCCGGGCCCGCGCTGGTCGCGCTGCCGCGCCTCTCGCCCGACGGCTCGACCATCGCGTACATGAGTAACGACGAGGGCTCACCCGAGGTGTACACGATCCCCGCCCTGGGCGGTCCGCCACGCCGCTTGACGTTCCTCGGCAGTAGCGTCCTCTACGTCAGCGGCTGGTCGCGCGACGGTAGCGAGATCTACTTCACCGCCGACGCCGGCGTGCCGTTCGTCCGGGAGACGCTGGCCTTCGCGATCGGCCGCGAGGGCGGTGAAGCGCGGCGCTTAGAGGTCGGTCACGCGATGTCGCTCGACATCGCGGCGAACGGCGCGACGTTGCTCGGCCGCAACAACCTCGACCCCGCGCGCTGGAAACGCTATCGCGGCGGGACCGCGGGACACCTGTGGGTCGACCCGACCGGTAGCGGAACGTTCGCGCGCCTCGGCGCCGATCTCGGCGGCAACCTGGTGTGGCCGATGTGGGACGGCGAGCGCGTCGTCTTCCTCTCCGATCACGAGGGCATCGGGAACCTCTACTCGGCGCGCCCCGACGGCTCCGACGTCCGCCGCCTGACCGACGAACGCGAATACTTCGCGCGCTATCCTTCGACCGACGGGAAGCGCATCGTCTACGCCTGCGGCGGCGAGATCGTGCTGCTCGATCCCGCCGCCGGCAGCGCCGCGCGCGTCGCGATCGAAACGCCCTCGGCCGCGCCGCAAACCGCGCGCCGCTTCGTTGAGGCCGGCGATTTGCTCGAAACGTTCGCGCCCTCGCCCGACGGCAAAGCGCTGGCGCTGGTCTCACGCGGCCACGCCTACACGATGCCGCTGTGGGAAGCGGCGGTCAGCGAACTCGGCGGCGGCACGCCCACCCGCCGGCGCGCGATCGTTTGGCTGCACGACGGCACGCGCGTCGCCTACGTGGACGACGCCGCGGGCTTCGAGCGCATCGCCGTCGAGCCGGTCGATCAAAGCAGTCCGCCGCGTTACGTCACGACGGCCGACGTCGGCCGCATCACCGAACTCGTGGCCTCGCCGTGCGGCGACCGCCTGGCGTTTGCCAACCACCGGCACGAAATCTTCGTGCTCGAGCTGGGCGGCGAACCGCGCAAACTCGACACGAGCGAGGCTTGGCGCTGCATCGATCTCGCGTTCTCGCCCGACGGCCGGTGGCTGGCCTACGTGTGGTCGCCGAAATCGAGCACGATGATCGTGCGCATCGCCGACTGCGCGACCGGAACGGTCGTCGACGCGACCGAAGCGCTGCGCGAAGATCGCGCGCCGGCTTGGGATCCCGAAGGCAAGTACCTCTACTTCATCTCGGCGCGCGATTTCAACCCGATTTACGACGCGCTGCAGTTCGACCTCAGTTTTCCGCATGCGACGCGGCCCTACGTCGTGACGTTGCGGCGCGACGTCCCCAACCCGTTCATCCCCGTCCCGGCGCCCCTGCACCACGCGAAGGACGACGCCGACGCGGATGACGAGGACGACGACGAAAACGGCCACGGCAAGAACGGCGACGACAAACCCAAGAAGCCGCCCAAGCCGGTGCTCATCGATACCGACGGGCTCGCGCAGCGTATCCTCGCGTTTCCGGTCGAAGAAGGCTACTACGCGCGCGTCGCCGGCGTGAAAGGCCGCGCGATCTTCTCACGCTTCGCGGTGCGCGGTATCAAGCCCACGCGCCACGACGACGAGGACGAGGGCGGCGCGCTCGTGGGCTACGACTTCAAGGGCGAACGCAGCGCTACGCTGGCGACCGACATCGACAGCTTCGTGCTCGGCGGGGACGCCCGCACGCTGGTCTACGAATCGAAGGGCAAACTCCGCGCGATCGACGCCGGCGGCGAACTGCCGGATGAGGAACCCGAAGAGAAGCCGGCGACCGAAACGAACCGCCGCAGCGGCTGGATCGATCTGGGCCGCATCGGCGTGCTGGTCGAACCGCGCGCCGAGTGGGCGCAGATGTTGCGCGAAGCGTGGCGCTTGCAGCGCGAGCAGTTCTGGGACCCGCAGATGTCGGGCGTCGATTGGAACGCCGTGCTCCCGCGTTACGAAGCGCTGCTGCCGCGCATCCGCACGCGGGCCGAACTCTCCGATCTGATCTGGGAGATGCAGGGCGAACTCGGCACCTCGCACGCTTACGAAATGGGTGGCGACCTGCGCGTTCCGCCCCAATACAAGCGCGGCTTTCTGGGCGCCGACTACTGCTGGGATGCCGCTCGCAAGGGTTATCGCATCGAGGCGATCCTGCGTGGCGATTCGTGGAACCGCGGCGACGACTCGCCGCTGGCCGAACCGGGGCTCGACGTGCGGGCCGGCGATGCGATCGTCGCGATCGCCGGAATGCGCGTTTCCGAAGCGCGCACGCCTGACGAACTGCTCGTCAACTTGGCGAACCGCGACGTCGCGATCGACCTCGAACGCGACGGCAACACGTTCCGCGTCTTGGTGCGCGCCTTGCGCGACGAGCGCATGCTGCGCTACCGCTCGTGGGTAACGGCCAATCGCCGGCTCGTGCACGAGCGCACGAGCGGCCGCGTCGGCTACGTGCACATTCCCGACATGGGCCCGTGGGGCTTCGCGGAGTTCCACCGCGGCTACCTGACGGAGTTCGAACGCGACGGACTGATCGTCGACGTTCGCTACAACCGCGGCGGCCACGTCTCGCCGCTCTTGCTCGAGAAGCTGGCGCGCAAGCGCGTCGGGTACGACGTTTCACGCTACGGGCCGCCGCAACCGTATCCGCCGGAGTCGCTCGGCGGTCCGCTGGTCGCGCTCACCAATCAGTTTGCCGGTTCCGACGGTGACATCTTCTCGCACTGCTTCAAGCTCTACGGGCTGGGCACGCTGGTCGGCATGCGCACGTGGGGCGGCGTCGTCGGCATCAACCCCTATCACGAATTGGTCGACGGCACGACCACGACGCAGCCGGAGTATTCGTTCTGGTTCGTCGACGCCGGCTGGGGGGTCGAGAACTACGGGACCGATCCGGACGTCGAGGTCGACATCGCGCCGCAAGACTCCGCCGCCGGAATCGATCCGCAGATGGAGACCGCGCTGCGGCTGATCGCCGAGGCGATGACCCACGTCCCGCCCCCGCCCGCCTTTCCGCCCTACCCGAACCGCGGCTACCCCCCGTCGTGACTAATAGGGCTCGAGCGTGACCCTGATCAGCGTGCCGGCCGGATACGGCGCGTACGTGGCTGGGCCGACGTACGGCGCATATAGGCCGCACTCATCATCGTCGGCGAAGCCGTAGACGCTGTTGTTGTACGCGTACTGGTGCGCGAGCGCCGAGTACCAATTGGTGATGAAGCCGGGAATCAGGACCGCGCCGCCGCTCGTTGCCGACCCGCCATAGAACGCGCCGAATGCGCAAACCGGCTGCACGGCCCCCGTCATCGGGGTGAAGCTCTGCGCCGTCGCCGACGGAGCCGGCACCGGAGCGGTGAACGTCGACCGGTCGATGCCGACGGAAATGATGCGGCCGATCGTGTTGCCGGGATCGGCCGGTTGGACGAAGTAGCCCGCGTTGCCGAGCGCATCGACGGTCTTGGGGACGCCGGTGAAGGTCGCAATCGGAGCGCCCGAAAACGTGCCCGACGTCGACGGAGAGAGATAGAAATTCAGCGCTTGGCTCGATGTGCCGCACGTGCCCGAATAGCGGCCGTAGACATTCAGCTGTCCGGCCGGGAGGGCCGGGACGTACGGCACGTTTAGGGCGGTCTTCCCGCCGACGATCAGATCGGTCGTCGAATAGGTCACGCACGTCTGGTACATGTACGCGTCGAAGTAGTTCTCGGGGAAGTTGAGACCGCCATTGAGCACGGGGCTCGCGACGGCATGCGTCGGATTGATGACGCGCGTTCGCAACCCGGCAGCCTGATACGACTGAACCAACGTCGACCATGGGGCGCCCAGAAGACTCAGGCCGAGCGCGACGTTCGACCCCGCGTTCGGCGCGAGACCAACGGGCCCGATCGGCGCTTGGCCGGGTTGGACGACCGTGAGCCCCATCGGGATACCGATGGCATCAACGGCCGAGACGTCCAGCCCCATGGGATTTGGACACGCGGTCCCCTTATCGGCCCACGTATATTCTAAGAAGTCGAAGACGGCACTCGTGCTCGCATCTCCAACCGTCCACGGCGCCGGGCCGACGGCTGACAGGACTCCCTTGGCGTTGGTCGTCGTCTTCAGGCTGAGCGTGGTGCCGCCGAGCGCGACGTAGACCCGGGCCGAACACAATTCCGGAACGTCCACCTCCAGGTTCGACCCGAGCGTGAGACCAGGAATGGGAACGGTGCTCGCTGCCGGCAGCGGGGCCAGCGCACCGCTGGTGAGCGACGTCAGATACATCCCGGTCAAATTGTCCGCGATCGAGTTTCCGACGACGTAGACGGTGATGGCGCCTGGGATTCCGCTACTGTTCTGAAAAATGATCGGAAACGTATTGGCCGCGAGGGCGGTCGGTGCGCCCGACGGCGATATCGTCGGCGTGGCCTGCGCGGATGGGGTCGGCGCGGGCACTGCGGGGCCGATGACGACCGTACCGGCGGTGATCTGCGTTCCGCCGTCGATGCCGGCATTGCTCGAATATAACTGGACCACGGTTCCGGCCGGCAGCGAACCGTCGTACGCCAGCGTCAACACCTGCCCCGGCGTCGCGACCGATGTCGGCCCCGGCCCCGGTGAGAACACGACGTGGGGCTGTTGCGAGGTGCTCAGGGTGTACGCCGTATTGAACGTGCCCGGAGAAACGATCGTGTACCCGTCGGCATCTTGCGCGGTCATCGCGACCAAGGCCGTCACCGTGGCCATCGGGACCGGATTCGGGATGGGGTTGGTCGACGAATTCAACTGCACCCCAACCGGCACGCCGTTGAACGTCAAGCTGACCTGCGTGGTGCTCGGGGTGACGAGTTGGGTCGTGGAACCGGAAGAGATCAAATTTCCTTGTGCCACGCTCGGTGCCGGGACCGGTGCATCGTAGAGATTTACCGTGAAGGTGACCATGCCGACGGGAACCGCGTTGAGCGTGGCGGTGCACGTTGACGTGCAGTTCACGTCGACGGTCGCCGACGGCGTCGGCGCGAACGCCGGAGGCGATGAAGCACCGGGGCTCGGGGTCGGCGTTGGGTTGTTCACGACGACCGACGACGCGGCAAACGTCGCCGACTTCGTTCCTGCGCCGACGTACTGCCTATTGCGTACGGCCGACTGCGCGGTACGACCGGGAATGTTCACGGTGATGGTAATGCTTTGTGTGGCCGGCGCTGTATTGGCCACGCCAGGTCCGGCCGGCGGCGTCACGGACGCGTGACCGCCGCCACCACAAGCTGCAAGTACCCCGGCCAGCGTGACGATCGTGACACCCAGCAACGAATGAGAGAGTCGCATCGACTACGTTCCTCCGACCGAAACGCTGGTGCTGGGGAGCGTCACCGTCACCTTCGCCGTGTTGCCCGCCATGTCGGTCAGCACGAGCGTGCAGGATCCGACGATCGGCTGGACCGCGAATACCTGGATGGCGAGGTTCGCGGCGCCGGCTCCGTTGGTGAACGAGAAGCCGGGACACGCCGGCGAGTACCCGATCGATTGGAGGTTGACCAGCGAGCCGTTCGATTCGGTCGCCGTCACCGTCGCCGCATAGCTCGTTCCCACGCCGGCGAGCGTCACCGCTGCCGGGGTCACCGCCAACGTCGGCGGCGTCGCCGTGGTCAGCGTGACGTTCACGACGTGGTTGAATTGATCGGTAAGCGCGAGGGTGCACGTCGGTGTAGTGATCATCAAGGTTTGGAAGATCGTGAGCGTCGTGGTGAGGGCGCCGGGTCCCGGCGAAGGTGTGTAGCTGAAGCTCGTGTTTGGACATGTCGAGGGCGAGAAAGCGTAGTTCGTGATGGCCGGTGGGGCCGTGCCGCTCGATTCGGTGAGCGCGACCGTTTTCGCGAACGATGAACCGAGGCCGCCGAACGCGACCGCGGCCGGCGTCACGGTCAACGGGGCACCGGGCGCCGTCGACGTCAACGCCTGCGACGTCGTGAACAGCACAAACGTGTAGAGTGCCCCACCGGCGAGCTTGAGCGTTCCGGTGGTCGCCGGGAACGAGATGGTCTGCCCGCTCACCGAACCCGGCCCGAGGATCGTCACCCAGCCGGTTGCACTCTGGGCCGGATCGTAGAAGGCGACGAACGCCGACGAACCGGTGATAAGCGCCGTTCCTCGCGGCAAGGTGAACGAAAAGGCCGGCGTCGAGCTGAACGTCACGGTCGCGCTCGGCCGCACCGTGACGTACACCAGCGGCGTAAGCGTCGCACCGATCGTCTCCGGCGCCCGGTGCGTCGAGCTCGGTGCCACGACACCGGCGGGGAGCAGCGTCGAAATGCTTACCGCGACGGTGCCGCTACTTCCGTCGGCCGTCGCCGGGAGAGCAAAATTTGCGACGTAGCCCGTGGGATCGGTGAGCGTCGCGCTAACCAACGCTGAACCCACCGCCAGCGTATTGTTCGCCGCGGCAATAGGCGTCTGCGCGATCGAACCGCCAACGCACCCGGCCAAAAGCAACATGGCCGAGGCCGTAAGGGTCGAGAGCAACGATGCTCGTTGTAAGCGCATAAGCAGACGACGAGATAGTTACGATCGATCAGGGAGTCCTGCCAACCCCGCCGTCCCCCGGCCGTTGACCCCCGGCCCCGTGCGTGGTATGATTCGCGGGCCGAAGCAGGGCCGAGAGGCTCTCACCGGATGCCTCACGGCGATCCGGTCGCAACCTCAGGGGTCCGTCGGCACGGACTCGTGACGAGCGGAGATGCTTCGGCATCCCGCTCTTTTGTTTTTGCAGGAGTAAAAGCCCATAGCACGACCGCTACGCGTCAACGACCAGATCCGCATCCGCACCGTTCGAGTAATCGACGAGGAAGGGACTCAGCTCGGCGTCATGCCGACCGAGGAAGCGATGAACCTCGCACGTTCGAGGGGCCTCGACCTCATCGAAGTCTCGCCTACCGCGGTTCCACCGGTCTGTAGAATTGGTGATTACGGCCGTCTCAAGTACGAGCAATCGAAGAAAGACAAAGACGCGCGCAAGAAGCAGAAAAACTTCGAACTGCGCGAGGTCAAATTGCGACCGAAGATCGACACTCACGACTACGAAGTCAAGGCGAAGATGGCCGAACGGCTCCTTCTCGACGGCGGCAAAGTCAAAGTGACGATCATGTTCCGGGGTCGCGAGATCACCTACACGTCGTACGGAAAACGATTGCTCGATCGCATCGCCGTCGATCTCGCGAATACCGCGATCGTCGAACGCGAGGCCAAGCTCGAAGGCAAGAACATGTTCCTGATCCTCGCTCCGCGGCAAGTTCCGCTCGGCCCGCCGCGATTCGTTCACCACAAGGACGAAGCCGCGCCGACGCACGAGCAGGCCACGCACGTGGGCGATCATCACGACGAAAGCCCCGAACCCGAATCACCACCAGTCGAATCACCACCAGTCGAGGGAGTCCATGCCTAAGATCAAGACCCACCGCGGGACCGC
>Ga0209415_10002502_pt1 | contig 34435 bp, 33 predicted proteins | sample PeaSoiSIISIP2007_FD_187696 | JGI IMG/M metagenome (GOLD analysis project Ga0209415, IMG submission 187696) | Peat soil microbial communities from Weissenstadt, Germany - SII-SIP-2007 (SPAdes) (version 2) | ecosystem: Environmental > Terrestrial > Soil > Wetlands > Peat | place: Germany... | reverse complement strand
CGCCCGCCATATCGGGTTCCATGCCGATTTCCCACTCGAGGCCTTTCTGCGCGACAGCAAGCTGGCGGTTCGCGAAATCCGCCCGAGCAACCTGTTCGGCTACTGGCGGCTGTTGCGCTGCATCAACGAAAAGCCGGCCTCGACGCTCGACTGACCCCGCGCGCGAGGACCGCCAAGCGCTGGCTAATCCGCCGCATTTTCGCCGGAGAGCGTGGGTTGCGCCTCGCTCGCCACCCCACCAATTTCGAACTCGGATTACCTACATGGAGGGGATGACCGATCGCCTCGCCCCAATTGCCGACTCCGTCGCCGGCAGCGGGTTTGCCCTGGTCCGCGCGCCGGAGATGCGCGCGGTGCTGGAGGCGGCGGGGCTGTGCAATTGGGAGCGCTTTGCGCGCAGCTGGGACGATCTCGGGGTCGATGCCTACATGGCCGATGGCGGGCGTTACCGCCGCCGCCGCTTCGCCTGTTTTCGCGCCGGGCGTGCGGGGATTACGCGGAAGCCGCACCAGCCGCATTACCAAAGCCGCGACTACAACCCGGTCAATGGCGGAATCCAGCGCTGGTTCGAGCCGGTTACCCCGGCGATCGGCGCACATCCCGCGCTGCTCGCGATCCTCGCCACCTGCCACAATCTGTTCCACCGGCTGACCCCGGCGCCGCTGCAGCCGGATTTCTGGCACGTCGAAATCCACCAGTTCCGCATCGAGGCCCACGCCGGCCAGGAAGGCCAGCCGACCCCGGAGGGAATGCACCGCGACGGCGTCGACTGGGTGCTGGTCCTCCTCGTCAACCGGGTCAACATTTCCGAGGGCGAGACCAGCATCGGCGACTTGGCGAAACGCCCGCTCGGCAGCTTCACCCTGACCGATCCTCTGGATTGCGCGGTGACCGACGACAACCGCGTCTATCACGGGGTGACGCCGGTGACCCCCCTCGATCCCGCGCGCCCCGCCTACCGCGACGTTCTCGTCGTCACCTTCCGGCAGGAATAACGGGCCCGGCCACGACCAGGCGGACGCTCGGCACGCATCGAGGGGGCGGGAGTACAAATAGGAGTACTGAAAGAGGCCCTACCCGCTTATAGAGGCCCTCCCCCTTTATGGGGGAGGGTTTGGCAGGGGGTGACCGCGCGGTGCAACTTGATGATGGGAAACCGCTCTGGGAAGACTGCAGTGAGCCATCCCGTCGTCACCCGGTTCGCGCCGAGCCCGACCGGTTATCTGCATCTGGGGCATGTCCGCTCCGCACTTGAAGGCTGGCGGGCGGCTCGAGAAGCGGGCGGGCGGTTCCTGTTGCGCCTCGAAGACATCGATCACACCCGCTGCCGAGCGCATTTCGCCGAGGCAATCGTCGAGGATCTGGCCTGGCTCGGCCTCGGCTGGGACGGCCCCATCCGCCGCCAATCGGAGCATTTAGCCGATTACCGCGCAGCGCTCGCACGGCTCGAAGCGGTCGGGCTCGTTTACCCCTGCTTTTGCACCCGGCGCGCAATCCAGGCCGAGATCGCACGCGCTGGCGGCGCGCCGCAAGGCGAGATGGGAGCACCTTATCCGGGCACCTGCCGCCTGCTCTCCGCGGCGGAACGCGCCGAGCGGCGCGCGCACGCCTCGGATTACGCGCTGCGCCTCGACGTCGCGGCGGCGCTCGACCGTACTGGGCCCCTCACCTGGAGCGAGGATCGAACCGAGATCGCCGCCGACCCGATGGCGCAGGGCGACGTTGTGCTCGCCCGCAAGGAGATGCCGACCAGCTACCATCTCGCCGTCACGCTTGATGACGCGTTGCAGGGCGTGACCGTGGTGACGCGCGGCGCCGATCTGTTTGCCGCGACCCACATTCACCGCCTGATGCAGGCGCTTCTCGGCCTGCCGACACCGCGCTACCGACATCACCCGCTATTGACCGACGCCCAGGGCAGGCGCCTCGCCAAACGCGACCGCGCCCTCTCGATCCGGGCGATGCGAGAGGCCGGGATGACCGCGGCAGCGATCCTCGAAGCGGCTCAATCGAAGGGGCGGTGAAGCCCACTGGCGACATCGAGATATTCGGGATCGTCGATATCGAGCAGCCCATGGCGCAGGGCGAAATCGAGAAACACCAGGTTGACGTCGAACTTGAAATCATCGGTCGCACGGATCCGCTGTATGACACTGCGAGCCGGCATCAGCCGGAAATCGACGACCTCGCCATCGCGGTTCCGCGGCACGAAATCAGCCGGCAGTTCGAGGTCGTAGACAAACAGCACGCCGTCGCGGATGCCGATCTCGTTTTCCATGAGATAGGTGATCGCGCCGACCGGCACGGCGCGCTCGATGAGGCTCGCCGGGATCCCGGCCTCCTCATCAGCTTCCTTGGCAAGCGTGGCGGCGACGCCGTACCCGTTGCCGATCCCGCCGGCGACGAGGTTGTCGAGCTTGTTGGGCGCCAGGCGCTTGTCGGGGGCGCGTCGACCGACCCACAGCTGTACCTCGCCGCGATCGCGGCGATAGCCGTTGAGGTCGACCCCATAGGCGCGCACGCCGAAAAACGCCACCGCGCCGCGGTCGACCCGAAACAGCGGCCGCTCACCCCAGCGCGGCGCCACATCAAAGGTTTCGTTGCGCCATTTGGGGAGGCGATTTTCGAGCACCAGCGCCTCGACCACCTCGTCGACCGCGGCGCTGACCGCATCGACATCGCCCCGCGCCACCAGATGCACGCGATCGCGCTCGACCGCAAAGACCCGACGAAAGCGGGCCAGCGCGGCGGCGTTATCGCGGCGCAGCCAGCCGATCCGCCGTTCATCGGCAAAGAATGGAACCACCCGCGCGCGATTGTAATTGTTGCAGGCGCGGATATGGTCGGAGAATGACATCAGGGCTGGGTCAGCGGGACGCCCGGGTCTCGCTGGTCAGCACGGTTTCGACGCCGGTGATCTGGCGCATGCAGCGCGCGATGTAGCCCGAAAGGTCACGGCCCAGCCCGCCTATCTGCACATCAATCATCAGCGCCTCGCCCGACACCGTGCTGTGCCATTTCTGCGGGACGAGGCCGCGCTTGGCAAACAGCTCGACGACCCGGGGCATCACGCCGGGTTCGGCGCGGGCCTGGAGGGAGAAACAGACGGAGAGGGGAGAAAGTTCCCGGTCAGCGTGGGCTGCGGCAGGGAGCGGCAGGGAAGACAACATCGCGAAGATCCTCGACGATTTGATGGCGAATCAGCACGGCCCGAGCCCTTCTGGGGCCCGGGTCGGTAATTCGCCGCTCGCCGGCGCAATGCATTGCCTGGATCATGCTCGACATGTAGCCCTCGCATCGGCCCCGGTCAAGCCGACCCGCCCGCGTTGAGTCCGCCGGCACGGTCTCTATAATCGCTCCGAACTCTGAAAGAACCCTAAACGAGAGGATGCGCCATGGCGGTCGTGTTGGGTACGGACGGCTTCCGCTACGAGGTCCATGACGGCTGGGCGAAACTGCCGCCGGGGATGGAGTTCAACGCCGATGTCGCCGCCGTCGGGGTCGACAAGCATGACAACGTCTATGCCTTCAACCGCGGCCAGCACCCGATGTGCGTCTTCGACCGCGAGGGTAACCTGCTGCGTACCTGGGGCGAGGGGATCTACCCCCGCGCGCACGGCGTCTTCATGGCGCCCGACGACACGATCTGGCTGACCGACGACGCCGACCACACGGTTCGCCACTGCACTCTCGACGGCAAGATATTGCTGACGATCGGCATCCCGGGGAAGCCCAGCCCCTATATGAGCGGCGAGCCGTTCCACCGCTGCACCCACACCGCGATGTCGCCCAATGGCGACTACCTCTACATCTCGGACGGCTACGGCAACGCCCGCATCCACAAATTCACCGTCGACGGGAAATGGGTGATGGCCTGGGGTGAACCCGGCACCGACCCCGGCAAGTTCAACATCCCGCACAACATCTGTTGCGACGCCGACGGCTGGGTCTATGTCGCCGACCGTGAGAACCACCGGGTCCAGGTGTTCGACGGCAACGGCAAATATGAGACGCAGTGGGTCAACATGCACCGCGCCTCGGGGCTGTGCATGGACGCGCACACGCCGACCCCGCGCTTCTATGTCGGCGAGATCGGCCCCGACATGGCGGTCAACATCAACATGCCGGGCTGCGGGCCCCGGGTCAGCATCTACACCCAGAAAGGCGAACTATTGGCGCGCCTCGGCCACGAGCATGCGGGGTTGGAGACCGGCCAGTTCATCTCGCCCCACGGCCTAGCCGTCGATTCGCGCGGCGACATTTATGTCGGCGAAGTCTCCTACACCAATTGGGGCCGCCGCGTCCGCGCCAAGGGCGAACCGATCCCCCCCGGCCTCCGCAGCCTGCAAAAGCTGGTGAAGGTGAGCTGAGATGCCCGATAACCCGCGCTGGAAACGCCGCCCCGCCGGCTCGACTTGGGGGGATTGGGGACCCGACGACCAGTTGGGCCGGCTCAATCTGCTGACCCCGGACAAGGTGCTGAAAGGCGTCGCCGAGGTGAAGGAGGGCCGCGTCTTCTGCCTGTCGATCCCGCTCGACTATCCCGGCGGCACAATCGTCAACCCGCGCCGCCACCCGCCCCGCCTCACCGCCAACCGGCGCAACGGCATGCCCTACATCGCCTACCCGCTCAACCGCGAGGACCCGCAATTGCTCGACGTCATCTGCGACGACATCGTCGAGATGACGCTGCAATATTCGACCCAGTGGGATTCGCTCGCCCATGTCGGGCAATTGTTCGACGCCGATGGCGACGGGGTGCCCGAAATCGTCTTCTACAACGGCTACCGCGCCGGCGAGCACATCATCGGCCCCGTCGATTATCGCGGCGGCGGCGCGGTCGAGCGTGGCGAGCATGTCGGCGCGACGGCGCTCGGCATCGAAAACATGGCGGCGCACGGCGTCCAGGGCCGCGGCGTTATGATCGACCTCGAAGCCCATTTCGGCCGCGGCGAGAAGTTCGTCAGCTACGACGAGCTGATGCGCATTATGGACGAGGACAAGGTCGAGGTCGGCGAGGGCGATCTCGTCTGCTTCCGCACCGGCTATGACCGCGTGATCCTCGGCATGAACAAGCACCCCGACGCCGCGACGCTCGCCGCCAACCCCTGCGCCGCGCTCGATGGGCGCGACGAGCGCATCCTCAACTGGATCACCAAAACCGGAGTGGTCGCCCTCATTTCCGACAACCGCGCAGTCGAAGCCGCGCCCTCGCGGCCGTGCGAGGGCGAGGACCATTGCGCCTCGCTCCCCCTCCACGCGCATTGCCTCTTCAAGCTCGGCGTCTATCTGGGCGAGATCTGGCTCCTCTCCGACCTCGCCGACTGGCTGCGCGCCCACGGCCGCTCGCGCTTCCTGTTGACCGCGCCCCCCTTGCGCCTCCCCGGCGCCGTCGGCTCCCCGGCGAACGCCGTGGCGACGGTGTAGAGAACCGCAATGGTCAGATCCCGTCGATTTAGCCGCGATTTCAGCGGTATTCGAATAATATGCGGAGGCTCAATCTGTTGACCTAGTGGACAAAACCTGACGGAAGGATCCGAAAAGGGATTCCCTCGGCTGGGTGCGAGTCTGGGGGATGCGCTGCCCTGATGGCCAAAGCCGCCGGCATCGGCGTCTCCTCGGTGCAGCGCATCTGGCGCGCCCACGGTCTGCAACCACATCGGGTGCGGCAGTTCAAGATGTCCGATCCGCCGGCCCACGCCTCGTGCTCTCGACGGCGCGGACCTCCGTGTTGATCACCCGTCGGCTTCGGGGGTGATCGTGCGGGTCATGAGGCGGCCGGCGCGGAGGATTTCGATGGGCACCGGAGTTTGCGCCCGTTCGATCGTCATCAGGCGGTGGAGATCGTCGACGCCGCGCAGCCCTTCGCCGGCAAATTTGAGGAGGACGTCGCCCTTCAAGAGGCCGGCGCGTTCGGCCGGGCTGCCGGGGGCGATGTCGGCGATCATCACCGTGGTCGCCGCGGGCAATGCCAGGCGACGCGCGAGGCGGCGGTCGAGCGGCACGGTCTGCGCCGAGACGCCGAGGCGGCTGCGGCGCACCCTTCCATCGCGCATGAGGCGCGCGGCGACCTCGACCGCGGTGTCGATCCCGATCGCAAAGCAGATCCCCTGCGCGGCCCCGATCATCGCGGTGTTGATGCCGATGACCCGGCCATTGGCGTCGACCAAGGGCCCACCCGAATTACCGGGGTTGAGCGGCGCGTCGGTCTGGATGACGCTGTCGATGAGGCGGCCCGAGGGTGAGCGCAGGCTGCGCCCGAGCGCGCTGACGATCCCGGCGGTCACGGTCGCCTGGAACCCGAGCGGGTTGCCGATCGCCACGGCAAGCTGGCCGACGCGCAGCCGCGCCGAGCTGCCGAATTCGGCGTGCGACAGGCCGTTTGCCGCGAGACGCAGGACCGCGAGGTCGGTCGCCGGGTCGCTGCCGACGAGGCTCGCCTCGACGACGCGGCCATCGGGCAGCGAGGCGGCAAGGTGGCTCGCGCCATGGATGACGTGGTCGTTGGTCAAGAGGTAGCCGTCGGGCGTGAAGACGACGCCGGAGCCGGTGCCGCGCGAGCGCCGCTCGGGATCAAGCGCCGCGATATGGGCGGTGGCCGGCCCGACCCGTTCGAAGGCATGGGCGACGCGCGCCGAATAGGGGTCGAGCGTGTCGGCGTCGTACTCGGGGTCGGGTAATGAATCGAGGGGCATGGGAGCGGAGAGGCAGCCTCGGGGCGGGCCGGCGAGCCGGCGGGAGCGAGATCTGGGTGGGCGCGGTGGCGGCGGCAACCCGGCCGAATGGCCGGGCCTCCCCTCCCCAAGCGGCCAATGGCGCGGGGCCTCGGCAACGGCGATGCTGTCCCCATCTTATCGCCCCATCTTATCGAAGGAGGAGTGAGATGCCCGCCCACGCCGAAGATGCCCTCGCCCGGCTGTCGGATGCGCTTGTCGCCCGCGCGGCCGCGGCCGGCGCCCTCGTCGCCTGCGTCCATGCGGCCGGTTCAGGCCCGCGCAGCGGCACGCTGTGGCGCAGTGATGTCGTGGTGGCCTCCGAGCAGGTCTTTCCCAAGACCGAGCGGGCCGAGATCGTCTTCGCCAGCGGCCGGCGGGTGGCGGCGCGGGTGGCCGGCCGCGACCGCGGGACCAACCTCGTCGCGCTGCGGCTCGATCAGCCGGTCGAGGCCGCACTTCCGGCGGCGGCCGCGCCGCGCCTCGGCGAGATCGCCCTCGCCTTCAGCGCCGGCGCCGGCGGCGAACCGATGGTCCGCATGGGTGTCGTCCGCGGCGTCGGACCGGCTTGGCACAGCCTCAATGGCGGCCGCATCGACCAGCGGATTTCGCTCGACCTCGCGCTGTCGCGCGCCGAAGAGGGCGGGCCGGCGGTCGCCGTTGCGGGCGGCCTATTCGGTATGACGACGGCCGGCCCGCGCGGCCAAGCGCTGGTAATCCCGGCGGCGACCGTCGAGCGCGTGCTCGACCCGCTCCTCGCCCACGGCCGGATCGAGCGCGGCTGGCTTGGGGTGGCGCTGCATCCGGTGGCCTTGCCCGACGCCGCCCGGGCCGAACTCGCCAAGACTGAATTCGCTCAGGAGCGCGGGCTGATGGTGATGCAGGTCGCGCCCGCTGGGCCGGCCGCGGCGGCGGGCGTCCTCGCCGGCGACATCCTCGTTGCGGTCGACGCGCTGCCCGCCTCCCACCCCCGCGCGATCTCCCGACAATTCGGCGCCGACAGCATCGGCAAAGCGGTCGCGCTGCGGCTCCTCCGCTCGGGCGCGGCGCTGACGCTCACGGCGACCGTGACGGCACGGCCGGCCGGGTGAGCGCGCCTCCCGCACCGGGAAACGCCGGTCCGGCGCCGCGGGTCGCGGTCGCCGCATCCGACCCGGTGCGCCGGCTCGGTCTGGAGGCGATCGTCAGAGCGGCCGGGTTCGCGATTGCCGAGTTGTCGGCCGGCGCCGATGTCGTGCTCGCGGATGGCGATGCGGGGCCGCCGGGGAGTGCGCCGGTGCTGGCGCTGGGCGGGGCCGAACGGGGCCAGGCCGGCCTCCTGCCGCCTGACAGCCCGCCGGCGCAAATCGCCGCGGCGCTGCGCGCGGTTGCCGCCGGGCTCGTCGTGCGCGCCGGGCCGGCGCCGCGGCCCTCGTTCGACATGATCGGCGAGGTGGGCAGCGAGACGGGCGGCGAGACGGGCAGCGAGGACGAGGCGCCGCTCCTGACCCCGCGCGAGATCGACGTGCTTGCCGCCATCGGCAACGGGGCGAGCAACAAGGCGGTGGCGCGGGTTTTGGGAATTTCCGAGCACACGGTCAAGTTTCACGTCGAATCTTTGTTTCGCAAGCTGGGCGCCGCCAGCCGCGCCGAAGCCGTCGCCAAGGGGCTCGGCCGACGCCTCATCGAACTGTGAGCGGGGAGCCTCAACCGCCGGCCAGGCTGATCGCGACGTAGACCGTGGCGATGCCGAGGATCGTCATCACCGTGGTCCACCCGGTCGGATGGTCATGGTAGCTCTCGGGCAACAGGTCGCTGGCCGAGATGTAGACGAAAAATCCGGCGAAGAGCGCGAGACAAAACCCGAGCACCTCTTGCGGAAAATGCAGCAGCAAGGTCGAGGCGGCGCCGACAACCGGAGCGACGGCGTCGATCACCAGCCAGCCGAAAGCGGAGCGGCTGCCACCCTGCCGGCCGAGGACGATCCCGACCGTGTTGACGCCATCGGAAAAGTCATGAGCGAGGACCGCGGCCGAGACGATGGCGCCGACCGAAGCGGAGACGTTGAAGGCGAGCCCGATCGCGAAGCCGTCGAGGAAGCTGTGCACCGAGAGGCTCGCCGCGCCCAATCCGCCGCGCTGCCAGAGCCGTTCGGTGCGCGGGCCTTTATGGCCATGCGGCGCGATCGTGCGGTCGAGGATCATGTAGACGAGGAAGCCGGCCGCGACCACGGCGAGGACCGTGTCGACCGTGTGCGCCGGCGCCACCAGGGTGACGGCCTCGGGTATCAGATCAAAGAACGCGACGCCGATCACCGCGCCGGCGCTGAACCCGAGGACCAGATGCAGCCGGTCCTGCAGGCGCAACGCGACGAGGCCGCCGAGCAGCGTCATGAAGAAAGTAGCGATGCTCACCGCCACGCCCATTGGCCCCGCTCCTCAACCGGCAATGGACCCGGTGATTTCAGATTCGCGGCGCTACCGCAAGGGTGCCCGGAACCCGACTGGGCGTCGAGCGGCGCGCCTTGCCACCACCGCACCCAAGCTGCTAGCACTGGTTGTATTACCAGCGCGCGGGATCCCGTAGATGACGGAAATCGTGGCCTGCCAGGGAATCGCTCGAGACTTACCAAAAATCCGGATGCAGGCGCGCACTCTTTTCATCGTCGGATTTCTTGTCCTCTTCCTTGAACTTGCCTGCATTCGCTGGTTTGCGGCCTATGTCGTGTTCTTGCAATTTTTTACCAACGTGGCTCTCCTGGCCTCGTTCCTGGGGATGTCTTGCGGCTGCCTGGCGGCGAGGAGGCAGCGCGACTGGCTCGGATATTTTCCGTTTATCGCGGCTGGCGCGATCCTCGCCGCGCTGGCGATGTATGCCGCCTTTCACCTGTGGAGCGGTCTGGTTGTCGATGTCGGGGGACAACGCTCGCCGCAAGAGGTGTTTTTCGGGACCGAGTACCGCAATCCCGATATCGCCCAATTCGTCGTACCGATCGAGGTGATTGCCGCCTTATTTTTCGTGTTCATTGCCCTGATGTTCGTCGGCCTCGGGCAGGTATTGGGCCGTGCGTTTGACGCCTATCCGAACCGGATTCTCGGCTACACGCTGAATATCGGCGGGAGCCTGGCGGGGATTGTCGCGTTTTCGGCCCTGGCGTTCCTCGAGGCGCCGGCGGAAGTATGGTTCCTGATCACCGCTGTGGGCGTCGGCTATCTGCTGTATGAGGCCGGCTCTCTCGACCGGGCCAAGGTATTGGCGCTGATCACGCTGGTGGTTGCGCTCAGCCTGCCGGCCGATTGGCTCCATCGGGGTGCGCACGCCCGGTACTGGTCTCCCTATTATTTGATCGACCACGATATCGAGGCCGATCAGGTTTCCGTGAACGGGGTCACGCACCAGTCGATGATGTCATTTGCCACCAGCGGTTCTCCGTATTCGTTGATACATTTGCTGAACCAGCATAGCGGTGGCCAGCCTTTCGAGAACGTGCTGATCATCGGGGCGGGAACCGGGAACGACATCGCGCATGCGCTGAAGTTTGGTGTAAAGCGGGTCGACGCCGTCGAGATCGATCCGGTGATCCAGCGCATCGGTCGCCAGTATCATCCCGACCATCCCTACCAGGATAGCCGCGTTGTCGCGCATCTCGACGATGGCCGGCATTTCCTGCGCACGACCGGCCAAAAATACGATCTGGTGGTTTATGCCCTCGTCGATTCGCTGATATTGCACAGCGGTTACGCGAATATTCGCCTCGAGAGCTACCTGTTCACCCGCGAGGCTTTCGCCGACGTGCGCCGCGTGCTGAAGCCCAGCGGCATCTTCGTCATGTACAATTCCTTCCGACAGGACTGGATCGTCGAGCGGATCGCGGCGATGGCGCAGGACGCGTTCGGCTGTCGTCCAACCGTCTTGACCCTGCCCTACGAGAAATCGATCAAGACGATGCCGATCAACAGCTTCACGGTGATCATTGCCGGCTGCAATCGGGCAATCGCCGACGCGTTCGCCACGCGCGGGGATTTCTGGCTCGATGCGGTGCCGCCGAAGAATCTGTCGATCGACGGCTTTGCCGTGCGCCCCGAGACGCTGGCGCCGGACTCCGCCCGCGAGCTCGAGCGGATCGCGCCCTCGGAGGTGGATTATGGCGGAAACATGCAGTTTGCCACCGACGATTGGCCGTTTCTCTATCTGCGCGGCCGGTTGATCCCCGATTTCACCGTGCGGTCGATGGCCCTCCTGGGGGTTTTGGGTATCGGCATGATTTACCTGTTCCGTCCCCCCGGCCGGGTCGCCCTCAACGGCCGCATGTTCTTTCTCGGCGCCGCTTTCATGCTGCTCGAGACCAAAGCGGTCGTGCAAATCGCGCTGCTGTTCGGCAGTACGTGGGTGGTGAACTCGGCGGTATTTTTCACGATACTGATCTTGATCTTGCTGGCGAACATTTATGTTCTCAAGATGTCGAAGATAAATATCGTCCGGCACTATATCGGCCTGGTGATCATTCTCGGGGCGGGAGCGCTGGTCCCGCTCGACGTGTTTCTTACGGGCGGCGTGGCGTGGCGCTATGGCGCACCGTGCCTATTGGCGCTCGGTCCGATGTTCTTCGCCGGCGTCATCTTCGCGCGATCCTTCCGCGATGCGCCGCAGCCGGACCTTGCGCTCGGCTCCAATATCGCCGGATCTGTCGTCGGCGGGTTGACCGAGTCTTTGTCGATGCTGTTGGGGTTCCAGCACTTGCTGCTGGTGGCGCTGTTGTTTTACGTGCTGTCGATGTGGTCGCCGCCGATGCGGACCGCCGCGGCCGCACCGTAAGCGGGGCGCGCCGGCTGGGACGCAGCGGGATCAGTGGACGCGTATCACCTGCGACGATGCCGCAGGGATGCCTACCGCGTGGCTGCCGTAGTGGATAGAGCCGCATCGCTTCCCCTCCCCGGAGCAATCGCCATGATAACACCCCACGGCTCCGCCTCGGCCGGGACGGCTCCGACTCTCGCAGCGAGGGTCGAAGGGGCCGATGTCGCGGATCCGCGTGAACCCGGCAAGCGGTGGACATATCTCGTCTATGCACTGATCTTCAGCGGTTTTGCGGTCGTCTGTTATCTCCAGGTGTACAGCGTCGTCTTGCGTCTTTTGGGAGCCGCCGAGCACCACCAGGGAATTCGCCCGTTTCTTTATCCTAGCCTGCTGTGGCTCGGGATGGGCCTCGTGCTGTTGGCGCTGCGCACCGTCATCTGGACGGCTTATCGCCCCCGGCCCGCGGCGGACCCCGAAGCAGCGCCGCGCTTGAGCGTCATCATCCCCGCCTATAACGAGGGGGCGATGGTGCTGAAGGCGATCGAGTCGGTGGCACGGGCCGAATATCCTCGCGAAAACCTCGAAATCCTCGTCGTCGACGATGGCAGCACTGACGATACCTGGAGCTTTATCTGCCGGGCTGCCGAGACCTACCCGGAGCTCGTCACGCCGTTGCGGCACGCGCGCAATCGCGGCAAGCGTGAGGCGCTCGCCCTCGCCTTCCGCACGGCGCGAGGCGAGGTCTTCGTCACGCTCGATTCAGACAGCGTTGTCGCGCCCAACGCGCTACTCGCTCTGGTCGGGCCGTTGCGCGACCCGCGGATCGGCGCAGTCGCTGGAAAGGTGCTGGTGTACAACCGCGATGCCGGCATCATCCCGCGGATGCTGCATGTCCGCTATGTCTTGTCCTTCGACCTGCTCCGCTCGATCGAGTCGGTGTACCGCACCGTCTATTGCTGTCCCGGGGCGCTGACCGCCCTGCGCGCCGCTGCGGTGCGGCCGCTCCTAGACCGGTGGCAGAACCAGCGGTTTCTCGGCCGCGGCTGCACCTTCGGCGAAGACCGGGCGATGACCAATTACCTGCTCGAAGCCGGGTACGACACAGCCTATCAGCGCTCGGCCGTCGTCCGCACCGTGGTGCCGACCGACTTCGTCAAACTGGCGAAGATGCTGCTACGCTGGGAGCGCAGCGCGGTGCGCGAGGAAATCCGGTTCGCCCGCATCGTCTGGCGGCGACCGTTGCCGATCTGCCTGATCGCGGTTTTTGATCGCTTCGTCATCAATTTTCGCCATCCGATCTTCTATACCAGCCTCGGTCTCCTGGTGTTCCTCGGCGCTGATCATCCCTCGATGGTCATCCGTACCTTGACGGCAATGGGATTCGTCTCGCTGTTCAACACGCTTTATTTCTTGCGGAGCGAACGTTCTCTCGATTTTCTGTATGGGGTGTTGTACGCATACTTCTCGGCGTTCACTCTGTTCTGGATCTATCCCTACGCCGTGCTGACGGTTCGCGCCCGCTCCTGGTTGACGCGCTGAATGGCAAGCCTCGCTCGCTCAGCGCTTGCGGCGCGCGCTGGCGAAGCGGTCGAGGAGACGCGCGGCGACCCGCGGGCTGACGAAATGCGTGACGTCGCCGCCGAGCGCGCCGATCTCCTTGACGAAGCGCGAGGAGATGAACTGGTAGCGGTCGGACGCCATCAGGAACACGGTTTCGATCTTCGGGTTGAGCCGCGCGTTCATTCCGGCCATCTGGAATTCGTATTCGAAATCGGAGACCGCGCGCAGCCCGCGGACGATGACGCTGGCCCCCACCGACTCGGCGAAATGCATCAAGAGCGTATCGAACGCGCGCACCTCGATCCTGTCGCCGCCGCCATTTTCGAGGTGGTTCATCTCGTCGCGGAGGATCTCGACCCGCTCGTCGGTCGAAAACAGCGGACCCTTGGCATCGTTGCGGGCGACCCCGATGATCAGGTGGTCGACGATGTGCAGCGCGCGCCGGATGATGTCGTAATGGCCGTTGGTGATCGGATCAAAGGTGCCGGGATAGACGCCAACGCGGTTATTCATGTGTCGTCCCCTCACCCTCTTGCGTCAGCGGATCGATGTCCTCGGGCGGCCCCTCGGCATCGCCGCCATTGTCTTCGGGACCATTCTCCTCGGCGACTTCCGGCAGCCGCGCCACCGAGACCACCCGCTCGCCGTCGCCGACCTTGAAGATCACGACCCCCGCGCCGCCGCGCCGCACGATACGGATATCGTTGACCGGACAGCGGATCACCATACCGGCGTCGGTTACCAGCATGATCTGGCCGTTATCACCGACCGGGAAGACGGCCACGACGGCGTCGCTGCGGCGGGTCAGGTCCATATTGTTTATGCCCTGCCCGCCACGGCCGGTGATGCGATAGCCGTAGGCCGAGCTGCGCACGCCAAAGCCCTTTTCGGTGACGCTGAGCACGAACTGCTCGCGCGCCTCGAGATCCGCGAACAGCTCCTCCGAGATCGCCACCTCGCCGCTCTCGGCATCGGTATCATCGGGCTCGGGCGGATCGTGGCTGCCGTTCGCCTCGCTCTCCTCGCCATTCTGGCGACGACGCTCGGTGGCGAGCTTCAAATAGGCGTTGCGCGTCTCCGGACTGACCTCCTCGTGGCGCAGGATCGACATCGAGATGACCTTGTCATCGCCCAGCAGTCGAATGCCGCGCACCCCGACCGATGAGCGTCCGGTGAAAACCCGGACGCCCCTGCCGTCTTCGTCGTAGCGGATCTGGAAGCGGATCGCCTTGCCGTTGCGGGTGGCGAGCAGCACATCGTCGGCATCGCTGCAGGTCGCGACCGCGATCAGCCGGTCGTCGGCGTCTTCGCCCTCGAATTTCATCGCGATCTTGCCGTTGGCCCGCACGTCGCCAAAATCGGAGAGCGCGTTGCGGCGCACGTACCCGTTCGCCGTCGCGAACATCACGGTCAGCTCGCCCCAGCGGTCCTCGTCTTCGGGGAGCGGCATGACCGTCGAGATCGTCTCGCCCTCCACCAGGTTCGGCAGGAGGTTGATCATCGGCCGGCCGCGCGCCTGCGGCGTGCCGAGCGGCAGGCGGTAGACCTTGAGCTTGTAGACCCGCCCGGAGGAGGTAAAGAACAACACCGGCGCCAGGGTCGAGGCGACAAACACCTGGCTGAGAAAGTCCTCCTCCCGGATCGCCATGCCGGCGCGGCCGCGCCCGCCGCGGCGCTGGGCCCGGTAGGTCGATAGCGGCACCCGCTTGATGTAGCCGGAATGGCTGACGGTGACGACCATGTCCTCGCGCTGGATCAAGGCCTCGATATCGGCCTCGAACTCGACATCCTCGATCGCGGTGCGCCGCGGGTTGGCGAACCGCTCCTTGATCGCCAGCAACTCGCCGCGCAGCACCTCGATCAGCCGGATGCGCGAGCGCAGGATATCGAGATGGCCCGCTATCTCGGTGACCAGCTCGTTCAATTCGTCCGAGATCTTCTCGCGCTCGAGGCCGGTCAGCCGTTGCAGCCGAAGATCGAGGATGGCGCGCGCCTGTTCGTCGGACAGCTGATAGGTGCCGTCCGCGCCGAGCCCCCTGCCCTCCTCTCCGACAAGCACCAATAGCGGACCGACATCGCCGGCCGGCCAGCGCTGTGCGAGGAGCCCGGTGCGCGCGCCGGCCGGGTCGGGCGCGGCGCGAATCAGCGCGATAATCTCATCGATGCTGGCGACCGCGACCAGGAGGCCGGCCAGGATGTGCGCCCGCTCGCGCGCTTTCTTGAGGAGGTAGGTGGTGCGCCGGGTGATGACCTCTTCACGGAACTCGACAAAGGCGGTGATCACCTCGCGCAGCGTCATCTGCTCGGGCCGGCCGCGGTTGAGCGCCAGCATGTTGACCCCGAAGCTGGTCTGCAGCGCGGTATGGCGGTAGAGCTGGTTGAGGACGATGTCGGGGTCGGCGTCGCGCTTCAGCTCGACGACGAGACGCACGCCGTCGCGGTCGCTCTCGTCGCGCATGTCGGAGATGCCCTCGACGAGCTTTTCGCGCACGCACTCGGCGATGCGCTCCTGCAGCTTCGCCTTGTTGACCTGATAGGGCATCTCGGTGAAGACGATCGCGTCGCGCTCCTTCCTAATCTCCTCGATGTGCGACTTGGCGCGCAGCACGACCGCGCCGCGCCCGGTCCGATAGGCGGCGTGGGTGCCGGCCCGGCCGATGATGATGCCGCCGGTCGGGAAGTCGGGCGCCGGGACATGCTCCATCAGCTCTTCGACGGTGATCGCAGGGTTGTCGAGATAGGCGCAGCAGGCGTCGATCACCTCGCCCAGATTGTGCGGCGGGATGTTGGTCGCCATGCCGACCGCGATCCCCTGCGCGCCGTTGACCAGGAGATGCGGGAAGCCAGCCGGCAAGACCTTGGGCTCGCGCTCGGTCTCGTCGTAATTGGGCTGAAAGTCGACGGTATCCTTGTCGAGATCGTCGAGCAGCGAATCGGCGACCCGGGCGAGCCGCGCCTCGGTGTAGCGGTTGGCCGCCGGCGCATCGCCGTCCATCGAACCGAAATTGCCCTGGCCGTCGACCAGCGGCAGGCGCATCGAGAAATCCTGGGCCAGCCGCACCATCGCGTCGTAGATCGCCAGATCGCCGTGCGGATGGTATTTGCCCATGACATCGCCGACGATGCGGGCGGATTTGCGATAGCCGCGGTTCCACTCGTTGCCGTTCACCTTCATCGAATAGAGGATGCGGCGATGCACCGGCTTCAGCCCATCGCGGACATCGGGCAAGGCGCGGGCCACGATCACGCTCATCGCGTAATCGAGGTACGAGCGCCGCATCTCCTCTTCGATCGTGATCGACGAGATGCCGGGGCCGCCCGATGGCGGTGACGGCGGCGGTGCGGCAGGTGAGGAGGTCAGGGCCAAGGTTCTAGCTCTGAGATGGGCTGCAACCAAAATCGCGGCCGGGCGCCACCGGAGCTACTGGGCGCGCAGCCGCGATTCGAGGGAAAATCATGACCCGGTGAAAATACCCCATTTCGCGGGTGCGAACAACGCCAGAGGGCGCCGCAAACGGGGTCAGATCGGCGATAGAGGCTTGCAGAAAACGCGCACCAACAGCCGGGTGAGGCCGTAAAACACCGCGCCGTTTACCGCGACGGCGGCGATCGCCGCCGCGTTGAACGGCATCGCCGTGCCGCCGCCGCCGACAACGCCCGGTCCGACCAAGGTCAGGTTCGCGGCCCCGAAGGCGAACATGTTGATCCCCGCATGCCCGCCGATCGCCAGCTCCAGCCGCTCGTCGCGCAACGAGACCAGCGAAAAGACCAGCGAAAGCACAAAGAAATAGGGCACCGTCAAGGGCCCATGAGAATTCAAATGCAAGACCCCGAACACCAGAGCCACGACCGCGGCGATCAGCACGCGGCTGCGGACCATCCGCCCCAGCGATTGTGTCAGGTAGCCGCGGAACAAGATTTCCTCGCTCGCCGACTGCAGCGGAATGACGCACATCGCCAACACGAACAGCGGCAGCCCGACCGCCAGCGACCACCGCCAGGGCCATCCGAGGAGCGCGTGGACGGTTTCAAGCTCGCCCCCGAGGATCGCGAGCTGGACAGCGCCGCCGATCAGGAGGCGCCGCCAATCCACGCTCAGATCGGCCGCGACCAGGGAACGCCAGGGACGAAGGTGGCTGCGCTCGACGCCGCGCAGGACGCCCAGGCCCGCCATGACGATCAGGCCGTATTCCAGGAGGATCCCGACGATCGGGTCGATCGACCCCGGTGGGCGATGGTTGAGGATCGTATCGATCAGGGCGGCCAGCCCCAGCAGCAGCGCGACCGCCAGCGGATAGAGGACGATGCGCAGGAGCGTGGCGCCGTAGCTGCGCGGAGTGTTGCTGCCGCGCTGCGCCAGGTCGATGAACTGCCGGCCGCGGGGGCGCGCCGCGTTCGAGAGCGCCTGAACGGCCAAATTCCCGCTCTCGGTCACTCGGCGACGAGACCCGCCGGAACGGCGTCCGCCGGCGCGCCGGGACTGCCGGGCTCGGCCGCGGCAAGACGTTCGACCGCCGGATAATTGGTCTTGCCCGAGCCGAGCAGCGGCAGCTGGCCGACGGCCACCACGTCGCGGGGGATCGCGATCTCGGGGAGGCCCTCGCGGTGCGCCGCCTCGATGAGCGCGTCGCGCGTCACCGCGGGCGCCTCGCTGACCAGGACGAGCCGCTCGCCGCGGCGCGCATCGGGGAGCGCGACGACGGCATGGCGAAAGTCCGGATAGGCCGCGACGGCGATCCGCTCGGCGAGGCCGAGGGAGACCATCTCACCGGCGAGCTTGGCAAACCGCTTGGCCCGGCCGGCGATTGTGACGAACCCCTCATCGTCGATCCGCACGATATCGCCGGTGTCGTGCCAACCCTCCTCGGGCGGGGTGAGGACGCCCGGCTGTTCGGCGCGCAGATACCCCGCCATCACGTTGGGACCGCGCAGCAGGAGCCGGCCGCCCTCGGCGATGCCAGGGACGGGATCGAGGCGGTGCTCGATCAGCGGCAGAAGGCGGCCGACCGTGCCCGCCTTGAAATGCATCGGCGTATTGACGGCGATGACCGGCGAGCACTCGGTCACGCCATAACCTTCAAGGAGGCGCTTGCCGAACCGCTCGACCCAAACCCGTCGCGTTTCGTCGCGCACCGCCTCGGCGCCGGCGAACACGTAGCGCAGCGCGTAGAAATCATAGGGGCTGGCAGAGCGCGCATAACCGGCGAGAAAGGTGTCGGTGCCGAACAACAGCGTGGCGCCGATGCGGTAGGCGATTTCGGGCACGATCCGGTAATGCAACGGCGAGGGGTAGAGAAAGACCCGCACCCCGGAGAGGAGCGGCAAGAGGAAGCCGGCGGTCAGTCCGAAGCTGTGGAACATCGGCAGGACATTGAGCAGATGGTCGGCCGGGCTGAAATCAACGCGCGCCGCAAGCTGGCGGCAGTTCGCCAGCAGGTTGGCGTGGCTCAAGACGACGCCCTTCGGGGCGCCTTCCGAGCCCGAGGTGAAGAGGATCACCGCCGGGTCGCTCTGGAGGACGCCAAGCCGGCGGTGGCGCCATCGCGCGATGCGCGGCGCGAGGAGGCCGTAAAGCTTGTCGACCGGACCGAGCCGGCCGCGCAGATCCTCGAGCCAGACGATCTCGACGGCCTGGCCGAGCTGGGTGACCAAGCCCTCGAGCTTCGCGACTTCGATAAACCGCCGCGAGGTGACGACGGTGCGCAGCCGCGCCGTGCGGCAGGCCGACAGCAACGCGTCGATCCCGGTGGTATGATTGAGCATCGCCGGCACCCGCCCCTCGGCCTGGAGCGCGAGAAAGGCAATGGCGGCGCCGATCGAGTTCGGGATCATCAGCCCGACCGCCTCGCCCTGTTTGGCCGTGCGCGCGAGAATGCGGCCAAATACGAGGCTCGCCGCGATGAGGCGGTCGTAGCGCAGCGGCCCCGCGGTCGGATCGGCGAGGATCGGATGCTTACCGCCGTGCACGCGGCGGGCGGCGAGCAGGGCGCCGAAGAGGCTTGGCGGATTGCCGCGCCGGGCCATCATCTGCGACATCATGTCGTAGAGCATGAGACCGGCCCGCTGACGGCGCGCCCGCCCACGCAGCCCGGCTGGAATCTCGAGGCGCCGGGGTTCGTAGAGGGTGATCGTCACCTTGGGAAACCAGTGCCGGCGCAGGCGGCCCCCGAGACGTGCGGCAAGCCGCGAGAACGGCGTGAACTCGACTCCGTCGATCCGTACCGGCAGCACCGATGCATCGCCCTTGTCGGCGATCAGCGCCGGCCCGTCATAGATCTTCATCAAGGCGCCGCCGGTGATGTTGAGCCGGCCCTCGGGGAAGATCACGCATTGGCGCCCCTCGCGCAGCGCCCGGATCAAGGATTTGGTCGCCATCGGCCGGGTCGGGTCCATCGGATAGATATCGGCCCCGGCGAGGAGCGGGCGCGCCCACCAGCGCGCGGCCTGGGCGGTATCGATCGCGAACATCGGATAGCCCGGCAGGAACGCGGCGATCAGCGGGCCGTCGAGGAACGAGACGTGGTTGGGCACGATGACGACGCGCTCACCCGCCAGGGCGAGGTTTTCTACTCCGCGCACCTCGACCCGGTAGGCAAGCCGCAATGCGATCCGCGCCAGCATGCGCAACGCGTCCTGCGGCAACAGCCGGCAGATCCACAACGCAACCCCGGCATTCATGATGCCGAGTACGAGATAGAGATCGGGAGTTTTGAGGCCGGCGGCGAGGAGCAGCGCCGTCACCACCGCCGCGGCGGTCATGAAGAGGGCATTCATGATGTTGCCGGCGGCGATGATGCGGGCCCGCGCCGCTTCGTCGCTGCGCCGCTGAATGATCGCGTAAAGCGGCACGACGAAGATGCCGCCGCAGATCGCGATCGCCAAGAGATCGGCGAAGATGCGGATGCCGACGAGGCGCGACAGGAAGGCGGCGATGCCCAGGAGCTCGCCCGCGGCGGGGGTCGCTCCCTCGCTGGCGAGCGCGAGGTCGAGCGAGAAGACCGCCATGCCGAGCGCGGCAAGGGGCACATAGCGGGCGCTGATCTCGCCGTGCATCAGCCGTCCGCACAACACCGAGCCGACGCCGACGCCGATCGAAAACGCCGCCAGGAACAGGGTGACGACGCCGCTGCCGGCGCCGAGCGTTCCCTTGGCGAACGAGGGGAGCTGCGACAAAAACACCGCGCCGACGAGCCAGAACCACGACGCTCCGAGGATCGCGAGCTGGACGTCGCGCCGCTCATGCGCGTGACGCAGGATGCCGATCGTCGCGGCGACGGGATTGCGGCTGAGGCGCAGCCCGGGCGAGGGCGCCGGCGCGCGCGGTACGAAGAGGCTCGCCAGAAAGCCGCCGATCGCGCACACGATGAGGAGGAGGCCCGCGACCATGACTCCCCTATGGACCGCCACCGCGAGGCCGCCGGCGATGGTTCCGAAGAGGATCGACAGAAAGGTGCCGCCCTCTAGTAACGCGTTGCCGTCGACCAGTTCGTCGGCGGCGAGTTGCTGCGGCAGGAGCGCATAGCGGACCGGGCTCGACAGCGTCGCCTGGACGCCCAGCATGAACAACGAGAGGAACGACAGCGCGAGACTATCGGTGAGGAGCGCCGCGACCGAGCCGAGCACGGTGACGAGCTCGGCGGCCTTCAAGATCTGCAGGAGCCGGGCGCGCTCGAAGCGGTCGGCCAGTTCGCCCGCGAGCGCCGAGAACAGAAAATAGGGCGCGATCAGCGCGCCGCCGGCGATCGCGGCCAGCTCTCCCGGATCGAAGCCGGTGCGCATCGCCGTGCCGTAGGTCACCAGCATGACGAAGGCGCTCTTGAACAGATTATCGTTGAAGGCGCCCAGGGTCTGGGTGGCAAACAGCGGCATGAAGCGCCGCGCGCCCAACAAAGTGACCTGGGTGTTCATCGTCGCGGCCCTTCGTTGATGACCCGGTCTCTACCCCCAGACCTCGCGGGCCACCTCGGCGACGAGGCGCAGCTTGGCTTTCTCTTCCTCGATCGTCAGCGCGTTGCCGTCGACGGTCGAGGAGAAGCCGCATTGCGGGCTGAGGCAAAGCTGCTCGAGCGGCACGTATTTGGCCGCCTCGTCAATGCGGCGCTTGAGCAGGTCCTTGGCTTCGAGCGCCGGGCGCTTCGAGGTGACAAGGCCGAGCACGACCTTCTTGGGTCCCCGCGGCACGAACCGCAACGGGGCAAAGCCGCCCGAGCGTGCATCGTCGTATTCGAGAAAGAAGCCGTCGACCGCGAGCTCGCCGAAGAGCGCCTCGGCGACATGGTCGTAGCCGCCCTCGGCGACCCACGACGAGCGGAAATTGCCGCGGCACATATGGGTGCACACGGTCATGCCCGCGGGCTTGCCCTCGAGCGCCTGGTTGATGAGACGGATGTTGGTGAGGTGCTGGGTCGCGCCATCGCCGCCGATGCCGTCGACATAGGCGCGCTGATTGGGGTCGTTGAGATAGGCAAGGCTGGTGTCGTCGAGCTGGAGATAGGTGCAGCCCTGCGCATGCAGCCCGGCGATCTCGGCGGCGTAGACCGCGGCGAGGTCGTGCCAGAATGCATCCATCTCGGGGTAGGCGGCGGGGTCAATGACGGCGCGCCCGCCGCGGTAGTGCAGCATCGAGGGAGAGGGAATCGTCAGCTTTGCGGTGGCGCCCGGCGGCGCCACCGATTTAAGGAAGGCGAAATCCTCGGCGAAGATCGTCTTGTCAAGCGCGAGCTTGCCGGCGATGCGAAAGGCGCTGAGCGCCGCCTCGACCGGACCCGCCTCGTTCCTGAACTGGATGCGCAGGGCCTGGTCGGTCTTGGCAACCCCGCCGATCTGGTAGAGGAAATCCATGTGCCACGAGCCGCGGCGGAATTCGCCGTCGGTGACGCCCTGGTGGCCGGCCTCGCGCTGCATCGCGACCGCCTCCGCAATCGCCTGGTCCTCGACCGCGCGCAACTGTGCGGCGGCGAGCCTGCCGGCGTGATGCTCGGCCCGCGCGCGCAGCAATTCCGCCGGGCGCAAGAGGCTCCCGACATGGTCGGCGCGGAAGGGTGGGGTCATGGTCGAGTTCATCGGAGCCTCCTCGGTGCCGCGGCGATTCGCGGGCCCGGCTATCTTAAGAGCAGCGCCACGCCACTGAGCAAGACAAGACCGCCGACGAGTGCGCCGAACCGGCGAGGATCGAGCCGCCGGGCGATCCGGTCGCCGAGCCAAGAGCCGACAAACACCAGCGGCAATCCGAGCGCCAGGAGGGTCAGTGCCGAGCGGCCGTAAAACCCGAAGCTGGCATATCCGGTGATGCGAATCGCCACCGACACCAGCATGATCATGCTCATGGTTACCCGGAAGACCTCCCTGTTCAGCCGCACGACGTTGAAATAAACGACATAGATCGGTCCAACCCCACCGCCGAAGAGGGCGCCGAAAAAGCCGCCGCTGACGCCGGCGCCAGCGGCCAGCGCGCCATGCCACCGGGTCGGCAACACCGGCGACGAACCGCGCGTCCACAAGGCGTATAGCGAGTAGAGGATCAAGAATCCGGCGAGGCCGCGCCGCAGCGCGTGTTCGTCGAGCGTCTTGATGAAATAGAACGCCAATCCGATGCCGATCACCGTGTAGAACGACACCAGAAAGAACTGACCCCAGGCGATCAGACCCCAGTCGCGGCCGACCTGTCGGGCCGAGGTGATCATCGTCAGAACCGTGGCCACCGCGACCGCAGTCGGCACCGGCAGGATAAAGGCGAGGAGCGGCACGGCAATCAGTCCGGCGCCAAATCCCGCGGCGCCGCGCACCGCAAACGCACCCACCAGCACGAGCGCATAGAACGCCAGGCCGAGAGCGGAGAGTGACGCCATGCTTCGAATTTCCCGGCCAGCCGGGCGCAATGTTCGGTCGCGGGGCAGCGGGCCGCAATGAAATTCGAGCGCTATCGGCACCCGTTCATCCGGGCCGGGTAGCCAGGCAGAAACCCACCCGCTATCGCGTTGCGCTCATGTCAGCCCCATATGCTGTCGGGGCGCATAGGACAGAGGCAGCATGAGCAAATACCGGATGGACATTTTCAAACCGGGCCGCAGGTTGGGCCATTTCGTCCCCTTGTTGTGGCGACGACGCGACATTTACGCATCTGACGATGCTGCCGCCAAGGCGGCGGCCGAGGATTTGTATCGCACCGACTCGTCTCAGCGGATCTTGACGAACTTCTACCTTTGCGACAGTGCGGGAAGACCAATATACGAGTCCCTGGGAACCGGCCCAGTGTCGCTGTGAACACTATGCTGCGAGATGCCGACCGCCGCGGGGTCTAGGTAGGTAGATTCCGAGCCTGCCTTGCGCGGATGCCTTCCGGTTATGGTGGGATAGTTGAAATTTTGTGTGAACGTCGGCGCTGTCGTAAACGAATTCCACCCACCAACAGCAATTATGGGGTCCAGATGTTCGCCTCAGAGGACGATACCGGGCACGCCGAAAACGCTTCCTACGCGGCGTACAGCGAAGCGGTGAAGGGTGCGTACAGGACATTGGCTGATTCGATCACCAACTACTTCGCCGAACATCGTGAACTTTATAATAATGCAGTTCTCGATGTTCCAGTAAACTTCCGACCGCTTAAGGACTTTGAGCGGACCCTGAGAACTCAAGAGCTGGCGCTCCGCCTCGCTCTCAGGACCGTCGAACTGGGCCGGTCGACGGCAGCAAAGAGCATAGGGCTGCCGGTCCACGCGAACGGTCGCGGCGGCGTGCCTGTCGCGCCGGCGCCTCCTGCTGCGGAAGGACCGTTGTGATCGCGAAGCGACCGGGCAGGCCCCATCGATAGCAGACGATCGCCATCGATAGCGGAAGAATCGGCCGCCGCGGCCAAAGCCATGACCCGCCCACAGCCCGCGTGCATGTCGGGCGGCGAGGCCCCATATACTGGTCATACTTCAGCGGTCGGAGAGCCCACGCGCGCAGCTTCCCGACCCCGTTTTATTCCTCGCCATAAAAACCACCCCGTTGGGGGTGACCATGCCGTTTCCAGACCGAGAGGCGTTCAAGATGGCAAAGCAAATACATGTACAAGCGACGCGCCCCGATGAGGACGCAAAGCGACTCGAAGTGGCCAAGACAGCGCGCCTGCGCGCTGTTCGGCTTGCCAAGGAAGCTGCCGATCGGGATGCCGCCAAACTCGCGCTCGCCGCGGCGCCTCCGAAAAGCCGGAGGCGTCCGGTCGATCATCCAACACCGCGTGCGTCATGAGATCCGGACCGGATCAGCGGTCTCGCGGTCGCTCAAACAGCAACGGGCCAACCCAACAGCGGCGGGCAGGACAAAACAAACAGCCGCTCGACAGCCACGGCCCTGCCGAGCGCATCCGCGGCAGCGCGTCGCAAATTACCGAGCGCTATCTGACCCTGGCGCGGGAAGCGGAACGCAGCGACGATCGCGTAAGCTCACAGAATTACTTTCAGCATGCGGAACACTATATCCGCGTCAACAATTTGGACCGCGACGGTAATATCGCGGCAGCATCACCCCCGATCGATCAAGCCGCCGGCGAGCCGGCTCTCGCCCCGACCGAGCGGGGCGAGGTTGAGGACCGCACGCAACCGTGAGGACAAGCCCACCGGTCAAGGCACCGCTTTACTCGCGAGGTAACGGATCGCTTCAAGGACTCGGATGCGTCGTGAATGACAAAATCGGGAGCTGGCTTGGCCGAAATGTCGGCGTCGGTCTCCATCAGGATGTCGGTCGTGATCCGCGACAGGACGCCCAACTCGTCCCACAGATCTCCGGGTTCGTGGATGAAGACGGCGATGTCGTAATCCGAATCGGGCCGGTGATCGCCGCGGGCCCGCGAGCCATAAATGACGACCCGTTCCAGCCGGTCGCCACAGGTGTCGCCGGCCGCGGCGCGAAAGCGGGTCAGGACCGGATCGTCGGTCAACTTCGCGGGCGTTCTCGCCTCACCCTGATTATATGGTGTCGCTCCGACGCCGGTAGCATACTGGGGCGAGTGGAGAGGGAGGTGCGAGTTGCTCGAAGGCCGGCGCATTCTGTTGATCATCGCTGGCGGCATCGCCGCTTATAAAAGCCTCGAGCTGATCCGCCTCATACGCGGGCAGCGCGCCGCGGTGCGCTGCATCATGACTGCGGCGGCGCACCATTTCGTGACGCCGCTTGCCGTGTCATCGCTCAGCGAAGACAAGGTTTATAGCGATCTCTGGTCGTTGACCGACGAGAGCGAGATGGGCCATATCCGCCTGTCGCGCGAGGCTGATCTCGTCGTCGTCGCGCCGGCGACCGCCGATCTGATCGCCCGGATGGCGGTGGGGATGGCCGACGACCTTGCCGCCACGACGCTCCTCGCGTCCGACAAGCCGGTCATGATCGCCCCGGCGATGAACGCGCAGATGTGGGCGCATCCGGCGACCGAAGCCAACCTCGCCACCCTCCAGGCGCGCGGCGTCCTTCGCGTCGGCCCCGGCGCCGGCGAATTGGCCTGCGGCGAAATCGGGTTTGGCCGCATGGCCGAGCCCTCTGAGATCCTCGCCGCGATCGCGCGGTTCTTTTCGACCGACCGGCGCCTCGCCGGCAAGCGCGCGCTCGTCACCAGCGGCCCGACCCGCGAGCCGATCGACCCGGTGCGCTATCTCTCCAACCATTCGTCGGGCAAGCAAGGCCACGCGATCGCCGCCGCTCTGGCCGCGCTCGGCGCCGAGACGGTGCTGGTGTCGGGGCCGACCCACGAGCCGACCCCGGCCGGGGTAAAACTGGTCGCCGTCGATACCGCGGCAGAGATGCTGGTGGCGAGCGAGGCGGCGCTGCCCGTCGATATCGCGGTGATGGCGGCGGCGGTATCGGACTGGCGGGTCGAGGGGATCAGCGCCCAGAAGCTGAAAAAAAACGGCAAGGGCGCGCCGTCGCTGCGCCTCGTCGAGAACCCCGACATCCTGGCCAGCATCGCCCGGCGTCATAACGACCGGCCGACGCTCGTCATCGGGTTTGCCGCCGAGACCGAGAACATCGTCGCCCATGCCCGCGCCAAGCTCGCGAAGAAGGGCTGCGACTGGATCCTCGCCAACGACGTCTCGCCGGGCACCGGAACTTTCGGCGGCGACGAGAACACGATCCACCTTGTCGATTCTGCGGGGGTGGAGGACTGGCCGGTGATGACCAAGCGCGAGGTTGCCGCCCGCCTCGCGGAGCGGATCGCCGCCGCGCTCGGAGGCGATTTCGGCGCGCCGCCGAGCGCCCATGTCCAGGGCGCCGGGAACCGGCCGCGCTAGCCGGGTCATGGCCCTCCAGGTCGCGCTCAAGATCCTCGATCCGCGCCTCCCGGGTTGGGGGTTTCCGCATTACGGGTCGAACCTCGCCGCCGGCCTCGATCTGCACGCCTGCCTCGACGAACCATTGGCGCTGCGGCCACAGGTCCCAGCGGTTCTGATCTCTGCCGGGATCGCGTTATGCATCGGCGACCCGGAGTGGTGTGCGCTGGTGCTGCCGCGTTCGGGCCTCGGCCACCGAGCCGGGCTGGTGCTCGGCAACGCGGTCGGGGTGATCGACTCCGATTATCAAGGCCCGCTCTTGATTTCGGCGTGGAACCGCAACCCGCCGGGCGACGCCGAGCCGATTCCGATCAACCCCGGCGACCGCATCGCGCAACTCGTCTTCACCAGGATCACGCGCGCGGAATTCACCATCGTTGCCGAATTTGACGGCCCCGGCGGGCGGCAGGAAGGCGGCTTCGGCTCGACCGGTATCGCTTCCGCTTGTCCAAATCGAGCGGCGGCGCGACACTCCTGAATAATGATCCGGCTGACCAAGAAGCTCCTGTTTGCGATCGAGGCGGTCCTCGACATCGCCTATAACGGCGGCGCTGCGCCGGTCCGATCGGCCGAGATCACCGAGCGCGAGGGCATCCCGCGGCGCTACCTCGAACCGGTGCTGCAGGAACTGGTGCGCGAGAAGATCCTCATTGGCATCCGCGGGCCGAGCGGCGGCTATCGACTGGCCCGCGAGCGCCGCCGCATCAGCCTCGGCGATATCGTGCGCACGGTGCGCCAGCTGGAAACCGGCGAGGACCCGATCAGCGACCCGGCGGGGAGCGCGCTCGGCCATCAGGTGGTCCGCCCGCTTTGGGTCGAATTGGAAGAGGAGACGATGCGCCGGCTCGATTCGCTGACCCTCGAAGACCTCTGCACCCGGGCGCACCGCGCCGGGATCGCCGGACGGGTGGTCCAGGGCGGCGATTTCGAGATCTGATCCGCCCTTGCCGTCAGGGGGATTGCGTCGTCGCTACGCTCCCTCGCAATGACTGCAGGGCAGCGCTACATGAGGCGCAAGAAGCCGCGCGGAGAGGGATGATGGCGAGCGAATTCCGCGGCCATGTCTATGACAGCATTCTCGACACGATCGGCGCGACGCCGCTGGTGCGCCTGCATCGGCTGGCGGCGGAGGCCGGGATCGAGGCCGACATCCTCGGCAAATGCGAGTTTTTCAACCCGCTCTCCTCGGTCAAGGACCGCATTGGCCTCGCGATGATCGAGGCCGGCGAAGCCTCCGGCCATATCAAGCCCGGCACCGTGCTGGTCGAGCCGACCTCGGGCAATACCGGGATCGCGCTGGCGTTTGTCTGCGCTGCCAAGGGTTATCGCCTGATCCTGACGATGCCCGACAGCATGTCGGTGGAGCGGCGCAAGATGCTGCTTCTCCTTGGCGCCGAACTCGAATTGACCCCGGCGGCGCAGGGCATGCACGGCGCCATCGCGCGGGCGGAGGCGATCGTCCGTAGCCTCCCCGACGCCTTCATGCCGCAGCAGTTCCAGAACCCGGCCAATCCCGAGATCCACCGCCGCACCACCGCCGAAGAGATCTGGCGGGATACCGCGGGCGCGGTCGATATCGTGGTGAGCGCCGTCGGCACCGGCGGCACGCTGACCGGGATCGGCTCGGTATTGAAGCCGCGGAAGCCGGGTCTCCGGATGGTCGCGGTCGAGCCCGAGGACAGCGCGGTGTTGTCGGGCGGCATGCCGGGCCCCCACAAGATCCAGGGGATCGGCGCCGGCTTCATCCCGGAAATCCTCGACACCGGGCTCATCGACGAGGTCATCCGCATCGGTAACGACACCGCGTTGCACACGGCTCGGCAGGCGGCCAGGCTCGACGGTCTGGCGGTCGGGATTTCCGCCGGCGCGGCGCTGGCGGCGTCGCTCGAAGTCGGCGCGCGGCCGGGGATGGCGGGGCGGACGATCGTCGTCATCCTGCCGAGTTTCGCCGAACGCTATCTGACGACGGCCTTGTTCGAGGGGCTATGATGGAACTGACCGAAGAGCAATTCCAGCGCTATGCCCGCCACCTGATCCTCGACGAAGTGGGCGAAGAGGGGCAGGAAAAGCTGCTCGCCTCGCGCATCCTGGTGGTCGGCGCCGGCGGCCTCGGTTCGCCGATGCTCATGTATCTCGCCGCCGCCGGGGTGGGCACGATCGGCATCATCGACGACGACCGGGTCGATCTGACCAATCTGCAGCGCCAGATCGTGCACGCCACCGAGCGGGTCGGCGACCTCAAGGTCGAGAGCGCCCGGGCGACGCTGGCCGCCGTCAATGACGGCGTCCGCATCGAGACCCACGCCACGCGGCTCGGCCCCGACAACGCCGCCGACCTGATCGCCGGCTATGACCTCGTCGCCGACGGCAGCGATAATTTCGCGACCCGCTATCTCTTGACCGATCTGTGCTTTCGCTTGCAGAAGCCGCTGGTTGCGGCGGCGCTGTCGCCGTTCGAGGGACAATTGTCGACGTTCCGGCCCTATCTCGGCCAAGGGCACCCGTGCTACCGCTGCCTCTTCCGTGAGCCGCCCCCGCCGGGCCTCGTACCGCGCTGCGAGGAGGCCGGGATCTTGGGCGCCGTCGCCGGCGTCATGGGCACGCTGCAGGCGGTCGAAGTTCTGAAGGAGCTCCTGAGTTTGGGCGACAGCCTCGACGGCACCCTCCTGATCTACGATGCATTGCGCGTGCGCTTTCACCGGATCCGCATCGCCAAGGACCCCGAGTGCCCGACCTGCGGCGTAACGGTTGCCGCCGCCTCCTGAATTTGGCTGGGAGGGGTGGCATCGCATGAACCGGCGCGACCTCGTTACCCTCGCAATCCTCGGCACCTTTGCTGGGCCCCGCGGCACTGGCGCCCAGCAGCCCGGCCTGCCGGTGATTGGCTATCTCTCCCCGCAACCACCGGAGGCGGCTGCGCCCGAAGTGGCGGCGTTCCGCGACGGACTGCAAGCGGCCGGGTTTGTCGAGGGCTCCAACGCGGCGATCGAGTACCGCTGGGGCAACAACGAATACGATCGGCTCCCGATGCTGGCGGCCGATCTTGTCGCGCGCAACGCGCGGGTGATTTTCGCCGAGTCGGTCGTCGCGACGACCGCGGCCAAAGCCGCCACCCCAACCATTCCGATCGTCTTCATCGTCGGTCCCGACCCGGTCGCGCTCGGCCTCGTCGCCAGCCTCGGCCACCCGGGCGGGAACATTACCGGAGTCGCCATCCTGTTCAGGGAACTTTGGCCAAAACGATTGGAGCTGTTGCACGAGCTAGTGCCCAAGGCGGGGGCGATCGGTGTCCTGGTCAATCCGGCCAATCCCTTGAACGCCTCCAATACGAATAACTTGCAGGCGGCGGCAAAAACCCTCGGATTACGGCTCGATGTGCTGCAGGCGAGCACCGAACACGATATCGACCTTGCCTTGGCGACGATTCAGGAGCGGCGACTGGACGCGTTGCTCGTTTCCGATGATCCGTTCCTGGGCAGCCGGCACGCACAGCTCGTGGCGCTGACGGCGCGCGATCGGGTCCCGGCGATTTACGCCTTTCGCCGGTATGTCGACGCCGGCGGTTTGATCAGCTATGGTCCAAGCCTCGTGGCCGCGCATCGAATATGCGGCGACTACGCTGGCCGCATCCTCAAGGGCGCCAACCCCGCCGAACTGCCGGTCCAGCAATCAACCAAATTCGAGCTGGTGATCAACCTCAAAACCGCCGCGGCGCTCGGCCTGGCGGTGCCGCCGTCGCTGCTGGCGCGCGCCGACGACTTGATCGAATGAGGGGCAGAGCGTGAGGCCGTTCGCGGGCGGTACGCTTGCTTTGTCATTGCTGCTCCTCGCCGCCGCCCGCGCGCCGGCAATCGCGGCCGACGAGGATGCCGGCCTCAAGGTGCCGCGTTTTGTCAGCCTGCATTCCGACAAGGTCAATTTGCGCACCGGTCCCGGCTCGCAATATCCGATCGAATGGGTGCTGACCAAGAAGGATTTGCCGGTCGAGATCGTCGCCCAGTTCGAGCATTGGCGCCGCATCCAGACATCGGACGGCACCAATGGCTGGGTCCAGGAGCACATGGTCGGGGCCAAGCGCACTGTCATCGTCAACCAGGGCGAGGTGCGCCCGGTCTATCAGCTCGCCGACCCCGCCTCTGCCGTCCTCGCCCGCGCCGCGCCCGGCGTCGTCGCCCGCCTCATCGAATGCCATGGCGCGATGTGCCGGGTCGAGGCGGACAATATTTCCGGCTGGATGCGGCGCGCCGACATCTGGGGCCTTTTGCCCGACGAGACGGTGCCGTAGCCCGGGATCACCCGGCCTCGCGCGCGGCAATCGCGGCAGCCATGGCGAGGGTGCGGCGAGCCTCCTCGACATGCAGCGCTTCGACGAGGCGTCCGTCGATGCGCACCGCGCCGGTGCCGGCTTCGGCCGCTTGGGTGTAGGCCGCGATCATGCGGCGCGCCCGCGCGATCTCCTCGGCGGACGGCGCGAAAGCGGCGTTGGCCGGAGCGATCTGCGCCGGGTGGATCAGGGTCTTGCCGTCAAAGCCGAGTTCGCGCCCCTGGCGGCACGACTGGGCGAACCCCTCGGCATCGTCGAGGTCGAGATGGACGCCGTCGAGGACCACGCGGCGATGCGCCCGCCCGGCCAAGAGCACGAGACCGAGCGCGGTCAACAGCGGTCGGCGGTCGCGCACCTCCCTCGCATGAAGATCCTTCGTCAGATCCGAAGTGCCGAGGACGAGCGCGGCGACCCGCGGGCTGGCCGCGGCGATCTCGGCGGCAGCGAGAACGCCGAGCGGGGTTTCGATCATGCACCACAGGGCGAGTTCGGGCGGCGCGCCGAGGGCGTCGAGCCGGTCTGCCGCCTGCCGCACCGTTGCGCCACTCCCGACCTTGGGCAAGAGCACGGCGTCGATCGGCAAACAAGCGGCGCTGGCGAGATCATCGTCGCCCCAGGCGCCATCCAGCGGGTTGACCCGCACGATCACCTCGCGCGGGGCGTAGCCGCCCGCCCTCAGCGCCGCCGCGACCCCGGCTCGGGCCGCATCCTTGGCCGCCGGCGCGACGGCGTCCTCGAGGTCGAAGATGAGGCCGTCCGCGGCCAGCGTCCGGGCCTTGTCAAGCGCGCGCGGGTTGGAACCCGGCACAAACAGCACGCTGCGCCGCGGCCTTAGGGGCGCGTCCATCGGAACCCTCCGTTCGACAGCCATCTTCGATATAGTTCGCCCGCCCGGTATAATTTGCCATAACCGGCATCAGAGAGCGCGATGAACCAGTCGAGTGCGGCCTCCCAATCGAGCGACATCGGCTTTTGCGCGTGGATTGCGTTTTGGGCCGAGCTCGGAATCCTCGGCGGCGCCGCCGTGCTCGGCGCGACGTTCGCCAGCGCCGACAGCGCACCGGGTGACGACACCTGCGGCCTCCTCCTCAGCCTCGCCGCGATTGCCCTTGCCTTCATGCTCCTCAAACGCCGGTTCGATGGCGGCGCCGGCGATTGCGGCGGCTTTCTCCTGGTCGACGACCTGAGAAATCTGCTGGCGGTGATCGTGGTCTTCACGGTGCTCGGGCTCACTGGCCTCTTCGTCGCCGCCGGCTACGGTGACGGGGGGCTACACGATGCCGGAGTTGCCCTATTCGTCACGAGCGCGCTCTTGGTGTTCCTCAGTTTGAAGCACGTCTTCGACACGCTCGACCGGCGCCGCTGATCCAAGCCGATGCCGACGGTCCTGTCCTTGCAGTCGCGCGTCGCCTATGGCCATGTCGGCAACGCCGCCTCGGTCTTTCCGCTGCAACGGCTCGGGATCGAAGCGTGGGCGCTCGATACCGTCGCCTTTTCCAACCACACCGGCCACGGCCGCTGGCGCGGCTCGGTCGTCGCGGCGGAGGCGATCGCCGATCTGTTCGAGGGGATCGCCGAACTCGGCGTCCTGCCGCGCATCGATGCGGTGCTCTCAGGCTACCTCGGCGACGTCGCAACGGGGCCCGTCCTCATCGACATCGTCGCGCGGGTGAGAAGTGCCAACCCGGCGGCCCTCTTCTGCTGCGACCCGGTAATCGGCGATGTCGAGACCGGATCCTATGTGACCGCGGGGATCGCCGAATTCTTCCGCGACCGCGCGCTGGCAATGGCCGACATCGTGACGCCCAACCATTTCGAGCTCGAATACCTGATGGGCCGCCCGGTCGCGAGCCTCGCCGAGACCGCGGATGCCGCCGCCGGTCTGCGCGCGCGGGGACCGAAGATCGTCCTGGTCACCAGCCTTGCCGCCGACCCCGACCAGGTGACGATGTTGGCGTCGGGGCCCGAGGGCGCCTGGGCAGTCGAGACCCCGCGCCTGCCGGTCACCCTCAACGGCTGCGGCGACGTGACGGCCGCCCTCTTCCTCGCCCATCTGCTGCGCGGCCAAAGCCTCCCCGACGCGCTGGCGCTGACCGCATCGGCGATCTTCGCCGTCATCGATGCGACCGCCCGTGCCGGCCGCTACGAACTGGCGCTAGTCGCCGCGCAGGACGAATTGCTGTCGCCGACCCGCCGCTTTGCTGCAAGGCGGGTGTGAGATGCGCGCTCCTCTCATCCTGCTACTGATCGAAACGGGTTGACGATACGCAGCCGTCCGTCGAGCACCATCCCATCCTGCATATCTTCCGACCACAGCGTGTCGCAATCTGCTCGCAATGCAGAGGCGGCAATCATCGCGTCATAGGTGGATAGGCCGTAGCGCTCAGCCAGCGCGAGCCCGATTTCGTGAATTTCGATCGTGATAGGCGCGACCGGCAGCAATCCACGGATCATCGACAAAAATGCGCGCGTTTCGATCCGTGACAGGCCCATCTTGCGCCGCGCGACATTGGCGATTTCATTCAGCACCTGGACGCTGATCGTGCCGCCCTCGCCGACCAACTGTTCAGCCCGGTTCGCCTTTGACCGATCACCGGAAGCAACATAAAGCAAGACGTTGGTGTCGAAAAAGCTACCGGGCATTCGCCTCTTCCCGATCGAACTTGAAGTCGGCGGGAAGGCGTCCGCGGAAGGCACGCAGACGTTTCAACAGCTCATCGCGCCCGGGTTTGCGGGCGATGCCAAGTCGACGGCTGTCAGCGACATGGATTTCAATGTCATCGCCGGCTTTCAGCTCCAGCGCCTCGACGACAGCGGCCGGGAGGCGAATGGCGAGGCTGTTACCCCATTTTGCGACCCGCATGGCGCCCCCTCACATATACATTCGGCCCAATGTATAGGGTAGGCAAGTCGCGTTCAAGGGATCACCCCGGCTTGGGCGCCTCCAGCCCCAGCAGCCGGGCGGCGTTGAGGCCGAGGATCGCGCGGCGGGCGGGGTCGGTGAGGAGGGGTGCACGCTCGATAAAGCCGATCGGGTCAACTTCGCCCATGTCGGCCGGGTAATCGGTGCCGACGAGGATGTGGTCGGCGCCGTATTCCTCGACGAGGTATTGCAGCTGGTGGTGGGTGTAGACGAGCGCGTCGAAATGGAGCCGCTTCAGGTACGTTGTCGGCATTTCCTTGAGATGCGTGCAGGTGTCGGGCCGGGCCGATGCGGCGTGGTCGATCCGCCCCGAATAGGCCGGCAGATAGCCGCCGCCATGTGCCACCACGATCTTCAGCCCGGGATGGTCATCCAAGACCCCGCCAAAGATCAAATGATGCACCGCGACCGTCGAATCGAGCGGGTTGCCGATCACATTGGCGAAGTAATGGTCGCGGAAACGCCCGGCCTCGGTAAAGCCGTCGGGATGCATGAAGATGAGGAGGCCCAATTCCTCGCAGCGCGCAAAGATCTTGCGAAACCGCGGCTCCGACAGATCCGCGCCGGCTACATGGGTCATGATCTCGATGCCGCGGAACCCCAGTGATTTGTGCAGCCGGTCGAGTTCGGCGATCGCCAGATCCGGCGCCTGGAACGGCACCGTCCCGAGCCCGGTAAAGCGGTCGGGGTAGCGCCCGCAGATCTCGGCGATCTCGTCGTTGAGGACGCGCGCGGTGGCAAGCCCCAGATCGGCGTCGGCGCCGTAATAGGTCTGGCGCGGCGCCGGCGAGATCGCCTGGATGTCGATCCCCATATGGTCCATGTCGGCGATGCGCTG
>Ga0209415_10002501_pt1 | contig 34437 bp, 32 predicted proteins | sample PeaSoiSIISIP2007_FD_187696 | JGI IMG/M metagenome (GOLD analysis project Ga0209415, IMG submission 187696) | Peat soil microbial communities from Weissenstadt, Germany - SII-SIP-2007 (SPAdes) (version 2) | ecosystem: Environmental > Terrestrial > Soil > Wetlands > Peat | place: Germany... | reverse complement strand
ATGACCGACTTGTTGTTGATGGCGGAGGAGGGGCCGCGCTCAGCCCTTCCACTCTTCCACGATCGCCCCGACGTCCGGCCGGACGCGTTCCAGCGGGGTGTCGGCGCTGGTTCCGAGGTGGACGTAGCCGGCGACGCGCTCGCCCTCAGAAAGGCCCAGGAGCGTTTGGGCGTCTTCGTCGTAGGCGTACCAGTCGGTGATCCAGTTGGCGCCGTAGCCCATGGCCTGGGCGGCGATGATCAGGGTCATGCAGACCGCGCCGGCGGAGAGGCGCTGTTCCCATTCGGGGATCTCGGCAGTGGGCACCGGGCGCGAGATCACCGCCACGGTGAGGGGCGGGGCTTTGATCTTGCCGAGCTTGGCCGCCAGTTTGGCGCCGTCGGGTCGGCGCACGGCGATGGCTTCGAGACCGGCGATGAACCGGCCCTTGGCCTCGCCTTTGAGCACCACGAAGCGCCACGGCGAGAGCTTGCCGTGATCGGGCACCCTGGTCGCCAGCCGCAGCAGCGTCGCCAGCTCGTCATCGCCGGGCGCGGGAGCGGTCAGGGTAAGAGCCGAGGCCGAACGGCGGCGCGCGAGGAAGGCCAGGGTCTGCGGCGAGGCCTCGATCGGCGCGGCTTCGCCGAACAGCGGCGCGGTCGGAACGGAATGGGCCAAATGAGCTTCCAGGGATAAGGACTTGAGCAATCAGGCCCGAGGTAGAACGCAGCGCCCGCCTTCGCAATGTAGCGGGGCTGGCATTTTGATTAGAAACTCTGACTGGCGTATCTTCACAGGGCTCGCCATATCGCGAAGTCGGTGAGAGGCGCGGCTACAAGCGCCGCTGAGGGAAGGATTGGACGGCGATGGTGCAACGCCTGGAAGTCGTCGAGGCCGCGACAACGCCCCCGGTGTGGGCGTCGTTGCGCAATGAAGCTCAGCACATCGCCGCCACCGAGCCCAGTCTGGCTTCCTTGCTGAACGCGGTGATCCTGCGCCACGGCGACCTCTCGCGGGCGTTGTCCTATCAGCTCGCCCGCAAACTCAGCGACCAGGAGCTGCGGGCCATGAGCCTGCGCGAGACTTGCGAGGAGGCCTACCTGGCCGACCCCGGAATCGTCGCCGCAGCCGAGGCGGACCTGAAGGCGGTGTTCGAACGCGATCCGGCCTGCAAGGGCTACGTGCAGCCGTTCCTGTTCTTCAAGGGCTTCCTCGCCATCCAGACCTACCGCGTCGCCCACTGGCTGTGGGAGCAGGGTCGCGAGTCGATGGCCTTCTACCTGCAGAGCCGCATGTCCGAGCTGTTCCAGGTCGACATCCATCCGGCGGCGGTGATCGGTAAGGGCGCCTTCTTCGACCATGGCACCGGCATTGTCATCGGCGAGACCGCGGTGGTCGGCGACGACGTCTCGATGCTGCACGGCGTGACGCTGGGCGGCACCAGCGCCGACCGCGTCGACCGCCACCCGAAGATCGGCCGCGGCGTGTTGCTAGCGGCGGGCGCGAAGGTGATCGGCAACATCACCATCGGCGATTACGCCAAGGTGGCGGCGGGCGCGGTGGTGCTGCAGCCGGTGCCCTCGGGCTGCACGGCGGTCGGCGTGCCGGCGCGGCTGGTCAATTGCCCGACCTGCGCCGAGCCGTCCAAGACCATGGACCAGACCCTGCCGGACTCGGCCTACGACTACGTCATCTGAGACGGCGTATCTGAGCTGGTGAAAATGCGCGTGGTCGGACGCGAAAGTATTTCCCACTTTCGCTGACCACGCTTGCTCCGGCGGCGAACCTGGGTAGGGTCGCGCCCGATCATTACCGGAGCGCCGATCCCGTGGACCAAAGAGACATCGACCGCGTTCAGGCGCACCTGAAGCGCACCTTCGGCAATCCGCACATCGCGGTGAAGCCGCGGGAGCGCCAGAAGGACAGCGCCGAGGTGGAGCTGAAAGGCGAGTTCATCGGCGTCATCTACGAAGACGAGGACGAAGACGGCTCGTTCCTGTTCGAGATGGCCATCCTGCCGGAGGACCTCGACGCCTAGCGGATTGGCGGGGTCCAGCCCCGCGGGAGGATTCAGGCCGGATATCAACGGGCTGCGGGCGATCGCGATCGCCGCGGTGGTCGCTTTCCACCTGGCCAAAGCCACAGCGCCAGGCGGTTTCGTCGGCGTCGACGTGTTCTTCGTCATCTCCGGCTATCTGATGACCAAGATCATCATGCAGCGGCTCGAAGCCGGGCGTTTTCGCGTTGGCGCGTTCTATCTCGAGCGGCTTCGACGCATCGGCCCGGCGCTGGCGGTGCTCTGCGCCGGGCTCTGGTTGGCCGGCGCGACCCTGCTCGATCCCTGGACCTTCCAGCGCCTCGCCGCAAAGCTCCCTTTCGCTCTGTTGTTCGTCTCGAACGTCGCCTTCGCCAATCGCGGCGGCTATTTCGCGGATGACTCGAACGGTAACTGGCTGCTTCACACCTGGTCGCTCTCGGTGGAATGGCAGTTTTATCTCCTGCATCCGCTCGTTCTGCTGGCGATCTTCGCCTGGCCGCCCGCCCGGCGTCACAAGTGGAAGGTTCTGGGCGGGGTGGCCGCCGCCTCGTTCGCCCTGGCTGCCGCCCTTTCGTCCTATGCCGCGACCCTCGACTTCTACCTCCTGCCGACCCGCGCCTGGGAACTCCTGGCGGGAGGCTTTTGCGTCGGGCTGGAACAGCGATTGCGGCTTGGCGCCAAGGCGCGCGCCTTCCTACACGCGGCTGGACTGGTGCTGATTGGGATCGGCATCGCCGTGGCGCGGCCCGACACGGGTTGGCCCTCATTTCTCACGCTGTTGCCGACCGGCGGGACGGCGGCGGTCATCGCGGGTCGGCTCGACCGGACGTTCTGGGCCGAGAACGCGGCCGTCGACGCGCTCGGCCGCGCGTCCTATTCGATCTACCTTTGGCATTGGCCGATCATCGTCTGGCTCTACGACGCCGGAATTGAGATTACGTGGCCGACAGCAGTTGGCGCGCTCGCGGCCATGCTGGCGCTTGGCGCGGCTTCGTATTGGCTGGTCGAGCGGCGGCTGACGCAGTGGATCTTTCGGCGTCGACCCTGGCGCTGGGCTTTCGCGTCCGGCGTCGCGGCCCTGACCCTGGTCCTGTCAGGCGTCGCGGCAGCGACCAACGGTCTGGAGCCTCTGCGTACGCTCGGGGCGCCGCGTGCGGTCAGACAGGCGCTCTTGGACGATCGGCGCGCAGCGGATGACTGGGCCTACCCCAGGGTCTGCGCCCACTATCAGCAACGTCCGGTCGAGCTTTGTCGGATGGGCGATCCCTCCGCGCGGAGGGTCCTGGTGCTCGGAGACTCGCAAGCTGAGCAGTTGGCGCCGCGATTTGCCCATGCCTTCGACGCTCGACCTGGCGAGGGCGTCACCTTCAGCACCATCGCCGGCTGCATTCCCATGCCCGGCGTGGACGTGCGTGGCAGCCCCGACTGCGGCGAAGCCTGGACGCGGCTCTACAGGTTCGCCGAGGGCGCAGGCTATGCCCGCGTCATCATCGCGGCGAACTGGCCGCCCTACTTCGATCAAAACCCAGGCGCGCCGCTCGGGATCACGACCTTGGCGCCGCTGGACGGCGCGTCCGCGCGTCGCCACTTCACCTCCTTGGACGAACTGGCCACTGCCGAATTCGACCGCTTGGCCGATGAGATCCGACGTATGCAGGCGCGCGGCATACAGGTGGTGTTGGTGGGAACGACCCTCAGGGACGATGCAGCGGCGCCGCGCGCGCTCTACGCACAGGCCTTCTGGACAGGCCAGGTTCTTGCTCAGCCAATGGTCCGCACCCAGTACGAGCGCAGTGTCGCGTCGATCCGCGAGCGCCTGCGCCAGCTGAGCCGCACGACCGGTGCGCCGCTGATCGATCCGCTGGACGGCCTCTGCGCGCAAGGCCTGTGCCCGGTGATGTCCGCTGGACGCACGATCTACAAAGACGTGAGTCATCTCCGGGCCTCGGCCCTCAGCCTGCCTCGCTTCGCCTATATCGACCCCTGGATTGCGCCGGCCGCCGCGCCGATGCGCTTGAAGTAGATCAGCGTCGCCGTCAGGCCGCCGAGCGGCTTCAGCGCGTAGTCGGGGATGGCGCCGGCGAACTGATAGCCTAGCGCCTCGTACAGCCCGGCCGCGCCCTCTTCCTCGGCGGTGTCGAGAGTCAGCAGGGTGCGGCCCTCGGCGGCGGCGATCCGCTCGGCCTCCAGCATCAGCGCCCGGGCGACGCCGCGGCCGCGGTGGCGCAGCCCGGTCATCAGCTTGGCGATATCGGCGCGGTGCGGCTGATTTTGCGGGCTATCGAGATCGAGCGTGACAGTGCCGGCCAAACCGTCGTCGAGAACAGCGCCCAACACCACGCGCTTGCCCGTGTCGGCGGCGGCCAGCGATCCGGCCCAGAAGTCTGCCGCCGTCCGCGGCGCCAAGGGGTGCATGAAGCTGACCGAGCCGCCGTTCGCCACCACCTGGATGAGGATCTCCGACAGCGCGGCGATCGTTTCGGGGGTCGAGGTGAGGCGCGCGATCTGCACCGCTCAGCTCCGCGCCACGGCGACCAGATAGGCGCAGGGCGCGCCGCTCTCGTTGATGAAGGCCGCGTCGGCCGGTGGGCCGAACGCAAGGCAGTCGCCTTCCGCCAGCGCGTGCCGCACCCCGCCATCCTCGATGATCAGCTCCCCCTCCAGCACCCAGACCAGCTGGCGGATGCGGCGGTAGGACGCGGCGGGAAAGCCGACATGAGCCCCGGACGGCAGCTCGACCCGCACCAGCTCCAGCGGATGGTCGGCCCGCTCGAACACCTGGCGGCGCAGATAGCCACTGGCCGGGTCGCGCCACTGCGGCTGGTCGGCGACGCGTGAGAGCCGCTCAGCGCCGCCCTCGGCGCGCGCCAGTAGGCCGGCCAGGGTAAGGTCGAAGGCATCGGCCAGGCGCACCAGCAGGCCGGCGGTGGGGCTGGATTCGCCGCGCTCGATCTTGCTGATGGCGCCGCGCGAGACGCCGGACCGCTCGGCCAGGTCGGCCAGCGACCAGCCCCGCGCCTCGCGCTCCAGCTTCAGCCGATCCGCCAGCCGCGTCGCGGCGCTGTCTTCAATGGTAGACATTCATCCACTATTATGGATTCATCGCCACGGCGCAAGGAGGCGCAACGATGGAGCTGCGCGACGCCGGGGCCGACGACCTGCCGGCTATTCAGGCGATCTACAACGAGGTGATCCTGAACTCGACCGCCGTCTACTTCGAGGCGCCGATCGACTTGGCCAATCGCCAGGCCTGGTTCGAAACGAGGCGCCAGGCCGGCCACCCCGTCCTGGTCGCGGTCGAGGGCGATGAGGTGCTGGGCTTCGGTTCGTTCGGCGACTGGCGGCCAGCGCCAGGCTACGCGGCCACTGTCGAGCACTCCGTGCACATCCGCGCCGACCGGCGAGGGCAGGGGATTGGCCGGGCAATGGTCGCCGCGCTGGTGGAGCGCGCCGCCGCAGCCGGCAAGCACGTGATCCTGGGCGGCATCGACGCCGACAACGCCGCCTCGATCGGCCTGCACCGCAGCCTCGGGTTCGAACAGGCCGCCCTGCACCGCGAGGTCGGCCGCAAGTTCGGCCGCTGGCTCGATCTGGTGATCATGCAGCGGCGGCTTTAGCCGGCCACAGAACTCCGCCTGCGAACAGAACCTGCTTGACCGCGGTCATTTCGCTGCGGCTCCGTCCGGGGCAATCCGGCGAGGCGCCGGCGGGGAGGTCCATGCGACGCGTCGCGCTCTGGCTGGTCCTGACCTGGCTCGCATCGGCCGCGCCGGCGCTCGCCACCGACCCGGACCTCGCGCGCTGGCAGGCCGGCGCCGCGCGCGTGACCATCGTCCGCGACGACTGGGGCATCGCCCACGTCCATGGCCACAGCGACGCCGACGCTGTGTTCGGCATGATCTACGCCCAGGCCGAGGACGATTTCGGCCGCATCGAGCGGAACTACCTGACCTCGCTGGGCCGGCTCAGCGAGGCGGAGGGCGAGAAGACCCTGATGCAGGACCTGCGCGCGCGGCTCTACGTCGACCCGGTCGACCTGCAGGCGCGCTACCATCAAAGCCCGCGGTGGCTGCGGGCGCTGATGGACGCCTGGGCCGACGGCCTGAACTTCTACCTGGCCACCCACCCGGCCGTGCATCCGAGGGTGATCAGGCGGTTCGAGCCCTGGATGGCGCTCAGCTTCTCCGAGGGCAGCGTCGGCGGCGACATCGAGCGCATTTCGCTGAGCGGCCTCGCCGACTTCTACGGCCAGCCCAAGGACCAGCTGGCGGAGGAGGCCCAGCTGGCGCGGCTGCAGGACCCTACCGGGTCGAACGGCATCGCCATCGCTCCGGCGAACACCCGCGACCACCACGCGCTGCTGCTGATCAATCCGCACACGTCGTATTACTTCCGCGCCGAGCTGCAGATGAGCAGCGACGAAGGGCTGGACGCCTACGGCGCGGCGACCTGGGGCCAGTTCTTCCTCTATCAGGGCTTCAATCAGCGCCTGGGCTGGATGCACACGTCCAGCCAGTCGGACGCCGTCGACCAGTTCCGCGAGACCATCATCCGCAAGGGCGGCAGGCTCTACTACCGCTACGGCACGGCGCTGCGGCCGGTGACGGCGTCGCAGGTGAGCGTCAGCTTCCGACAGCCCGACGACTCGCTCGGATCGGAGACCTTCACCGTCTACAAAACCCACCATGGGCCGATCGTCGCCAAGCAGGCGGATGGTCGCTGGGTCGCCGAGGCGATGATGTACAGCCCGATCGCAGCGCTGGAGCAGTCGTACGCGCTTACCAAGGCCAGGACCTTCGCCGACTACATGCGGGTGATGGCGCTAAAGGCCAACACCTCGAACAACACCGTGTTCGCCGACGCCGACGGCGACATCGCCTACCTGCACCCGCAGTTTATCCCGCGCCGCGCCGACCGGTTCGACTATGCCAAGCCCGTCGACGGCGCCGACCCCGCCACCGACTGGCAGGGCCTGCATACCCTCTCGGAGGCGCCGCACCTGCTGAACCCGTCCACCGGCTGGATCCAGAACACCAACAACTGGCCCTATTCGGCCGCCGGTCCGGCCAGCCCGAGGGCGGCGGACTTCCCGCGCTACATGGACCGCGGCGGCGAGAACATGCGCGGCGTCCACGCCACCGCGCTGCTGCAGGGCCAGCACGACTTCACGCTCGAGAGCCTGATGGCGGCGGCCTACGACAGCCGCCTGCCCGGCTTCGACGCGCTGATTCCCCACCTGGTCGCCGCCTACGACGTCGAGCCGGATGGCAGCCCTGTGAAGGCGCGGCTGAAGGACCAGATCGACCTGTTGCGTGGCTGGGACCGGCGCTGGTCGGCCGACTCGGCGGCGACCTCGCTGGCCGTCTACTGGGGAGAGGCGCTCTGGCGCGCGGTGGGCCTCACGCCGACCGGCGGGCGGCTCGCGACCTACGATGCAGTCATCAAGCGGGCCAGTCGCGGGCAAGCCCTGCAGGCCCTGGCCGACGCCTCGGACAGGCTGACGGCGGACTTCGGCGCGTGGAAGACGCCTTGGGGCGACATCAACCGGTTCCAGCGCCTGAACGATGACATCGTGCAGATCCCGTCCGACGCCCAGACCAGCATCCCGGTCGCCTTCACCTCGTCGCAGTGGGGCTCGTTGGCCTCGATCGACGGGCCCAGATACGCGGGCGTCAAGCGCCGCTACGGCGACCACGGCAACAGCTTCGTTGCGGCGGTGGAGTTCGGGCCCAGGGTCCGCGCGCTCGCGGTCACCGCTGGCGGCGAGAGCGGCGATCCGGCGTCGCGGCACTTCGACGACCAGGCGCAACGGCTCGTCAGTGGCAATCTGCGCGACGTCTACTATTATCCGGAACAGCTGGTCGGCCATACCGAGCGGACCTACCATCCGGGTGACTAAGCCAGTAGCGTCACTTCACCCGGGCGATGGCCAGACCGTCGTGGCCCTTGATCCCAACCTGCTGCAGCACGATCGCCTCCAGCCGCTCGTCGGCGGCGAGCATGGCGTTGAACGCCCGCGCGGCGCCGGCCGAGGGATCGTCATCCTTGGGGTCGAGCACCGTGCCCGCGCGGATCACGTTGTCGGCGAGGATCAGCGACCCGGGACGCACCATTCGCATGATGCTGTCGTAGTAGTTGGGATAGTTGACCTTGTCGGCGTCGAGAAAAACCACGTCGAACGGACCTTGGCCGCGGGCCACCAGCGTCGGCAGGCTCTCCAGCGCCGGGCCGACGATCAGTTCGACCTGCTCCAGCAGTCCGGCGCGGTGCAGGCTCTTGGCTGCGACCCTGGCGTGCGCCGGTTCGAGTTCCAGCGTGACCATGAAGCCGTCGCCGGGCAGCGCGCGCGCCAGCCAGATCGTCGAATAGCCGCCGAGCGTGCCGACCTCCAGGATCCGCCGCGCCCCGACGAGTTTGGCCAGCAGGTAGAGCAGCTTGCCCTGGCCGGGCGAGACCTGGATCTGCGGCAAGCCTTCGGCGCGCGCCTCGGCGACGGCCGCCTGCAGCGCCTCGTCCTCCGGCGCGAACAGACCGTCGATGTAGCGGTCGAGCGCAACGAAGAGCTCGTTGTCCGGCATGCAGAGGTCCTCCTTGATGATGGCGCACCATAGGCGCCGCTGTCGCCAAGCCAATCGGCCGCCGCGGCGGATCTCGCGTTAATTCGCCGCTAAGCGTGTAATTTTGCGGATTGAAAACTTTGCCGTGCAACCTTGTAGGCACGGGAGGCGCCAATGCTAGCATCGGTGTTCAGCTTCAGAGGCCGGATCAATCGGCTCCAATACTTACTCGGCAACTTCGCGATTGGCGGGGCGCTCGCGCTGCTCGCCTGGATGCTGATCGGCTTCACCGAACTTGCGCCGACCGCGCGACCTTCGCTGACCATGTCGATAGAGGCGGTGTTCCTGGTATTCGCCGCGCCGCTCGCGATCTGGAGCGCGGTCTCGCTGCAGGCAAGACGGCTGCGCGACATCGGCTGGGAGCCGTTGGTCGTGCTGCCGATGTGGGTGGGCGCCTTGGTGCTCGCGGGATTCGCGGCGCAGGCGGGCTTCGCGCTGAGCCAGGCGGCGCTGGCGTCGCTGATCAGTCTGGCGATCCTGGCCTGCCTCTACGGCTGGCCTGGCCGACGGGGCGGCGTCACCTCGCTGTCTGATGGCCGCATGATGGCGTTGGGGCCGTCGACCGCGTTGGCGCCAATCCGCCGCCGCTCGTTCACCTCTGGCCGTCGCTGGCGCTAGAGCGCGACAACGTCAGGCTGCGGGCGCGCCTTGCGCGTTCCGGATTTGTCTGAGCAAACTCACCGCCGCTTCTCTACGGGGGTTGTCTTGCGCGGTTCATCGATCTTCTTGCTCGCATCGCTTGGGTTGGCTCTGGGCGCCTGCACCACTCAGACCAAGAGCGCGCCGCCCCCGCAGGCCGCCGTGGCCGGGCCGGTCGCGATTGTCGCCGCGCCTGGCGCGGCTCAAGCGGCCGCCGACAACAAGGGGCCGGGCAATCCCGACCAGACCATCTGCAAGCGCGAGGAGGTCACCGGGTCGCGCCTCGCCGGTCATCGGGAATGCCACACCCGGGCGGAGTGGGCCCAGATCAACGCGACCGGAATGGACAAGCTCAATATGCTGGGCGCGCCGGGTCCGACGCCAACCCAGACGGCGGCGCAATTTGGCAACGGGCCCTAGCGGCAACGGCTCCTAGCGCTCAGGCGGCGACCGTCGCCGCCAGCTGATCCTCGAACACCGGGGCCTCGATCGGCGCGGGCGGGGCGCGGCCGAGGATCATGTCGGCGGCCTTCTCGGCGATCATGATGGTGGGGGCGTTGGTGTTGCCGCCGACCAGCGTCGGCATCACCGAGGCGTCGATCACCCGCAGCCCCGATAGCGCCTGCACCTTCAGCGCCCCATCGACCACCGCCAGGGGATCGCCGGCGCGGCCCATGCGGCAGCTCCCGACCGGGTGGTAAATGGTCTCGGCCGTGCGGCGGATCCACGCGTCGATCTCGGCGTCGCTCTTGACGTCGGCGCCTGGGAACTCTTCAGCGCCGCGCAGCGCCTTCAGACCAGCCTGGTCGGCAAGTTCGCGGGTCATCTTGGTCCCCTCGCGCAGCGCCCGGCGGTCCTCCTCCGTCGCCAGATAGTTGGCGAAGATGGCCGGATCGGCGAAGGGGTCGGCGGAGGCAAGCCCGACCCGCCCGCGGCTCTCTGGCCGCAGCTGGCAGACATGGATCGAGAAGCCATCCTTGGGGACGGACTGCTTGCCGTGGTCCTTCATGATCGCCAGCAGGCAGTGCAGCTGCAGGTCGGGCCGGTCGAGGTCGGGCCGCGATTTCAGGAAGGCGCCGGCTTCAAGGAACTGCTGCGCGCCGAACCCCTTGCCGAACAGCAGGTAGTTGAGGCCGGTGGTCAGCCGGTTGAGCCCGGTGGAGTGGGAGTAGGCCGTCTTCACCTTCGGCGTTTCCCACGAGAGGATCACGTCGAGGTGGTCCTGCAGGTTTTCGCCGACGCCTTTCAGCGCGTGCACAGCCGTCACGCCCGCCGCTCGCAGCGCGTCCGGATCGCCGATGCCCGACAGTTGCAGGATATGCGGCGACTGGACCGCGCCGGCGCTGAGCAGCACCTCGGCGTCGGCCCAGACCTGTCGGGTCTGGCCGCCCTGCACGAACTCGACGCCGATCGCCCGGCCGTTCTCGATCAGGATGCGGGTCGTGCGCGCGTCGATCTCGAGCGTGAGGTTCTCGCGCTTGCCCAGGATCGGGTGCAGGTAGGCCGCGGACGAACTCCAGCGCTTGCCGTCCTTGATGGTCAGCTGATAGGGCCCGAACCCCTCCTGCTGGTAGCCGTTGAAATCGTTGGTGCGGCGATAGCCGGCCTGGACGCCGGCCTCGATAAAGCCGCCGTAGATCGGGTTCTTCGAGGCGGCCCTGGAGACGTGCAGCGGCCCGTCGGCGCCATGATAGGCGTCGGCGCCGCCCTCGAAGTCCTCGGCGCGCTTGAAGTAGGGCAGGACGTCGGAGTAGCCCCAACCGGTCAGGCCCGTCTGGCGCCACAGATCGTAGTCGCGGGCGTGGCCGCGGATGTAGACCATGCCGTTGATCGAGGACGAGCCGCCGAGGCCGCGGCCCCTGGGCCACCACAGCCTGCGGCCGTCGAGGTGCGGCTCCGGTTCGGTCCAGAAGCCCCAGTTGTAGTCGCCCTTCTGGCTGATCAGCGCGCCGACGCCGGCGGGCATGCGCACCAGCAGGGAGTTGTCCTTGGGCCCGGCTTCGAGCAGCAGCACGCGAGTCTTGCCGTCCGCGGTCAGGCGATTGGCCAGCACGCAGCCGGCCGATCCGGCGCCGATGATGATGTAGTCGAAGCGGCCCTCGGCCATCGGCGTCCTCCCAAAAGTGACGATAGCGTCACCTTAGCCTGGCGAGGTCGGGGCAGGGAAGGCCAGCTTGAAGCCACCGACTCCGATCGCAATCAGGGAGAGGGGATGCGCGCCGCCGCGATTCTGCGTAGCTTGGCCGTGGTGAGGGGTCTGTCCGATCAGTTGCGGGATATCGGCCGATGACGGCGCCGGGGCGCAGCCCGCTGGCGGGGTTCGTCCGCGCCATTGGATTGATCCTGCTGGTCCCGATCGGGCTGCTGGCGGCGCTCGCCGTTGCGTTCCTGGTGATCGTGGCCGGCGTCGAGGCGGTCTACTTCTTCCACAACCGCCCGATCGATATCGCCGGCATCGCGGCGAAGTCGGGGGTGGATCTGGCGAACGAATCGAGTTCGCTCGATCAGCTCAAGGCGGCGCTCGGGCCGCCCGCCGACCACATTCGCTCACCCGAGGCCGACAACGCCGTCGACTACTGGTGGTGGCACGACGAGGCGGTGCGTGTGACGGCCTTGAACGACACGCCCATCACGATCGATTTCGACGAGCGGCGCGGCTTCCATCTGCTGCCCTACCAGCGGCCGGTATTCCGAGGGTCGTTCCTAGGACTGAGGATCGGCCAGCCCGCGCCCTCCGCGGCTCAGGCCGCGAGCCTCAAGGCGCGCGCCGTAGACTGCTGCGACGCCGAGAGCCTGAGCTGGGAGGCGCGCGACGGACGCATCACCGCAGTCCATTTCCGGCGCGCCGGTTACTACACCGAATATCTGCAGCACTGAGCCGGCAGGCCGCCTTTTTGAACTTGCGGCCGCCGCCTGGCGCGATGCTAAGAGACCCCTCCGCAAACGAGCGCAGGGAGACGCCGATGAAGACCCAGGACATCGAGTATCACGCCGACGGCGCGCGGCTGGTGGGCTATCTCGCCGTCGACGACGCCAAGGTGGGCAAGCGGCCGGGGATCATCGTCGCGCACGAGGGCGGTGGGCTGACCGATCACGCCAAGAACAGCGCGCGGCGGCTGGCCGAGGCCGGCTACATCGCCTTCGCGCTCGACTACTACGGCGACGGCAAGCCGCTGACCGACATGGCCGAGGTGATGCCGCGGCTGGGCAAATGGATGGCCGATCCCACCGGCATCCGGGTGCGGGCGCACGCGGCGCTGGAGGTGCTGATGCGCCAGCCGGAGACCGACACCGCGCGGATGGCGGCGATCGGCTACTGCTTTGGCGGCACCACGGCGCTGGAGATGGCCAGGGCCGGCGAGCCGATCCTGGCCGCGGTCGGCTTCCACTCGGGGCTCGCGACGGCTCGCCCGGCCGAGGCGGGCAAGGTGAAGGCCAAGGTGCTGGCGCAGATTGGCGCGGCCGATCCGATGGTGAACGCCGAGCAGCGCGCCGCGTTCGAGAAGGAGATGACCGAGGCCAAGGTCGACTGGCGCATGACCCTGTTCGGCGGCGTGGTCCACTCCTTCACCAATCCAGGCGCCGACGCGCTCGGCCGCCCCGAACTCGCCTACAACAAGTCTGCCGACGAACGCTCGTGGCGCGCGATGCTGGACCTGTTCGACGAGGTGTTCTGAGCGGCGGCGACGGAGCAGCTTTCGGCATGACCCTGGATTTCCGGCCGCACAGCCGCATCACGGCGCGGACGGACCAGGTCGGGGCCGAGGGCTCGCCGGTGCTGGTGATCGACAACTTCGCGGCGGATCCGCAGGCGCTGGTGGACCACGCGGCGTCCCTGGCCCCTTTCCCGCCGGCGCAACAGACGTTCTATCCGGGGGTGCGGGCCCCGGTTCCGATGCCGTGGGTGCAAGGCGCGCACGCCTATCTGGAGGCGGCGCTGCGCGCGGTCTTCGGGCTCGGCGACCAGATGGTGGTGAGCGGCGGGTGGGACTTCTCGCTGGTCACCCTGCCGCCGGCGGAGCTAACCCTTCGGCAGCGGATGCCGCATGTCGACTCCACCCACCCCGGCAAGCTGGCCCTGCTGCTCTACCTCGCGCCGACCGACCAGGGCGGAACGGGGTTCTATCGCCACCGCAGCACCGGCTACGAGACCATCACCGAGGAGCGCTTCGACCACTACGAGTCGAGACTCAACACCGAGGTGGCCACGCTGGGCGAGCCGCGCGGCTACATCTGCGGCGACACCGAGATGTTCGAGCGCATCGCCAACTACGAGGCGGTGTTCAACCGCATGCTGGTCTATCGCAGCCGCAACCTGCACGCGGCCAGCCTGGCGCCGGCCTTCGACGGTCGTGACGATCCGCGCACGGGGCGGCTGACGCTCAACCTCTTCCTACACTTCCAGCCAAGGTCGCCGACTCAGGCCTAGGCGGCGCCGCTACCTGCCCTTCCACTGCGGGGGCCTGCGTTGGCTGAACGCCAGCGGGCCTTCGACAAAGTCCGCGGAGTGACGGAGGGCCGCGACGGCCGGGTAGCGGCCCTGGCCCTTGAGCGCGGCTTCGAGCGAGGGCTCGTCCAGCCCCGTCAACACCGCCTGCTTGGAGGCGCGGATCGACATCGGGCTGCACTCGGCGATCAGGCCGGCCCAGCGCTTGGCCGCGGCCATGAGTTCGCCGGGCGCGACCACCTCGTTGACGAAGCCGAGCTCGAAGCCCTCGCGCGCCGAAACGCGGCGGCCGGTGAGGATCATGCCCATCGCCCGCTTCAGCCCGATCGCGCGCGGCAACCGGTGCAGGCCGCCGGCCAGCGCCGCCAGGCCGACGCGCGGCTCGGGAAGGGCGAAGATCGCCGCCTCGGACGCGACGATCAGGTCGCAGGCCAGTGCGATCTCGAACCCGCCGCCCATGGCCACGCCGTTCACTGCGGCGATCAGCGGCTTGGTCAGGTCGAAGCGCGAGGTCAGGCCCGCGAACCCCGAGGGCGGCGAGCCCAGCTTGCCGCCGCCGGCCTGGTGCTTGAGGTCGTTGCCGGCGGAGAACGCCCGCTCGCCCGCGCCGGTGACCACGGCCACCCATTGGCTGTCGTCGGCAGCGAAGGCGTTGAACACTTCGTCCAGCTCGAAGTGGGCGTCGGAGTGGAGGGCGTTCATCACCTCCGGCCGGTTCAGGGTGACGGTGGTGACCGGTCCGTCCTTCTCGACGACGCAGTACTTGTAGGCCATGGCGCGTTTCCTCCGTTTCCCGCAGCAGAGGAGCCTGCCGCAGCGGCTGTCAACGCCGCCGGCGCGAGTCTAGGTTGGCGGGAAGGAGAAACGCCATGGACCATGATTGGGCGCAGATCGCCGGCGAGTTGGAGCAACTGCTGAAGCTGCGCAGCATCCCGTTCGGCATGAAACTCTACGAAGATCGGGCCGAGATGGAGGCGATCCCGCGGGTGCGGCGGCCGCAGGCGGTGCACACCCTGGACCAGTTGGTGGGCCAGGCCTCGCGGCTGGGCTGGACCGTCGGCGTCACCTCGGAAGACTTGGTCGGGGCGCAGTGCCGGGCGGTGGTGGGCCTCGGCGGCGCCAAGGACGCCGACTGGAAGTCCGGGCGCGCGATGACCGGCGTCTGGTTCTCCACCCAAGAGGACGCGCAGGCGCACCAGGAGGCTATGCATTGCGTGCCGGATGGCCAGTTCGATGCGCTGGCGATCGGGCCGCTCGCCGCTGGCAAGCTCGGCACGCCCGACATCGCGCTGTTCTATGCGACGCCGGGCGCGATGATCTACTTCATCAACGGCCTGCAGTGGTCGGGCTACAAGCGCTTCGACTGGAGCGTGGTCGGCGAGAGCGCCTGCGCCGACAGCTGGGGCCGGGCGCTCAGCCGCCGCGAACCCAGCCTCTCCATCCCGTGCTTCGCCGAGCGCCGCTACGGCGGGGTGCTGGACGACGAGATGCTGATGGCGACGCCGCCCGAACCGCTGATCAAGGCGATCGCCGGCATGAAGGCGCTGGCCAAGAACGGCTTCCGTTACCCGTTCCCGCAGTACGGCGTGCAGCAGGACGTGCGCGCCGGCATGGCGGTCAGCTATCCGGACCGGAAGTAGGCGCGACGGAAATCAGGAGCCGCGCGAGGCGTTGCGCCAGCGGAGACTGTCGTGACACAGGCCGTCGCCGACGAAGCTGACGCGCTCCGCCGCCAGCGAGCCGTGGCTGCGGGCCAAGGTGAGAAGCCAGGTCCCGCCGCCGTCGGTGGCCAGGCAAAGGCGCCGGCGGTCTCGGCTCAGGAGCCATTCTTCGAGCGTCCCCATCGGCCACTGGCTCTGCGTGTCGATATCCGCGAGGTGCGCCGAGATAGCCTTGGCGGCGGACGCGCTGGCGAGGCCGGCGAGCGGACGATGGTGCGCGGCGCGATCGAACAGTTCATCGGCGAGGTCCAGCTCAGGCGTAACGCTCCGCTTGCCAAGGTCCTGCGCGCCGTCCGCGGTGAGGCGGAAGCGCCAGACGCGCTGGCGGCCCGGGCAGGCGCCGCAGGAGAGCATGGTCTTGAAGTCGTCCTTGACCAGCATCCTGATGTTATCGCCGACGACCGTCGGACCCTCGTCTTCGTCGATCCTGAACTGGAAGGTGCGGACCAGCAGCGGCGTCGCCGCTTTGCCGTCCCAGCGCCACAGGCCGAGCTGAGCGCTCTCGGTCTCGCCCGCCTCCTGGGCGTAGGTCCCGAGCAGCCAGAAGCGCGGGTGGCCGCCCGCGTCGCTCGGCAGGGGGCCGACCTCGGGCGCGATCGGCCCGCAGTCGGCCCAATCGGCGTCCGGCAGGTCTTTGCGGCAGTCGTCCTGGCTGGCAGCCGCGGCCCAGGCTCGCAGCGGCTTCAGCTCGCCGTGCGCGCCGGCTTCTGCGTCCCCGAGGCGCCAGGTTGCGGCGTATCCGGCCGGCTGGCGCTGGGCCACGAACACATCCGCGCCGTCTTCGAAGCGGCTGAGCGTCACCAGCCAGGCGCCCGCGTTGAGCCTGAGGGCGCTGACGTCGACGGTCTTGTCGCGCCCGGCGAAGGCCGCCTTGAGCGCTGCAGGGCTCGCGCCGGCGTCCAACAAGCTGGCGACGACGGCTTCGTCCGGTGACCACGAAGCCGGGGCCGCCCAGGCCGGTCCGGCCAGCAGCCATACGCCGACAAGGGCGAGCGCCCAGCGCATCTACAGCGCGCTCAGACCCGCCTTGAAACGCTGCCAGTTGCGCACGTAGCTCTGCGCGCCGAACCCCAGGCGCGCCGCCTGCTCGGGCGTGAGCTCGCGCACCGCCTTGGCGGGCGACCCGAGAATCATGCTGCCGTCGGGAAATTCCTTGCCTTCAGTGATCAAGGCGCCGGCGCCGACCAGGCAGTTCTTCCCAATTTTCGCGCCATTCATCACGATCGCGCCGATGCCGATCAGCGTGCCGTCGCCAATCGTGCAGCCGTGCAGCATCACCATGTGGCCGATGGTCACGTTGGCCCCGATGGTCAGCGGCGAGCCGATGTCGGTATGCAGCACTGAATTGTCCTGAACATTGGAGTTTTCGCCAATAGTGATCGGCTCGTTGTCGCCGCGAAGCACGGCGCCGAACCAGACGCTGGCGTTTTTCTTCAGAATTACATCACCGGCGACCACCGCGTTGGGCGCAATCCAGTATTCGCCCTCCGGAGGGAGGGTCGGCTCTCGGTCGCCCAATCTATAAGCGGTCATCCGCACACATCCTATTCTTGCAATTGCCGACTTGATTAACGGTTCAGAAAGCACGTTAGATCATCTTAGTTCGGCGATTCGAGGGGGTGAAAGCCCCCGCGAAAAGTCCCGCCCCGGGGACCTCCCCCGAGGCGCCTCCTTAACGGAGATTTGGGTGTCGCTTCAAAAAGTCGGGCGGACCGCGTTGCCGCCTCCGACGTTGCGATCAGGACCGCCAGGCCGGCGGCTCCGCACCCTTCCTTCCACTCAGCCGAACCCCGGGCGAGCCATTGCGGTCTCGCCCTTTTTCATGTCCCGCAGCGGAGCCTTTTCATGACCAAGCGAGCCCTGAAGCGAATGACGCGCGAAGGCGCCTTCGACGCCGCCCAGTTCGAGGACGACGCCAAGGTGCGTCGCCTGCCACTGGCGCGCGGCTGGTCGCCGATCGCGTTGGAGACCGAACGCGAGCAGGGCTATCTGAAAACCATAAAACCGAAATCGCCCGGCCAGGCGCGGCTGATGGAGGCGGTCGACGCCAAGGCGCTGGTGCTGGCGCTGGGTCCGGCCGGGACCGGCAAGACCTACATCGCTATCTCCAAGGCGGTCGATGCGCTGGAGAGCGGCAAGGTCGCCCGCATCGTGCTCTCGCGCCCGGCGGTGGAGGCCGGCGAGTCCATCGGCTTCCTGCCCGGCGAGATGGAAGACAAGCTCGCCCCCTACCTGCGCCCGCTCTACGACGCCCTCTCCGACCGGCTGTCGATGAAGCGGGTCAGGGCGCTGATGGCCGAGGGCGCGATCGAGATCGCCCCCGTCGGCTTCATGCGCGGCCGCACCCTCAACAACGCCTTCGTGGTGATCGACGAGGCGCAGAACTGCACCTACGTGCAGCTGAAGATGCTGCTGACCCGGCTGGGCTGGTCGTCGACCATGGTGATCACCGGCGACCCCCACCAGTCCGACCTGCTGCCCGAGCTCTCCGGGTTGTCCGAGGTCGCCAGGCGTCTCGATGGCGTCGCCAACATCTCGGTCGTCCGCCTCGCCGACGTCGACATCGTCCGCCACCCGCTGGTGGGCGAGATGCTGGCGGTGCTCTGAGGACGGCGCGCCGCCGAGATCGAGGGCGGCGGCGCGGCGTGGGCCGAGACGATTTCACGCCCTGGAACGAACTCCAGGTTCGATCGGAAAGCCCGACCGGCTGCTAGTGGCCGGTCGCCAGGCCCACGTCGTCCAGCGCGATCGCACCGCGCGGCGTCCGGTCGAAGTCGAACCGGACCGAGCGCAGGCTCGCTGGGTCGAAGCGGGGATTGGCTGTGGCGAAATCCTGCAGCGCAAACCGGTAGCGCCGCAGCACGACTTCCGAGGTCGGGGCGCCGTCGATCGCGCTGAACCGGCGGGTCTCGCCCTTGATCTGGGGATAGAGCAGCTGGTCGTGGGAAAGCGGCAAGCGCGCCTCGGCGCCCTTGCCGTCGGTCAGGACGATCGACCAGTCGAGCGGCCGGCGTTCGTCGGCCCTTTCGTCTGACGCCTTGCCCTTCAGGTCAAACCGGTCCGGCAGGCTGCTGAGGCCCGCGTTCGAGACGCTGAACACCAGGTCGGTGTTTTGCGCCAGGGGCGCGGCGTTGGCGCCGAGATCGATCTCATAGTTGGCCTTGCGAGGGCTGACGCGATCGTCCCAGGCCAGCACCGCCACCGGTGTGCCGAGCGGCGCAAGCTTCAGGCGGATATAGGTCTCGCGCCAGATCGAGAGGTTCTGGCCGTTGATGGTGACGCCGGGCGCCGAGCCCGTCCCCGGATCCAGATCCTCCTGGTAGTTGGCGAGCCACCGGGTGTCGCTGTCGGCGTAGTTGTTGATCAGGAAGTCGTCGGGCAGCCAGCCGGCGCCGTTGCGCGCGTCTTCGAATAGCGGTCGATAGCCGTCCTTGCCCTCCAGCGTCGCCTGCAGGAAGGCCGAGAGATAGACCGCGGCGATCTGGCGCTGCGCCACCGGGTCCATGATCGGCCGAGGGTCGAGGAACAGGTTGAACGGCAGACCGTAATCGTAACGGCCCCAGGTCGTGTTGAACTGGCCGTGGTTGGCGCCGGTCACATAGACGCTGGCCTTGAACGCCTTGACCGTCCCCGAGAAGCTCGCACGCGAATACTGCGAGGCGCCCATGAACGAGGTCATGTCGGCGTCCATGCTCCCTTGGATGACGAAATAGTTGGTGTCGCGCATAGGCGTGGGCCAGTCGCGAAGTTTGGTTTGGCCGTCGACCGGGGCGATCGCGGCGATGGCGCCCAGCTTGAAGTGATAGTTGAACGGCAGGGTCGCATCGTCGGGATCGTGGCTGAGGTCGTTGAACGCGTTGGCGGTCGCCACCGCCTCGCCGCCGCGGGAATGGCCAATCAACGCGATCCGGTTCATGTCCGCCTTGCCGAACATCGGATGCCTGGGATCCTGGGTCCACGCCCGCCATTGGGCCAGATGTTCCAGCAGCAACCAGCCGCGGGCGCTGTTCTCCTCGCCGTTGCGGATGACGAACGGATTGACGAAGTCGGCCGCGGAGCTGTTCAGGAAATTCTCGTCCACCGAGACGACGATGAAGCCCTGGCTCGCCAGCAGCCCGCCCAGATAGGCGTAGCCGGGGTCTGAAAACGACTCCATGGCGTGGTTGCCATGAACAATCAGCACCAGGGGAAACGGGCCTTGTGGCGCTCCGACCCGCTGGGTGTCGGGCATCCACACCCGTCCCTGCACCGGGAAGTTCTTCGGGCCGAACCCCCAGTACTGGGTTCGCACCCAGCCACCGAGGCCGGTCCATTTCGTATCCAGCTTCGAGCCGTCGACGGCCCTCGAGCGGAATAGGACGCCGCCGGCAAATTCGGGGCGATGTCGGTCGCTTCCGCTGCCATAGGAGAAGGTACGGACGGGGTAGGGTCCTGGTTTGCCTGGATCGGCCAAGGCGAGCGTCGCGCCGCGCAGATGATAGCCCGCCAGGGCCGGATTGGGGTCGGCTGGAGCGCTCAGCAAACCGTAGGCGAGGAGGCCCAGCATCGCGACACCGAGGGCGAGGAACACCGCCGCGCCGCTCCGCCGGGCGCGCGGCGCCCCGCGCCGCGCGAGGGCCGCGGCGGTCCCGAACAGAAGGCTGAGCCCGATCAGCGCCGCGGGCGCGGCGATGAAGCCGCCCTTCGGCCCCCAGGTGATCAGCCCCACCAGCAGCATCGGCGGCAGGCTGAGCAGCAACGCGACCCTGTATCGAGGCTTCAGGAGGGCCAGCAGCCAGACCAGCAACAGCAGGGCCCCGCTCGCCAGCGCCATAACGCCGTAGATTCCGGCCACGCCCAGGGCCATTTCCCAGCTCAGCGGGGCGACGCCCGCGCTGAACAGGAACGACACGGCCAGCAAGCCCCAGAGGACGAAGAGGGCCCAGGCGGCGGCAGACCAAGCCGCGGCGGACGGCGTGAACACCCGTCCCAGCCATCCCCTGGCCGCCTTCAACCACGGCCCGATCGTCTTTCCGATGCCGCCCATCGCCCCCACGCGCTCACGCCGACCGACTCGGCGCGAGTGATAAAGGCGCAGGGACGGCCAAGGCAGTTAATTCGGGGCAATGCTCCCGACGACCAGGCCTGTCGCCCGAAGTCCAGCTAGACCGGCCGCTCGCCGGCGACCGTGGTGCGGTGCATCACGCGTAGGTGGCCGTCGTAGCCGCCGGTGGCGTTGTGGATGGCGCGGCGGTTGTCCCACATGGTCAGCATGCCCGCCGCCCAGACATGGCGGTAGACGAAGCGGTCGTCGGTCATGTGCTTCTGCAGGAAGCCGAGCAGGGCGGCGCTCTCGGCGTCGGAGAGGCCCTCGATCGCGTGGGTGTAGACGTGGTTGACGAACAGCGATTTGCGCCCGTCGAGCAGGGTGCGCACCAACGGGTGGGCGAAGCGCTTCTCAGCCTCGGGGCTGGGCAGGATGGTCATGCCCTTGCGGCCCTCTTCCCTGGCGTAGGATCCCGACGGTCCGTAGGGACGCGCGGCGGAGTGGATCGTCCGCAGCGGCGCGATCATGCGCTGAAACGTCGGCGAGAGCGCCTCGTACGCGGCGACGCCGTCGGCATAGAGGGTATCGCCGCCGACCGGCGGGACCACCTTGGCGTGGAGGATGGTGGCGGCCGGCGGGGTCTCCTGGAAACTCCAGTCTGAGTGCCAAAAACCGCCGAACGGCGCGACTTTCTCGTCCGGCTCGCGGCGGACCTCGAGGACGTGCGGGCGATCGGCCAGCGGGGCGACGTAGGGATCCCAGCCGAACGCGCCGAACTGCAGCGTGAAGGCCTCGAGCTGGTCATGCGTCAGCGGTTGGTCAGGGAACCAGAGCACGCCGTGCGCGAGGAACGCCGCCTTCACCGCGGCGAGCGTCTCGACGGACAGGGGTTGGGCGAGGTCGAGGCCAGTGACCTCGCCGCCGAACCCGGTCGGGTTGGGCGCAATCCGCAGCCGCGAGGCGATGTCGGTGAGCGTCATGGGCGCGAGGTTGCCCCCAAAACGACCGTCGCGTCATCCCGAGATCGAGAAGCCGCCGTCGACGGCGAGGGTCGCGCCGGTGACGAAATCCGAGGCGGGGCTGGCCAGGAACACCGCCGCGCCCTCGAAATCGCTGATCTCGCCCCAGCGGCCGGCCGGGGTGCGGGCGACGATGTTGTCGCTGAAGCCGGGCGTCGAGGTGCGCGCGCCGTCGGTCATGTCGGTGGCGATCCAGCCGGGCAGGATGGCGTTGACCTGGATGTTGCTGCGCGCCCAGGCGGCGGCCAGCGACTTGGTCAGCTGCACCACCGCGCCCTTGCTGGCCGCATAGGCCGGCTGGAACGGCCCGCCGAACACCGAATACATCGAGCCGATGTTGATGACCTTGCCGCCGCCTTGCGCCTTCATCAGCGGATAGGCGGCCTGAGAGGCGACCAGCACGGCGGTGAGGTTGGTCTGCAGCACCGCGTTCCAGTCGTCCAGGCTGATCGATTGCGGCAGGCCGCCCCGGGCGATGCCGGCGTTGTTGACCAGGATGTCGAGCCGGCCGAACGCAGCCTTGGCCTGCTCGGGCATGGCCCGGCAGGCGGCTTCGTCGGCGACGTCGACCTCGATCGCCTGGCACGGCGCGCCCAGCTCTGTCAGTTCGGCGAGCGCGGCGGTGTTCTTGGCGGGGTTGCGTGCGGCGATCATCAGGCTCGCGCCGGCCTTGGCCAGACCGCGCGCGATCCCCAGCCCGATCCCGCCATTCCCGCCGGTGACAAGGGCGACGCGGCCGGTGAGATCGAAGGCGCCCATGCTCAGTTCTCCATGCGGCGGCGCTGCGCCAGCGCCATCACGCTCGACGTGCCGATCGGCCCCTGCTCGTCATAGAGCCAGCACTCGCCGATGGCGACGCCGGCGGTCGCGCCGTGGTTCTTGACCTCGAAGCCGATCCACTCGGTCGCCGGCAGGCGGTGCAGATAGAGCGTAATGTCGGCGTTGATCCAGCCCAGGCCCTTGTCCCCGGAGTTGGCGAACGGGCTGGCGAAGTCTGCGGCGATGGCGACGCGGGTGAAGGGGGTGAACGCTGCGCCGTCGACCAGATCGCGCACCTCGCTCATCCACAGCTTCTTCACGCCGACCGCGCCAAAGCCGCCGCTGATCGGCAGCGTCGCCCACATGCCACCCATGCTCGAACGCGCTTCGTCCGGCGGCGAGATGTCGGCGGGCTTCGGCGCGTCCCAGGCCGGCGGCGTCCAGACGTTGCCCTCCGGGTTCTCCGACTTGCGCAGGAAGACACAGGTCGCGCGGGCCATGCTGAGGCCGTTCACGCTGTACTCGGCGTCGATCACCTTGATCCGATGGCCCTCGCGGATCGGCGTCACGCTGACCGTCGCCGCCGAGAGGTCGGGCAGGCGGTACATATCGACGGTGAAGCGGGCGGGCATGAAGTCCGGTTCGCCATAGCGCTGCTCGATCTCGTGGGCGAGCAGGCCGGCCACGACGCGTCCGTGCAGGGAGGTCGGACTCCAGGGGCCGCGGCTGGACGGGGTGGGTTGGTAGGTCTCGCGGACCCGGCGAAAGAAGGGTTCGTTGCTCATCGGAGCGGAGCTATGGCGGATTTCGCCGCACTCGGCGAGGGCGCCGCAAGGTCATAGTTCGCGTGCGGCGCCGCTTGGCGTAGAACGCCTGCGAGGAAGACGCCGGAGAACCGGCGCGCCTAGGGCAGGAGACGTCGGTATGGGGCATAGCATCCTTCGCGGCATGGCGCTGGCCATCGCCCTGGTCGGGCTTTGGGCGTGCAAACCGGCCAGCGGGCCAGGCGCGGTCGACGCCGCAAGGCTGACCGCGGCGAACGCCGACGGCGACAACTGGATGACCTATGGGCGCACCTACACGGAGCAGCGCTTCAGTCCGCTGACCGACGTTTCCACCGACAATGTCGGCCAGCTGGGCCTGGCCTGGCACTACCAGTTCGACACCGATCGCGGCCAGGAAGCGACCCCACTGGTGGTCGACGGGACGCTCTACACCACCACCACCTGGTCGAAGGTGTTCGCGTTCGATGCAGCGACCGGCGCGCCGAAATGGTCGTTCGACCCGAAGGTGCCGGGCGAGGACGGCTTCAAGGCCTGTTGCGATGTGGTCAACCGCGGCGTCGCGGTCTGGAAGGGCAAGGTCTATGTCGCCACCATCGCCGGCCAGCTGATCGCGCTCGATGCGGCGACCGGCAAGCCGGTCTGGACCGTGCAGGCCACCGATCCGGCCAAGCCCTACACCATCACTGGCGCGCCGCGGGTGGTGAAAGGCATGGTGCTGATCGGGGAGGGCGGCGCCGAATACGGCGTGCGCGGCTATCTCTCGGCCTATGACGCCGAGACCGGCAAGATGATCTGGCGCTTCTACACGACGCCCAATCCGCAGAACCAGCCGGACGGCGCGGCGTCGGATGACGTGCTGGCCAGCAAGGCGGCGGGCACCTGGGGCGGCAAGGTGCCGCCCAGCGGTGGCGGCGGCACGGTTTGGGACTCGATCGTCTATGACCCGGACCAGAACCTGGTGTTCTTCGGCACCGGCAACGGCACGCCGTGGGCGCCGGTGCACCGTTCCGACGGCAAGAGCGACAACCTGTTCCTGTCGTCGATCGTCGCGGTGAACGCCGACACCGGGAAGTACGTCTGGCACTACCAGAACACCCCGGACGACGCCTGGGACTACGACTCCGACCAACCCATGATCCTCGCCGATCTCACCATCGGCGGCGCGCCGCGCAAGGTGCTGATGCAGGCCAACAAGAACGGCTTCTTCTATGTGCTCGACCGCACGAATGGGCAGCTGATCTCCGCCAACGGCTATACGCCGCCCGGAAGCGTCAGCTGGGCCAAGTCGGTGGACCTGAAGACGGGCCGACCGGTCGAGAACCCGGGCGCCCGATACGGCGCCAACCTGACCGTCGTCTCGCCGGCGCCCTACGGCGCCCATAACTGGCAGCCGATCTCGTTCAATCCGGCCGAGGGGCTGGTCTACATCCCGGCGATGGTGTCGGCCTACGCGTTCGGGGTGGATCCGAACTACAAGTTCAAGGACGGCGGCTGGAACCTCGGCCTCAACTACGACTTCGGCGGCCTGCCGGATGACAAGGCCCAGCGCGCGGCGATGAAGGCCTCGCTGAAAGGCATGCTGGTCGCGTGGGATCCGGTCGCCGGCAAGGCGCGCTGGACCGTGCCCCTGCCGGTGTTCTGGAACGCGGGGACCCTGGCCACCGCCGGCGGTCTGGTGTTCGAGGGCAATGGCGATGGCAAGTTCGTCGCCTACGGCGCCAAGGACGGCAAGGCGCTGTGGACCTACGACGCCGGAGTCGGGATCACCGCGGCGCCGATGACTTACCGCGTCGGCGGGACCCAGTACGTGGCGATCATGGTTGGCTACGGCGGCGCCGCGCCGCTCGCGGCCCACTTCGCCCTGCCGGACCGCCCCCGCATGCCGGGCCGCCTGCTGGTGTTCAAGATCGGTGGGACCGATACCGCCCCCGCCTACCCGCCGGCGCCGAAGCTGACGCTCAACCTGACGAGCGTCACCTCGACCGGCGACGAGAAGGCTGGCTTCAGCCTGTTCGAAGCCAACTGTTCCACCTGCCACGGCCCCAGCGTTTCGGGCCGCTATCTGCCCGACCTGAAGACCTCGCAGATGATCCTCACCCCGACAGATTTCCAATCGGTGGTGCTGGGCGGCGCGCGCAAGTCGAACGGCATGGCCAGCTTCGCCAAGTTCCTCGACGCGAACCAGGTGGAGTCGATCCGCGCCTATATCCTCAAGCAGGCGCGGGCGGCGCAGGCGGCGGGGTAGTTCGGCGCAGGTCTCTTCCCCCTGTCGGGGGGAAGCGACTCGGCGCGAAGCGGCGAGCGGAAGGGGGCCTCCGACGCCTGACCGGTGAGGCCGGAGGCCCCCTTCGGCCCTTCGGGCCACTTCCCCCCGACAGGGGGAAGAGAGCTGCGGCGCCTAGTAGGCCCGCGCGATCAGCACCTCTTCCGCCGCCGGTTCGCCGGTGAACAGGCACGGGCCCGTGATCGGCTGCTGGTCCAACGGGATGTTGCGCAAGGTGAGCTTCAGCGCCTTCAGCCGCGCGTCGACCGCCTCCAGCGCTTCGCCGGTGGGACGCGACCAAGGCGCCCGCACCCAGCCCTTGAAGGCCGCGCCCTCGTCCTCGTCGACCGCGGCGCCGAAGTAGTCGGCGAGCGCCTCGAAGCTCGTGATGTCGCTGCGGATGTTGCTGTCGAGCAGCGCCTTCGCGTCGGCGTAGAGGTTGGCCTGGATCTCGGCCAGGATGCCGGGCGCGGCAGCGAGGAAGGTGTCGCGCGGCACGGCGTGCGAGGCGATCTTCTCGCCGTCGCGCAGCTTGTCGCGGCGCATATAGGTGACCTGGCCGGCGGCGGCGTCGCGGGGTCCGACCTCGACGATGATCGGCGCGCCGCGGCGCACCCACTCCCAGCGTTTGTCCGCCGAGCGGGCGCCGCGGACGTCCAGCAGGGCGCGAACCCGCTCGCCGAGCGCGCTCAGGGCGTTCAGCGCCTTGGCCAGCGCCTCGCCGTAGGCCAGCACCTCGGCGTCCTCGGGCTTGTCGCGCAGGATCGGCACGATGACGATCTGGCGCGGGGCGATCGCCGGCGGCAGGCGCAGGCCGTCGTCATCGCCGTGGGTCATGATCACCCCGCCGATCATGCGGGTCGAGGCGCCCCAGCTGGTGGTGTGGCAATACTCCAGCTCGCCGGCGGCGCTCTGGAAGCGGATGTTCTGGGCGCGGGCGAAGTTCTGGCCGAGATAGTGCGACGTGGCGGCCTGCAGCGCCTTGCCATCCTGCATCATCGACTCGACCGAAAAGGTGCCCACCGCGCCGGGAAAGCGCTCGTTCTCCGGCTTCTCGCCTGCGATCACCGGCATCGCCAGCGTCTCCTCGGAGAAGGCGCGGTAGACCTCCAGCATGCGCATGGTCTCGGCCCGCGCGTCGGCCTCGTCGGCATGGGCGGTGTGGCCCTCCTGCCAGAGGAACTCGGAGGTGCGCAGGAAGAGCCGCGTGCGCATCTCCCAGCGCACCACGTTGGCCCACTGGTTGATCAAGAGCGGCAGATCGCGGTGGCTCTTGATCCAGCGCTGGAAGGCGTCCGCGATGATGGTTTCCGAGGTGGGGCGGACGATCAGTGGCTCTTCGAGCTTGGCATCCGGGTCCACCTCGAGCTTGCCGTCGACGGCCCGCAGTCGGTGGTGGGTGACCACCGCCATCTCCTTGGCGAACCCCTCGACGTGCTCGGCCTCCTTGGCGAAGAAGGAGAGGGGGATCAGCAGCGGGAAGTAGGCGTTGACGTGGCCGGTCTCCTTGATCCGCCGATCGAGGTCGCGCTGGATTTCCTCCCAGACGCCATAGCCCCACGGCTTGATGATCATCATGCCGCGCACGGGGCTGTTTTCGGCCAGGTCCGCCTCGCGGACGACCGCCTGGTACCATTCGGGAAAAGTCGAGCGATTGCCGGTCATCCGGCTGACGCTCAGCGCGCGCTGCATGGGGAACTCCTTGCGCGGCTGCATAGCGGCGCTGGGCGGCCGGCGCCACCCTGTGGGGGCAGCCTGCTTAGGCTTCGTCCTCAGTTTGCAGCGAGGGAAGACGCGCGGGCAGCGTCGCTCTAGGCGATCTGGCGGCCGTCCACCGTGGCGAGCCGCAGGTGCAGCTGTTCGGCTTCGTCGGCGACGCCAAAGGCAGCGAGCAACGCAAGTTCGCCGATCGGCCCGCGCCAGACGCCGGCCTGGGGTTGATAGAGTCCAAGGAAGCGGTCGGCGAGGCCGGACGGACCTGCGAGCGGCAGGAACAGCACCTCCAGCCGCAGGTGCGAGCCTTCAGCCGTCCAGGCTTCAGCCGAGATCACCAGCGGCTCGCCCGCGGCGAGCGCCGAGTCCAGCAGCCCCTCCAGCCGCCGACGATGCAGCGGCCGCCACAGCTGGCTCAGCTCCTGGCCGTGCAACGGGCGGCCGTGCAGGTCGATCAGGGACTCCCCGGCGAGCCGGAACGCGAACGTCTCACGCATGTCGCGGGCGGCGATGAAGGTGCGCGGCGCGACCGCGACGAAGCCGGCGGGGTCGACCGAGGCGCGCGAGGGCACGGCGGCCTCGCCACGCAGCGAGCGCCAGTAATCTATCAAGAGTTCCGTCGCCGAGTGGAACATCGCTCGATCGCCCCCGCGACCCATTGCTCGCGCCTGAAAGCGGCCCGCACGAGGGTTGCAAGGCGAAGGCGGGCCAGACCGCGCATGCGCCAGAACGGGACAGTTCCGGCGCGCTGCGGCCCTGGCGAGCGACTTAAGTGCAAGGGGAGCCAGTCACATGGCCAACAGGACCGCTTTTCTGGGGCTGATTGCCGGGTTCGGCGTCTGGCTGATGATCGCCGCGACGCCGTCAGCAGCGCTTGCGGGTGGCAGTGGCGGTTGCGGCTGCGTCCCTCCGCCGCCGCCCCCTCCGCCGCCGAAGCCCTGCAACTGCACGCCGTCGCAGAATATCGTGGTGCCTGGCGTCAACGTGTTCGTCGCGCCCAGTGTCAATGTGAACGTCAACGCCAGCTCAACGGTCAACGCCAACGCTTTCGGCGCGGCTCAGTCCCAGACCTTCGTCGGCGGCGGCGGTGGCAGCTCGGGCGTCATGCCCGGTCCGGTCACCGCGGTGAACCTGGGCGTCGGCGAGGACCGTGAGGCCTACGAGGCGATGCGCACCCGCATCGAAAAGGTGGTGATCCAGGCGTTCTGTTTCGACGACAAAGACGTGCCGCACCCGGCCTCGCAGGTGTCGCCCGACCGCGATATCGACGAGGCTTACGAGGGCGAGGTGTACCGCTGCATCGCCGGCACGCACATGCAGGTCACCATCGCCCAGTTCCGCGAGAAGATCTCGTTCGAGGGCGGCCAGACCCTGGCCTGCCAGAAGGGCGAGGCGCTCTACCACATGCCCGGCAAGGACGCCGGCCGGCTCGAGTGCCGGCCTCAGAAGCCCGCCCGCGACTGCAACGAGCGCTCGCTGCTGCGTCGCTTCGGCGCCGGCATCAAGGTGCTGACCCTGGTCTACACCGAGAAGTACACCGCCTACCGCGAGTCCAGCCACCAGGGCGGCAGCGTGGTGATGAGCCTCGACGGCGGCGTTGGCGGCGTCGCCTACTAGGTCCTAGCGAACCGCGGTCGCCGGCGGCTCCGCCGCCGTGGCGACCGCGGTCTTCGGCTTGATCTCCAGCTTCCAGGCGGTGTCGTCGCGCAGCCAGCTCTTGGCGGCCGTCTGCACATCGCCGGCAGAGACCCGTTCCAGGCTCGGCTCGGCCGAGCGCAGGGCGTCGAGCCGGCGCGGATCGGCCTGAGCGCCCGCGAGCCCCTCCAGCCAGTACTCGTTGGTGGCCGTCGCCTTCTCCAGCGCCTCGATCGCCGGCTTCTTGGCTCGCTCCAACTCATCTGCCGACACTGGCGTGGTGCGCAGGTCCGATGCGATCTGCGCCACGTCGACGAAGAAACCGTCCAGCTTCGGCGGCGGCGCCTCCATGTAGGCGTCGACATAGCCGTAGTGAGGGAACACCTGGCTGGAGACGGCGCCCGCGCCCGGCGAGTAGGTGACGCCTTCCTTCAGTCGCAGGGTGTCGGTCAGGCGCAGCTGTAGCACGCGCCCCAGGATGGTGTTGACGCGCGAGCCCTGTGGATCGGCCCAGAAGTCTGTGGTCGGCCAGGCCTCGAGCGCCACGCCCTGGTCGGCGCGGCCGGTGTGGGTCTCGACGATCGGGCTGGCGGTCGCACTGGGGAAGCTGGCGCCGTGGGTGGGCGGGGCGAGCGGCGCCGGGTCAGGCCGTTTCGGCAGCGCGCCGAACGTGTCGGCAACGGCTGCGATCGCCTTGTCGACGGTGATGTCGCCGACGATCACCACCTCCAGCGGCGCGTTCGCCAGCGCGGGACTGACGGCCGCCTTGAGCTCGCCGGCCGTCTCTGCGCCGATCTCGTCGCGGCTCGGGAAGGTCCAGCGGCGGTCGCCGGCGTGCAGCAGGCCGCCGAGGTCGCGAGCGAGCACGCCGGTGTCGGTGGCCTCGTACTGGTCCTCCAGCGTCAGGCCATAGGTCTTCATCCGCTGGAACGCCTCGGGCCGCCAGCCGGGGTCGGCCACATAGGCCGCCAGCACCTGCAGCTGGGTGGCGAGGTCGGCCTGGCGAGTGACGCCGGACAGCTCGAACGCGTCGGCCCCCGCGCCGAAGTTCACGCCGTAGACGATGCCCGCCAGCGCCCGCTCGCTGTCGTCGGCGCTGATCTGGCGCAGTCCGCCTTCGGCGAAGGCGCTGCCCGCCCAGGTGACCGTCTGGTGGTCGGGCGCCATGCTCTGAAGCCCGTCGCCGAAGCGCACCTTCACCAGGATCTGGTCCTGGCGGAACTTGGTCGACTTCACGGTGAGCCGCACGCCGTTGTCGAAGCGCACCAACACCGCGTCGAGGTCGTTGACGTCCTTGCGGTCGGCCACTTTTCCGGAGGGCCCGAAGCTGGTGTAGGGCCAGTCGACCTGTCGCGGCGCTTCGGGGGCGGTCACCGGCGTCGCGCGGGCGGCGTCGAAGGCGGTGCGCACCGCCGCGACGCCGCCGTCGACCTGCGTCGGCGCCGACATGAACACCAGCGGCCCGGCCCCGGCGAACAGGCCCTTCAGCGTCTCGGAGACCTGGGCCGCGGTCAGATCCTTGGTGGTGGCCTCGAACAGGGCCAGATCGTCGGCGGGGCTGGTCTGCACGTCGTTCTCGTCCAGAGTCCCGGCGATCTCGTCGGCCATCGCCGGCGTGCGGCGGGTATCGGCGCTCGCGGCCGCGAGCTTCAGGGCCGCATCGCTCTCGGCGATCTCACGCTGCAGCTCGTCCGGCCGCACCCCGAACTGGATCGCGCGGCGCACCTCGGTTTCAGCGGTCGCCAGCGCGTCCTTCCAGTGATCGGGTTGGGAGTAAACCAGCACGGCGGTCACCCGCTCGGCCCGCAATTGATCGCCGTGGAACGCGCCGGCGGAGATGAACGGCGGCGTGGTCTCGCGCGCCAGGGTGGCGAGGCGACGGTTCAACACCGCCAGGGCAAGTCGCTCGACGACCTGACGCTTCTCTTTGGCCACACTGTCCGCCGAGAGGTCAGGCGGGGTCGTCCAGGCGACCTCGAAGGTGACTGGCGAGCCTGCCTCGACCGCCACTTTGAAATCGGCGCCGCGGCTCGCGACCTTGCCGAGGTCAGGGTCGGCGCCCGCCGGGCCCTTGCCCTGCCAGTCGCTGAACCGCGCCTTGATCTTCGCTTCGATCGCAGCCGGGTCGATGTCGCCAACGATGACCAGAGTGGCCCGCTCCGGCCGATAGTAGTGATGGTAGATGTCGGCGATCAGGTCGGCTTTGGCGCTCTGGATCACCGGGACCAAGCCGATCGGAAAGCGCTGCGGCGGGCGCTGGCCGTCCATCAGGAAGGCGTAGCGCTGCTTGGTGATGCGGTACGACGGCGTGTCGCGCAGCCGCTCTTCGGAGAGGATCACTCCGCGCTCCTGGTCCATCGCCGCCTGGTCCAAGCTCAGATTGCCGGCGATCTCGCGCAGCAGCATCAGCGAGGTATCGACGGTCTGGTCGTCCGACTTGGGCAGGTCGAACTTGTAGGTCGTCGCGTCGAAGCCGGTGCCGGCGTTGGTGTCGGCGCCGAATGCCAGGCCCAGCCGCTCCAGGTCTTTCACCATGTCGCCGCGAGTCGGAACGTTGGTCGAGCCGTTGAAGGCCATGTGCTCGAGGAAGTGAGCCAGGCCCTGCTGGTCGTCGCGCTCCATTAGCGAGCCGACGTCGAAGCGCAGCCGCATCGAGACCTGGCCGGGTGGGGTGGCGTTCTTCATGATCGCGTAGCGCATGCCGTTGGGCAGGGCGCCGAATCGAATCGAGGGATCGGCTTTCAGATCCGAGTGCGCCTGGGGCCACTCGCGCGCCGCTGTCGCGGGCAGGGCGAGCGCAGTCACCGCAAGGCCGAGCGCGGCCAAGGCGGCCAGCGCCGCACGCTTGAGTTCAGTCATCAGGTCTCTCAAACACCCTTCGATAGCGGCCGGAAAATGCCTGCGACGGAAGGCGGCTTCAAGGCGCGTTGAACCCCCCAACGGTCGCAGTTTCGACACCGGGTTGCAATCGACTGCAATCGATTCGCAACCGGATCGCTGCAACTTCGCCGACGGATGGGATCGCCGGTGCATGCTGGATAAAGTGCTGGGGGATACCGGCGCCGCGGTCGACTGCGCGGTCAAACCTGCGCATGCCTGCGACGGCGGGCGCCAGCTCGACAAAGCCGCTCGCGCGTTGGCGCCGCTTGGCCCGCCGGTGATCGTGTTCAGCGCGTCGCACTCGGGCAGCCGGCTGCTCGCGCGGATGCTGCAGGGCCTCGGCGTCTTCATGGGCTCGCAGCTCAACGAGAGCGTAGACAGCCTCGATGTGTTCGACCTGGTCCGCTACCTGGTCGAAAACCACGCGCCCGACTACTCGAAGCTGTTTTGCGAGGGCGACGCCATGCTGCGGCCAAGGGCGCTGGCCGCCTTCAGGGCTCACCTGGCTGAGCGTCCACGGGACGCCCGCTGGGGCTGGAAGCTGCCGGAGACCAGCCACGCGATGCCGGTGATGGCCCGATTGTTTCCGCAGGCGCGGTGCATCCACCTGGTCCGCGACGGGCGCGACGTCGCCTTCTCGCCGTTCCTGGCGCCGAAGGCCCGGTTCTGGCGCAAGATCTACTTCAACGACGACCGCATCGACAGCTGGCGCGGCCATGCGATGACCCAGCGCGCCTACCGCACTCACGGCCATCTCTTCAACGCCGCCCGCTGGGTCAACAGCGTCACCCTCGGCCGGGCCCATGGCGGCATGCTGGGCGAGCGGTATCTCGAGGTTCGCTACGAAGCCCTGGTCACGGATCCGGCGAGGGAGATGGCGCGCCTGGCCGCGTTCCTGGATCTCGAGGCGCCGCGCGGCGAGAGCTGCTGGACGGACGTGCGCGCGCAGTCAGTGGGCAAGTGGCGGCGGCAGTCGGCCCGGCAACTGGCCGAGATCCGGCCCATCGTCGAACCGACCCTTGGCGCGTTCGGGTATGCCTGGAGCGACGGGGGCTCGGTTGGCGACGCCTTGCGGCACGCGCTGGACCGGGTGTCGAGAATGCTGGCGAGAGCAGATGGGGTGTCGGCCAGGACGCGCGCCGAGCCCGGGGGGCTGGGGGGGCTGTTCAGGGTCCGAACCCAACGCTGATGCGCCCTGACCGACGACGGTGTTGTCGCAGCCGCATAAGGCGCTCGAAGGACCGGACTTTGACGCTTTGGCGCCCGCGTGTGCCCACGACGCTACATGCCGAGCCAGATCGTCACATTCCCCTGATCACCCCTTGCGGCGGACACAAGTCTGATCAAAAAATGCCATCGATGAGTGCTTGGCGGCCGCTTCGGCGGGCGCCGGGGAGCGGGGAAGGCCCGCGCGCGGCCTCTCGGGGGCGTCAAAACCCTCGTCGCGGTGAGCCTTTAATCAAGAGCGCCGGCGAGGGCGGTTCCGTTGAGGAGCCGCCCTTCTTGCGTTTGGGCCCTGCAGCCTACCAGGTCTCGCCGAACGGCCGGATCTCGACATGGAACGACCAGGCCGATCGCGGCTGATGGGCGATGCGCAGGCATTCCTCGGCGATGTCGTGCGGCTTGCAGAAGAAGTCGTCGGGCTGGTCCTTCATCATCTGCCGAGTCCAGGGCACGTCGATGACCGCGTCGACGGCGACATAGGCTGCGTGCACCCCGGCCGGACCGACGCGGCGGGCGATGCTCTCCATCAGCACGCGCTGCGCCGCCTTGGTCGGAGCGAAGGCGGCGAAACGTGGTTTGCCGCGATAGGCCGAGGTGTTGCCGGTGCAGATCAGCGCGCCGGCGCCGGCCTCCATCATCGCCGGCGTGGTGAGCCGGGCGAGGTGAAACAGCGCCATCACGTTGATCTGGAAGTTGCGTTCCAGGTCCTCCGGCTTGGCCTCGAGGAAGTCGGCGAAGGTCCCGCCGACGGCGTTGTGCACCACCACCTTCGGCGCGCCGAGCGTCGCGCGCACGGCTTCGACCGTGCGTTTCAGGGCGTCGGCGTCGGCGACGTCGCAGGTGAACGCGTGCGCCTCGGGCAGCTCCGCGGCCAGGGCTTCGAGCCGTTCGGCGGTTCGCGCCAGCATGGCGACGCGATAGCCGGCCGCGGCGAAGCTGCGCACCAGCGCCGCGCCGGTCCCAGGTCCGACGCCGGTGATCAGGCAGACGTCGCCCGCGTTCGCTGGATCGCTCATGCCGCCAGCGCCTCTTCGAGGAAGTTCAGCCGGTCGTTGCCGAAGAAGAGTTCGCCGCCGGTGGTGAAGCTGGGCACGCCGAACACGCCCGCCTCAGCCGCCGCCGTCACGTTGGCGTCGATGATCGCGGCGCCGCGTTCGCGGTCGGCCAGGATCGCCTCGATGTCGCGCACGCCGCCGGCGCGCAGCACGCCGGCCAGCACGCCGTCGTCGGTGATCGCCGGGCCATCGCCCCAGACCGCGCCGAACACCGCCCGGGCGTAGGGCTCGATCTGGCCCAGTTCGCCGGCGATCGCGGCGCCGGCCAGCAGCCGCGGATCGTCCACCTGCCGCTGCGCCCGGTCGCGTCCAACCGGCACGCCATAGCGCCGCGCCCAGCGGCCGATGTCGGCCATGGCGTAGGCGCCCTTGGCCTTGCTGATGATCGTGGTGGGGCTGTTGTCGGTCAGCTTCATCACCGCCAGCACGGAGATCGGCGTGAACTCGATGCTGGCCCGCTGGCGCGCCGCCAGATCGCCCAGCTGGCTGAGCGCCAGGTACGAATAGGGACTCACGAAGTCGAAGTAGAACCTGATCGTCCGCGTCATCGACGCCTCCCGCGCTGGCTTCCGGCTTGCGTGTGGGACCATGCCGCGCAGTGAGTTGTCAATCGCAATTCACATGCGCTGCGGTGCAG
>Ga0209415_10002500_pt1 | contig 34437 bp, 28 predicted proteins | sample PeaSoiSIISIP2007_FD_187696 | JGI IMG/M metagenome (GOLD analysis project Ga0209415, IMG submission 187696) | Peat soil microbial communities from Weissenstadt, Germany - SII-SIP-2007 (SPAdes) (version 2) | ecosystem: Environmental > Terrestrial > Soil > Wetlands > Peat | place: Germany... | reverse complement strand
CATGAGAGCGGTAGCGTAACTATTTTATTGGTGGGCGGTACTGGGATCGAACCAGTGACCCCTGCCGTGTGAAGGCAGTGCTCTACCGCTGAGCTAACCGCCCCGCTGTGGGGGCGCAAGTTTAAGCGGCCACTACCGCGTGCGCAACGCCCGGGCCCATGGCAAACACCGTTCGCCGCCGGTAGGATTCGCGGCCCATATGACCGTCGTAACCCGCTTCGCCCCGAGCCCAACTGGCCTGCTGCATATCGGCGGCGTGCGTACGGCATTGTTTTCCTGGCTCTACGCGCGTCACAAGGGCGGCCAATTCATTCTGCGCATCGAGGACACTGACCGGGAAAGGTCCACCGACGAGGCGGTGCAGGTCATCCTTGAGGGCATGCAGTGGTTGGGCCTCGGCGCCGATGAGGGGCCGTATTACCAGACGCACCGTTATGACCGGTATCGGGCGGTTTTGGCGCAGATGCTCGAGCGCGGCGAGGCCTATCGGTGCTACTGCACCCGGGCGGAACTCGATGCGCTGCGTGAGCAGCAACTCGCCCGGCATCAGAAGCCGCGCTACGACGGGCGTTGTCGCACGCGCACGGAGCCGCGCGCCGGCGTCGACCCGGTCATCCGCTTCAAGAACCCGCTCGATGGCCAGGTCGTGGTCGATGACCAGGTGCACGGGCGGGTGATCTTCGAGAACGCAGAGCTCGACGACCTGATCATCGCGCGCTCGGACGGCAATCCGACCTATAACTTTTGCGTGGTCGTCGACGACATGGACATGGGGATCACGCACGTGATCCGCGGCGACGATCACCTGAACAATACACCGCGGCAGATGAACATGTTGCGGGCACTCGGTGCCGCACCGCCCGTATATGCCCACGTGCCGATGATACTCGGTTCGGATGGCGCCAAGCTTTCCAAGCGCCACGGCGCGGTCAGCGTGCTGCAGTATCAGCAGGAGGGGTACCTCCCCGATGCGCTGCTGAATTATCTGGTGCGTCTAGGCTGGTCGCATGGCGACCAGGAAGTCTTCTCGCGAGAGGAGATGATCGCTGCATTTGACATCAAGGATGTCAACAAGGCGGCGTCCGCGTTCAATCCCGACAAGCTGCTGTGGCTGAATCAGCAACATATGATGCGCGCGCCGATGAGCGCGCTGGTGCCGGCCCTGCGCATGCAGTTGACGGAGCTCGGGGTTACGGCAGCGGATGAGCGACAACTTCAGGGCGTGATAAGCGCGCAGCGCGAGCGGGCCAAGACCCTGAAAGAGATGGCTCAGAACAGCCTGTTTTTCTTTCGCGATTTCGATGCGTTTGACGACAAAGCAGCGCAGAAACACCTCACGGCGGCGGCCGCACCGCTGCTGCAGGCGTTGGCGGCAGGGTTTGCTAGATTGGGCGTTTGGTCAGCCGGTACCATTCACGAGCTCCTCGACGCGGTCGCGCAGGCTCATGGCGTCAGTCTGGGCAAAGTGGCTCAGCCGTTGCGCGTTGCCGTTTCTGGCGGCGCGGTATCCCCGCCGATCGACGTCACGGTCGCGTTGCTTGGCGCAGAGGTGGTCAGCAGACGCATCCAGCACGCGTTGCGCTATATCGCCGAGGTCTAGATCAGGCGCCTGAGGTGATCGCATCACCGCTGATTTCGCAGATATTTTGCCGCTCTCTCGGGTCTTAGAAAATAAGCTGGTTAAATATATAATGATATGAAACTGCAAAGCTCGTTCAGGACAATCAGCACCTGTCTGCTTCTCTTGCTGACAGCCTGCGCAACCTCGAAAGGGCCCTCGGCGCTGGGGCCGTGCCAGCAGCAGGGGAACGCGCCTTTCACCCTCAACGGCCAGGGCAGCTACAAGGATCTGCCCGCCTGCGAGGCGGCGATCGCGCCGCCACCGGCGGGGCGGAGCGCCAGCGGTAGCTGCGTGACCGCCGTCACCGAGTCGGTCAGCGGCGCCACAGTAACGCCAGGATGCGGCACGCTCATCGATCACGCCGGCAATAAGTGGACGGTGAGCACCAGCGGTGTCATCTACGAGAACGGTAGTGCGGCCGGCTACTCGGCGAACGTGCAGCTGCTGCTGTACTACGGCGCGGTCATTTATCAGGCGAACAAGGCTGGCGGCTGGGGGAGCTGGAACAACGCCTGGGTCGCCTCCAAGGATCCGCGGCCGCCGGCGCCGACGTCGAGCAGCTCGTCGAGCTCGTCCTCGGGCAGTGGCGCATCCGGTTCGTCCAAATCGAGCAGCAGCGGCAGCCAGGACTTCGGCATCAAGCGTTGCAGCAGTCGCACCTGCGATCTTACGGGCAAGCAAGTCACGCTCTCGATCGCGGACTTCTCCGGTCTCGAGACCGGTGTGTCGAAGCGCTGGCTGGGGTTTGCTAACGCAGGCCCCGCATTCTGGCAGAAGGTAAAGGCCGCAGGCTTCAACGCCGCGCGCATTCCACTGAATGCATCGAATTGGACAGGAGCGTGCGACGGCGGCTCAGGGCAGGCTGCCTCCTACTACCAGGCCATCGTCCAGAAAACGATCTCGGATGCCACACTCGCCGGTCTTTATGTGCTGGCAGACCTGCACTGGTCGTCGTCCAACGTCTACAATGGCGGCTGCTCGATCGGTCAGCCTGGCTACGCCGACTCCGAGCATGCGCTGTCGTTCTGGAAGGATCTGGCGGATCTGTACAAGTCAAATCCGGCGGTGATCTTCGAGCTCTTCAATGAGCCCTTCGGCTCAAACTCCTATGGCAATTGGGTGCAAGGCAGTGGTCCTTACTCGCCCGGGCCAGAAGCGATCACGCTGCGTGATGGCGGCAGCTTCACGCCGTTCAACATCCAGTACAATGGTGTTCTGGTGCCGACGCCAGCACCGCCCGTTCCCGCAGGCCAGGTCTACAACACCGGCAAGACCTATCAGGTCGCCGGCATGCAGGCGATGGTCAATACGATCCGCGGCGAGGGCGCGGGCAACCTGATCCTTTCCGCGCCCATCGGCTGGGCAGGGGAGATCGAAGCGTGGCTCGGCGCACAGCCCACTGATCCAATCGGCCAGATCGGCGCCTCTTGGCACATCTACGAGTACAACAAAGGACAGGCGCCGGCGCTGGCAGTGCTCAATGCCGGCTATCCCATCGTCATCACCGAGACGCAGGGGCTCTCAGCAATCGGCGGCGTTTCCTGGGTGCAAGCTCAGGGCATCGGCTGCGGCTGGTGGCTGGCTGGCGAGACCTGGGGCGGCGGCGCGCTGTCGTTCGATGCCACGCAGAAGTGTCGGTGAGGGTGGGGCCGCTCGGATGAAGATCGGGTGACGAGGTCAGTTCGAAGCAGGTAACAAACTGATCATGAATCACACATCGGGGCCGTCTGCTTTGCCTTGTCGGCGCGCATCCGTTACGCTGCGATTTCTAGCTATTTCAAGCCTTTAGTGATGGACAAGCCTGGCCTTGATGCCCTGATGCATCGCAATCGCGATGCCCGACGACTGGAATTCACCGCGGACACTGCCCACGCGGTGGTTCGACGGCCGCAACCTGTACGATCCCTCGCGGATGCAGCCCCTGGGGTTTGAACTTCGCAATCGGAGTGGTTGAGGCGCGATGCCGTTTAGCGTATCGCACATAGCCGCCGTGTTGCCGGGATACCGGCCGCTCACCCGCGCCCGCATTTTCACAGCGGCGGTGATCGGCAGCATGGTGCCGGATTTTGGCCTGCTGCTGCCCGGAGCCATATCGCGCCTGCAGACCCACAGCCTCGTGGCGCTGTTCACCTTCTGCCTGCCGGTGGGGCTGATGGCGTATTGGCTCACGCTGTTGCTGATCAGGCCCGCCGCCCTCGAGGTGGTGCCGGACGGCGCCTACGTGCGGCTGCGTGCGGCGCCGCCACCGCCATCCATCAGGCAATTCAGTGCCTGGCTGTATGCTGCAGCGGCACTGCTGCTCGGCGCGTGCACGCATCTGGCGTGGGACGCGTTCACGCACGAGAACGCCCGCGGCGTGCGGATGTTTCCGCTGTTGACCGACTACGGCCCGGAAATGTCTGGACATCCGTTACACCTGTATCGGTGGCTGCAATACGGCAGCAGCGCAATCGGCCTGGCCGTGGTCGCGTGCGCGCTGCTGCTGTGGCTGCGCCATGCGCCGGCACCGCTCGAGCCGCCGGTACGCCGCATTGCGCCGACGGAGCGCCTGGCGTGGCTTGGCGCCTACGTGCTGCCGCCAGTGCTGGCGATGGCCTGGCTAGCGTCGCGACCCTGGGCACCCAACATGACTCCGTTCAACAACAGCATTGCGCTGGGCGCCGTAGCCATGCTCGGCCTGCGAACCGCTGCGGATTCTCTGCTGCTGGTCAGCGTGTTGATTCGGGCTCGTGTGGCCGTGTCTCGTGTGGCCGTGTGATATGCCGGCGCATCGAGCGTGCGCTGCGTTGGACACCGGCCGTATAGTTGTTGACAGGATTCATGGGCTTGCGTACCGTCGCGACCCTTCAGTGGGGCTATAGCTCAGCTGGGAGAGCGCTTCCATGGCATGGAAGAGGTCCGCGGTTCGATCCCGCGTAGCTCCACCACGTTCTCGCGATTTTTCCAATCGGGTCCCCATCGTCTAGAGGCCTAGGACATCGCCCTTTCACGGCGGTAACAGGGGTTCGAATCCCCTTGGGGACGCCATGCGGCGGGCTACGATCCGTACATGCAGCCGCGAGTCATGCGGCCATCCCCATGCCGCAGACAGCCACGTTTACCGGCAGAAGCGTGTAGATTAAGTCACGCTTTCGAGGAGCACCGAGGCACCGATTTGCGGCCTGTACTAGAATCCTGATCTCATCGGACGCGCATTGCGCGTCCAGGGCACGGGGAGATCACTGGGTGAACGATCGTCAATGCCGGCCGACCTCCGAGTCTGGAAAGTCATCGCAGCGGCGCCGACCGGGATGGCGCTCTCTTTGGGTCGTAGCGCTGCTGGCATTGCCGGTACCGGCGCTGGCGCAGCTGGCGCTAACCACCGCGGCGGACACCCAGTACGAGTACAACAGCAACGTGTTCGCTCTGCAGAAAGGTGAGGTGACACCGTTCGGCGGCACGAACTTTGGGGACTCCGACCTCTCCTACGGCGGCGAGCTGGACGCAAGCTACCTGTGGAGCCAGCAGCAATTCTACGCAACCGTGCTGGGCAACGAGTATCACTACGATCGTTTCCAGGAGCTCAATCACAGCGATAACACGCTCCTGGCGGGTTGGGACTGGAAGGTGGGTCGCATCTGGGATGGCATACTCGACGTCGAGCACATTCGCAGCATGGTGTCGTTCTGGAACGTCATCGGAACATCGCTGGTCATTCAGACCGAGCAGCGCGAGACGGGCAGAGCCAGCGTGCAGGCTACGCCCGACTGGCGCGCGGAATTCACCGGGCTCACCCACAAGATCGACCAACCGCAGCCCGGGGCGCCGAACCTGTCCCTAACCGAGTCTTCAGGTACGGTGGGAATCAAATATACCGGTACCGCCGGAGTGACCGCCGGTGTGGACGGCAATTACCTCAAGGGCTCTTTCAGTGACACCGGCACCAATTTCGAGCCGGACTACAGCCAGATCTCAGGCGGCCTGACCGCGACCGATGAGGTGACCGGGCTGTCGACCTTCCGGGGCCAGATCGGCTACACGCGCCGAACCTCCGACGCTAGCAACAGCATCTCCGCCGTCACCGGCGCCTTGGCTTTCCAGCACAGCAGTATCTCCGCTGTCACCGGCCTCGTGGATTACAAACGCAACCTGACCGGTAAGACCAAGGTGGAAATCAACCTGAGCCGGCAGATCAATATCTATGTCGCCAGCTCCACATCGGAAATCGACAGCATTGCGGCGCTGACCGCCAACTGGCAGGCCACATATAAGATCAACGTGTTGCTGGGCTACACCTTTACTTATCGGCAGCTGCCGGGTCTGGGCGATCAGCTCGTCGGTGGCGCCATTGTGCCCACCGGCGCTACGCAGACCCAGCGCCTGCATGCGCCGTCGCTGACGGTGACCTATGAACCGGTGCCCTGGCTGATTCTAAAGCCCTACGTCAATTATCAAACCCGGGCATCGACGAACCTTGTGTATGGCAACTTCGACTCCACCTTGGTGGGTCTGCGCTTCACGCTGCAATGGCAGCACGGAGTCCTTGCGCCCCGCACTCAGATCTACAACTGAGCGGGCTCGACCACGGCACTTGCGCCCCGATCGGCCTGCAGCAGCGAGCGCAAATGTTCCGCCAGCCGTAACGACAGGGCAACCAGCGTCAGCGTCGGATTGGCCTGGCCCGAAGTGGGAAATGTGGCCGAACTGGCGACGAACAGATTGCCGACGCCGTGCACGCGGCAATTGACGTCGACCACGCTGTCGCGCGGATCCGATCCCATGCGTGCGGTACCGATGTGATGCCCGCCAAGGGCGCCGTCGCGCGTCATTTCCGCCTCCACCTCCTGCGGCTCGTATTCGAGCCGGCCGACACCGGTACGGGCGAATTCCGCGGCCAGCAGTGCGACCGCTCGCTTGACCGTATCGACATCCCCTGCGGTGTAGCGCCAGTCGATACGCAGGCGCGGCATCCCGAGCGCATCGTGCGCGCCGCCATCGAGCATGACCCGGCTCGCCGGATCGGGCTGCTGTTCGGCGTAAAAATCGATGCTGTATAGATTCGCCTTCGACTTCACGATGATTGAAGGAAACTTGCGCTGCGCCAGCTTGCGGTCACGCAGTAGGTGCCAGGCAAACGCGATGGCCTCAAACGGCCCGGTCACGACGTTGCCGACGTGCCGCAGCCAGGTACGCAGGCTCGCGTGCCCGTCGCCGTGCAGCCGTTTGCTGTATTCGTACGGAACGAATGGCTTGGCCAGATAGAGCAACGAAAGCACGGAACTGCGGTGCGCCGGCTCGGTGATACGCGGATGGTGCAGACGGGCGACGAAGTTGCCGAGCCTTTCGCTGCGCTGCACCTCGGGTCGCAGCGCCAGGCGGCGTCGACAGTAAATTCCCTCCTCGGAAATCTCGTAGCCGTGATGCACCGAGTCGGGTGGCTTCTGGATCTTGAGCGCGCCGATGGCCCCCGCCAGGTGGCACATGTAGTAGCGCCCGACCACGTCGTGCTGATTGCCGATGCCGTCGGCCTGAATATCGCGGCTCGCCAGCAGCAGGCGCGCCACCTCGAGGCCGCCTGCTGCCAGGACGAAATGAGCCGCGCGCGCCTGCAGCCGCTTGCCGCGCAGGCTGCGCACGTCCAGCGAGGCCACGCGCGTACCGTCGGCCTGCAGCCGTACCGCGGTGACGTTGGCATGCATGATGACGGTAATATTCGGCGCTGAGCGCAGCTGCTGGCCATAGCGGGCGCCGAAGTCCGTCGGGCAACTGAAGCGCTCGAGCGTGTCGCTGCTGAAGTAGGCACTCTCGAAGCCTTCGATCATCGGCCGGCCGCCGTCGCGAAAGGCTGCCGCGGCCGTGTAGCTGAAGTCCCCGGCCTCGCACAGGCGATTCGCCAGCGGGTAGTACGGCAGCAATGCCTCGCGCGCGAGCGGCCAGCCGCTATGCGGCACGTAGTCGCGTAGCTCGAAGTCGATCGGGTCCAACGGCAGGCAGCGACCGCCCCAGATCGTGGTGGTACCGCCGAAGCGCCGCTGGCGGTATCGATCCGGCGGGCAGTGCAGCCGCTCGTCGGCCACTGTCCCGGCGTACAGCGCCTGGGTGTCGGGCTCCTCCGCAACCCCGCCTGATTCGAGCAGCAGGACTTCAATGCCGCTGCCGATGAACTCCAGTGCCATGCTGATGCCGGCCGCGCCCGCGCCGACGATGCAGACATCGGCGCGCATGGTTCGATCATCGGCAAGATCGTTGGCGTCGAGAATCATGAACTACAGCCTCAGGCGACGAAACACGCTCTCGGGCACGGACCGGATGATCCACATGATCGGCCGCCAGAACCAGGGTGTGTAAATCACCGCCTTGCCGCCATCCATGGCGTGTACGATGTCCGCGGCAACGCTCGCCGGTGTGGCCCACAGCGCGCCCTTCTTGAACGCGGCCGTCATCGGGGTGCTGACAAAGCCGGGTTTGATGGTCACGACACGAACACCCTTCGGATACAGCCGCTGGCGCAGGCCGCTGGTGAATGCCGTGACCGCCGCCTTGGCCGTTCCATAGACGTAATTGGACTGGCGGCCGCGATCACCGGCGACGGAGGAAATCACCGCAATGACCCCGTGGCCCTGAGCCTCGAATTGGTTGGCGAGTTCGGTGCACAGCGCCATGACCGAAAGCGCATTGATCTCGAATTCCTCGCGCAACCGATCGATCGAGAGCTGGCATGCGCTCTGGTCCGAGAGCGTGCCGTGCGCGATCAGCGCGGCATCAAGGCCGCCGAGGCGCTCGGTAGCGGTCCGCAGCAGCGCCGCGGCGCGATCGTAAGCCCGGGCATCGAACTCGCCGGTCTCCGTCAGGGTTGCGCCGCGCACCGATAGATCCGCCGCGATCGCCTGCAACCGTGAGCCGTTGCGAGCGGCCAGGAACAGGGCATCACCGCGGGCGGCGAACAGCCGTGCGGTCGCTTCGGCGATGGCGGAGGTCGCCCCAACGATCAGGATACGCTGCATCACGAACTCCCTGTCACGCGCCGCCAGAAAGATGAGGAGAACATCGGGTCAACATAGTCCCGCAGCCGTGTCCAGGCGGGAAAGTATTGCTGAAATGATCGCGCCGACATGCGCGCGTCCTTGGCAGGGTAGACCGCACCGCCTGCGGCACGGGTGATCGCATCGAGCGATTCGAGCAGCAGCAGTGTCGGCTCGCCGCGGTTGGGGAAATCGAGCGCCAAGGTGACGCCCGGTCGCGGAAACGACAGCAGTCCGCGTGACGGCTGATCGCCGAACTGCTTGAGCACCACCAGGAACGACCCCTGACGCGAGCGGGCAATGAGCCGCAGCATATCCGGCAAAGCGGTGGTAGCCGCGGCTCCGGGCAGCACGCACTGGTATTGGAAGAAGCCGCGCGGACCATAAAGCCGATTCCAGTCAAGCAGGCGGTCGAGCGGAAACAGGAACGGCTGGTAGTGCCATATCGCGTGCGCCTGCTGCGCGGCCGGCCGATGGAAATACAATTCATTGAACAATCGTACCGACAGGCCGGTCACCGGCGAGACCGGCGGAGTCAGCGGAAATCGCAAGGATCGCTCGCGCGGCGGTTGGGCCTCGTGCTGCAGGTGATTGCCGCGCATGAACACGCCGCGGCCGAGCCTGCCGCCGCTCGCGGCGCAGTCGAGCCAGGCCACGGTGTATTCGTAGGCGGCATCCGATTGCGCCGCCAGTGCAAAGAATTCCTGCAGGTTACCAAAGCGCTGGCTGTCGCCCGCGATCCATTCACCGGGTACGCGTCGCATCTGCAGGCGCGCACTGCTGATCATGCCGGTCAGTCCCAGTCCGCCGATGGTGGCAGCAAACCAGTCGGCGTGCTGATCCGGCGTGCACCGCAGAATCTCACCGCTCGAGCGCCGCAGTTCGAAGCTGAGCAGATGATGACCGAAGCTTCCCGCGCGGTGGTGATTCTTGCCGTGCACGTCGTTGGCAATCGCGCCGCCGACCGTAACCAGCGCCGTGCCCGGCGTTACCGGCGGAAACCAGCCGCGCGGCAGTGTCAAGCCAATGACCTCGCTCAGCAGAACGCCGGCTTCGCACTCGAGAACCCCGCTCGTGGCATCGAAGCTGATGAACCGGTCGAGGCCTCGTGCGGCCAGCAATGTGCCGCCGGCGTTCAGGCATACGTCGCCATAGCTGCGCCCGTTGCCGAAAACCAGCATCGGATCGGTTTTTGGCAGCGGATCGAAGCGGTTTGTGAGCGCAATGATGCGTTGTTCGTAGCGCGGCCAACGGCCCCAGGAGACACCAGTGGACATCGCGCGGCGCCTCAGATCGACAACAATACCATCAGTCCGAGGGCGCCCAGCACCAGCAGGCTCACCCGATCGCGCAGGGCAAACACGACCGGATCGTCGTGCATGTGGCCGCGCGTCGTCAGCATCCACACGCGGCTGATCCAGAACAGCATCAACGGACAGATCAGCCACATCGTCTTGTGGTGGTGGTACAACGCGATCGAATCGGCGCTGTTGATGTACAGCGCGATGACGACGACAGCACTGTAACCCGAGGCAGTGCCGAGGTTCATGATGAGCGCCAGATCGTCGGCGCCATAGCCGCGCCCATGGCCCCCCAGTTTGCCCGCCTTACGGGAATCGTAGAGTTCGGCGTAGCGCTTGACGAAGCCCAGGCTCAGGAACAGGAATACCGAGAAGGCCAGCAGCCAGAACGACAGCTCGATGTGCGTGGCCGCTGAGCCGGCGATGATGCGCAGCGTGTAGAGTCCCGCGAGCGTCATGACATCCAGCAGCGCGATGCGCTTCAGGCGCAGCGAATAGGCCCAGGTCAGGAAGTAATAGCCCGCCAGCACCAGTCCAAAAGTCCAGCCCACCAGTGCCGTCAGCAGCAGCGCACACAGCAGCAGTGCCAGCGATGCGTATATTCCGGCGCGCACCGATAGCAGCCCGGAGGCAAACGGGCGGCGACGCTTGCGCGGATGCTGGCGATCGGCGGCCAAGTCGAACAGGTCGTTGGTGACGTAGACGCTTGAGGCGAGACAGCCGAAGGCGAGAAACGCCAGCATCGAGGGGAGCAGCACGGCGGGATTGGTGAAGTGGTGGGCCAGCAGCGCCGGCAGGAACACTAATACGTTCTTGACCCATTGATGCAGCCGGATCGCCTTGATCCAGGTGCGCAGGCCCGGCTGCGGAACCGCAAAAGTGCGCAGCAGCGGCGTGGTGCGGCCGACGCGATCAGCGAGCTTGCGATTACCGACGACGATTGCCCCGCGCGCGGCAGCCCACACCGGCAGGTCGGCCGCATCGCTGCCGGCGTAGTCAAAGCCGCCCTCGCCGAAGCGCTCGACCAGCGCGCGACGCGTGCGATCGGCGGCCGAGCCGCTGCCGTCGGCACGTGCGACCTCATCGAATAGCCCCAGGTGAGCGGCGACCTGTTGGTCCAGCTTCGGATCGCCGTCAGCGACCAGCACCACGCGCCGGCCGGCGGCGCGTTCCTCGGCCAGCCATCCGAGCAGCTCGTCGCGAAACGGCAGCGCGCCAGCGTCGAAGGCCATGCGCTTCAGGGCTCCCAGGGCACGCTCGTGGCGCGCGTTGGCCGGGGTCAGCGTGCCATTCACGCCTACGCACAATGGCACGCTTTGCGCGTTCATGAGGCGGACCTCAGCCGCGCCGGGCGCGCGCCGAGCTCGGTGAGGATTGCCGCGCCGATGCCGATCACGACGGCGAACCATAGCGTCGCCACGCGGCACAGCAGCGTCGCGATGATCGAAACGCGCAGCGGCGCCCCATGGCTCACCAGCAGGCCTGTCATCACCACTTCCATGCCGCCAAGGCCTGCCGGCAGGAAGAATGCGGCGCTGCCCGCCAGCACCGCCAGCGCGTAGATACCCATGGCGACCAGCAGATTCACGTGCACGCCCAGCCCCTGGCAGATCAGGTAGTAGCCCAATCCCTCGCCGCCCCAGGACAGCACCCCAACGGCGGTGCCAATCAGCAGCAGCTTTGGCTGCAGCAACGTGCGCGAGGAGCGCAGCAGGTTGACCAGCGCCGCCACGCCGGCGGTGATCTTCGGCCGGCTGAAATGCGTGCCGAGGCGCTGCAGCAGCGTCGGCAGCGACTTGAGGCTCGACGCGATCACCAGCGCGAGCACCAGCAGCAGCGCGCCGGCGATCAGCGGCCGGTACGCCGGCCAATCCAGCACCACGAGGCTTGCCAGCAGTGCCATGGCCAGCAGGTCCTGCAGACGCTCGACGAACAGCGCGGCGACGCTCTCCGAGTAGCTGACGCCGTGCTCGTACAGATAGATCGAGCGCACGGCCTCACCGGCCTTGGCCGGGCTGACGGTAAAGGCGAAGCCGCTCAGGTAGCACAGCAGATGCTGCACTCCAGGCAGGCGATGGCCGAGGCGCGCGAGGAACATCTGCCAGCGTTGAAAGCGCACCAGGTAATTGAGCACCGACAAGCTCAGCACCAGGCTGCAGCCGATCCAGCCGAGCCCCTCGATTGCCTCGCGCACTCGCGACGCGTCCACGGCAAAGCCGGCGCCCACATAAGCCACCATCGCCACGGCGGCCACGGCGATGATGGCCCGCCGTCTTGATTTGCCCGGCAGGCGGGGCTCCTGGGTCAAGGCAGCATCCTTAGGAATCAACGCGATAACATCGACATTCGTGCCAGCTTACCATTCACGTCGGCGTTTTCAGCTCATCTGGATCACGGTGTCAGTCGGGACAACGGGCGGCCCCGATCATAGGCTGCTGTGCACGATTGAACTGAGACCTGGGTCTTGGTGGCTATAACTCTGGAAGTCGTCTCGGCCACGTCCCTTGCAGCAGGATCGAGTATGTGGCCGCGTGACGCTTGCAGCGCCGTTCAGCGGCGCTGCCGCCGCGTCATTGACCGGTACCGTCGGGCGAGATCGTCCGCCGCCGGGCTCTTCTGCGGCGCGGCGGTCGCGGCAGCCTGCGGATCTCCATGGGCAGCATGCAGCCGTTGATCGAGTAGTTGCCGCGACATCGCCACAACCGCCAGGCCGACCATTATCCAGTTCGGGTTCGGCCCGACGGTCAGCCAGCTCGATTCCGCCAGGTTCGCCAGCAGAAAGTAGAACATCAATGACAGATACAGCAGGGCTTGGGATCGATCGATCTTCAGCAGCCGATTCGATAAGACGAAGTACCGCACGATGAATCCGCCGAGCAATACCAAGCCCACATAGCCGAGGTCAAGGACTATGTCCAGGTAGCCGTTGTGCGCTTCCCCGGGATAGAAATACAGGCGTCTAAAGAATTCATAGGATGGAGAGGTGTCAAAAGGACCAACCCAGAATGCGCCGTATCCCGTTCCGAGCAGCGGATGCAATGCAATATTTGCCTTTACCAGGTCCCAGATGGGTGTCCGGCCAGCGAATGTCGCGTCCTTGCCGACGGCCGAAGTCGCTGAACTGATAAGTGCATCGAGGCCCGGCACGAGTTTCATTACGGCCAATCCATAGCAGATGATGGTTATGAGCAACGCCGTGATCACGACCGGCGTTACATGGCTGCGCATGCTAGGCGGGGTCAGTTTCCCGAGCAGCAGGAACACTATCACCATCAGCGTTCCCACCAGTGAGGTGGAGCTGCCGGACAGATACAGACACGCCAGCGACGAAGCCAACCCGACGACGATTGCCCACCACTTCGTGTCCCGGTAGAGGAAGGCGTGAAACCACAGGATTGCGGCAAAACTGGAGACTGAGCCGAGGGCATTCTTGTGAATGGTGAGGCCACGCCAATGGCCGCCGGGATCGCCCGCGGCGAGATTGGGACCGGCGATGGCGAGGTCCGGGCGAACCAGTCCGAATATGATCGACCCGACCATTATCGCCGTGAGGACCGGCCGTAGGACCGCCTGAAAACGCCTAGCGTTCCAGCCGACGAGGCAGACCGTGATGCAGACGACATAGATGCCGATCAAATGCGACAGCTTGCGGATGGTCGCGCCGGAGTCGATGGACCAGAGCACGCTTGCACAAGCGTACAGAGTCAGCAGAAGGAACCAACCATTCACTGTGCTGAGCAGCATCCAGGTCAGTTTTATCCGGTTGCGGAGCAATATCAGCGGAATCAGCACCAGGCTCAGCCAGATGATCTGATTGCCGATTGACCCACCGTTTTGAATGAGCGCAACATCGTCCTCCGAGTAGTCAAAAAAGCCCGGCACGACCACACGCAGAACCACCACCCAGACCAGAGTCGCCACCAGCGCCAGGCTCCGATCGTCGCGCATCCAGATCGGGGCCGGTGCCGAGGTTGGCGGCATCGGTCTGCGGGCACGGGCGTAAGTTGTCGCGGAACGCGCCATCTATCGGGCTCTCGCTGAATTCAAACCTAAGGGCATGCGATACGTCCCTCGCGTGCTGCGGCCGCGTTGGCCGCAGCGGCGTATCCCGAGACTGGATTGTACCGCACCGCGGACTGGCCGCTTCATGGACACGGCACGCGGTAGGCGAGCAGGCGCCCAAAGACGGACGGTGCGGGTAATTGCCCCGCGCAGGGGCGCAGGTCGTCCAGCGACACATCGTCAGACACGAGCAGCCAGACGGCCGTCACGTTTGCAAGATCGGGCAGCGGCGAGAAGCCGATGAACATCGAAACCCTGAAGCTGTCGAGACGGCGGCCGGTGGGCAGCAAACCAAGGTGCCCGGCAGCGGTCGGGCCCAGCACCGCGTACATCCGCTGCCACTTTTTGAGTCGGGACAATTCAGCCGTGTCCTGCACCTGGAAGATAGTGCCCCAGTCAGGTCCAATCAGATAGCGACTCACGCCCCAGAAAGTTGCGGCATCCGGCGCATAGATGATCTCGCCGGGTTTCACCTGCTCCGCCAGATACCGGGCGAGCTCGCGGTAATGGTCCGGCTTGTACGGTGTGGTCACCTGCACGTAGGCCAGCCAGGCGCCGCCGGCAGTCGCCGCTGCGACCAGCCCGATGGTGGAATACAGCGCCGCCTTGCTGCTTCCCCTGCTGAGCCTGGTCAGAATACCGCCGATCGCAACCCCGTAGGCGATGGCCACAAAGGGCGCGCAGAATGCGAAGGTGCGATCGAGCCAGATCGGCTGGACGGCGACGCTTAGTGCGGCGCCGAAGAGCAGTGGCCATGCGATGAAGCAGACGACCAGGCGCGTTAGCATCGGCAGCGTCAGCGCTATCGCGATCAGACTCACTGCCACGACGATCGTCGTGGCGGAGCCAGCCCATGCCGGCCATGGGGCATCACCGTAGCCGATGATCCAGCCCGCAACCGTGTGGCTGGCCGATTGCAGCGTCGGCGCGGACGTATGAGCGACATGGCGGAAACTGGCGTTGACGGCCCACGGCAGATAGGTGCATGCCACGACGGCAGCGATCGCCACCCACGTTGGCAGCAGGCGCCGGATCTGCTGCCGGTTTCCCTCCGGCAACGCGTACAGCAGTGCGGCCGATGCCCCCAGGATGCTCGCGCTGTGGATCGCGCCCATCATCGCCAGGATCACAATGAGCGGGAGTGCTGTTCGGCAGCGATAGTCGGTGCGCAGTCGGTTCGCGGCGATCCAGCTCAGTACACTCAGGCAGCCATACATCGCGTACATGCGAAGTTCGTCGGCGAAGAAAACCTCGCTGCCCATGACCGCGCAGAAGCCCAGGGCGATCAGACCGGAGATCGAGCCGAATTGGCGGGTCGTGCCGAGGAAAACGGCCAGCAGCGTCGCCGCACTCCAGCTCACGGAATTCAACAGCAACCAGAGATCGCCATGCCCGAGCCGCCCCCAGGCGTTGAGCTGCAGGTAATACAGCGGTGGATGCGGGTCGTACAGGAATGCCGCCACTACCGTCCCGAGCGCAGAAAGGTTGGCAAATGAAGCGCTGTAGATTTCGTCCAGCCAGAAGCCGTCGCGTCCGAGCGCGACCACGCGCAGCCAGAGAGCGACTGCAAATACAAGAAGCGCCATCGTCGCGGCAAACGGCGTTATTCCGCGAGCTTGCCACGCTCGGTGATTCGTCACTGGCTCCGCCAGGGAAGTGCCGGACGATACACGCTGCCGACGCGCCCGGTAACGGGCACCAGACCCGCTAACTCAAAGACTGAGACGTGGTTCACTAAATGCATCGGCAGCTCCAACCTCATAAAATTATGGCACGGCCGCTGCTCTACAAACACCGCCCGCGTCCGAACTGAAGGCAGAATTGCCTCACAGTATCCGCAATTGAGCATCGGCGGCATCGGACACGCCCACCGAAGCGCCCCAACTCCCTTTCTCGATACATGCCACAAGGATGGCGAGAATTTCCGAGACGGGCTTCCAGGTTCGTCGCACCATGATTGCGCTAAGCTATGTAGCTACGCCGCGCGTATTCCCTATGCCCTGAGCGATCGGAATGATGTCTAACAACGCCATCCTGGTTACTGGAGGCGCCGGTTACATCGGCAGCCATGTGCTCCTGCAGTTGCAATCCCGCGGCGAGTCCTGCGTGGTACTCGACAACCTTCGAACCGGATTCCGTAAGGCGGTCAGCAACGCGCCGCTGATCGTCGGCAATGTGGGCGACGTCGAACTCGTGGCCCGGCTGGTGCGCGAATATCGCGTCGACACGGTCATGCATTTTGCCGCCAGCACCATCGTCCCGGAATCGGTGCGCGAGCCGTTGAGCTATTTCGCCAACAACACCTGCGCGACGCGCAACCTGCTCGAGGCCTGCATGCGCGAGGGGGTGAAGAAGTTCGTTTTTTCGTCCACCGCGGCCGTCTACGGCATTCCGGAGGGCGGCGTCGCTGATGAGCTGTCGGCGCTCGCGCCCATCAACCCGTACGGCACCTCCAAGCTCATGTCCGAATGGATATTGCGGGATCTGGCCGCAGTCAGCGACTTTCGCTATGTGGCGCTGCGGTACTTCAACGTCGCGGGCTCCGACCGTGCAGGCCGCATTGGTCAGGCTACGCGCAAGGCCACGCTGCTGATCAAGGTCGCCTGCGAGGCGATCGTCGGCAAGCGCTCGCACGTGGCCATCTATGGGACCGACTACCCCACGGCCGATGGCACCGGGGTGCGCGATTACATCCATATCGAGGATTTGGCGCGGGCGCATGTAGACGCCCTCGACTATTTGCGCGCTGGCGGCGCTCCGGCCGTACTGAACTGTGGCTACGGCCACGGTTTCAGCGTGCGCCAGGTGCTCGAGAGCGTGCAGCGCGTGGCCGGCAAGCAGCTCGTCATCCGCGAACAGGTGCGACGCGAGGGCGATCCTCCCGTCCTGATCGCGCGCTCCGATCGCATTCGCTCGCTGCTCGGCTGGAAGTCGCAGCTCGATGATCTGGATGCGATCGTCGAGAGCTCATTGCGCTGGGAGGAGAAATTGCAGCGCGAGCCCTGGTAACTACCGGGAACCATCACAGGAACGTCCACTTGCGATTCGCGGTGTAATTCCAAAGCAACACGAGTGTCGTCGCTACCAGCTGGGACTGCAAGTATCCAAGATGCGCTGACTTCGTCAGCGCCCACATCGCGATCGAGTTCGCTCCGAGGCCAATACTGGCTATTAGCAAGAATCTAGGCATCGCGGTAACGTGCGCCCGAGAACTGCGAAACGTCAGTCGATAATTCAGGTAATAATTGAGAACTGAGCTCAGCGCGAATCCGATTGCCGAAGCGGCAACAGGCGCCAGGGACAATTCCCGGACGCATGCGACGAGGACGATATATTGAAACGCCGTGGCAGCGCCACCGACCACGGCGAACCGACTGAATCTACCAATCTCCTTCATTCAATCCCTTGGCCTTGTGCGAGAGATACAAGGCACTGCCCGAAGGGTAACCACTTCACGGAGGAAATAACCGAAGCACTCGACGGCGAGACGCTCCACGGACTGCTACCCGAGCCGGTCACCCAAATTTCATCGGGGTCGAGCCGGACCCGGACGTGCACATCATTTTGGCTTTCGACTTATCGCACCCTAACACTCTGGAACAGCACCTATTGATGATGGCTCCGTGGATGTTGGATTTTCCGTGACCGCTCTGGAGCACCTCGACAGTCCGCAGGAATTCTGGAACAACGTTTACATCGTGCTGGGGCGAGGTGGTGTGTTTTGGGCCTTGTCAATGCAAGTCACTGATTTTTGGAGCAATAGGCCTGAGCAGCTCGCGTCCATGATGCAAATGTTCACCCAGGTTGACTTGGTCTTTCTGCGCAGGCGGTACCAAGTTCGCAATTCGGCGCATTCCAAGGCCACCATCCTCGGCTGTATGGCACAGTTTCACGTCGGGGCTACGCGTCGGCAATAGTGCGGCGCCAGCATTTGGGAGCGTCAAGCCATTTGTTGGCGCGTAACGGATCTTACAGATGAACAACTCGAGTTCTAAAAAATCACCGGTGCTCGCTATCGTGGTGCCATGCTTCAACGAGGAAGAGGCTCTACCTGCGACCGCAAACGCACTTGGGGCATTGCTATCCGGCCTTCGAGCGGCTCAGCTTGTTTCTATGAGCAGCTACGTCTGTTTCGTGGACGATGGAAGTCGCGACGCAACCTGGAGGGAGATCTTGAGGCTCGCAGACGCATCACCGGACTTTCGTGGTTTGCGGCTGTCACGGAACTTTGGACATCAGGGCGCCGTGCTCGGCGGCATGCTCGAATGCGACGCCGATATCGTTGTCACCATCGATGCAGATCTCCAAGACGACGAGCGATGCATTGACGATATGGTCAAGGAGTATCACAACGGATGCGAGGTGGTTCTTGGAGTTCGATCCAGCCGCTCGTCGGACACCTTCGTCAAGAGGTTTACGGCTCAGCTGTACTACAGATTGCTCGCACGGTTGGGGGTTCGAGTCGTCTTTAATCATGCGGACTACCGCCTCTTGTCGCGACGAGCGGTCAATCTGCTAAGGGAATATACCGAGGCAAATCTATATCTTCGGGGCGTTATTCCGCTTCTGGGACTCAGGTCCAGTATCGTTCACTACGCGCGTCGCGAGAGAGTCGCGGGCGAATCAAAATACCCGCTGCGGAAAATGCTGGCGCTCGCGTGGGATGGTATTACGTCATTCTCTGTGTCGCCGCTGCGCCTGGTATCCGGGATAGGCGTCTCGATCTCGGTCGCGGCCCTGCTGGTGACCGTCTGGGCGTTCTTTGTAAGATTCCTTGGGAAAGGTGTAGTACCCGGCTGGGCATCGACCGTTGTTCCGATCTACTTTCTCGGTGGCGTGCAGATTCTCTGTTTGGGAATTATCGGTGAATATATTGGTAAAATTTATCTGGAAACTAAACGACGCCCCCGGTACCACATAGAGACCCATGCGGGTCGTGATTCGGACTGGTTTCGGCCCAGTCGCGTCGGACGCTAGGGAGAGCAAAAGTGGGAGTGGTCGGCGCGGCAAAGGCGCCGCGAAAGCGAGGTCTGCCTATGTGCGACAATCTCGCAAAAATGCATTTCAGTCCGAGATTACCCTGATCACTTTTGGGGACAGCTGCTATCGGAGACGCGCGTTGCTTGCCGAATTGGAGCCAGTCAATGGGTGCCGCATTTACCAGGAAACCGCAGGGCCGGCTTGTCCAGCCTTAACAGGCAGGCCTCACGGCAATGATGTTTTATAGCCTTGACGCTCCCTAAGGAGTCGTACGTGAATGTCTCCAGATGGTGGATAGCAATTGGTCTGTCAGCAAGCCTACAGGTCCTATTGCTTTACTATGAGCTGCACTATGGGACGCTGAGCGGACTGCTCCAGTGGGACGACTGCGCGATTGTTCTTCGAGGGCTGGAGAATTTAGATCGATTAGTGCACGCAACTTCCGCCTGGGGCTTGGCGCACGCCATCTATAGCCTCGACGTGCACTCACCGCTGACCGACGTACAAACAATGGTCGGCCTATTGATTTCCGGCGGGCGGGTGTGGGGCCCGTACTTGTTCAGTGCGACATGGTTGACCCTGACGCTCGCGGCGCTACTCCACACGTTTGATCGCCGCCACTGGCTACTCGCGATCGTGGTTGTGATTGTCGTGGTAGGTCAGCCGCTAACGCTGAACGCCCTTGTTAACGTGAAATCCGATTGGAGCGGCGGGCTACTGATGTCCGGCGCCCTATTTCTACTCGCGCGCGGTGCAGTAACGGGTCGCCAGGATCAGAAAATGCAGGGTGCTGCACTTCTCGGGCTGGCTACGCTATCCAAGCTGACGGCATTCTATCTACCGATAGTTGCCGCCGCTGCGCTGGTGTTGTTTGAATGGAATTCGGCAATGTCCAAGATCCCAGGCCGCGCCGGCGGGACCAAAAGGGCTGGTGAGGGGACGTTGTGGTCGACACTAGGACTTGGTATCCAATCAATCGACCGGCGCGCGTTGGCTCTGCGGCTGTCGTTGGGGGTCGGCCTTTTCGTCCTATTCTTTATCTACAAGTGGAAGCCAACGCTGGTTTACATCAAAGGGGCGATGAGCAGCGTGTGGACGGATGGGCTGACTGTATTCGGCAGAGCGCAATTTTACGGGCCGTACGGACCAGATAGCTGGAAAGAATGGGGAAATCTCCATATTTTCTTCCTGGTTTCCGTTCTCGCGGCATTGCTAGTCGCGTGGCGGCGCAGGGAGAGGCCGTATCCCTCCACGCTGCTTGTACTCAGTGTTATTGGGGCAATGCTCCTGATTCCGGTGCTCGTGGCTCCTGCCAGCGACCATTCATTTGCTTCGACGTTCTTGGGCGCAATACTGGCCGCCACGCTCGTATCTGTCGATTACCTGATGCGTAAGCTGGATGGAATTCGCTGTTGGATAGTTGCCGCTGTAGCGCTGCTGATTAGCCTGCCGGTGGCGTGGCCGCTGTCGAATTCCGATTACTATTCGCGGTATTCCATCACTGGAACGGAACTCCGCGAGCTTTCGTCCACGTATGGGCGCATAGTTGGCGTGATGGTTACAAGCTCCCGCCAGGAGCACCCGGGCGTCGTTGTCTTCTTCGACAATGATTTCGCTCCTCACCCGAATTTGGCAATCGGCTACTACCAGATGACCGGCCGGTTCCCCAGAGTGGCACGCGTGGACGACCTGTCGGAAAAGTCGTGGCTCGGGCAACTGTCAGAGGCCGACTTCGCTCTAACTTTCGTGCCCGATTCGAATCAGAAGTCGGGCGTCGCCTCATGGCTGTACCCGCGGTATCCCATATCACAGGATCCTGCTCGTGCCGAGGACGTTGTACATGCCTCCGGTCATTTTGATTCCATCGCTGTTTTCCCCGTGCCGGGTGGGGAGATTCACTTGTACGGCGCTCGATAGCATTGAGGCAAAAGTGTGACCGTCAATCTCCAGAAATCTTAAGGCGTAACTCAACGGCGACGGCATTCATTCGATGATGTTCATTGGGACACAGTCGTCCCGGCGCGCAGCCTCAAATCCCCGATTCCCAGACGCGAACTGTGACCTAGTCGTGCTCCGTGAGAAAAGAAACTTGCTCCCCGGCCGACCACCCGTTTAGATGTACGGCAGTATGGAATAAAATCGGACTGCCCCTGGAAGCCTTGGGAGCACCCGAAATTGGCTGCCGCCATACCGCCGAAGTACCCATCTTGCCGGATTGCGAGAAATTCGTCGGGATGCGATTGCATGGGATTTCTGCGATTGGTATACCCGTCAAGGGACAAGTGCGAGATCAGAATGGCCGAGCTTGAGTGGAACACGTTGCCGCAGCCCATCAGCGCGGTTGGGACGGCCTCTTGAATGGCATAGAAAGAGGCCTTGTCAGCGTTGTGACGCCGGTCTACAACGGCGAGAGCTATCTGCGCGAGTGCATTGAGAGCGTAATCGGGCAGACGTATCAGGCTTGGCGATACGTGATCGTCAACAATCGCAGTACGGACGGTAGCCTGGCGATTGCGGAGCATTACGCTCGGTGCGACTCTCGCATCACGGTGGTCGACGCAGCCGAGCATTTGCCTGTACAGGAAAGCATGAGTCGCGCAATGAGTCTGGTTGACCCAGACGCCATATATTGCAAGCCACTCATGGCAGACGACTGGCTCTATCCGGAATGCATCGACAAGATGGTGACATCGGCACTGACAGACCCGGCTATCGGACTTGTCTGCTGTTACGCGATAAAAAACGGTAGAGAGGTTTTGTTCGACTCCATTCAGTCCTCGGGTGGGGCCGTGTCATTTCTGTCCGGTCGCGACGCCTGCCGTGCCGCGCTACTTGGGAAAGATGTGCACTTCTTTGGTTCACCTACCTCGATGCTTATCAGAGCGGATCTGATAAGAAAGCGTAAGCCGTTCTACAACCCCCGCAATCTGCATGTAGACGAAGAGTCGTGTTACGAGATCCTGCAGGAATCAAATTTTTGCTTTATTCATCAGATACTTGCCTTCATTCGGGAGCATCAGCGGAGTCAGACATCGCTGAACCGGCACTTGGGAAGCATATTGGTCGGGCGCGTATCCTCGCTGGCAAGGTACGGGCCGGTGTATCTGTCGACTCATGAATTCGAGGAGCGTCGTCGGCAGAGACTCACGGAGTACTATGGATTTCTGGCGAAATGCAGGTTGCGGCGGCTTCCCCGAGAGTTCTGGCGGTATCATCGTGAAAAACTGCAGCTGATCGGCGCTCCTCTAAGCCGAATGCGGCTCGCGCTGGCAATTTGCCGCCATTTGGCAAGCAGACTGATCTACGCATACTCCGCGCTGCGGGGGGCGCGCTTCGCCTCCTAAGCCGCAAGGATGGGCGGTTGAACTACGGCGCATTTGTTGCCGTGTTCCTGCAGCCGCAGTTCGGTGCGGGCAAGTGGAGATTCATCAATATCGGAAAAGACGATCTACCCTGGCTTAAGGGACGGAGTTACTGAGATGCACGACAGTGGCGCGAGTGGCTTGAGGGAGAAGGCTCTGCGCGGCGGTGTGTCCAAGCTGGTCTCACAGGGGGTGATGTTTGCAACCAAGATTGGTTCGATGGCAGCTCTTGGGCGCATGCTGGACCCGCGCGATTTCGGCCTGATTGCGATGGTGACTGCCGTAACGGGCGTGCTGTCATTAGTAAAGGATGCCGGCCTGTCACTGCCCACGGTGCAGCGCGCGACGATCACCAATGGGCAGTTATCGAATCTTTTTTGGCTCAATGTCCTCGTGGGCCTGATCTTGACGCTCATCTGCATTGTGCTAGCGCCCCTACTAGCGCGCTTTTACCACGAGAGCCGGCTCGTGGGCGTCACCCTGGCCATCGCACCAGCATTTCTGATCATGGGGCTCGGCGTGCAGCATAACGCTATTCTCACTCGGCAAATGCGGTTTCCCGTCTACGCCGCCATCGACGTCACCTCAGTGATCGTAAGTGCCGTCGTCGGCATCGGTATGGCCCTGTTCGGCTGTGGCTACTGGTCGCTGGTTGGCTCGTCGCTCGCGACTCCGATAGTTTCCACTGTGGGGGCGTGGTGGGCGGTCCGCTGGATTCCCGAGCCGCCGCGCCGTGGTACCGACCTGGGGTCGATGCTACGGCTGGGTGGGGCTCTGACGCTAAACGGAATCATCATTTACGTCGCTTACAATACAGACAAGGTTCTCCTGGGTCGCTTCTGGGGTGCGGCTGCGGTTGGTAGCTATGGCCGCGCGTATCAGCTGATCAATATCCCGTCCGACAATCTCAACGGAGCCTTGGGTGCCGTGGCACTTTCGGCGCTCTCGCGGCTGCAGCATGACCCACCGAGGCAGAAATCCTATTTCCTCAAAGGCTACTCTCTGTCCGTTGCCCTGACCGTTCCGGTCACGATCGTGTGCGCGGTATTTTCCCAGGAACTCGTCGCGTTGGTGTTGGGACCGAAATGGGTGGACACGGCAGGGATCGTACAGTTATTGGCACCCACGATTCTGGTGTTTGCGCTCATCAATCCTATGTTCTGGCTGGTTTTCTCCGCCGGGATGATGGGACGGAGCCTGCTGACAGCGGTCGTGATTGCGATCCTGGTAATAACCGCCTACGTCGTGGGGCTTCCATACGGTCCGCGCGGCGTCGCATCGTCGTTTTCGATTGCGATGACGCTCTATATCATTCCGCATCTGCTGTGGTGCATACGCGGCACCAACGTTAGCCTGACCGATCTGTTTCGGACCGCGGGCAAGCCGCTCATCGCCGGTCTGGCCGCCGGCGCTGCTTGCATTGCGTTCCGGCAAGTTGCCACCGAGTGGCCTTCGATCCTCCGTCTAATTGTCGGCGGAGCCCTGTTGGCCTGCACATATGGCCTGGTACTGTTGTTCGTGCTCGGCCAACGGGCGTTCTATGTGGATCTTGTCAAGACTGTCTTCGGCCGGCGAACGGCAACGGGAGCCATGCCATCCTAGCGTCGCCGATGGCATAGTTATGGATAGTCTCGCCGGCCCGCATCAGCGCCACGGAACCTTCGATGTCAACGGATAAGTGGCGAATGTCGGCTATGCCTCGCGTTTCGGTAATCATCCCCTCATTCAACCGTGCACATTGCATAGCCGGCTCCATCGAGAGCGTCCTAGCGCAGTCTTTCCAGGATCTGGAAGTGATCGTGGTGGATGACGGATCGACGGACGACACCCAAGAAGTCTTGGCGCGCTTCGGCAATCGCATCCGCGTGATCCGTCAAGACAACGCCGGCGTGTCCGCCGCGCGCAATGCTGGCATTCGCGTGGCGCGCGCGAGCTGGATTGCGTTTCAGGATTCGGATGACACGTGGCGCCCGGAAAAGCTGCAAACACAGATCGAATGCCTGGAGAGATATCACGGGCAGATGTGCTTTACGCGCAGCGTGACCGACAGCGGCGAGATGCTGGAGGACATCGAGGAAATTGCCTCGACATGTGTCGATACCGGGGTGTATAGCATTGACCAGGGCGCCGCCATCGACTCCGTTTCCAGCGCGCGCAATCATCCTTTACTTCAGACATCGGTCATTGCGAGGGAGCTGCTGGAAAAAGTCGGGAACTTTGATACCTCACTGTGCGCCGCGGAAGATACGCTGCTGATTTTCAATTTGGCGTTCTTTGCCGGTTTCCTGTATGTCGATCGACCTCTGGTAGTCATCCATCGCGGCAGCTCAGGCAGCCTGACTTACGATCCGAGACCGGAATCAGCGGCCCGGCGTTATGCGTCATATCTGAGGGTGCAGGCCACGATGTATTGGCGGTTGCTGGAAACGTATCCGAAGAAGGCTCCTGTGACGCGTCGGCACCTGGCGTATTTCATTTCGCGCCGGGCCGAACTCGCCTGCGTTGCGCGGCAGCTGAATCTTGCACGGGCACTGGCGAAGGACTGCTTTGTGCTCGCGGGTGATTGGCGTACGCGCATCCGCGGTGCCTGGATTTACCTGCTGCCGGGCCTGTTTCGTGCCCGATACCGGAAGAGGTGGGGCTATCCGTAGCGCTCCTCGTCCCCCAATGGAAATCGAGACTGAACCCTGAATTTTGCAGTATTGAGGGTTGTCTGAAACTGAAAGTGGGACGCAGCGCAAACTTAGCTTGCTCGCGCGATCAAACGCTTTCGAATCTGCTGAGACGCATTGCCGGTATTACTGCAGGCGAAATTGAATTCACGAACCTTTGCAATTAGGATAGCTTTTTGGCGCAAATTTCCTGCGCATCGTTGGATCTGAATCCAAGTGGGACTCTGGAGGATCGGCGGTCACTGCGCCACCGTCGCCGTGTGTAACTCGACCGTGTACCGGGAATCCCGCTTTAATGTTTGTTGATGCCAAAAAGCTATCGAAGAATTTCACGATTGATGTGGATGTCTGCATTGTCGGGGCTGGAGCGGCCGGCATCACGCTGGCGCGGGATCTGGCCGGCCGGAACCGGACCGTGGCGCTGATCGAGAGTGGCGGCTTTGACTTCGACGCCGACACGCAGGCCCTGTATGCGGGGGCGGTCGTGGGGCACGATTTCACGCCGCTGAATCGCGACCGGCTGCGTTACCTCGGTGGCACCACCAATCACTGGGGGGGTTCCTGCCGACCGTTCGACGCACTGGATCTCGAGGACTGGCCCTTCGGGCTAGACGTGCTTGAGCCGTACTACCGTCCGGCTCATGAGATCTGTCAGCTCGGCTCCTACAGTTACGATCCGATGGACTGGAGCAGCGCCGACGCACGGCCGATGCCGGCGGGTGCCGGTGCCAACCTCAAGAGCGGCCTGTTCCACTACAGTCCGCCGACGCGTTTCGGCACGGTGTATCGCGACGACCTGAGCTCGGCCGAGGGGCTCTCGGTCTACCTGAATGCCAATCTGCTCGACATCGAAACCAGCGACAGCGCCGACCGAGTCACTGGCCTGAGGCTCGCCTGCCTCGATGGCAAGCAGTTCCATGCCCGCGCCAGGCACTTCGTGCTGTCTGCCGGGGGCGTCGAGAATGCGCGGCTGCTGCTCAATGCCAATCGGGTGCAGAAGGCCGGGCTGGGCAATCAGTTCGACCAGCTCGGCCGCTATTTCATGGATCATCCCTATGTCATCGGGGGTGCGACCGTTCTGGCTGATGCGTCGAGTCCGGAGATGCGCTTTTTCACCATGCGCCCCATGCGCGGCAGCATTGTCGCGGGATATCTCTCCGCCACCGACGAGGTGCGGCGCCGCGAGCACCTGCCGCCCTTTGCCATCAGCGTTTTCACCTTGGGCGGCACAGGGGCTGAGCCAGCGCCAGTCGTGTTGCCGCAAGCGATGCGCAGGAACCTATCGGAGGAACGCGCCAATCAGATTGAATATTACCTGTCGCGCCTGGTCGCTGAGCTGGAGAAGCCGGCCGATTGGCTGTTCAACAAGGTCTGGCGCGAGCCACCGGGCACATACACTACATTATACATTTGCGGCCCGGCCCCTGATCCGCAAAGCCGCGTCATGCTCGGGGACGGTGTGGACGCACTGGGAATGCGCAAGATCAAGCTTGATTGGCGGCTGCCGGATAACTTCGGGCAGCAGATGCAACGTGCTCACGAGCTGCTGGGGCAGGACCTGGGACGCGCTGGCCTGGGCCGGCTGCGTATCGAATCGAGCGCCACCGGACAAGATCCGATGCAGAACATGAACCACGGCCATCACCACATGGGCACGACTCGCATGCACAACGACCCGCGTCACGGCGTGGTGGACGCCGACTGTCGCGTCCATGGCATCAGTAATCTTTTCATCGCCGGCAGTTCGGTATTCACGACCTACGCCTGCGATGATCCCACGATGACCATCGTGGCGCTCGCATTGCGCCTGTCGAACCACCTCAAATCATTGGCCACCTGAAGAGACCCATCCCGCATGCGCTACACACGGCGCTTCGTGCTTCTCTGGATAGGCTGTGCGTCCGGTCTGTCGCTGATGCCGCGACACGTTCAAGCGCGCGCGCACCGTGCTACCCCGGATGAGCTCGCGGCCAGGCTGCGGACGCTGCTTTACGATCGCGCGGCCGCGCGACGCCTCGGGCGTCTGTATGTTCGTCAGGTGCCGGCAGAAGACGACCCGCGGATCCTGGCCCGCCTCACCGTCGCGTTGCCGGAGGCGCAGCAGGTCGACGCCATCGCCCTGGATCGCACCAGCCTGCGCCACCGGCTCGATGCACGGGTGCGTGGCGATTTCGCTTCCGGGACCACAGTCCAGCTGGATGGCTGGGTGCTGTCCCGCACGGAGGCAAGGCTGTGCGCACTCTGTCGGTAATCAAAGAGGCCCTGCTGGTCCTGGTGAGCTCGGCCGCCGCCGCATTGCTGCTGTTCGTCTGCTTCCAGGAGATCACCCGACCAGCGGGCATGAAAGACGCCACCTTGGGACGCCTGTTGCCGATCGCGACCAACAAGAGCCCATGGTGGCTGCTCATCGCCGTGGTGCTGCTGGCGGTGTGGTTCGGCGCGCACGCGATGGGTAAGCCACGCGGGGTGCTCTGGGGTCTGTGGCGCTGGGGGGTGCGCATCGGCTTCTGGTGGAGCGGTGTCGCGCTGCTGCTGTTTGCCGGTGTCGCCATCCATGGCGCCCACACCCGATCCGTCGCGGATCTGAATTGGCGGTTCGCCCTGGGCTACCTGGTGGTGTCGGTCTCGATCCTCATCGCCTGCGGCATTGGCCGCGTTCGCGCCCGGTAACAGCGGACCGGCAACCGGGCGCCGGTCCGATCCGGCACCGATCCGGTTACGCCGTCGTGGCGCGCTGCGGCGCCCGCCACAACAGCAATGCCAGCCCGATCAGATTTACGCATTCGCCGGCTACCTGCCCGATCAATACCGCGGCTGCGCCCCACCGCGGAATACCCAGCCACATCAGGGTCAGCGACACGGCGGCGCTCAGGCCGATCAGCCACGCCATCGATCTGACGCGCTTGAGCGCCCACAGCGCCGATTGCAGCACCTCGCGCGGCAGGAAGATCAGTGCCACGCAGCCCCATAAGATCAGCAGTCGGTCCTGATCGGCGATGTGCTTGTGCATCAGATCGACGATCAACCAGTCGCGCAGTACCCAGGCGACCGCGAAATACAGCAGATCGATCGTGCAGATCAGCGCCGAGAGCAGTGCGAGTCGCCGCAACATGCGTCCCATGCCGAATTCCGCCAGCCAATTCGAGGCGATGGGCATCAGCAGATTGTTGATGCCATACATGAGCACGAATACCGGCGTGAGTACCAGGCGGGCCGCGTTGACGTTGGTGACCGCCGTCAGATCAAGGCGCGTTGCCAGCACGTAGTTGTAACTTTGCGCGAACAACCAGTAGATCACCGCACCGATCAGCGACCACATTCCAATCGTTCGGATCTCCAGCCAGAAAGGACGTGCGACGCCGGACACCCAGCCAGGGTCCCGAGCGAGCAAGCGGTGAGCGACGATAGCGCTGGCCCAGCCTGCGGCGCTCAAAGCGGCGATGGCCATAGGGCCGGCCAGGGGGCCACTAAGCACTGCGAGTGCTATGCCCAGCAGCAGGGTGACAACGTAGACTGCGTCGGCTCTCAGCATGCCTTGCGGGCGCGAATAGATCAGCAGGACGCTACGGCGATATTCGCGCTGCAGAGCGCCCCATCCGGCCAGAACCAGGCCCGCGATTGCCAGTGAAGTGATTGCGCTCCAGATCCCGATCAGATAGGCGGCCAACGGTATGCTCAGCAGGGCCAGTGCCGCACGACGCAGCAGGCGTGACTGGCTGGCTCCCAGGCAGCCGATCATTCGGGCCCGGATTTCCGCTGATTTGGCCGGTGCGAGCATCGTGACCGGCCCGGAGAGCCACGCGCCTTGCGCGCTCACCATCAGCAGTACCGCCGACTGGGCGAGCACAAACTGGCCGTAGGAGACATCGCTGGTGTAGCGGATCATGACGAATCCGCCGATGAAGTTGACCCCGGACAGCAGGATCTGATCCAGAACGCCAATGCCGAAGAAATGCAGGACACGGCCGAGCTTGCGCACGCTCATTGAACCAAGGTGATCAATCTCGTCTACCTAATAATAGCCGGCCAGAGTGTGAGCCCCAGCTTAGTATATCAATCCGATATACAGGCCGATGTGGTGGTTGCCGGGCGCACCGGGGCCTTGAGCTATTTGCTCGGATCTGACCTGCAGTGCTGTCGCCAAGTCGCGACGCCGCTGTAGCAAGGGCGGGAGGAACAACTCGGTATAATCGCGCTGTCGCAATTAAGCCGCTTAATCGTTGAGTGTTTTGTGATCGTGCTCGATGTGATCGGTCACAGGAGGACTTGATAACTGGCGCTGACAGATGTTGATCACCATGTTGTCGTTCCAGCCCAGGTCGAACAGCCGCGATATCGAGAGTCTACGGGCGCAGTGAGTACGTGCTGAGGCTGGACATCGCAGACAAAGACGAGTCGTGGTGCACTCGATGCCAACTCGGGCAAGGGCGTGCCTGCCGGCATCTTTGGCGTAGCTGATCGAGCGCGTAGTTGCCGAACCATCAGGTAGCGCCACCGATGTCGGTCGCTGCCTCTCGCGCGATGTCGATGCCCAAAGAGAAGCCCGCTGATCTTGTGGATCAGCGGGGCGGCAGGCGCCTTGGCAATGGAGGTTTCAGGGCGCCTTGCCCATAAACCACGGTGCGCCTTCCTCAGCGATGGCCACCGCAAGGCTCGACTGCATGCCCCAGTCGTTCCAGCAGCACCAGCTGTAGCCGATGCCCTGGGATGCGGCCCACTTGTAGCCGCCGATGGGTTCCAGGCCGTAGGTCTCGGTGATCAGTATGGGGTAGCCGGCGGCGAGCACGCGCAGGGGCGGATCCTGGCCCTTGCGGTAGCCGTAGACGTGCCAGGCGACGCCGAGCTGACCGAGCGGATCGGTGGGCTTGGAGGCGAGCCAGGTCTCGATCTCCCCGGCCCAGCCGGCGGGGGAGGTGAGCACGACGTTGCTGGCGCCCTCGCCGCGCACGGTGTTGAGCATGGTCTGCATGCCGGCGACCTGCCAGGTCTCATTCACGGTGACCATGGCGTTGCCGGCAGTATTGTTCTGCATACGAAATGGGGAGTAGGCCCCGCCATTGAGCAGCGTCGTGGCATCGGTGCCCGGGGTGTAGGTGTTGCTGCCGGTCTGGGTCACCCACTGGCTATAGACGTCGGCACCGAAGGGCTCGTTGAACAGCTCGAAGATGACGGCCGGGTTGCCCTTGAAAGTATCGGCGACGGATTTCCAGAAGGCGAGGGAGTGATCGGCATTGGCGAAGCCGGGTTGGCCGATCGGGCACAGCGGCTGGCCGGTGTCATTGTTGGGTGCGCCCCAGAAGTCCACCAGGATTACGTACAGGCCGGCCGCGGTGGCATCGGCGACCGCCTTCTTGACGGTGGCCTGGTAGACCCTGCTTGGATCGGGGGTGTAGCCGCCGCCGGCGGCCCGGGCGTAGAGCTTGGCCGAGGCCCCGGTGCCCGAGTCGTAGCAGGTGTAGTTGAGCCAGGAGGCCTCATTGAGCGGCAGGCGCACGGTGTTGAGGCCCGAGCCGCCATAGTTGAGCAGCGTGGACCAGAAAGCGGAGCCGGCATTGCTGTACTGGGGCCAGCGCGAGGTGTAGCCGGTCTCCAGGCCCGAGACTTGGGTGCCCACGATCTGCACCGGACTGCCATCCTTGGCGCTGACGAATTGATGGCCCTTGACCTGGATGCCGAAGACTCCGGTCGGGGCGACGCTGGATTTCGATGCGGGCGCGGCGGCTGCGGCTTCGCTGTTGTCAGAACTCGCGTCGCTTGAGCCTCCACAGGCAACCAGCACGGCTGCGAGGGTCAGACTGGCCAGAAGTCCCCAATCCTTACCGGTACGCATTTTCAATCTCCGATGGTCACTTCAAATTTCCCCGGTTGTCCGGAGAGTGTCAATGACTCTGGAACAACTGCATTCACGAGTTCGGGGAGTAATCGATGGTGATGATCGGTAGAGCGCTGTCCGTTCTGTGGCGTAAGAGTTCATTGCTGTTGCCATGTGTGGATATGACAATACGACCTTAGAGGCTAAATCGCCGAAGGCAGTTATTCCAGGCCGCGTTGGCACACAGGGCTCGCGCCGTGCAGTAATATAGCGAAATATTCGGCGGTTGGTGTAATCGCCGGCGGGTCGGGGCGGCACTGATTGCTTATCGATGCCGCACTCTGCGCAATTGAGGCATTGTCAGGCATCGAGCGCCCGGTTCCACCACGCGCTGAGCAATGCTTCTATTATTTATGTCGAATTATGAGTCAATCCGCAGCCTCGACCGGTAAAAAGCAATTTCGCATCCTCCTGCCGAGCTCTGCCGGCGGTCACCTCGCAGAACTCTTTCAGCTACGCGAACTGCTGAGCAGTTGCGATTGCCTATTTGTGACTGAGGACCTTCCATTGACACGGCAGATCGTAGCGGGCCGCGCGTGCAGGTTTGTACGACCGAACGGGAGCAATCGCAACTGGGTCTTCTGGCTGAACTTCCTGATTAACTGGTTGTTGGCGATGCCGATTCTCCTGCGCTTCCGACCACACGCGATCGTCACCACCGGCAGCCATACTGCGATACCGTTCTGCTATCTCGGCAAACTCCTGCGCTGCAAGGTGATCTACATCCTCTCTTTCGCACGCATCGATTCCGGGGCAGCGGCCGCGACCGCGGTCTATCCGATCGCCGACCTGTTCTTCGTGCAATGGGAGCAGATGCGCCGGGTCTATCCGAAAAGCGTCTTCGTCGGCCCGCTGTTCTGAGCAAGGTACAGCGCTTCAGGAGCTTGCGACTGTGGTTTTTGTGGTCTTGGGAACCTGGGGAATGCCATTTGCGCGGCCGTTACGCGAAATCGAACGTGCGGCGGCGGCAGGATTATTGGCACAGCCGATCATCGTGCAGAGCGGCTGCACGACATACACGTCCCCGCACCTGCAGGTCGTCCCATTTTTCAGCGCTGACGAAATGGAGCGCATGTACGATAGCGCCACGCTGGTGGTGTGTCAGGCGGGTGTGGGTTCAATCATGCTTGGCCTCAGAAAGCACAAGACGATCATCGCGATAGCGCGCCGCGCGGCCTATGACGAGCATATCGATGATCACCAACTGGAGATTCTCGACGTCTTTTCCAAGCTAGGGTCGGTGCTCCCGTGGAGAGGCGAGGGCGACCTACCAGAGGTGCTGGCGCGTGCGGGCGACTTCGCACCCGTGCCCTACCCATTCGGCGAGGAGAAGATTTCGCGGACGATTCTCGAGTTCCTCGTCGCCAATGTCAGCGCGAGGTAGCAGCTGGCGGGATCCGCGACCGCGCAAATGCCCACAGTTGCAGCGCCGCTCAGGCGGCCAAACAGGAAGCAGTTCGCATTCTGCAGCAGACCGTCGTGTATAATTCATTTGCCGCGAAGGCCGCATCGCGGATCAACAACAAGTTGCTTCAGAGGAAGGTCGTGAGAGCCGCTATAGTTGGTCTCGGTAAGATGGGGCTGTCCCATTTCGCCATAGTCAATGCCCATCCGCGCCTGAGTCTGCAGGCCGTGTGTGATTCCTCGAACTATCTGCTGGAAATTCTTGGTCGGAACACGGGGGTCAAGACCTACTCCGATTACAATGAACTGCTGGCGAAAGAGCAACTCGATTGCCTATTCATTGCCACGCCATCGAGTTCGCACGCGAGTATGGTCGAGGCGGCGTTGCGCCGCGGGCTCGCGGTTTTCTGCGAGAAACCGTTCGTGCTCGACCCTGCGGTAGGGTACCGGCTTGCCGATCTGGCGGATTCAGCCCGCGTGGCGAATCAGGTCGGCTATCACTTTCGCTTCGTCGCGACCTTCGCGGAAGCACGACGACTGCTCGATCTCGAGCTCCTGGGCCGTATCCATCACGTGCGCGCGGAAGCCTACGGCCCCGTGGTGCTGCGGCAGGCTGGCTCGAGTTGGCGGTCACGTAAAACCGAAGGTGGTGGTGCCCTGTTCGATTACGCGTGCCACGCGATCGACATGCTCAACCATCTGTTCGGCCTTCCAAGCGCTGTTTCCGGCACTATCTTCAACAGCGTGTTTTCTGAGGCAGTGGAAGACGAGATCTACTCAAACCTGCATTACAGCGGCGGCATGTCCGGTCAACTGGCTGTCAACTGGAGCGACGAGAGCACCCGGAAGATGTCGCTCCGAATCCATGCCTGGGGCACGAACGGGCGCATGTCCATCGATCGGCAGGAAATGCAGATCTACCTGCGCAAGGCTCACGCTGGCCAGGGCCTGGAGCAGGGATGGAACACGCGCGACACCACCGCGTTGACGCGACCGGTGTGGTTCTATCTGCGCGGGGAGGAGTACTCGGCGCAAATCGACCATTTCGTGGAGTGCATCGAGCGGGGCGCAACACCGATCACGAGCTTCCGCACGGCCAGCGATACGGATCTCATTGCCGGCATGATGCGCGCCGATTCAGAGACGACGCGAACCGTGATCGCTTTGCCTGAGCGTGGGGCCGCAAGCGCGACTGCGCGCCAAGTCGTCGATACGCCGCGGGGCCTGCGTCGGATGGCGCGCTGGTTCGGAGCGCGCGGCGAGAGCAGAGCATGATGCCGCGCCTGCTAATGGGGGACAATCAGTTCTTCGGCATCAATCACATGTCCGAAGAGAAGGCGCGCGCGCAGGCGATTCGCTTTCAGAAGCTGGAGGCGATTCTTCGCGTGCTCGAAGCGGCGTACGCGGAAGGCGTTCGCACCTTCATGTGCACCACCCACGAGCGCATCTCGGAGGTGTGCGACTACTTCCGGGCTAACAAGGAACGCTATCCGGATTTTCAGTTCTATCCGTGCATGCCGTACGCGCACAAGTACGCGAATGCTGCGACGGAACTCGGGATGATCGGCGCGTTGCGCAGCTTCCTGCCCGAGGAGAATCCCCTGAAGGCGGCACTAAAGGGGGGAATCGCCGTTGCGCGTAAAGACATCGCTAGTCTCGGCGGTCTGTTGATCGATGCGGAGATGAAGATGTTCCACGACTTACCGACCCCCGCCATCTTTCTGCAAAATGCCGCTACGGACTTTCTGCTCGGTATGGGTCTTGATGTGGCGTTGCGCGCTTTTGCGGACCACGTGCGCGAGCGTTACGGCGCCGAGCCGGGCTTCATCACGATGAACTTGCCGATGCTGCTGCCGCGGCTGGAAAAGCTGGGCATTGAGCGGCCAATCATCTGCGCCAACATCAACAAGATCGAATTCCGGATGTGTGGTGGTCGGCGCACCTACGAGGAGCTCATCGCGCAGAACCGCTGCCGCACGATCGCGATGTCTGTCTTTGCCAGTGGCGCCGTGCCTGCCGAGGAGGCACTTACGTACGTGTGTCAGCAGCCGGGTATCGAATCGATCGTCTTTGGCGCTTCGAGCCGCGCTCACATTGCACAAACCCGCGACTTGGTGGAGCGGCTGAGCCAGCGCCGCGCGGCCTGAGGCCAGCGCTTCCTC
>Ga0209415_10002499_pt1 | contig 34443 bp, 32 predicted proteins | sample PeaSoiSIISIP2007_FD_187696 | JGI IMG/M metagenome (GOLD analysis project Ga0209415, IMG submission 187696) | Peat soil microbial communities from Weissenstadt, Germany - SII-SIP-2007 (SPAdes) (version 2) | ecosystem: Environmental > Terrestrial > Soil > Wetlands > Peat | place: Germany... | reverse complement strand
AGAGCCGGATGCGGGAATTCCGCACGTCCGGATCCGTGGGAGCCCCGGGAAGGCAACGACCCGGGGCGACCCGACCTTCGTCTTTCGACTCCGGGTTGAGAAATCACGCTGACCACCGAAGGCACGAAAGGCAGTCGAGGGATGCCGATTCGAGAGACGCTTTTGCGGACGCGAGACCTGACGGTGGCAACGACGAAGGCGACGACGGCAGCGAGCGAGGGCAGGTGCGAAGGCGACGCAGATGACGACCGAATGCGCGGCGAAGGCGGTCGCGAAGGTTCATGCGATCACGGGCATCGCCATCCACGTCGTAAACCTCACGAGCTACCCACAGCGCGCGAAGGCAAGTTGGAACCACGGCGCGCCGTAAGCGAAGGCAGCCGAGATGCAGACAAGCGAGCGGTCCGAGGGTTTGGCGAGGGCGCGGGCGAAGGTCCGGCGAGGGCACGCGCGAGGCGCCGCGGAGGCGGCGCAGTCGGCCACGAAAGGCGCGAGCGAGGATGCCGCGGCACCCTTGGCGAGGTCGCCAAACGGGCAGCCCGTGGATGATCCGAAGGACGTCGCGGAGGCGGGGGGCGAGCCAATCCTCGACGCCACGGGATGCGCGAAGTGGACGGGCAGCGCGGCCCCGTGGAAGGGGCCGAGGATGCCCCTGAGCCAGCCGGTGAGCATGTCCTCGATGACTGACCGCGAACGCAGAAAAGGCAGCGGCGGGGACGGTCCGGACGCCTCCGAGAGATGGTGGCGGAGAGCAGCGGACAACTGAGCCGTTGCCATGTTCTCGGCGTGTTGGCGACACGAGGTCGCCGCGTGCGTCCGAACGTGGATGACGTTCTGGCGGCCACCGATGAGCATCCGGTGGACAACGAGTGAAGGCTGACCGATGACAACCGTCGGGGTCCCGGTGACGGCCTCGCAAGCCACGTCGTCGCCTCGATGTCGAGCTTCGACCGCCCCGGCGAGGACGCCGGTGAATGGTCCGGAGGACTCGTTGGAGATGAGCGGAGAGGCGAACGTAACGATGGCGATCCCAAGACCGATCACGCCTCGTCGGCGACATCACCGCCATTCGTTCGAGCCGGGTAGGTCTTGCGTAGGCGACATGCAAGCGATCCGGGGGGACGTCCAAGGCGGCGACCGGATACCAAGCGTCGTGGCTCCGATGACCGCATTTCGCGTGCGACGTCGGGCGTCTCGACGGCGTTTCGAGCCTCGCAGGGGTGGCACCAGTAAACGACAGAGTTCCTCCCTTGGAAGTGGAACGAAGACACGTTTTTGCGAGGACGTCTCCCGCTCTCGTGTCGACGCGTTGACGCTGCCGCCACCGCGACGGCGATCGGCGCGAAGGAGACCCCTTGGTGTCAGGTTGATTGATCGTCTACGCGACCGGCCTGATCACGGTGCAGGATGCGGCGGCGTCGCCGAAGGCGGACCCGCACGGGGTGTGGAGCGGTACGGCTGGCGAGGTGAAGCCCGCACCGTCAACGGTGTCGTCAACGGTGGCGAAGACGAAGATGACGACCGCGAGATCCTCGTCCCGAAGGCCCAGGCAAGGCAGCCGGCGAGGTTGGCGAGGGCCACGGCGCAACGACCGAGCAGGGACGCGTACAAGGGCAGCGCGACAACCGTCGCGCGGCCGCTTGGCATCGGGCGGGCCTGCGACGGTTCACGATCGGGGCCAGGTCGAGGTCGACCGGCGGGTCACTGATGCGTTCACGAACATGCCTCACGCAGTGTTGGCTCGGGCCGAAGCGACGGACGAAGTTCGTGGTTGTCGGCGGTTCACCGTGACGATGACGAACGCGGCCGCGCAAGCGACGTCCACCGCCACCCCGTGCAACACGAGGTGGAACGAAGAACCGTCCCGGGGCGCGACGTTCGCCGCGTCATCGACGTGACGCTCGCCGGGACCCTGTCTGTGCAGTGCCACCGGCCACGGGCCGTCTCAAACCCATCTCCACGAGCGAAAAGGACGCAACACTTGGCTCGCTCGCGCCGAGGGGCGCGCGCGGGGCGGGCAGCCCCCACTGCGAGCTGAGTTTTTGATTTCCTGACGCCTACTCGCGCAGCGACCACGGTCGAGTTCGGAGATCGGATCGATCGCGAAAGTCCGCGGCGTCTCGTTGAAATGCCTGGCGATCTTCGTGCGGCTCGCCGCGCGATCGCGTCGCCGCATGTCGATTTCACGCAGCACTTTGCGTGCGCTGATCGATCAACGGAGGTGCCGCCGCAGCCGCCTCCGAGCGGTCCGAGCGCCACGCGCCGAGCACGCGGGACGAACGTCCTGTCGCCTCGTGGACCGGCGAGACCCTCAGACAAGCGAAAGGGAGCGTCATGAGAAACGAGCGAGTCAGGCTCCAGCCCTACGTCGATGCGCCTTTGGCCCAGCAGCTCGCCGCCTACAGCGCGGCGACGGGCAAGACGACGAGCTTCGTCGTGCAAGCCGCCCTTCGCCAGTATCTCGATCGCACCGACGACAAGGTGCTGCTGCTGGGACAGATCGCCGGGCTCCGTCGGCTGTGGAACCGCACTCAGCGCGACTTCGAGATCCACATGGAGGCGTTCGCCGTCTACGTGAAGCTATGGTTCGCGTACACGCCGCACATCCCCGACAACGCGGTGGACTCCGCGCGTACAGAGGCCGAGAGCCGCTTCGCGCAGTTCCAGGAGTGCGTCATCGAGCAATTCCAGGGCGGGCGCCGCTTCGTCGACGATCTGCCGCGCGAAGTCATCGCGGACGAGGCCGAGCTCTCGAGGATGGCCAACGAAGCGCCCGCAGCTGCCGGTGGCGAGGCGGCGTCGGGGACCGATGAAGAGTGATCGCTCGGGGGGAAGACGGACCGGCTCGGAGGCGCACGCGTCGACCACCCAACCTAACGCGTCCGCGCACCCCGTGAAGCCGCACATTCTTCCTCCTCCCGCCCCCCGAGAGTCCTCGCCCCGTCCCCGCGCAGGGTGGTCGGCGGCGAAGAACGCAAGCCCGCCGTTGCGCCAGCCGTCGATACCGACGGACACGCCATCGTCGCGCCGATCGCGCGGATCTCCGGCGCGCGTCGCGGTCGCCGAGCTCGACCCTGGCGAGCTGCTGCAACTGGAGGGCGTGGATTGCGTCGCCGAGCCTGTTGGTGAGCCGTACGGGGCTCTCCCCACGAAGAGGACCTCGGGCCAATGAAACGCACAGCACGGCCCCTCGTCGGAGGTTCTGCGGTCGCCGCGCTTTCCCTGCGGGCCGAGGGCGCGCCATCTTCGCCGCAGGTTGCGGACCCAAACCGTGCCGACCGCCCGCGCACGTCCCTGGAGCTGAGGGGCCCCGTCGTGCAGGCTTTGGGGCCTGCCATCGCGCGAGGCCTCGGTTTCGACCTCCGCGCTGCCGTTCGCGGGCGCCACGTTCGGCTTCTCGCCCTCCATACGATCGACGGCCAGCCGCTCCCATCGGACTGGGCGATCCCCATCCTGCCGGGGGAGGTGGTGGTCGCGTGCGCGCCGCTGAGGTCGCCGCTGTCGGGCGTCGCGGCGCTCGTCGTTCGGGGCGCCGTCTTGCCACGGCCGAAGCTCGACATGCCGCAGCGCGAGCGCATCGCCCGCGCGCTGGCCGACGCGCTGCTCGCCGAACTGAAACAGAGCACAACGTGAGCACGATCGAAGCGGCCCCGCGCTACGCTGCGGCGGCACAACCGGTCATCGGTTGCTGTACATGCACAGGGTATCGAACCGAGACGTCTTACTGCCGACGCGAGAGGAGCATCTGCACATGAGAGCCGCGGTCTACGTTCGACTGAGCAAGGAAGATCGGCAAGGCGCCCGCTCGGGGATTGAGTCGTGCCTCGTGCAGCAGAAGAACGCCGAGCGCGCCATCGAGGCGCAGGCCTGGCACCTCGCCGCCGATCGCGTCTTCGTCGACGACGACGAGAGCGGCGCAGAGATTCTGCGCCGGCCCCAGCTTCAGGCACTGCTTCTCGCCGCCGAGCGCCGCACCTTCGACGTGCTCGTCCTGCGCGATCTCGATCGCCTCGCGCGCGACGCCGCGAGGCAGGCTGCGCTGCTCGTGCAGCTCAAGGACGCCGGCGTCGAAGTGTGGACCTACAGCGACCGCGCGTTCGTGCAGCTCGACGGCTACGGCTACCTGCTGACCGCTGTCAAAGGCGTCGTCGCCGAACAAGAGCGCGCTAAGGCCGCGCAACGTATCCGCGAAGGATTGCGCTTCCGCGTTCAGGCCGGCCGGCGAGCCACCAACGCGCCGTTCGGGTACCGCAACACGCGCGACGCGAATGGGGCCGCATATTGGGAGATCGACGAGGCCCGCGCCGCCATCGTCGTCCGCGTCGGCGAGACCTTCGTGGAGCGCAGCGGCTCCTTTCACGGGACCGCCGTGGCCCTCAACACCGCGGGGTTGCCCTCGCCTGGCGGCACCACCTGGAGCCCGCAGGCGGTTAAGAACGTCGTCACCCATCCGCTCTATCGAGGTGAATACCGCCATGGCGAGATGCGCACGGTCGCACGCGGCGGAACGCTCGTGTGGGTGCGAGCCCCGGAAGCCGAGGTCTTGCGCATCGCCCACCCGGAGCTTCGCGTCTGGCCCGACTCTCTGCTCGCTCGGCTCGACGCCCTGCTCGCGCGCCCGCGAAGGAAGGCCTGGGGCGCAGCGACGCCGAAGCACCTGGCGTCGTCCTTTCTGCGGTGCGGGGTCTGTGGCTCGAGCCTGGTCGTTTCAGGCACCAAGAGGCGCAACAACCTCTCGTACGTCTGCGACAAGCATCGCATGCACGGTCGCTCGGCCTGCCGCGGCATCGGCTACCGTGCGGAGCACGCGGTCGACTCGGCCTTGCTTCGCGCAATCGCGCCCTTCGTTGACGGCGAAGTCGCGGAGCGCGCCCTTGGCTTGCTCAAGGACCAGCTCGAGGCTCAGGCCACGGACAGCGGGCGGGAGTCGGCCCGAGCACGCGTGCAGCACGACCTCGCCGCAGCCGAGCGCCGCGCCAAGAACCTCGCCGACGGCATCGCACGCGGCGGCGAGATGGACGCTCTGCTCGCCGCTCTGCGACAGGAGACCTCGCGCATCGAGGGTCTCAAGTCCGACCTCGGGCGGCTCGATCACACCGCTCCGGTGGCCGTCGACCGGAGCGGCATCCTCGCCATGGCCCGCAAGCGCCTCGCGGCGCTCTCGAAGTTGCTTCGCAAGGGCGGCGTCGAAGCGCGACCCGTCGTCGCGGCCGTTCTCGGAAGCGACCGGCTCGTCGTCACGCCGATCGAGGTCAAAGGCTCGCGGCGCTGGCAGCTCGCAGGGCACATTTCAGCGGGATACCTCGTGTCCCACGTCGTAAAGGAAGCCTCGGAATTCTATGAGCTGCGGCTAACGTGCGGCGTCACCGAATGCGCCGACCCCCACCCGCGTGCAACCAGGGAAAGCCTCGTGGTTGCGGAGGGCGCGGTTGCCGTCACCGTGGCAGGAGAGACGAAGGAGCTGACCGCGGGTGATGCCATTGTGTTCGGGGCCAACGTGCCTCGAGAATATTGCAACCGGGGGCCTGACGAAGCGCGGATGTATCTGGTGATCAGTCTCTTCCCGCGATGGGTCGGCGGTTCTTGAGACGTCCGCCGGGAACGAGAGGCAGACGTGCAAAGCGGTGCCGGCAGGTAGTGAGCAAGGCAGATGAAGCCGTTCGCGCTCGCAATCCATGTTGACTGTGGCATTCGGTATAGTAGACATTATGTCCATCAAACCATCGGCACGTCGCCGGTGGCTCATGACCGATGCGAGGTGACTCATGATCCGCTCCGACAGGCGGACAAGGCTACTGTTGGGAGGTCTCGGGGCCTGCGCGGCTCTGACGAGCGCAGTCGACGCGCGTGCCGCGAATTGTTCGAGCCTGAGCGGCACCGTCATCTACGGCGCCGGCGGCAACTCCCAGCAGCCGTTTCTCACGACGCTGGGGACGCGTCTCGCCAACCTGTCGTCTCCGATTCACCTCGTGTACTCCGACAGCGGGAGCGCTTGCGCGGGTTACAGCGACCTGGTCACTCCCACGGCCATCACGGGCACTGCGCTGTACTGGGACGGAACCGGTGCGACGCTCACCTGCACGCTGGATGCGGGCGGGGATCCGGTCACGTTTGCCGTGATGGGCAACGGCCCCCAGCTCTGCTCGGGCATCACCCCGGCAAGCGGCGTGACGTTCGGAACCTTCCTGGGGCCGGTGCAGACCGTCGACTTCGTCGTGCCCGCGCAGTCGACGCAGCAGTCGATCAGCACGGAGGCGGCGTACTACATCTGGGGGTTCGACGCCGTCGACTCCGCGCACACGGTGTCACCGTGGACCGTTCCCGCCAACATCTTCACGCGGAGCGCGAGCTCGTACGCGAACCTCTTCTTGGCGCTCGACACGGGGGTCCCGGCATCTCGGGTGGCGACGAAGGGGACCCTGGAGTCTACGAGCACCAACATGCTGACTGCGCTCAACGCCCTGAACGGGAGCGCGCCGGAGTCGGGCATAGGCATCATGGCGGGAGAGGTGTCGGACGGGAACCGGGCGCAGATCAAGACGCTCGCTTACCAGCACACCGGCCAGTCGTGTGGCTACACGCCGGATTCGGACAGCACCACGGCCTTTGACAAGATCAACGTCCGCAACGGGCAGTACTGGCTGTGGTCACCGATCCACCTGTACGCCCAGGTCAACGCGAGCTCCGCGATCACCGATACCGCCACGGCGAACCTCGTCGGCTGGATCACGGGTACCGTTGCGCCGCCTGCGGGGCTCGACATCTTCGCGGCGGAAGTGGCGGCCTACAACGTCCCGAAATGCGCCATGAACGTGTGGCGGGACGGTGACCTCGCGCCGCTTTACTCGTACCAGGACCCCGCATCCTGCGCCTGCAAGTTCGCCAAGGCGACGAACACCGCGAGCGCGCTGCTCCCTTCGGGTTGCACGACGTGCACCCAGGACAGCGACTGCACCGTGACACACCACTGCCGCAACATCGGTCCCCCCCTCGGCGACGCTGGCGGCGCGAACGTCGGCTACTGCGAGGTGAACTGAGATGCGCTCCTTCAACTCCTACTCCGTCCGTGCGCTCGCCATCGCGGCTCTCGCGTCTTCCGGCGTGGTGTTCGAAGCGTGCTCCAGCAGCAACTCCAATCCGGCACCGCCCGTCTACGGAGATGACGCGGGCGACGCCACCACCACGCCGCAGCCCGACGCCTCACCCGACGGCACTGGCTCGACGACGGACGGAAACGGTGATTCGCCAGGCCCGGATGGATCTTCGAGCGGCGGCGGGGACGCCAGCGATTCGGGGACTGGCCCGGAGACTGGGCCGACCTGCACTTCCGTTCTGACGGATGCAGGTTGCTGGACATGCCCCACCGCGACGGACGGTTCCGTCGAGTTCCTCAACCAGTGCTCTGGCACCGGCGTTCACTGCGTATCGTTCGACAACCTCGGGAGGCTCCCGGGCTTCGACGCAGGACTGCCGCCCCTCAACTGACGGTGCGACACGATGTCCTCACGCTGCATCACAGCGGCGGGCGCTGCGCTCGCCGTCGCGTGGGCATCTGCCGTCGCGATGGCCGGCCAGGCAGGCGACGACGACCTGGACGTCCCGGCTGCGCCTCGGCCCGCCACCTCCGCTACGGGTGCGAGCCCGCCTTCGCCTGCCCAACTCCCGTCGCAAGACCGCGAACCTTCGACCCCGCCTGCTGCGGAGAGCCCGTCTCAGGTTCGTGAGCTCGCGGAGCTGCGCTCGCGACTCGAGGCACTGGAGAAAAAGGCCGCGACACAGCCCGATCGCCCCGCGGCAGTCGAGCAGCCGCGGACGCTGCCCACGACCTCGTTCGACGCGAGCCCCTACTCGCGCACCTGGGGCCGTGGCCTTCTCGTCAGCGGATATGTCCAAGGGCAGTACCAGGAGAGCCAGCTCTCCGAGGACCAGGTCGACCCGACCGGCACCCCCATCAACCAGAACCGGTTCTTGGTGCGGCGCGCGCGTGTGCGCTTCGACCGGGGGTGGGACTACGCGTTCGCAACGGTCGAGATCGACGGCAACAACGTGAACGGTCTGGCCTTCGGCCTGCGACGGGCCGAGGCCTCGCTCCTCTGGCGGAACCCCGATCCTGCGCTGCCGCCTCTGGCCACGTTGACCGTCGGCCTGACCGACGTTCCGTTCGGCTACGAGCTCTTCGAGCCCAACAGGACGCGGCTCTTTCTCGAGCGCAGCACCGCTTCGCGGGCCTTCTTCCCGGGAGACCCGGACTTCGGCGCACGCGTCGCCGGCGCGTTGGGATTCGTGCGCTATGCCCTGGGTGTCTACGATGGGACGCCCGTTCCCGACAGCGACCCCTCCGCCATCGGCTTCGACCCGACCTCGGAGAAGGACGTCCTCGGCCGCTTCGGAGTGGAGACGCAGCCTGCGCCCGGCTTGGGGGTGTCGGGGGGCGTGTCGTTCCTGCGGGGCACGGGATTTCACCCCGGCTCCACTGCAACGAAGAACACCTCGCAGTGGCAGGACATCAACCAGAACGGCGCCATCGACCCGGGCGAGATCGTCGGCTTGCCTGCGCAATCGGCGCTCCCTTCGAAGACCTTCGACCGGTGGCTGCTCGGCTTCGACCTGGAGGCTCGCTTTCGCACGCCGGCCGGCCGGGCCTTCGCGTACGGCGAGATCTACGTGGGGGACAACTACGACCGTGGTCTCGTCGTGGCCGATCCGACGCTGACGAGCGTCGACGTCCGCGAGATCGGCTGGTACGCCGCGCTCGTCCAGGAAGTCACCCCCTATGGCCTGGTTGGCCTCAGGGTCGGCGCGTACAACCCGAACGCGGACGCGACCATCCAGCAGGGCGCGAGCCTCGTTCCACGTGATCAGACGATCACGACCTACTCACCGCTCGTGGGGCTCGTCCTGCCGGGCAGGACTCGCATGGTGTTCGAGTACGACCACGTCCTCAATCTGGCTGGCCTCGATGCGCGTGGTGTGCCGACCGCCCTGCGCGAGGACACCTGGGCGCTAAGGCTGCAGGTGGAGCTATGAGGCGCACGGCAGTCAGGGCCCTTGCTGCCTGCGCAGGAGCTCTCGCAGCGGCGGCGTGCACCGGAGCGCAGGTCTCGGCCACACAGGCGCTCGACGAGCCGATCCGCATCGAGTCCGGGCAGTTCATCGCAGGCAATCTCCCCGGCCTGCCTCCGTCGACGTCCGACGCAGGTGGCGATTCCGGCGCCGGCTCGAATCCGCAGGTCACTGACGTCACCCTCGCCAACACGGCAGTGCAGCCCGGCGGGGCCGGCTTCGTCCTCTCCGGCCACACCACACCGACCGCCCAGGCCGTCGCTTTGCGGTTCGCTGGCCTCGGCAGCGGTTACTGGGTGGTCCCCGTTGGGCCGCCGGACCCGTCCGACGGCAACCTTCCCACGTGGCAGTGCGTCGCTGACTTCGGCCGCGACATCGCGCCCGGCTTTCATGATCTGCTCTTCGCTGCCGTCAACACGAACGGCGTGAGCGGAACCCAGTACGACCAGCCCCTCTGCGTCGACACTCCCGTGCCGGACAACCTCAACGCATGCGCCCCCAGACGCACTGCCCCGGCCGCCGTCCTCTCGCTCTCCTGGGACGCCCCCGTCGACCTGGACCTCATCGTGCAGGATCCGTCCGGGGCGACGCTCGGCGGAAAGATTCGCGCGCAGGCCGCTGACGGCGGAGTCCCCGCAAGCGCCACTCCGACGGCGACCAACGGCGTGCTCGACCACGACTCGAACGCCAACTGCGCCATCGACAACATCGACCGCGAAGACATCGTCTGGCAGAAGGAGCCTCTTCACGGGACCTACCAGGTCTGGGTGGATCTCTACTCCGCGTGCCACCAGCCAGGGGCGACGTTCACCGTCTCGCTCTGGCGCGCGCAGCAGGGGGCCGACGGCGGCACGCACCTCGCGGAGCAGCAACCTCTCATCGCCATCGGTGAGGAGACCGCCGGCCAGGCGACCGGCGGCGCCAGTCAGGGACTCTACGTCGGCGCATTCGTCCTGCGCTGACCGCACACGGGAGAAGGAAACCATGCTCGTCGAACGTTTGGCTCGGATCGCGCTGCTCGGGAGCACCTGGGTGCTCTACCTGCTGCTCGCGCTGTCGGTCTTCTCGCTCACCGCGGCCCTCGAGAGATGGGCGTTCTTCGCGCGGCGCACGGACGACATCGACTCGCTCGCGCGGCGCTTCTCGGAGGCTCTCGAGGTGGAGGACTTCGATGGGGCGCGCCAGGCGCTGCGCGACAGTCCCTCGCTCGAAGCGAGGGTGGTGCTGACCGCGCTCCGCTGGGCGCACGGCGGCCCGCGCGCCCTGGCCGACGCCCTGGATTCCTCCATGGCCGGGGTGCGCACGCAGCTGCTCCGCTCGACGCACCTGCTCGGCACCCTGGGAAACAACGCGCCGTTCATCGGCCTGCTCGGCACGGTGATCGGCGTCATCGAGGCGTTTCACCAGCTCGGCGACGCCGGCCAGAACAAGGCTGCGATGGGCAACGTCATGAGCGGGATCGCGGAGGCTCTCGTCGCCACCGGCGTGGGGCTCTTCGTCGCCCTGCCCGCAGTCGTGGCGTTCAACCTGATCCAGAAGAAAGTCGCCGAGATCGAGTCCGGGGTGCAGGTGCTCGGCAAGCTGGCCGGCGCGTACCTCGAGGCCGCGGAGCGGTCAGGGGTGGTCGTGCCGAGGGTCGTGGATCGTGAGCCCGCGCCCGAGCCGGGCCTCGTCCCGACCTCCGCCGCCACCGCGGAAGGGAGCTAGCCATGGCCGGAAACGCAAGCAGCACGCCGGGGCCCATCGTCGGCATCAACGTCACGCCCATGGTGGACGTCGTCCTGGTCCTCCTCGTCATCATGATGGTCTCTGCGACGTACATCGTGCAGCAAAGCCTCAAGGTCGAGCTGCCCAAGACGGCGACCTCCGACGAGAGCACCTCCTCGCCGGCCGCCGTCACGATCACGCGTGACGGCGCCTTCCTCTACGGCGGCGCTCCGGTCGACGAGCCAACCCTCGTCGCACGACTGAAGACCGCGATCGCCGCGAACCCCGACGTGAGCCTGGTGGTCACGGCCGACGAGCATGCCTACCACGGCAGCGTCGTTCACGTCGTCGACCTGGCCAAAGTCGAGGGGGTCAGCAAGTTCGCCATCAACGTCGACCGCTCGAAGTGACCTCGCACGACGATGGCCGCCGTCAATCGCTTCCTCGCGCTGAGCCTCGGAGCGCACGTCATCTTCGGCGTGGCGCTCGGGGCCGTGCACCGCGACAGGAAGCACGAGACGGTAGCCATCCTGTTCCACGAGACGAAGAAGCCACCGCCGCCCGCGCCGCCGCCGGCGCCACCCAAGGACCGCAGCCCCCCACCTCCTCCTGCACCCCGGGCCACCCGAGCCAAGACTGCCCCTGCGGAAGCCGCGAAGCCCGCGCCTGCGTTGGCCGAGCCCAAGGCGGCTCCCGCGCTCGAGGCGCTGCCTGACTTCGGTCTTTCCCTCTCGGGCAACGGATCGGGTGGGCTCGCTGTACCGGCCGCAGGACGCGCCGCAGGACCCTCCCCAGCGGCGCCGATGGCGGCGAAGGTGCTCGCGCGCGCCGCATCCAAGACCGACGATTGCGAGGACCCGCCGGCGAAGCCGAGACCCCTCAACCGGCCGACGCCTGCGTACACCGCAGAGGCTCAGGCCGCGGGAGTCTCCGGAAAGGTCCGGGTCGAGATCACCGTCGACGAGCACGGGCGTGTCATCGAAGCTCGCGTGCTGCAAGGTCTTGGTCATGGCCTCGACGAGGCCGCCCTGGCCGCCGCGCGAGCGATGACGTTCGAGCCCGCGATGAGGTGCGGCAGGCCCGCTCCGGCGACGTTCAAAATCGGGTTCACTTTCGCCCCCACCTCGCCTTGAAACGCCGCGCCCTCGCTTGCTGCGTCGCGGCGCTGACCGCGAGCGCCTCCGCACCGCCGGCCGCGGCACAGCAGGACGGCCAGGGCGCCGCGACAGCAGCTCACAGGCTCACGCGACCGCCGCGCCTCGTCAGGTTCGTCGAGGCGCCCTTTCCGGAGAGCGAGAAGGCGACAGGCCGCGGCGCCACGGTGGTCCTCGAGCTCGCGCTCTCCGCCTCGGGAACCGTGGACCGGGCGGTCGTAGTCGAGTCTGCCGGCGTAGCGTTCGATGCGGCCGCGGTGAAGGCAGCGGGCGAGTTCCTGTTCGAGCCCGCGGAGGTCGACGGCAAACCTGCGGCCATCCGCCTCCTCTACCGGTACGAGTTCGTGCTTCGGGCCGAGGTCCCGACGACCGCGGTGCTGGCGGGACAGGTGCGCGACCAGCGCACGAAGAAGTCGCTCTCGGGGATCCGCGTCGCCGCGGCGGGCGCCGGGACCGCCGTGACCGACGCGGACGGGCGCTTCCGCTTCGGAGCGGTGCCGCCCGGGCCCTGCGTCGTGTCGCTGTCCGGACCCGGCCTCGCCGACGTGCAGACGAGTGAGTCGCTCGAGGCCGGCCGGGAGACGACGGTCACCTATGACGTCGAGCTGCAGAGCGACAAGCCTGCGGAGGACCGCGACGATCTCGAGATCGTCGTCGCAGCGCCCGCGGTGCACAAGGAAGTCGTCTCCACGGAGGTCGCCGCCGACGAGGCGCGACGCGTCCCGGGGACGCAGGGAGACGTCCTCAAGGTCGTCGAGAACCTCCCTGGCGTGGCGAGGGCGTCCGTCGGGTCGGGGCAGCTCGTCGTCTGGGGCGCCGCGCCGGAGGACACGCGCGTCTACATCGACGACGTCCCCGTGCCGAGCCTCTACCACCAGGGGGGCTTCCGCTCCGTCGTCCACTCGGACATGGTGCAGTCGGTCGAGCTCTTGCCCGGAGGCTGGGGAGCCGAGTACGGGCGCGCGATCGGGGGGCTGGTCAACGTGCGACTCGGGCCCATCGCCAAGGAGGGCATCCACGGGAGCGTCTCGTCGGACCTGCTCGACTCCGCGGCCGACGTTCGTGTGCGCTACGGGGACCGGGTCGCCGTCGAGGTCTCGGGCCGAAAGAGCTACCTCGACTCGCTCTTGCCCCTCTTCACGTCGAGCAACATCGGCCAGTACATCCCGATCCCCCGCTACTACGACGCGCAGACCCGCGTCCTCTGGAAGCCCTCGCACGCGGAGAAAGTCGAGATCGGAGCCATGGTCTCGTCGGACTCCGTCTCCGACGAGGTCCCGAGCAGCGACCCCACCAACGTGCAGACACAGACGCACGACACGGGGTTCCGTCGCGTCTGGGTGCGATACGTGAAGCAGTCCAAGGACGGCGCCGAGATCGCGATCGTGCCGTCCCTCGGCACGAACACCGACTCGCTCGTCGACGCGTTCGGTCCCGTTCCCACCCAGCTCGAGGTCGACGCCACGGTGGCGAGCCTGAGGGCCCGCTGGACGAAGCGCGTCGCGGGGTGGGTCACCGTCTCGGTCGGCGCGGACGGGCAGTACACGGAGAGCCGGCTGCGCAGGACGGGGTCGGACACCTCCCCGCCCCGCCAGGGAGACGATTACGTGTTCGGTCAGGCGCCCGCCAACCAGGTGGCGCGCGACGACGCGTCACTCATCGCAGCCAGCGTCGCGCCCTGGGCGTTCGCCGACGTGTCCCTGCTCGACGGGACTGTGCACGTCGTGCCAGGAGTTCGCATCGAGCCGTACCTGCTCGGCACGAGCCGCGAGTTTCCCGCGTTCGGCACGACGCCAGCCCACGGCCTCTTCTCGGAGTCGACCGTGGTCGAGCCGCGCGTGTCGGCGCGCTGGACCCCGGTCCCGGCGCTCACGTGGAAGGTCGGGTGGGGGCAGTACCACGAGCCACCTGCGCCGGCCGACCTCTCCGCGGTCTTCGGCAACCCGACCCTCGGTCTCGAGTCGGCGGAGCACATCCTGGCGGGCGTCGCCATGGGTACGCCGGAGACGATCTCCGTCGAGGCCACGGCCTTCCACTCGACCTCTCAGAACCTCGCCGTGCGCAGCCCGCTGCCCACGCCGCTCGCGGCCCAGGCCCTCGTCAGCACGGGGATCGGCCTGTCGCGCGGCGTGCAGGCGCTCGTGCGCAAGCAACTCGCGAAGAGGTTCTTCGGGTGGGTCACCTACACGCTGTCGCAGAGCGAGCGCGCTCCCTCGGCACAAGCGCCGTATTACACGTACGGCTTCGATCAGACGCACGTCCTGTCGGCCGTGGCGTCGCTCGACCTGGGCCGCGGCTTCGAGGTGGGCGCTCGGTTCCGGTACGCAACGGGCTATCCGAGGACGCCGGTCATAAGCTTCTACTTCGACAGCAAAGCGGGCATCCACGAGCCGCTTTTCGGGCCGCTCAACTCGATCCGGATCCCGGACTTCGTCCAGCTCGACGTGCGCGTCTCGAAGCGCTTCAGCCTCGGCGACTCGACGCTCGAGGCCTACCTCGACGTGCAGAACGTGACCGACCGCGCCAACCCGGAGGAGATCGTGTACTCGCCCGACTACTCGCAGCGGCGTTACATCACCGGGCTGCCCCTCTTGCCCGTGGCGGGCGCGAGGCTGTCATGGTGAGGGGCGCCGCAGCACTGGTCGTCCTGACGCTGTGTGCCTGCGCGCCCACCATCGAGGACACGACCGCGGTGGTCTCGTCGCCCAGGCTGCTCGCGGTCCAGTCGCTTCCGGCGGAGGTGCCCTCGGGGGCGCCCTTCACGCTGAAGGCACTCTACGTCGGTCCGTCCGGGGTCGTGGCCGCGCCGGAGCTGGTCTGGGCAACGTGCCTGCTGCCGGCGCCGAGCGACCAGCCAGGTCCCGTGAACCCTGCGTGCTTCGGTCCCGCCTCCGCTGACGTCGTGTCCCTCGGCACGGGCCCAGGCGCGAGCGGAGCCATGCCGATGCAAGCCTGCCAGCTCTTTGGACCGAACAGTCCCCCTCCGAGCCCGGGTCAACCGTCGCCGCGACCGACCGATCCCGATGCAACCGGGGGGTACTACCTGCCCGTGGTCGTCGAGTCGCCCGGGTCACAGTGGACCGCGGCGCCAGAGCGTGTCACGTGCCCACCGACGGGGCTCACCGAAGACGTGTCCACGGCCTTCTCGAAGGGGTATCACGCAAACACCAACCCCGAGATCGCGTCGCTCTCGGCAGCGGTGGGCTCCGCGGCGGCGGAGGTCGTCGCGCCCGACGGGCCGGCTGGGCAGCCACTGAGGGTGCACGCGGGCACGCAGCTGTCTCTTGCTGCAACCTGGGCGACCTGTCCGTCCACTCCGGAGCCGTGCAGCGGAGCCGAGACCTACCTGTCCGTTGACCCGACGACGCACGCCGTCGTGTCGCTGCGCGAATCGATGGTCGTGTCCTGGTACGCGACGGGTGGGTCCTTCGCCGTGGATCGATCCGGGCGGAGCGAGGGTGACGTCGACACCAATGCGACCAACGAATGGACAGCGCCCGGTGCCACCGGCACCGTGCACCTGTGGGTGGTGCTGCGCGATGCACGCGGCGGGGTTGGCTGGGAGAGCTACACGCTGGTTGTTGGGCCTTGAGTTCGCGGTCGGTTGGGGGGAGATGCCCGAGAGGATCCCTTCCTGGCGCGTCAGCCGGCGCGAGAAGTCGCGGTGCGTGCCGTATTCACCGTCCGGACCGGCCCAGCGCGATCATGTCGTCGCGCAAGGCGATGATGCTCTCGTGGGCGGCGCGACGTTCCACTTCTGCGCCGCCAGAGGGCTCCAGCTGGTCGAGCCGCCGCTTCAGCTGCAGCGCGCGAATGTGGAGGCCGTGCGTGCGCCCCTCGAACGGGAGCCGTAAGAGCCTCGCAGCCAGCTCAGAGAGAAGGGCCTCGGTTGTCTTGGGTTGATCGGGACCTGGGTCGAATCGCGGGGTCAAGTCGTGCATGGTCGTCCTCCGCTACAGCGGAGGAACCGACCTTCGAGGCGAGCGGACACAGCGCGGCGCTTCATACGGCCACGCTCAGCTCGTTCACGAGCGTGAAACCCGCCCGGACCCAGCCGCGCGTGCCGCCGGTCAGGTTGTAGACCCGCGTGAGGCCGAGCGACGAAGCGATGCGGGCCGCCGCGTCGCTCCGGATGCCGGCGGCGCAGACGAACACGACGCCGTCGCGTCGGAGGCTCGCCTGCGGGTTCGCTCGGAACTCGCCGAGCGGAACGAGCCGCGCGCCCTCCAGGTGGCCCTCGGACCACTCGTGCGGCTCGCGGACGTCGATGACCTCGACCTCGCCGCCCGCCATGAGTTGCTGCGCCTGTTGGGGACTGATCGCCTTCACCATGTGTCTATCATACAAGACACATGGCGAGCTGCAAGCGCTACCGGTGGGGTCCGGCAACATACGCGAAACGTTGCAGATCCCAGGCGGCGGCCGCGCTGCCGCGGGGTGGGTCCTCCGACGGTTGCTACTTGCGAGAGCCGCGCCCGGTCTGGATGCGCTGGAGCGCGGCCACGAGCGCGTCGATGTCCTCGCACGTGTTGTACGGCGCGAGCGAGGCGCGCACCGTGCTCTCGAGGCCGAATCGACGAAGGATTGGCTGCGCGCAGTGATGACCCGAGCGCACCGCGATGCCCTCCTGGTCGAGTGCCCCGCCGACGTCCTCCGTCCGCACCCCGTCGAGCACGAACGACAAGACGCCCGCCTTCTCCGCCGCCGTCCCGATGAGCGTCAGGCCAGGCACGCGCCGCAGCTGCTCCGTCGCGTACCCGAGCAGCTCGTGCTCGTAGGCTCCCACGTTCTCGACGCCGATGGCGGTCAGGTAATCGAGGGCCGCGCCCAGGCCGACCGCGTCGGCGATGTTGCCCGTCCCGGCCTCGAAGCGCGCCGGCGGCGGCTGGTACACGGTCCTCTCGAAGGTCACGTCCTCGATCATGTTGCCGCCCCCCTGCCAGGGAGGCATCGCCTCGAGCACGTCCTGCTTGCCGTAGAGCGCGCCGATGCCCGTCGGACCGAACACCTTGTGCCCCGAGAAGCAGTAGAAGTCGCAGTCGAGCGCCTGTACGTCGACCGGCATGTGCGAGACTGCCTGGGCGCCGTCGATGAGCACGCGCGCGCCGTGACGATGCGCCATCGCGACCATCTCCTGCGCGGGCGTCACCGTGCCCAGGGCGTTGGAGACCTGGGTGAACGATACGATGCGGGTGCGCGGGCCGAGGAGCTTCTCGTACTCCTCGAGGCTCACCTCGCCCCGGTCGTTCACGGGCGCGACGCGCAGGCGGGCGCCCTTGTCCGCCGCGAGCTGCTGCCAGGGGACGATGTTCGCGTGGTGCTCCAGCCACGTGATCACGATCTCGTCGCCCTCGCCGACGTTGCGCCGCCCCCAGCTCTGGGCGACGAGGTTGATGGCCTCCGTCGTCCCCCGCACCCAGACGACGTTCTTGGACGAAGGCGCCTTAATGAACCGCGTCACCGTCTCGCGAGCGGCCTCGTAGGCGTCGGTCGCCCTCGCGGCGAGCGCGTGCGCGGCACGGTGCACGTTCGAGTTCTCGTGCGCGTAGTAATACGCAAGCCGGTCGATCACCGCCTGCGGCTTCTGCGTGGTGGCGGCGTTGTCGAGCCAGACGAGGCGGCGGCCGTGCACACGCTCCTGGAGGATCGGGAAGTCTGCCTTCACCGCGTTGGCGTCGAAGGGCCGGGCCGCCGCGGGAAGGTTCGGCACGATCTCGGGCCGGAACTCGTACAGCGACGGCGAGGGCACCGCGTTGGGCGGGGACGGCTGGACGTGCGCGACCTCCGCCGGAACGACGCGCTCGGGCGGTGACGCGGGCAGAGCCAGGGGCTCATGCCACGATGGGAGCGCGGGTGCCGCAGTCGGTGCCGGCAGCCCCGCAAACTCGAGGAAGTAGGGGCGCGCTTCCTCGCCTCCCGACATGCTCGCCAGGTTGATGGCCGAAGGGGTCCCGAGGTTCTCCGACATCACCGTCGGAAGGGCGCGAAGGTCCGACTCCTTGGGCGCCGGGGTTGCGGCGAGCGGAAGCCGGTGCGCCAGTCCGGGTACCGGCGGCAGCGTCACCGCAGGTGAGGCGCCGCCGGCGCCCACGTTGAGCGCGTTGGGCCCGAACGGTGGCGGGGCGATCACCCCGGGCGAGGTGATCTCCGGCGCCGGGGAGGGAGCGCCGGCCGCGACCGGGCCAGGCGCTCCCGCGAAGTACAGGTTCGCGAGCCGCTCGATCTCTTTCGCGAGGCCGGCGGCGTCGCTCGGATCGCTCGGGTTCATGGCTTGTATTCGTGGTACTTGCCGACGTCGACGCCCTGGAGGACTCCGATCGCATCGTCGGTCAGGATCCCCGCGGAGCAATACAGCGAGATGAGGTACGCGGCTGCGCCGCGCTGGTTGATCCCCATCAGGCGCACGGACAGGCTGGGGCTCGCCTCGCCCGGGATGCCGGGCTGGAAAAGGCCCACCACGCCTCGCTTCTTTTCTCCGGTCCGCAATAGCAGGATGTTCGTCTTGCCACCGTCGAGCTTGAGCTTGTCCGACGGAACCAGCGGAATGCCCCGCCACGTCAGGAACGGCGACCCGAACATTGTGATCGTCGGCGGCGGCACGCCCCGGCGCGTGGCCTCCCGACCGAAGGCCGCGATCGCACGCGGGTGCGCGAGGAAGAAGGCTGGCTCCTTCCACACCTTGGCAATGAGCTCGTCGAGGTCGTCCGGCGTTGGCGCGCCTGTGCGCGTCGGGATGCGCATCGAGGGGTGGACGTTGTTGAGAAGGCCATAGTTGGCGTTGTTGATGAGCTCGGACTCCTGCCGCTCCTTGACCATCTCGATGAGTACGCCGAGCTGCTCACGCACCTGGTCCATCGGGCTACGGTAAAGGTCGGAGATGCGGGTCTGCACCTCGATGGTGGTCGTGACCGTACTCAGCGTGTATTCGCGGGGCGCGTCTTCGTAGTCGATGAACGTGGACGGCAAGTCCGCGGCGTCGCTGGGGCTGCACTCGATCCCGATCCCCTGCTCTCCCCCTTCCTTGACCTTGTTCACGCGGTAAGTGCCCGCCTCCACCGGAGTCCAGGGCAGCAAACTCACGAGCCAGCGGGGAGTGATGCCGACCCACTGGGGCGGCGTCTTCGTCGTGTTGGCGAGCTGGCGCGCCGCCGGCGCGCCGAGCGTTTGGTTGGTGGTCATCTTTGCTCTCCGAAGCGGTTGCGACCCACGACCACGTAAGTCGGCGCGTTGCCCAACGTCAACGCTGCGACGAGGCGGCGCTCGCTTTTCCTCCGCTAGATTGGATGCTTCGCACGTATGCGTTCGCGAACGCGTCGAGACCGGCTCCGCCCAGTCGCCCTTGAAGTGCCCCAACGCGACTCTTGACGAAGTGTCTTTTTTAGAAGACAACTGCGCGCGTGTCGGTTCTCGGTTGGCCAAGAGCGAGGGGCCACCAGGGCGGGAGCCTGGCATGACGCGCGCTGTGCGTTCAGAGAGCTCGGTCGTCGCGTTTCCCAAGGCATCGCCGGACCTCACCCCGATCGTCGGGGCGAACCTCCGTCGTCTTCGCACCAAGCGCGGCCTGTCGCTCGAGCGGCTGGCCCGGGCATCGGGAGTGAGCCGCGCGATGCTGAGCCAGATTGAGCTTGGGAAGAGCACACCCACGATCAACGTGGTCTGGAGGATCGCCAGCGCGCTGGACGTGCCCTTCTCCGCGCTCATCACGGACGTGCACGCGAAACGGCCGGCCGTCCTGCACGCCTCGACGGCGAGGGTCCTGACGTCGCACGACGGAGCCTTCGTCTCGCGGGCCCTGTTCCCCGTGGACCAGCTCCGCCTTGCCGAGTTCTACGAGCTGCGCCTTGCGCCGCGGTCGATCGAGCGGGCCGAGGCGCATCCTGTCGGCACCACGGAGAACCTGGTCGTCGTGGGCGGCGCGCTCAACCTCGTCGTCAACGGCGAGCGTCACAGGCTGGACGTGGGCGACGCGATCCTCTTCGAGGCCGACGTTCCGCACCAGTACCGCAACGAAGGCGACGTGCCCCTGCACATGTTTCTCGTGATGACCTACGGCCCCCGCGAGGGGCCGAGCACCTGAGAGCGTGGCCAGAAGACCGGCCACGCTCTCCCTGGGCGCCCTCGTCAGCCTCCGCCTCCCGTCTTGACCGAAGTACCCGGAGCGGTTCGCGTCGGCCGACAGCGCGGCCCTCAGCGCCGCGGCGGTGATCCCCGCGCGCGGCCGCGAACCGACGGTCTTGGCCGCCGGATCGCCCGAGAGCCCGACGATGGCGTCAGCAACGGCCAGACCGAGGAGCTGGCCCTGAAGGTTGTCAAAGATGGGCTCGTGAACATCTTGGCGATGGGCCGCGCGATTCGGTCGTCCCCAGTCCACGGGGTCACCGGGGGTCGGGGAGACGACGACCGCTGCTTCAGGCACCGTTCGACCCGGTCCTCGAGGGCCCGTGCGTCCATTCCCTCTATGTGCGCGTGCACCTGGACGTGTTCGACCGAGCGTAGCAGGCGACTCGTGTCCAGCCCGCCGCTACGGCGGGCGCCAAACAGGGGCTCATCTTCCTGACGCCGAACGCGAGGCCGGGCGCAACCCGTCGGATGGGGCAGGTCGTTCCGGAAATCGGGGTCACCCTTCGGGATCCGGAATTCGTGCGAAACGGACTGCAACGCGCGTGCGTCCAGCAAGTGAAATCACGAGCGAATAGCTGTCTTGGGTCGTACCGATCGTGTGAACTCTGCGGACTCAACGTCGGCGGCGCAGACATTGCTCTACCCAACAGGACACACGGCGCGCTCGAGGGCATGGGAGCACGCAGGGTGCTGCCGTAGGGACGCACGCGAGTTCGGCAACGCAACGCACACGGAGGATTCGGATATGAGAAAATCGGTCGTATTGGCAACGCTCGCCGTCGCTGGCGCTGGTGCCGCGGGCCTCGGCGCCGCCGTCTCCATCAACGGGTCGGACACCCTGGCTGACCTCACCCACGACCTCGTCGGACCCGTCGTTCACACCGGAACGTACTCAGGCCCGGTCTGCGCGGCCAACGGGTTTCCCAACGCCAGCTCCATCACCTTCCTCGGTGGCGGCTCGGGTATCGGCGAGAACAACATGCAGGCCGGCACGCAGCTCGTCAATCCGATGACCCGCTTCCTGAAGAGCGCCGCATGCACCCCGGCTGCGGCGGCCGTGGACGCCGGCGCCTCGCAGCAGGCCGCGAACGGCATCGTCATCGCGCTCGACGGCGTGACCAACGTCGTGTCGCAGGCCGCCGCCGGCAGCGGGACCTGCAACGGCCCCGTGGTCCCCGCGGACTGCTCGCCGAACGCCACCGCCGGCCTTGCGTTCACCACCGTCGTTCCCGGCAGTGTTCGCGGCGGCACGTACCCCACCTACACCTTCGGTAGCTGGCAGGACGTGCTCAAGGTCCTGTACTTCGGCTACGTCGACAAGAACTTCGGCCACGCGAGCGATCCCGATGTGGGCGTGAACTGCAACAGCAACATTCGCAACGTCCTCGCGAACCACTGGAACTACGTCATGCAGAGCAACTGCTCTGCGGGCAACTGCACCCAGATCCAGCACCTGTTCCGTCGCGATGACTCGACGGGCACCACGGACATCTTCTCGTCCTTGCTCGGCCAGGCCAGCCCCAGCGCCACGTCGAACCCGGTTCCCGCCAACGTCGCCTCGGCGCTCACGTACAGCTACGGCATCGGCACCGACAGCTTCTGCAACAGCCTGAGCAACGCGTGCCAAGGCACCACTTCGGCATCGTCGGGCGCCTGCGCCATCGGCTCGGAGTGGCCCGGAAACAACCCGGGCGTTGGACCCAACGCGGTCATCCCCAACGACGATCAGGACTACGACCCGATCCGCCGACCGTGCCAGGGCGCCGGCACCAACCTGACCGTCAACAACCCGACCGAGCAGGTCTGCGAGCGCGGCACGTTCAACGCCTCCAACAAGACGTGGACCGCAGCGAGCCTCGGCCTCGTCCTCACCATGGTCAACGACACCAACGCCCCGTCCGTGGTCTCCAACCTCGGTGGGCCGGCGATCGGGACCCAGTTCAACACCGTGGTGTTCAACAGCAACACCGTCGTCAACCGCTGCACCGGAGGGACGGTCTTCGTCCAGCCGATCCAGGTCAACAAGCTCACCGGCGCGCCCGGGGCCACGAACGGGTACTGCCCCAACGGCGACGCAGAAGGCAGCAACGGTGTCTGCCCTGTTCCCTCGGACAACAACGGCAACCCGAACTGCCTCTCGTTCGCGGCCGACACCCCGCCGGCCGGCACCAACTGCCAGTCGCAGGGCACGAGCGCGAACAACTACGGCAACTCCGGTGCCGGGGTCGTTTGCGACTCGACGGCCGGCTCGCTCAACCCGCAGGTGGTCGACCCGCGCGTCTTCAACCTCTACGCCTACAACTTCGCGGGCGGCGTCTGGGTGACGACGAGGGACAGTATAGGTCGCCCGCTCATCGGTGCCTACAAGCGGATCCACACCTCGCAGTCGATGTACTCGTCGCCTTCGAACACGACGGGCATCGTGCCCGGGAGCGGTACCCCCAGCGGATCGGCGACGCCCCAACTGCTCTGCAACAAGCTGAACGTGGACGACCAGATCGGCTGCCTCGTCCAGGCAAGCCAATGCAGCATGGGGTACACGGGCCGCGGAGCCGAGCAGTCGACAGGCCCCAACGTGTCGGGCAGCTCGCTCGTCCTGAGCGCCAACACGACGGGCCTGAAGATCCTGGGTGTGCCGGACCAGTCCGCGTGCATCCAGACCTTCAACTACCGCTTCTCACGCAAGCTCTACCTGAACACGATGGCGGGCTTCGATCAGGTCCAGAATCATGAGCCAAACCAGTGGGATCTGGCGCGCTGCGAGAGCAACGCGTCGCTCATCTCGGGCGTCGCGCTGACGAACGGCTTCGTCGCGCTCCCCGACGCGGGCGGACCCTTCGTCGAAGGCGGCGTGAACGACGGCCTCCAGTGGGGCGCGGTCGTCAATGGCAGGCCCTTCTGCGAGGACTTCAACGAGGGCATGCTCTGCAATCATGACGCGGGCGCCAACGTCAACGCGTGCGCCCACAATGACAACACCGACGGCGGCATCCCCGGCACGGCTGCCGGAACGTCGACGGTCTGCGGCAACGGCATCGTCGAGCCGTTCGAGGACTGCGACAACGGAACGGGCAACGCCGCCGCTCCGGCGGCGTGCTCCACCATCTGCCGCTTCAACATCCTGTGATGCGCGGCGGTCTTCGTCTCCACTGTAGCCGCAGGTCGACGCGCACACCCCACCGCCGTTGGCGACGCAGGGACGACCGTTGGGATCTGTGGATCGCGGAGAGGACCGAAGGAGCGAGTCGACGTAAGCCCGGGAGCCCACATGAAGAGCTCCCGGGCCGGGACGTCGAGCCATCGTCAATGCCTTAGCTGCACGACCTCCGAGTGCGCGATCTCTCGGCCCCACGGCGCGGGCGCCTCGACGCCATGCCATCGGCTCCCGTCTTCGCGGACGGACCCGTCCACGACGTCCCGGGAGCCTACCTCCGTGGCGCCTCTCCAGACGGCGTGCACGTCAGTGTGGCCTTCCGGAGCGCAAGTCTGCGTTGATCACGCCGCCCGGCGGCGATCTCGTGCAGGATCGTGCGCGCCGTTCGCGAGCCAAGAAAAGTCACGAACCGCACGGGCGTGCCGCACCGAGCCGCCTCGCGTCGCGCCATCTGCACGGCATTGTGACTGTTCGTGCCGGTGACGACGATGAGGAAGTCAGTGCGCTGCACCAAAGAGATGAGGCGAGCTGTCCCCCCTCCACGCGGGTGGCCGTTGTGCATCTCGACATCGAGGCCAAGCTCCGCGCCGAACGACACGAGCTGCCGCTCCAGCCGCTCAAGCCCGCCCACGAAGGCGACGCGCTTGGGTGGCGACGAGGCGTCCAGCGAAGGGGTCACCTGCCCAGCCCCACATTGGTCCCCGCCACAATTTGCACGACCGGCTCGGTCGCGGCGAGGTCGCGCCTCCGGCGCGTCAAGTCGTACGGGGTGGGTCTCTCGCTGAACCGGTACCCCTCGCCGCGGACGGTCTGAATGAACCGCCCCGCAGTCGTCAGCTTGTCGCGCAGCCGTTTGACATGCGTGTCGACCGTCCGCGTCTTGGTCAGCTCGTTCAGGCCCCACACACCTCGCAGAAGATCCCCCCGAGTCAGCACTTGATCGGGGTGCTCGACCATCTCGAGCAAGACGCGAAACTCGACGGCAGTCAGGCAGACCTCGATTCCGCTCACGGTGGTCCGCCGAGCTTCCTTGTCGACGCGCAGCTCGCCGAAGCTTTTGTCGCGAGCGAATCGCTCGTGCGAGCCCGGACCGCCGTCCCGCCGAAAGACCCCGTCCAGCTTGATTGCCAGCTCGCTCAAGAACCCCTCCACGTCACCGGCGCGGGCCACTACGGTCACGATGGGTACGACCTCTTCGGATTCATCCGAGCGCAACCCTCGGTTGGGCAGCGCAATCGTCTCTTCAGGCCTCAGGCTCCTCATTGTGGTCTCTCCTCCATTGCTGTTCGAGTCACAGCGAGACACGCCGAGGAGACGAAGGCGTCCTCTAGGTGGGATCGGCTTGCCGGAGCAGCACAGGGTCGTCGCGCTCATGTCTCTTGTATGTCTATTAAACAAGACACAGTCAAGAGGTTGATTCCATGAATCGGAGGCCGGCGGTGCGCAAACCGACAGGAAACGTCCGCCAAGACGCGCGAACTGCTCCAGGTCCTCGCGGCTGGTCGGGGCTTGACTCCACCTCTCGCAAGTATGACGCAAGGACGGCAACCAACCCTCACGCGCCGCAGTGAGACGCCAGCGCGCCGACGTCCTGCACGGCTGGAACGACGGCGACGTGGCCCTGCACACGTTCTTCGTGATGCCGCGCCTGCCGGGGACGTATTGGCCTCCCTGTGTGTCTACTATCAAAGACCTGTGCGAGTGCGTCCGGCAAACTCGCGCGAAGGACTTCGCGTCGCTCCCGTCGGCCACGCTGCCGCGGAATCGGTTCTTTTGAGGTGGCTAGTGGCAATAGCCGCGCTCGGTCCGCGATGCGCTGGAGCGTCCGTGGAAAGGTTGACTGTGTCTTTTATTACAGACACACTGGGCCCGAGAGGAGGCTCCACATGTCAATCAGCTGGGAGCGGGCGGAGAAAGTTGCCTTCCGCCCAATCATAACTCGGAATCCGCCAGACCACTCGCGGACGTATGTCAGCCCACCCCGGCGGTTTGGTGGAGTCGTGTTCGCAATCGCGCGCGATGCACCAAGTCTTCGACCTGCTGGAGCGGTTTGCACGCACCGACGTGAGCATCGTCCTTCAAGGGGAGACGGGCGTCGGGAAGGAGTGGCTCGCCCACGCGATACACGAGAGCAGCGCTCGCGCGGGCGGCCCCCTTGCCGTCTTCGACTGCGGATCGGTCGCTCCCAACCTTGCCGAGAGCGAACTGCTTGGCCACGAGCGAGGCTCGTTCACCGGGGCCATCGCGGCGCACCCGGGCGCCTTTGAGAGGGCCGAGGGGGGGACCCTGTTCCTCGACGAGGTCGGAGAGCTTCCTTTGGAGCTGCAGTCGCGCCTGCTCAGGGCGCTGGAGAGTAAGTCCGTGCGCCGCGTCGGCGGCCGCGTCGAGCGTCCACTCGACGCGCGGGTCGTTGGGGCGACCAACCGCGACCTGAAGGTCGAAGTCGGGGCGGGTCGTCTTCGTGAAGACCTGTACTTTCGACTCGCCGTCGCGGTCGTGCACGTTCCGCCGCTGCGCGAGCGGCTCGAGGATTTGCCCAGTTTGGTGCCGGCCCTGCTTGCGATGCTCGGGCGTCCGGACCTCCAGGTGAGCGACGAGGTTTACGCTTCGATGCGACGCTTCTATTGGCCCGGAAATATCCGTGAGCTCCGGAACATACTGGCTTGCGGTGTCGCGCTGCTCCCGCGGAATGTGACGCTGCTCGAGCGCAACCACCTGCGCCCGCTCACGCCAAAGGTCCCGGACGAATATCTCGAGAGCTTGCCGCTCGCAGGAAAGTCGCTCGAACAACTCGAGCGTGTCGCCATCGAGCAAACGCTGCACCGCGTGCTTGGAGACCGAGTCGAGGCGGCGCGCTCGCTCGGAATCGCGCTCTCGACCCTATACGAGAAAATAAGGACGTACGAGTTGTGAGCGGACAGGAGGATGCGTGGCTCGGCGCAATGAGGACCCCAGCGCACCGCGATGCCCTCCTGGTCGAGTGCCCCGCCGACGTCCTCTGTCCTCACCCCGATCAACGTGGTCTGGAAGATCCCCAGCGTGCTGGACCTGCCCTTCTCCGCGCTCATTGCGGACCTGTACGCGAAACGAACGGCCGTCCTGCACGCTTCGAAGCCCTTGACCCATCCGGATATGTCTTATATAATAGACGCATGTTCGTCAGTAGCGCTCCGCGGATGCTTGAAAGCCGGCGCGCATGTCGGTCGGCGCCGCGGGGTGTGTTCGTCGACAGCGCGCCGATGCGCTGACGACGACCGCCGGCGGCGCCTTTGCTGTCTCCCGCAGCCAAGGTGAGTTCATGCTCCCATTCCATTCATCGTCCAGGCTTGCGGCTTCTTGTCTCTTCGAGCCCCTCTTGCCCCCCGGCGGAGGCTTACCCGTGCGGGTTGCCGTCATCGGAGGACTGGAGCGACACGAGGCGGAGCTTGAGCGGCGCGCCCAGCAGCTTGGCACACAATCGAGTTTCATCGCGGCCGATCGACTGCCGCGACGGGCGCTGGTTGGTCGGACCTGCTCGCTGTCCAGCTTTTCGCAGCCTGATGGAGTCCGTCGCGCTCACCTCGTCGGCGGTAGGGGCGGAGGCGTGACGTGATCGCCGCCGGGCTGGTACGCACGCGTCCGGAGGGGTCAGAGGTCGCTTTTAACCTTCGCGACGTACTTTCACGTGCGCGGCCTCTTCTCGACGAGCTTCCGCTCCTGTGGCATCGCGACGTTCGAACCCGCCTCGTGCTGTTCGTGCGGGCGGACGAGAACGGCGCGATCGACGTCTCGGCGCGGCTGCGGGAGCACGACTTTGACCCCGGCGGGCCCGAGCTGGCGCGCCGCGTGCGCCGCGTTCGCGACGATGTGCCGGTCGTGGTCGAGGTACCGGGCACACGCCCGCTCGTCCTCCGGTGGGGCTCCTTGCATGGGGCGACGACTCCCGACGACGTCATCGTCGCAGGGAAGCGGAGCGGCTGATGGAGCCACGGGTGGCGACGACAGACACCACACCGAAGTGGCACCACTTCGCGATCAAGGGCCGGGGCGCGGGGCCGCAGAGTTCCGGAGCTTCCACTTCGACCTTGGAACTGGCCGTCGGAGACATCACCGAAGACGACTCCGGCGCGATCGTGAATCCGACGAACGGGCGCCTGGACGCCGGGGGCATGGTGGACCTGGCCGTACGACGTGCCGCGGGTCCGGCGTTGACCGAGGCCTGCTGGGAGGCGCTTCGTGCCCGGGGAACCAGAGTATTGGCGCCCGGCGAGGCGGTCATCACGCCGGGCTTCAGGCTGAAGGCGGGGTACGTCATACACTGCGCCCCGCCCATGTACGCCGATGATCCCATCGCCGCCCCGGCTCGTCTCGCGACCTGTTGCCGCGCGGCCATCGGTCTCGCGCGAAGACAGGGGCTCTCGTCGATCGCCTTTCCATCGATAGGCACGGGGGTGCTCGGCTATCCGCTCCACGAAGCCGCCCCGATCATTGTGTCCACCCTCGTTGGGGAACTCGCACAAGAGGCTCTCGGCGTGCGAGTCCGCATTCTGCTGTATGGACCTTCGATGCTCGAGGCCTACGTGACCGCCGCGAGGGCATGCCTCGATCGGCCGAGCGGGCTGCCGCGTGTTGCGCGAGGATGAGTTAGATAGCAGCCCACCTTCCCACGATGAGCCACGACAACCGCGTTTACGATTCCATCCTTGGTTTGCTTCCCGACGTCGAGAACCCGACGCCGCTCGTCCGGTTGGGAAGGGTGCCCGGCTTTCGGAACGCGAGGATCTACGCGAAGCTCGAGTGGTACAACCCGTTTGGCGCGGTTAAGGACCGCGTCGCCGCCAACCTCGTGCGCGATGCAGAGCAGAAGCACGAGCTGCCCGCGCACGTTCGACTCGTCGAGCCAACTTCCGGAAACACGGGCATTGCGCTCGCCATGATCGCCAACGCAAGGGGCTACGGCTTCACGGCCACGCTGTCGAACAAGGTCCCCATCGAGAAGCGCGCGTCGTTGCGTCTCTTCGGGGCCGAGCTCGAGGAGCTCGACGACGACCTCTGTCCGGCGCCCGGCGCTCCAGAGGGCGCGATCGCGCGCGCAGCGGAGCTCGGCGCTCAACCGGGCAACTTCCACCTCAATCAGTACCGGAATCCTGCCAACCCCGAAGCGCACTACCGGACCACGGGGCCCGAGATCTGGCGACAGACAGACGGCCTGGTGACGCATTTCGTCGCGGGGCTCGGTACGTGTGGCACGATCACGGGGACCGGGCGTTTCCTCAAGGAACGAAGCAAGGATGTCCGAGTCTTGGGCGTCTACCCCGAGGCCGGTCACGACATTCCAGGGGTGCGCAGTATCCGTCAGCTGGAGCAGACGGCGCTCTTCTTTCCGAAGGAGTACGACGGACTGATCGAGGTCTCGAATCAAGACTCGTTCGAGATGTGTCGGAGGATCAACACGGAAGAGAGCATCATCGCGGGGCCCAGCTCGGGCATGGCGCTGGCTGGAGCGCTCCGGCTCATACCCGACGAGCCTGGCGTCTTGTGCGTGGTCATCTTTCCCGACGACATCTTCAAGTACGGCTCCTCGATTCGAAAGCACCTGGCCCGACTGTTCCCCGCGCAGCCCGCCGCCACGCTCGCCGGCCCCCTGAGTGGGATCGTCGACCTCGCTCGGAGCTCGCCCGACGTCCTCGATCCACGCGAAGCGAAAGCCTGGCTCGACACGAACCGGGCGGCGGCGCTTGTCGATGTGAGGTCCATCGATGAGTACGTGAAGGAGCACCCGGAGGGCGCACTCAGTGCTCCGCTACCCGACATCGCTGCCCAGCGGTCCACCGTGCTTCCCGATGATCGCACGGCTCCCATCGTCACCGTGTGCAAGGTGGGCGAGCGCTCATTGATCGGGATGTTGCTATTGAAGGCCGCCGGCTATCAGCAGGTGAGAAGCGTACGGGGAGGACTGGACGCCTGGGTCAGCGCCGGCCTGCCGACGTCGTCGTCGGGGTAAGACCGTTCGCGGATGCGGTCCGCCGAACGGGGAAGTCACTTCAGGGCAGCGGGCGGTGCATTCGTCCGGCGTCGCCCGGCGTCATAGCTCGCCTTGGCGCCGAAGCTTGCGACTGCAACGAACAGGAGCCGGCGGACAGTCTGTGGTCCCCATCGCAGGGCCAGGTGTGCCCCGAGCCAACCGCCGACGAGTGCCGTCGCGCTCATCGCAAGCCCGACGCCCCATTGCACGCGGCCCTGGGCCGCAAAGAGCAGCGTCGCCGCGAGCGACCCAACGAGGTTGACGACCTTCGTGACGGCGATCGCTTCGAGCACGGACAGTCCGAAGAAGAACACGCAAGCCAGGGTGAGCACCGTCGCGTATCCGCCCGAGTACATGCCCCCGTAGATCGCCCATAGAGCCATGGCGGCGTAGCCCATGCCCCGCCTGCGCGGGCTGCGCGGACGCGCCGCCATTCTTGGCTGGAAAGCGAGGACGATCGTCATGCCGACAAGCGCGACCGCGATCGCCGTGCGCAATGCAAGCTCGTTCATGCGCAAGGCGAGGCAGGCTCCGAGCACCGAGCCCGGCACGGAGACGAGCACAAGCCCGAGCGTCGGACGCCTGGGCGCGATGCCCGCTCGCTGGAAGCCAAACACAGAGCCGATCGAGAGGCTCGTGACGACAAGCATGTTGGTCGCGACGGCGGCAGAGGCAGTCATGCCGGCGATCAGCATGACGGGAACGGTCAGAAGGGATGTCCCGCCGGTGATCGACCCAAAAACGCCCGCAAAAAAGCTCACGATTACGAGAACAGCGGTGGTCAGCGTCATGGGCTGCACTGCACATACTAGCCGCCGAGGCGCGCTGCCCGAAGCGCCTGTTCGGTGCGCAGGTTGATGTTTCCGTGGCGATTCCCCGAGCCCGTTCGGAAGATCGCCCTCTGCAACAAATGTTTTGCGCAGGCTTCACAGCGCGTGATGAGCGAAGCGACTACGACGAGTGTGCGTGAACCCTTCACAAGACATGCGCTTCACCATCTGGCGCCCCAAGCTGCTCTTGGCGACCTCCGAAGAAGGCGCGGGCCACTGTCCTTCACAGGAGGCTCTCGCCCATGAATCGATCCTATGCACATGTCATCCTCGCTTCTCTCGCCGCCGCGCTCGGTAGCGCTGCTGCCGTCGCGGCCGCGCCTGCAGCGCCGACAGGGCCCGCCCCGAGCGACGACCCGCACCCCGCGCCCATCAACGTGCTGACCTCGAGCGCGGGTCTCGCGCGTGGGCTCATCTTCGTCACACCGACCGGCGCCGCCGCCCCTCCCCTCACCAACCCTGACGGCGGCGCAGCTCCGCCTCCGGCGTCCGCGGACGGCGGCGCGACGGGACACTCGGTCGGGCCCGAGATCATCGACAACCGAGGCCGCCCGGTGTGGTTCCTGCCGCTGGCCCAGGGCCTCGGCGCGACCGACTTCCGCGTGCAGAACTACCGTGGCGAGCCGGTGCTCACGTGGATCCAGAGCGCTGGCGGCTTTTCCACCGGACCGACCGTGGATGTCATCGCCGACCGTCACTACCGCACGATTGCGACGGTGTCGGCGGGCAGCGGTCTCATTGCCGACACGCACGAGTTCCGGCTGACGAACGAAGGCACGGCGCTCATCACGGTCTACCGCACGGTCCCCTACGATCTCTCCTCGGTGGGCGGACCTTCGAACGGCAAGGTGACCGAAGGCGTGGTCCAGGAGATCGACGTCGCCACGGGTCGGGTGCTCTTCGAGTGGCATAGCCTCGACCACGTCGGCCTGGACGAGAGCCATCAGCCGCTGCCGTCCGCGTCCGGGCAGGCCTGGGACTACTTCCACATCAACGCTGTCAACCCGGACCTCGACGGCAACCTGCTCATCTCGTCGCGCCACACCTGGACCGTCTACAAGCTCGATCGCCGAACCGGGGCCGTGATCTGGCGCCTCGGCGGCAAGAAGAGCGACTTCGAGCTGGGCCCCGGCGTGGCGTTCGCGTGGCAGCATGCCCCGCTCCCCGCAGACGGCCCGGGAACCATTCGTATATTCGACAACGAGGCCGGGACCGGCGCGCCGGCTCTGCCGTACTCGCGCGTGATCTGGGTGCACCACGACGACGTCCACCGGACAGCGACGCTCGAGCGCTGGTTCAAGCACCCGGACAACCTGCTCGCCGCTTCGCAGGGCAATTCCGAGGGACTCGACAACGGCGATACGTTCGTCGGCTGGGGCCAGGTGCCGCGGATCTCCGAGTTCGACCGCGCGGGCACCTTGCTCTGGGACGCGGAACTCACGGGAGGAAACACCTACCGCGCCTACCGGCACCAGTGGACCGGCGAGCCCGACACCATCCCTGCCGCGAAGGCCGAGGCGGCGGCGGCCGGCGGGACGATCGTGCACGCCATATGGAACGGCGCCACGCGCGTCGCGCGCTGGGAGATTCTCGGCGGCAGCGAGGGCCGCGACCTCTCGTGGATCGACACGGTCGCGTGGGATGGCCTCGACACCACCGTCACCGTGCCGCCTTCTCTCGCCGTCGTGCAGGTCATCGCACGAGATGAGTACGGGCGTGAGCTCGGTCGCTCGGCGGTGACGTCGGCTGGAACCTGAAAGCCGGCGCGGGTGGGAGCATGCGTCCCCGCTCCCGCCCGCGCCTCCGTCCTACTCCATCGGCGAAGCTCGGTGGTTCCGTTCACGCCGGGCCGAGCCTTCGAGAACGGGGTAAGTCTTGCTTCGTGGCCATCGAGATCGTTCCCGGCGTGACCGCTTACCCGGGCCTGGCTGGCAGAGCAGGAGACTGTACGGGCCACCTGACGCTTCGGTCGGAGTGCGGTCGCCGTGTGCCGTGGTAGCTTGAGCCTGTGGCGCTGCGAACGGTCCGCGTCCGGGTTCATGCCGGACACTTGGAGCCCCTGGAGCGCCTCCCCCTACCGGAGGGGGCCGAGCTCGCCATGCACTTCGAGGAGCCCCACCGGCGCGGGTCACCGCCGGCCATCGTCGCTTCCATGGACAAGTGGCCCGACCTTGACCCCAGCCTGTTCGAAGAGCTCGCCCGAGCTATCGAAGGGGGCAAGCTCCCGGTTCGGGACACTGGGCCGTTCGACCGCGACAAAGCGTAGAGGATGCTCTACCTGCTCGACACGAACGTCATCTCGGGCCTGATGCGGAAGCGGCCGGAGATTCGGGGACGGCTCTCATCGCTCGGCCCGTCGCACGACGTCGTCACCTGCCCGATCGTTCGGGGTGAGATTTTGTTCGGCATCGGCACGGATCCGCGAGGAGCTACACGTCGAAGCCCAGCACGTCGAGCAAGGCTCGCCGAACCTCGGGCCAGCGCTGCTCCGGCAAGGTCGCGATCCAAGGGCCCAGGTACACGCGCTCGACGATCCGGATCCACTCGGGCTTGACGACACACGGGCTCGGAACGCCGTCCGCTTGCGTCAAGGCGACCTCCCACGAGAGCCCTCGGGCCTGAGTCGAAAGTGGAATCACCGGCACCTGGCTCAGCGACGGGAGAACGTCCGGGCGCCCGAGCACCAACACCGGGCGCCGCTTGTCTGGTGCGCCGAACCGGAACCACCTGATGTCCCCCCGTGCGATCACGGGAACTCGGGGTCGCCGTCGTCCGCGATCGGGCCGTCGGGCCCGCTGTTGAGCCATGCACTCCACGCACGAGCCTGCTCGTCAGGGGCCAACCGAACGTCATCGTCGACGAGCTCGAGCACCACGCGTACGCGCTTGCCCTCGAACGGCTGGTTCGGGGCGACGTCGAGGTCGATCGTCGTGCCGTGCACTCGCCCGGTGAGAGGAGCCATCGCACACAGATTAGCATGCGGGGACACGCTGCGGCCGAGGCTCGTGCCGTACGACGGACGGCTCCGCCAAGCCTCTCCCCTTCGCTACGAGACACCGCACGAGTTTCTCGCTTCCGCTCGCGGGCGGTCTCGCGTGAACGCAAGACCGGACGGCCGGTAGCCCGTGGAGCGGCGCGCATTCGGCGACTCCAACCGCGCTCGCCATTCGGCTTCCGCTTCACCCGCTGATCGGCGACCCATCTTGGCCGCACCTTGCCCCACGCCGCCCTTTGCGAAGGCGGGCACCGCGCCAGTCCGACACTTTTGGCGAGCCGTCTCCAAAATCTCTCCACGAACCCGGTCGATTCGAGGGGACTGCGCGGTACTCACGAGGACTCCTGAATCGCTCAAAAGCTCTGAGATTCTCGAACCGTAGCGACGAAAGACGAGCGACATCACCGTGTTACGAATTGCCACTTTTGAGAATTCAATTCCCGTTGGGGTCGCTACCGGAACCCGTTGGGGTTTCCGAGATACCGTTGGGGTCTGCGTCGGATCCCGTTGGGGATCAGCCTGCCCCCGTCGTCGATGATGCCCTCGCGTTCGCGCTGAGGGAGGCGACACGCGCGGGCGCGTGGAGCGCTGTCGAGCAGATCGCGCGCGCCCTAGCGACGCGGCGGGTGCAACCGTGACGCCGCACGGCCTGAAAGTGCGCAAGGGCCAGGAGCGCGCCCGTCGTGATCGCGGCGTCCACATCGGCCGTCCCCGCAACCCGAGGCTGACGCCTGACGTCCTCGCTCGCGCTCGCGCGATGCTCGCCGGCGGGATTCACCTTCGCGCCATCGCGGCGGAGCTGCACGTGCCGACGACGACGCTGCACCGAGCGCTCACGCGCGAGGTGGCGTCGTGATCCGCCATTGCGAGCTGCTGGCGGAGCGCATGTCGCGCGAAGCGGTTGAGCGTGACGAGCGTCGCGCGCGCCGCGCGCTGAGCCGCTGGGGTAACCCTCGCGCGAAGCGTCAACTCTCGCCGGCTCAGTACGTCAAGTACCTCATGGCGCGGCACGACGCCGAATGCGAACCCACCCGCATCCGGCGCCCCACGTCGATTGCGCGCGTTCGGCGTGCGCGTCGCCGTCGTCGCGCTACCGTCAGACGGCGCGCGGTCCGCTCGACGGCGAACCCGCCACCACCACCACGACTCGCCCGCAGTAGCCTCGGCCGTCTCACCAACGGCCCGGGGACCCCCCGGCCGGCTCACGCCGACCGAGGCTTCTGCGGGGGAGTCGCGCGTCGAGGCCTCGCGTGAGGGGCCTCCCTCGCGAGTCGGACACGGAGCTGGTGCTCCGGGTGCCGGATGCCAGCACGGCGCCGCCAGGCGCGCGTCTCGCGCTCCCCCAGCCTTGGGAGGCGAAGACCGGCCGGGGGGTCGGGGGGGAGCGGGCCGAAGGCCCGCGGGGGGGCGAAGCC
>Ga0209415_10002498_pt1 | contig 34450 bp, 27 predicted proteins | sample PeaSoiSIISIP2007_FD_187696 | JGI IMG/M metagenome (GOLD analysis project Ga0209415, IMG submission 187696) | Peat soil microbial communities from Weissenstadt, Germany - SII-SIP-2007 (SPAdes) (version 2) | ecosystem: Environmental > Terrestrial > Soil > Wetlands > Peat | place: Germany... | reverse complement strand
CGTATCCGACCTATTTTTGTCTCATCGCGTGCTTAGCCAGTCGGCAGGCCGACACGCGACCAGTCACTGGTTCTCGAAGCGTACGTCGTGACTCCGCACGCATCCAGCCACTGAATATGGCGCTGCCGTCGGTTGCCCGACCTAGCCCAGTGGCCGGCTAGTGCAGCGTCTCACCGGGTTTAAGCGGCGAGAGCGAAACGCTCGTCGTTGGCGTTTGTAGTATTCCAGCGGATTTACGAGGTAACTGGGCCTCGGCACGCACCATGCTGTTTCGCAACCCGCGTCGAAGCCAAGTCGCCCCCAGATGTTGCAAGATCATTGTACCCGCGCCAGCTCGTCGGCGAATCGAACCAAGCACTTGGACCGCAATGGGCCCAATTCGTTCGAATCCTGGGGTACCCGCCAGGAGACGTCGCCCGGGATCAGGAGCGGCTGATCGGCGTGGGTTCCAGCGGGTCGACCAGGTGAAACTTGTCGTAGTCGAAGTGCTCGAGGCCATCGGATCCGGTATGGAGCACGTCGCGGAAGGAATAGTTCCAGCGGATCGCCTCGCTGCTATAGGCATGCCGCGCCATGAGAACCTGACCGGTCGTCTCGTCGGTGCCGCTCAGGCTCAACAGGAAGACCGCCTGTGATTGCGCCAGCGACTCGGGCGTCTCCCCGGCAAGCGGGCTGTCGGCACTGAGCACGTGCATCATATTCCAGCCAAGCAGGAAGATTGGATGCTGGCTGCGCACCAGCGGCAGATCGACGATGCGCCGGTAGCGAAACCCCTCGGCGGTCACGGTATCTCGCATCAGACGCAGCTGGGCGGAAGCTTCCATGACGATGTTCTGGCGAGCATTGGCAGCGCGAAACATGAGCGTCAAGCGACCATCCATCGGCCGCACCACGCCATATCGTGCAAAGAGAACGCGCGCCCGTGGGCGCGAGAACCGCGCGAACATGGCGCCCGTCATCAGCGCCATGCTCATCATGCCAATAAAGATCTCGATTCCGCCAAACACGTGACCATAGAGCGATTGCGGATGCATGTCACCGTAGCCGACGGTGGCGAAGGTTTCGATGCTGAAGAAGAAGTTACCCCAGAAACCCGGCGGATTGAGATTGGCAATGGCGCCCGGGGAGAGGGAATACACCAGGGCGAACAGCAGGTTGAACGTCAGGAAGAAGCCGGCGAAGCAGACAATCAGCGTCGGCCAGCTTACGGTCATGAAGGAGTGGTACAAGTCGAGCAGGACCTTGCGTTGCAGCCCATGCGTGACGATCGTGCGGGTCGATAGCACCAGCCGACGGGTGCCGCGTGCATGCGCCCGCTTGCTCGAAGGCTCCTCTTTGGCGTGCGCCACCGTGTCGGCATGCGGCCGGTCTGCTCGGCCCGCAGCGGTGGACTTCACCATTGCGGATCTGGCAGCACCCAGCGAAGTACCTCCACCGGGCTCTCGATGATGTGATCCGCCTGCCACTGCGAGATGTCGTCGATGAGGAACGAGTAGCCATACGCGGCGGCAACGGTACGTACGCCGGCCGCACGACCCGCCTGGATGTCGCGCCGGTCGTCGCCGACGTAAACACCGGCAGCGGGCGTGCAGCCGCACTGTTCCAGCGCATAGGTGATCGGCGCGGGGTCGGGCTTGGCGCGCGCGGCGGTGTCGCCGCTGACGACGCAGGCGGCACGGCCGTCGAGGCGCAGCTCGCGCACCAGCGGATCGGTCAGCCGCGCGATCTTGTTGGTAACGATGCCCCATTGCATCCCCGCCTGTTCGATCCGCGCCAAGGCGTCCTCGACCCCGGGGAAGAGCGTCGTCAGCCGGCACAGATCGGCCTGGTAGCGGTTCACGAATTCCTCGCGCAAGGACTCGTAGCCGTCTTGCCCTGGCTCCAGACCGAAGGTGCGTGCAATCAGTCCGCGTGCGCCGTGGCTCACCCAGGGCCGCAATTCCGCAAGCGGGCGCGGCTCCAGCCCCCGTTCTACCAGGCAGGCATTGATGGCGTTGACCAGGTCCGGGGCCGTGTCGGCAAGCGTGCCGTCGAGATCAAACAGCACAAGAGCCGTCTGTTGCCTGCGCGAACGCGCGGCGCGGTCTGGTTCCGTTGCGCTGTGCGTGGCGGGACTCATGGATTGCCGGCTGGGCACCGCCTAGGACGGGCGACGGCAGGCCATGAAGTAATTGACGTCGGTGTCGTGGTGCAAGAAAAAGCGCTGCGTCAGCGGGTTGTAGCGCACGCCGGTAAGGTCACTGACCTCCATCCCGCTAGCGCGGGCGCCACGCGCCAATTCGCTCGGACGAAGAAAGCGCGCGTATTCATGGGTGCCGCGCGGCAGTAGGCCGAGCACATACTCGGCGCCGACAATGGCCAGCAAGAAGGACTTCGCATTGCGGTTGATCGTGGAAAACAGCACCGATCCGCCAGGCCGCACCAGCTGTGCGCAAGCGGCAATCGTGCGCGCGGGATCAGGAACGTGCTCGAGCATCTCCATGCAGGTGATCAGGTCAAATTGTGCCGGCCGCTCCTGCGCGAGCTCTTCGACCGGGACCGCGCGGTACTCGACTTTGGCCCCGCTCTCCAGGGCATGCAGCCGCGCCACTTGCAGGGACTTGCCGGCAAGGTCGATCCCCGTGACTCTTGCGCCCTTGCTGCTCATCGCCTCGGAAAGAATGCCGCCACCGCAGCCGACATCGAGCACCGAGCAGTCCGAGAGAGTGACAAGCCGCTCGATCCAGCCCATGCGCACCGGATTGAGTTCATGCAGCGGTCGAAACGCGCCGTTCGGATCCCACCAGCGGTGAGCCAGATCGCTGAATTTCTTCAGCTCGGCGGGGTCGACGTTGACGTCGTTCATGCTCATTGGACACAAACGCCCCGCCGAAGCGGGGCGCTTGTGGCTGCGGTCGCGGTCAGTTTTTGACTTCCATGGATCCGTCAACTGCCACTTCGACCCGGCGGTTCTTGGCCCGCCCGGCTTCGGTCTTGTTATCGGCAACCGGATCGCTCTTGCCCTTGCCCTCGACCGTGATCTTATCGGCCGGGACCCCGTGCTCCGTCAGGTAGTTGCGAACCGTCTCGGCGCGGCGCAGGGAGAGCTTCTCGTTGTAGGCAACGGAACCGATCCCGTCGGTATAGCCAACGACCTGTACGGAATTGAGCACCGTGGCGCCTTTGAGTTTGGCAACGAGTTCGTCCAGGGCGCTGATCGCGCTCGGCTTGAGAGTCGCCTTGTCAAAATCAAACAACTGGTCCGAACCAAAGCTCACCTTCTCGTGCATGATCTTCATCACCGGCGCCGGCGGCGGCGGAGGCGGTGGCGGCGGAGGCGGCGGCGGCGGAGGCGGCGGCGGCAGTGGCGGAGGCGGAGGCGGTGGCGGCGGCGGGATCAGATCCGGGTCGCACTGAGCTAACGCGAGCTCTTTTACGAAGGAACTCGTGTGCCAGCACAAGCCGGTGCCGCTATGCACCACGTTCCCACTCGAATCCCCGAGATAGCCAGCGTTGGCCTTGGCCGGCCCCATGTCGGCGGCGCCAGCGACGCCGGTCATCGCGCTCAGCAGAGCGGCGATGACGATTGCGTTGTTCCCTCTGTGTTTCATTTTTTTCACCTTTCTAGTTTGCAAAGCATCTTAACTGGTGCGCCGCAATGCCCTCGGGCGCACCGGAGAATTCTGTCGGATCATTGGACCGAGAAGTCGGCGTGGAGCCGCCGCAGCCTTTGACGAACCTGATTGTGCCATGGGGCGGCCGCCTTCAGCACTTCGTCGGCGATGCCCGGTCCGCCGGCAACCGCGATTGCGCGATCGGCCAGCACCGCCTGGCCGGCAACCCAGACGTGCGTGACATTCTCCCTGCCCGCGCAATGGAGTACCTGTGAGATCACGTCGTAACAAGGTTGCGTCTCAATCAAGCCAAGATCGACCGCGGTCAGATCGGCTTCCTTGCCAACTTCGATCGATCCGATGCGCGCCTCCAGCCCAAGGGCCTTGGCGCCCGCCAGCGTCGCGCACTCGAGGCCCTGCCATGCCGGTGCAGCAGTTGCGTCGGCAGCATATCCCTTGGCCAGCAGCGTGGCCAGGCGCACCTCGCCCAGGATGTCCAGGCGGTTGTTGCTGGCGGCGCCGTCGGTTCCGATGGCCACGCCAACGCCGGCAGCGAGCAGCTTGGCGACCGGTGCGGTGCCGCTGGCAAGCTGGAGATTGGACGCCGGGCAATGAGCGACGCAGGCCCCGCGCTGCGCGAGCAGCTGGACTTCCGCATCCAGCAGCTGGGTCGCGTGGACGGCGATCAGCCGTTCGCTCACCAGGCCAAGGCGGTCAAGTCGCTCGAGGGGCCGGGCCCCGTGCAATTGGAGCGACTGCTCGACCTCCTGCGCCGTCTCATGGACGTGCATATGAACCGGCAGGTCGAGTTCCTCGGCCAGGGTCGCGATGCGCGCCAGCGTCTGGTCGGAAACCGTGTACGGGGCATGCGGTGCGAGCGTGAACTGGATCATCGGGTCGGCAAGCAGCGCGTCGCGCGCCGCCAGCCCCTGACGCAGATAGTCGTCGGCATCGGTGGCGTAGCGGCTGGGAAAGTCGATCGTCAGTATGCCCACGACGGCGCGCAGCCCGAGGCTGCGCATCGCCTGCGCCGCCTCGAGGGGGTAAAAGTACATGTCGTTGCAGCAGGTAATGCCGGCGCGCAGCATCTCAGCCGCGGCCAAGCGCGTTCCGTCGTAGACAAAGTCGGGCGAGACGATCGCGCGCTCGAGCGGCCAGATTCGTTCCTCCAGCCAACGCGTCAAAGGAAGATCGTCGCCGACCCCGCGCAACAGGCTCATGGCGCTGTGGCCGTGTGCGTTGATCAAGCCGGGTAGCAGCGCATGGCGTGGGAGCTCGACCCGGTGCGTGGGCTGGTAGCGCGTGCGCGCCTGTGCGATCGGCAGCACGTCAACGATGCGGCCGCGATCGACGGCAACGGCGTGGTTTTCCAGCACGGCGGCGCGAGGCCGCACCGGGAGCAACCAACGTGCCTCGATCACGGCTTCCACCGACTGCATATTCCTGTCTCCTGTGCGTTGCCGATACCGGGAGCCGAAGCGCCGCATCGAAGTCGCCGATAGGCGCGCTCGGCGGACGGGCGGCCGAGCGTTCCTGGGTTATACCAAGATTGTCAATGGCGCCACGGCGCGTCCACGGCACTACTTGCGCTGGTAAAATGCACGGTTGCCTTCGGGCCGTTAAAAACTGCGACTGCGCCGACTCATGGATTCGTTCGCCAAGGAAACACTGCCGATCTCCCTGGAAGAGGAGATGCGCCGCTCCTATCTCGATTACGCCATGAGCGTGATCGTGGGCCGCGCGCTGCCTGACGTGCGCGATGGCCTCAAGCCGGTCCACCGGCGCGTGCTGTTCGCGATGCACGAGGCCAATAACGTCTGGAACCGGCCCTACGTCAAATGTGCCAGAGTGGTCGGCGAGGTGCTGGGCAAGTACCACCCGCACGGCGATACCGCCACCTACGACGCCCTGGTGCGAATGGCCCAGGATTTCTCCCTTCGCTATCAACTGATCGACGGCCAAGGAAACTTCGGGTCGGTCGACGGCGACAATGCGGCCGCGTACCGGTACACCGAGTGCCGCCTCAAAAAGCTGGCCTCGGAATTGCTGACGGACATCGACAAGGAGACGGTCGACTTCGTTGCCAATTACGATGGCAAGGAGCGCGAGCCTACGGTGCTGCCGGCGCGGGTGCCCAACCTGCTCATCAACGGTTCGGGCGGGATTGCCGTCGGCATGGCGACCAACATTCCTCCGCACAACCTGAGCGAAGTCATCGACGGCTGCTTGCTGCTATTGCGCAATCCGCAAGTCAGTATCGAAGAATTGATCGAGATGATCCCCGCGCCGGACTTTCCCACCGCGGGGATCATTTATGGGTTGGAGGGCGTGCGCGAGGGCTACCGCACGGGCCGTGGCCGGATCATCCTGCGGGCCAAGACGCATTTCGAGGAGATCGACAAGGGCGCTCGCAGCGCGATCATCGTCGATGAGTTGCCGTACCAGGTGAACAAGCGGGCGCTGCTCGAGCGCATCGCGGAGATGGTCAACGAGAAGAAGATCGAAGGCATCTCCGATATTCGGGACGAGTCCGACAAGTCGGGCATGCGGGCGGTGTTCGAACTCAAGCGCGGCGAATTGCCGGAGGTTGTTCTCAACAACCTCTTCAAGCTTACGCAGCTGCAGGACTCGTTCGGCATGAACCTCGTGGCGCTGGTCGACGGTCAGCCGAGGCTGCTCAATCTCCAGCAGATTCTCGAATCGTTCCTGTCGCATCGCCGCGAGGTCGTCACGCGCCGCACGGTGTACGAACTGCGCGAGGCGCGCCGCCGCGGGCACGTGCTCGAGGGCCTGGCCGTGGCACTGGCGAGCATCGACGATTTCATAGCCATCATCAAGGCCGCGCCGACCCCGCCGGTGGCCAAGAGCGAATTGGTGGCGCGTCGCTGGGATTCACCGCTGGTGCGCGAGATGCTTGCCAGGGCCGCAGCGAGCGGCACGGCTAGCATGTATCGACCCGACGGGCTGGATCCGGAACTCGGTCCGCAATTCGACGGCAGCTATCGACTGTCGGAGGAACAGGCAGAACAGATTTTGCAAATGCGGCTGCAGCGCCTAACCGGCCTGGAGCAGGACAAGATCGTCGGTGAGTACCGTGAGGTCATGATCTTGATCGGCGATCTGATTGATGTGCTGGCGCGGCCGGAACGCATCACCAGCATCATCCACGACGAACTGGTCGAGGTGCGCCGCGAGTACGGCGCGCCCGCGGGAGACACGCGCCGTTCCGAGATTGTGCGCACTACGGAAGAGCTAGCCACCGAGGATTTGATCGCGCCGCAGGACATGGCGGTGACGCTGTCGCACGCCGGCTACATCAAGAGCCAGCCATTGGCCGACTATCGCGCTCAGCGCCGCGGCGGGCGCGGCAAGCAGGCTGCGGCCGCGCGGGAGGATGACTGGATCGAGCAATTGTTCATCGCCAACACGCATGACACGATCCTGTGCTTCTCGGACCGCGGGCGGCTGTACTGGCTGAAGGTATGGGAGGTGCCGCAGGGTTCGCGCACCTCGCGCGGCAAGCCGATCGTCAACATGTTTCCGCTAGCCGACGCCGAGAAGATCACCGTGATCTTGCCGGTAAAAGCCTTCGACGCGGATCACTTTGTCTTCATGGCGACGGCGTTCGGGACGGTAAAGAAGACGCCGCTCGTAGACTTTTCCAATCCCCGCAAGGCCGGCATCATCGCCGTGGACCTGGAGCCCGACGACTACCTCATCGGCGCGGCGATCACCGACGGACACCACGACGTAATGCTGTTCTCGGACTCGGGCAAGGCGGTGCGCTTTGACGAAAATGACGTGCGATCGATGGGGCGGCAGGCGCGTGGGGTGCGCGGCATGCAGCTCGACGATACGCAGCGGGTCATAGCGCTGCTCGTGGCCGAGGATGAAGCGCAGCACGTGCTGACGGCCACCGAAAACGGGTTCGGCAAACGCACACCCATCGCGGAATACACGCGACACGGGCGTGGCACCAAGGGCATGATCGCGATTGCGACGTCGGGGCGCAACGGCAAGGTGGTGGCGGCCACCTTGGTGCACGAGCACGATGAAATCATGCTCATCACGACCGGCGGCATCCTGATCCGGACCCGCGTGGCCGAGATCCGCACGATGGGCCGCGCCACACAGGGCGTGACCTTGATTGCCCTGGATCCGGGCACGACCCTATCGGGACTGCAGCGCGTCGTCGAGACCGACGCCGAGCAAAGCGGCAATGGGCAAGACGATCCGGCGGTGCCGCCCGCAAGCGCCGGGTAAGGTGCCGGGCAGCGGGCGGGTGAGCGGCACGGGCTTGCATTGGCGCAGACGATCGCGGAGTTGCTATGAATGAACGACTCAAGCAGGTGCGCGACGCGATCGATGCCATCGATTTGCAGTTGGTCGAGCTGCTCAACGAGCGGGCGCGGCTGGTTGCCGAGGTGGGACGGATCAAGCAGGAATCGGGGGCGCCGGTCTTCCAGCCCGAGCGTGAGGCCGAGGTCGTACGCCGCGTGGTCGGGGCCAGTCGCGGGCCGTTGCCGGCGTCGTCGATGGAGGCGATCTATCGCGAGATCATGTCCGCCGGCCGCGCGATCCAGCGGCCGCTGACCGTTGCTTACCTGGGTCCGCAGGGCACGTTCTCCGAGCACGCGATGCTCAAGAAGTTCGGCGGTTCGGCGCACTCGCAGTCCTGTGCCTCGATCGACGAGGTGTTCCGCGCCGCCGAATCCGAGCGGGCCGATTACGCCGTTGTGCCGATCGAGAATTCCTCCGAAGGCGCGGTCTCGCGTTCGCTCGATCTGCTCCTGGCCACGTCGTTATTCATCGTTGCCGAGGTTTCCGTGCCGGTGCACCTGCATCTGCTTGCCCGCGCGGCGAGCCTCGATGGGGTGCGGCGTGTGCTGGCGCATCCGCAGGCTCTTGGCCAGTGCATTGCCTGGCTCAACCAGAACGCCCCTACGCTCGAGCGCGTCTCGGTCGCCAGCAATGCCGAGGCCGCTCGACTGGCGAGCCTTGACCCCGGAGTTGCCGCGATCGCGGGCGATCAGGCGGCTGTGCGCTACGGGCTGCAGACCGTGGCCGAGCTCATCCAGGACGACGTACACAACCGTACGCGTTTTGTCGTGCTCGGACGCGACCAGTCGCAGCGCAGCGGCAACGACAAGACCTCCTTGATCCTGTCGGTGGCCAATCGCGCCGGCGCGGTCTACGAGATGCTGGCGCCGCTGGCGCGTCATGGCGTGTCGATGACACGCTTCGAATCGCGACCGGCACGCAACGGCGCGTGGGAGTACCATTTTTTCGTCGACGTCGAAGGACACGGAAGCGACGCGAACGTTGCCCAGGCGCTGCGGGAGCTGCAGCAGTCCTGCGCGTTCTATCGTTGCCTGGGCTCGTATCCGAGAGATGCATGAGCGCGGACCGCTCCATTGCTGGCTCCGCGACGCCGCGGCCCGAACCGGAGCGGGCGGCGACGGCGTCGATTCCGGCGTTGCCGTATGTGCGCGCCATCGCTCCGTACGCACCGGGAAAGCCCATCGAGGAACTGGCGCGCGAATTTGGCCTCGCGGCGCGGGACATCGTCAAGCTGGCTTCCAACGAGAACCCGCTCGGGGCTCCGGAGTCCGCCCGACGCGCGATGCATGCCGCGGTCGACGACTCGGGCCGCTACCCCGATGGCAACGCCTTTGCGCTCAAGGCCACGCTCGAGCAGCGCTTGCGCGTGCCGCAGGAGTGGTTGACCATCGGCAGCGGCAGCAACGATATTCTGGAGATGGCCGCTGCCGCCATGCTCGCGCCCGGGCGCAGCTGCGTGTTTTCCCAGTACTCGTTCGCCGTGTACGCGCTGGCAACGCAGGCCCGCGGGGCGCGCCCGATCGTCGTGCCGGCCAAAGAGTACGGTCACGACCTGCCGCAGATGGCTCGCGCCGTATGCGCCGATACCCGGCTCATCTATCTGGCCAACCCGAACAACCCCACCGGGACATTCGTTGACGGCCGCGCGCTCGAAGCCTTCCTCGGTTCGCTAGCATCCGACGTCGTGGTGGTTCTTGACGAGGCCTATAACGAGTATCTGCCGCCGGAACTGCGCTACGACGCCATCGCGTGGGTGCGCCGCTTTCCGAATCTGCTCGTGGCCCGGACGTTCTCCAAGGCGTACGGCCTGGCCGGCCTGCGGGTGGGTTACGGCGTTGCGCAAGCCGAACTGAGCGGCTTGCTCAATCGCGTGCGCCTGCCATTCAACGTGTCGACGATAGCGCAGGCCGCGGCCTGCGCCGCGTTGGCTGACGAAGCATTCTTGCGACGCAGCCATGCGCTCAATCGCGCCGGGCTGCGCGAGTTGGATGCCGGCTTGCGTGGTATGGGACTGGAGACCGTTCCCAGCTTCGCCAATTTTCTCCTCGTTCGCGTCGGGCCGGCGGCGCGCGCGTACCGGGAGCTGCTGGCGCGCGGCGTGATCGTGCGCCCGGTGGGCAGCTACGATCTGCCCGATTGGCTGCGCGTCACGGTCGGTCTGCCTCAGGAGAACGAGCGTTTTCTCAAGGCACTTCCCGCAGCGCTGGCCGCCGCGCAGGCCGCCGGAGCATAGCGACGCAACATCCATGACAAGCCCGCAGATCGGTGTTCAATGAAACTGGCCTTGCTCGGTTGCGGCCTGCTCGGCGGCTCGACGGCCGCCGCTTGGCGGCGCAGCGGATGCGTCTCGTCGGTGCGCGGCTACGACCTTGCCCCGGCACGGGTCGAGCGCGGCGTGGCGCTGGGCATCGTCGATCATGCGGCCGCGTCGGTCGCCGATGCCGTGGCCGGCGCCGACTGCATCGTGCTGGCAACGCCCGTCGGATCGATGGCACCGCTGCTGCGGGAGGTCGTGCGTCACGCCCCGGTGGAAGCCATCATCACCGATGTCGGCAGCACCAAGGTCGAGCTGGTCGCCAGTGCCCGCCAGCTGCTGGGAGATACCTTCGCGCGCTTCGTGCCGGCGCATCCGATTGCCGGGGGCGCCGACTCCGGCATCGAGCATGCCAGCGCCGACCTTTTCGAGGGCTGTTGGGTGATCACGACGCCAGAGAAGGAAACCAAGGCCGATGCCTTGCAGCGGGTGGAGGCGAACTGGATGGCGTGCGGGGCGACGGTCGAGCGCATGGCAGCGCTCGAGCATGACCACATTTTTGCCGCCATCAGCCATCTGCCGCACCTGCTGGCCTTCGCGCTGGTGCACCTCGTGGCCTCACAGGCCGACGGTGCCCGCAAGCTGCAATTCGCCGGCGCCGGCTTTCGGGACTTCACCCGCATCGCTGCCAGCGACCCGAGCATGTGGCGCGACATCGCACTGGCCAACCGCGCCGCGCTGGGACCGGAGCTGGCGCGCTACCGGCGCCAGCTCGAAGTCTTGCAGGCGGCCCTTGACGCGGGGGACGCCGACACGCTGGAGCGGCTCTTTGCGCGCGCGAGCCAGGTCCGGCGCAATACCGATCTTGGCAATGGCGGTCGGGGCGAACACGATGCCTGACAAAAACCCGCCGCGAACCTGGCCGCCGGTGCTTACCGTGGAACCCATCGCGCGCGCGCAAGGCGAGGTCCGCCTGCCCGGCTCCAAGAGCATGTCCAATCGGGCCTTGCTGCTCGCCGCCCTGGCCGAGGGGTCGACGCAGCTCTCGGGCCTGCTCGAGGCCGACGACACGCGCGTGATGATCCGCGCGTTGCGCGCACTCGGGGTGGCAATCGCGGTCGACGGCGACCAGGCCACCGTGCACGGCTGCGGCGGCCGGTTCCCCGTGCGCCGGGCCGAACTGCATCTTGGCAATGCGGGTACGGCGATGCGCCCACTGACGGCCGTGCTGGCGCTTGCCGGAGGGCACTACCGGCTCGATGGCGTGGCGCGCATGCGCGAGCGGCCGATCGGCGATCTGGTGGACGCCCTCGTTGCCATGGGGGCGCGGATCGACTACCTGGGAGCGCCGGGCTACCCGCCCTTGCTCATCGAGCCGCCTCGGACGACAGAAGGCGAGCGCGCGGGCGCGCCGGGGCAGGCGGCCCGGCCGGCGCCGGCCGATGCCGGCCGCGTAGTCCAGGTACGCGGCGGCGTATCGAGCCAGTTCCTCAGCGGCTTGCTCATGGCCGCGCCTGTGCAGGCTCCCGAGGGTGGGCTGCGATTTGTGGTCGAGGGCGAACTGATATCACAGCCCTACGTGGCCATGACCGTGGCGATGATGCGTGCCTTCGGGGCCCGCGCGCACCAATCGGGCAGCACCTACGTCGTCGAGCCCCACCGGTACCGCGCGCCGGGCACCTACGCGATCGAGGGCGATGCGTCGGGCGCCTCGTACTTTCTGGCGCTGGGCGCGATCGCCGGCGGGCCGGTGTTGGTGCGCGGCGTCGGTCGGGACAGCCTGCAGGGCGACTTGGCCTTCACGCAGGTTCTGCAGGCGATGGGCGCGCGGATCGAAATGGGCGCCGATTGGGTCCAGGCGAGTGCCGGTAGCAGGGGCGGCGCGGCGCAGCGGGACCGGGCCGGCGGCCCGGGCGACCGCCGCCCGCGTCTCTTGCCCCTGCAAGCGGTGGACATCGACGCCAGCGCGATTCCCGATGCTGCGATGACCGCTGCCGTGCTGGCGCTGTTTGCGGAGGGTACGACGCGGCTGCGCGGGATCGGCTCCTGGCGTGTGAAGGAGACCGATCGCATTCACGCCATGGCCACCGAGCTCCACAAGCTAGGGGCAACGGTGCAGTCGGGGCCGGACTGGATCGCGGTCACGCCGCCACGGCAAGGGCTGTGCGAAGCGCTGATCGATACCTATGACGATCACCGCATGGCGATGTGCTTTTCGCTGGTCGCCGCGGGGGCCGTGCGCGTACACATACGCGAGCCGGGCTGCGTTGCCAAGACCTTCCCCGACTACTTCGAGCAACTCGAGCGCCTGCGCGCGCCCGGCCGCCGATGAACGCCGCTCCCGTATCGCCAGCGGGCGCGGCCCCGGCCGACTCGTCAGCGGCGCAGGTCCCGGTAATCGCGATCGACGGGCCGACGGCCTCGGGCAAGGGAACGGTAGCGCAGCGCGTCGCCGCCGCGCTGGGCTTCGCCTGCCTCGACAGCGGGGCCCTGTACCGCATCGTTGGCCTGCTAGCGCTCGAGCGCGACACTGACCTCGATGACGGGCCCAGGCTGGCCGCGCTTGCCGCGCGCTTGCAGCCGCGCTTCGAGGACGGACAGGTGCTGCTGGACGGCCGTGACATTACCGAGGCGATTCGGCGCGAAGACGTCGGCCGGGCGGCCTCCAGGGTGGCTGCCGTCGGGCCCTTGCGTGCGGCGCTGCTCGCGCTGCAGCGCCAGCAGCGGCGGCCCCCCGGACTGGTGGCCGATGGCCGCGATATGGGCACGGTCGTCTTCCCGGACGCGTGCCTGAAGGTCTACCTGCAGGCCGATGTTCGCGTGCGCGCGGAGCGCAGGCTTAAGCAGTTGATCGAAAAGGGATATTCTGCTAACCTTGCAGACCTTTTGCAGACCTTGCGGGAGCGCGATCAGCGCGATCAGACGCGCGATTGTGCGCCGCTGATAGCTGCCGAAGATGCGAAAGTGCTGGACAGCACCACGCTCACGGTCGAGGAGGTCGTGGCGCAGGTGCTGCAGTGGTATCGCGGCCTCTGAGGCGCCTGCTCGCGTTTCCCTGGGAAACGCCTGGGTACCCTCAGTGCCGACAGCACAAAACGGGGCACGTCGGAGCAGGCTCCACGTGCATTTGATCAACTCCGCCCGGGTGCAAGACCTCGGCGAGAATGAAGGTCCTCATGTCCTCTGTTGCGATCGCGAGCAGTTCCGAAACCGCCCCTGAATCCTTTGCTGCGCTCTTTGAGGAGAGCCTGACGCGCCACGAGATGCGTGCCGGCGAAGTCATCACGGCGGAGGTCATTCGTGTCGATTTCAACTTCGTCGTGGTCAATGCCGGGCTCAAGTCCGAGGCTTACATCCCGCTGGAGGAGTTCCGCAACGACCTCGGCGATATCGATGTCAAGCCTGGCGATTTTGTGTCGGTGGCGATCGAGGCCCTGGAAAACGGCCACGGGGACACGATCCTCTCGCGCGACAAGGCCAAACGTCTTGCCGCCTGGTTGAACCTGGAAAAGGCGCTGGAGAGCGGCGAACTGGTCACCGGCACCATCAGCGGCAAAGTCAAGGGCGGGCTGACCGTGATGACCAACGGCATCCGCGCCTTCCTGCCCGGCTCGCTGGTCGATACGCGACCGGTCAAGGACACTTCGCCGTACGAAGGCAAGACGCTGGAATTCAAGGTCATCAAGCTCGATCGCAAGCGCAACAACGTCGTGGTTTCGCGCCGTGCCGTCGTCGAGGCGAGCATGGGCGAGGAGCGCGCCCGCCTGCTGGAAAACCTCAAGGAGGGTTCCATCGTCAAAGGCGTCGTTAAGAACATCACGGACTACGGCGCGTTCGTCGATCTGGGCGGCATCGACGGCCTGTTGCACATCACCGATCTGGCCTGGCGCCGCGTGCGTCACCCGAGCGAAGTGGTCACGGTGGGTCAGGAAATAACGGCCAAGGTGCTCAAGTTCGATCAGGATAAGAATCGCGTGTCGCTGGGCGTCAAGCAGTTGGGCGAGGATCCCTGGGTCGGTCTGGCACGCCGCTATCCGCAGGGCACCCGGCTGTTCGGCAAGGTCACCAATATCACCGATTACGGCAGCTTTGTCGAGATTGAGGCCGGTATCGAGGGTCTGGTGCACGTGTCCGAAATGGACTGGACGAACAAGAACGTTGATCCGCGCAAGATCGTCCAGCTCGGCGACGAAGTGGAGGTCATGGTCCTCGAGATCGACGAGGACCGCCGCCGCATCTCGCTGGGCATGAAGCAGTGCCGTCCCAATCCCTGGGACGATTTCGCGATCGCGCACAAGAAGGGCGACAAGGTCAAGGGCGCGATCAAGTCGATCACCGATTTCGGCGTGTTCATCGGACTGCCCGGCGGGATCGACGGTCTGGTGCACCTCTCCGATCTATCGTGGAGCGAAACGGGCGAGGAGGCGGTACGCAAGTTCAAGAAGGGCGAGGAGCTCGAGGCGCTGGTGCTGGCAATCGATGTCGAACGGGAGCGCATTTCGCTGGGCGTCAAACAGCTGGGCGGCGATCCCTTCACCAACTTTGCCCATTCCCATGACAAGGGCTCGCTGGTCAGCGGAACGATCAAGAGCGTCGATGCCAAGGGGGCAGTGGTTTCGCTGGGCGACGACGTAGAGGGGTTCCTGCGCGCCTCGGAAATCGCGCCCGATCGCGTGGAGGATGCGCGTAACCATCTCAAGGAGGGCGATACGGTACAGGCAATGATCATTAACGTCGACCGCAAGAACCGCAACATCAATCTCTCGATCAAGGCCAAGGACAACGCGGAAACCGCCGAGGCAATGGCGCGGATGCAGTCGGAGGCCACGACCGGCACTACCAACCTCGGCGCACTACTCAAGGCGAAGCTCGATACCCAGACCAAGTAGCAGGAGGTCGAGCCGCCAGCGGCGCGCGACGCGCGCCGGGCCGCTTGTCCCTTGCAGCGTTCCTTAGCTATGACTGCGCCCCGCGCCTTGACCAAATCGGAGCTGATCGTGCGGCTGGCCGCGCGCAACCCGCGGCTGGCTGCGCGCGATGCCGACGAAGCCGTGAAGCTGATTCTCGATTTGCTCGGGGAGGCGCTGTCGCAGGGTGGGCGCATCGAGATCCGCGGGTTTGGCAGCTTTTCGCTCAACTATCGGCCGGCCCGCGTCGGCCGCAACCCAAAGTCGGGGGACCGCGTCCAGGTTCCGGCCAAGCACGTTCCGCACTTCAAGGCGGGCAAGGAATTGCGCGAGCGCGTGGACGGCGACGGCGCAACCGATGCCGCGCCGGCAGCGGGATCTGCGCCTCGGGCGGCCGAATAGCGCTGCCGGCGACGGCCGCTGCGCGCACCGTAGAATTGCCCCAACCTCTTAGCGAAAGGGCGGCATGGACCTGATTGCCTGGATCGGTCGACTGATTTTCTTCCTGCTGGCCCTTTGGCTGGCCCTGGAGAATACGGCGACGGTGCCGCTGCGCCTGAGTTCATCGATTCAATGGCAGAACGTTCCACTGCTGGCCGTCATCTTGGTCTGTTTCGTGGCGGGCGTTCTCGCGGGAACGCTGGCGCTCACGCCGCGGCTCATTCGGCTGCGGCGCCAGCTGGTGCGGTCGCCGCGGTCCGAATCGGCGGCCCAGCAGGCCGCCGAACAGGCCCTGACCCGCGCGGCGCGACAGGGCGGGGCGGCCGGTGACCTGGAGTTGGAAACCCGCATTCGGCGCTGACGCCCGGCGAATGGCAGGCATTGCGACCTCATGGATCTGCAACTTTGGTATCTGCTGGCCCTGCCGCTGCTTTTTCTCATCGGCTGGTGGGCACGGGGGTACGAGGCACGGGTCCGCGAGGCCGATCAGGGCGGTGCGCCCCAGTCGCTGTTCCGCGGGCTCAACCTGCTACTCAACGACGAACCCGACCGGGCAATCGATGCCTTCATCGCAATCGCCAAGATCGACCCGGAGACGATTGAATTGCACTATGCGCTGGGCAATCTCTTCCGTCGGCGCGGCGAGTTCGAGCGCGCAGTGCGCATCCACAACTATCTCTTGAGCCGTGCGGATCTGCCCGCGGCCGAGCGTTCCAACGCTCTGGCGGAGCTCGCGCAGGACTATCTGAAGGGCGGTCTGCTCGATCGGGCCGAGGCGAGTTTTGGCGAGCTGGTGGATGATCCTCGCCACCGCTTCGAGGCGCTGCGCGCCCTCTTGCGCATACACGCCATGGAGCGCGACTGGGATCGGGCCATCGAATGCGCGCGCCGCCTGGAACGAGAGGCAGGTGAAACACATCGGGTCGCCATAGCCCATTTTCACTGCGAGATTGCCGAGCGCGCCGTGGCGAACAGCGATCTTGCCGCGGCCACGCGCAGTCTCGAGGAGGCGCTGGTGGCCAATCGCAATTCGGTGCGCGCCAGCATCTTGGCCGGGGATATCGCCGATCGCGCCGGAAACACGGCGCTGGCGATCGAGCACTGGTTGCGCATCGCCACCGATGCCCCCGAGTACCTGCCCCTGATCGCGGAACGCCTAACCCGCGCCATGGATGCGGTTGGACGCCGCGCCGAGGCGCTCAACCTGCTGCGCCGCGAGCTGCTCGATCACCCGTCGGTGGATCTGCTCGACGTCGGCTACCGGCGCGCGCAGGAGTGGGAGGGCGCCGCCTCGGGCGAAGCGATGCTGCGCGACGAGCTCAAGCGCCATCCGTCGCTGCTGGGATTCGAGCGCTTGCTGGCGATTCGCGCCGCGACGGCGCAGGGAGACCGGGAACTGGACCTGTTGCGGGGCCTGATCAGCGTTCAGGCGCGCAATCTGTCGCGCTACCGCTGCGCGACCTGCGGCTCTCGCACCCGTTCGTTCCACTGGCAATGTCCGGGTTGTTCGAGTTGGGACAGCTATTCTCCCAAGCGCATCGAGGAACTGGACGCCGTGCCATGAACCAGTACCCCAGCATCGAATCGACCATCGGCAATACCCCGCTGGTGCGCCTGCAGCGCATCGAAGCAGCCAGCCTTGCGGCCCGGGGCAACGTGCTGTTGGCCAAGCTCGAAGGCAACAACCCGGGCGGTTCGGTGAAGGACCGCCCGGCGTATTCGATGCTGCGGCGCGCCGAGGAACGCGGCGAGATCGGCCCGGGCGAGCGGCTCATCGAGGCCACCAGCGGCAACACCGGGATCGCCTTGGCGATGATCGCTGCCATGAAGGGCTACCGCATGACGCTGATCATGCCCGACAACCTCTCGCTCGAGCGGCGCGCGTCCATGCAGGCGTACGGCGCGGAGCTGATCCTGACTCCGGCCGAGCGTGGGGGTATGGAGTATGCGCGCGACCTGGCACTGCAGATGCAGGCACGCGGCGAGGGCAAGGTACTTGACCAGTTTGCCAACGCCGACAATCCGCGGGCCCACTACGAGACCACGGGACCGGAGATATGGCGCGATACCGCTGGCGGCGTGACCCATTTCGTATCCAGCATGGGGACGACCGGGACGATCATGGGCGTGTCGCGCTTCTTGAAGGAGCACAACCCGGCAATCCAGGTCGTCGGCGTTCAGCCGGCCGATGGTTCGCAAATCCCCGGGATACGGAAGTGGTCGGAGGACTATCTGCCGAAGATCTATGACCGTGCCCGCGTCGATCGCATCGAGCCCGTCACCCAGGTGGAGGCAGAGAGTCTTGCGCGCCGCATGGCGAGCCAAGAGGGTATCCACGCCGGGATTTCGTCGGGCGGGGCGCTGCAGATTGCTCTGCGCATCGCTGCCCAGGTGGAAGAGGCGACCATCGTGTTCATCGCTTGCGACCGTGGCGATCGCTACCTGTCGACGGGTTTGTTTGCAGCGGCTTGATCCTCGGCGATTTGCGCAGCAGGATCTCACGGGGCGCCGAAGGTCGTGCCAAGACCCAGGCCCGCCTCGGAACAAAGCTGCGCCGCCGCTACCTTCTTGCCGTCTTCGGGCTTGACCTTGAAGACTTCCAGCTGGCCCCCCTGCGCACTCACCAGGATGCTCTGCTCACCGATGGCAATTACCTCGCCCGGCTTGCCGCTTACCTGGCCGAACGTTCGCGCACGGTGCTTGCGGGCGTCGAAGATCTGGAGCCTCTTGCCCGCGACGGTCGTCCACGCCCCCGGCGCTGGATTGCACCCACGCACCAGGTTGTAGACCAAGTCGACATGGTAGTGCCAGTTGATCTGTGCCTCGGCGGAGCGACACCAGCCTTCATAGCTCGCCTGTGATTCGTCCTGCACGGTCTCGACGGCCCTTCCCGATACCACCAGATCCGCCGCTTCCAGCAGCGCCTGCACGCCCATGGGGAAGAGTCGGTCGAAATACACGCTGCCCAGGGTGTCGTCCTCGCCGATGAGGGTTTGCTTTTGCAGCACGACCGGACCCTCGTCCAGGCCGTCCGTAGGACGAAAGATGCTCAATCCGGTCGTCGTGTCCCCGCGGATGATGGGCCAGTTGATCGAGCTCGGTCCCCGGTAACGGGGCAGCAAGGAAGGGTGATACTGGATCGTGCCCCGCCGCGGTATGTTGACGAATTCCTGCGGTGCAAATTGCAGTACATAGGCCATGACACCGATCTGGGCATCGAGCCCGGCCATCGCCGCTTGCGCCTCCTCGCTCCGTAGGGATGCGAACTGAAAGACCGGCAGCTTGCGCTCGAGCGCGGCCACGCGCAGCGGATCGGGCTTGGCGCCTGGCTTCTCGGGTGCACAAAATACTCCGGCGACCTCGTCGCCGCGCGCCACAAAGGCCTCCAGCACGGCCTTGCCGAAATCTTGCTGTCCAATCACGGCAATTCTCATTTGCGGTACCCCCGATTCAACGTTGTCGTTGCACGCCCCGCTCGGTGTGACTCCGTTTGCCGCCGTCGGCTACCGCCAGCAAGATCGCCGCGAGCGCGGCAAATTGTTCCCGGTCGCCGCTGGACTCGAACTGCAGCAAGTCCCCGTCGGTCGCCGAGCTCGGAGCCGGCGGCCGCGGCAGACGGCGCTGCAGTTCGCGTGCCACCGCGGGTCCCGTTTCAATAAGGGACGCAGTTCCGGCCACCGCTTCTATTGCCCTTCGCAGGAAAGGATAATGCGTGCACCCGAGCACCAGCGTATCAGCACCTTCGTCGAGTAGCGCCTGCACCGCCTGTCGCACGAGGGTCCGGGTGTGCACCGAATCGAGCTCGCCGGATTCGACCAGCTCCACCCAGCCGTGCGCCGCGTGGTCAACGAACCGCACCTGCGGAGCCTGCGAGCTCACCTTGTGCAGCAGTTCGCGATAGCGCCGGCTGGACAGGGTTGCCCTCGTTGCCAGCACCCCGACGACGCCGTTGCGCGTGACTGCCGCCGCGGGTTTGAGCCCCGGCTCGACGCCGACGACGGGCACCGGGGCCCACGCCCGCAACTCGTCGATGGCGTTGGCGGTCGCGGTATTGCAGGCGATGACCAGCGCGGCCACGCCGCGATCGAGCAGACGGGAGCAACACAGCTGCGTTCGCTCGAGAATCTCCCGGTCACTGCGTGCACCGTAGGGAGCGAAGGCGGTATCGGCAAAGTACACGATCGCCTGTGTCGGCAGGGCGGCACGTATCGCCGCGACCACCGACAGACCACCGGCGCCCGAATCGAATACGCCGATGGGCGTCGAACTCGTGTCGACCGGATTTACCAGCACTCGATCACTCGGCCACCACGGCGATCTTGCCGATCCTTGCGCGCCACTCCTGCGGACCGGTCTGGTGGACCGAGGTCCCGCCGGCGTCGACCGCAACCGTCACGGGCATGTCCCTGACCTCGAACTCGTAGACGGCCTCCATGCCCAGATCGGCGAAGGCCACCACCTTGGCCTTGCGGATGGCACGCGCCACCAGGTACGCGGCGCCACCTACCGCCATGAGGTAGGCCGAGCGGTGCTTGCGGATCGATTCGATAGCAACGGGTCCGCGCTCGGCCTTGCCGATCATCGCCAGCAGCCCGGTTTGCGACAGCATCATCTCGGTGAACTTGTCCATGCGGGTGGCGGTGGTCGGGCCGGCCGGTCCAACCACCTCGTCGCGCACCGGATCCACCGGACCCACGTAATAGATGACACGACCGTGGAAATCGACGGGCAGCGGTTCCCCTCGCGCCAGCAGGTCACGAATGCGCTGGTGTGCCGCGTCCCTTCCGGTGAGCATGCGGCCCGACAGCAGCAGCGTCTGGCCTGGGGTCCACGACGCCACCTGCTCGCGGCTTAGCGTGTCCAGGTTGACGCGTTGGGACCGCGACGCGTCGGGTTGCCAGTGGACGTCGGGCCACTGCGACAGCTCCGGCGGCTCCAGGCGCGCCGGACCCGAGCCATCGAGCACAAAGTGCAGGTGGCGGGTGGCTGCGCAGTTGGGAATTAAGGCCACGGGCTTGCTGGCCGCATGCGTCGGATATTCGAGGATCTTGACGTCCAGTACCGTGGTAAGCCCGCCAAGACCCTGCGCACCGATGCCCAGCGCGTTGACCTTCTCGTAGAGTTCGACACGAAGCTTTTCGAGATCGCTGCGCGGGCCGCGCCCGAGTAGTTCGAACATGTCGATATCCTGCATCAGCGCCTGCTTGGCGAGCAGCACGGCCTTCTCGGCGGTGCCTCCGATCCCCAGCCCCAGGACGCCCGGCGGACACCATCCTGCACCCATCGTCGGAACCGTCTTGAGGACCCAGTCGACAATCGAGTCGCTCGGGTTGAGCATCGCCAGCTTGGACTTGTTTTCCGACCCGCCGCCCTTGGCGGCGACCGTCACCTCGAGCTGGTCCCCGGGTACCAGCTCGACCTCGATGACGGCGGGCGTGTTGTCGCGGGTATTGCGGCGCGGGCCGTCCGGCGGATCGACTATGGAAGCGCGCAAAGTGTTATCCGGGTCAAGATACGCGCGGCGCACGCCTTCATTGACAGCGGCCTCCAGGCCCGTGTCAAACCCTTCCCACCGCACGTCCATGCCCGCCTTGAGGAAGACGTTGACGATCCCGGTGTCCTGGCAGATCGGGCGCTTGCCCTCCGCGCACAACCGCGAGTTGGTCAGTATCTGTGCGATCGCATCCTTGGCCGCCGGAGATTCCTCCGCCCGGTAGGCTCTTGCCAACTGCTCCAGGAAATCGCGCGGGTGGAAGTAGCTGATGTACTGGAGCGCGTTGGCAATGCTCTCGACCAGGTCGCCACGGCGGATGATGCAGCGGTTTGCGGTCATCGCAGTTTTTCCCCTTTCCGCGGCCCGTTCGGCGCGGTTACGCATTTTAGCGACTGTCACGGCGCCCGCGCGCCGCCGTGCCTGAACAAGAGCCCCGCCCGCTCGCCTTGAAAACATGGCCGGCAGACCCAATATGCCACGGGCGGTGCCCCAGGGCGATGCCTAGCGCCGCCCTCGGGGCGCGCCTTGGCGTTGCAGTAGACTGCGCACGCCTGCGCCCGGGGTTGCACCGGGACCGGTTACAACACTATTAGGAGATGGTATGAAACGTATCGCTTTGTTCGTACTGACGAACCTTGCGATTGTCGTATTGCTGGGTGTCGTCACGAGCGTGCTGGGGGTGAACCGCTTCCTGACGCCGCGTGGCCTCGATCTGGGCACCTTGCTCGCTTTCGCGCTGGTGGTCGGATTCGTCGGGTCGTTTTTTTCCTTGCTGATCAGCCGGCCCTTGGCCAAGTGGTCCACCGGGGCGCGCGTCATCGAACAACCGCAGAACGCACTCGAGGCCTGGCTGCTGGAGACGGTGCGCAAGCTCACGTCGCAGGCCGGCTTGCAGATGCCTCAAGTGGCGATCTACGAAGGCGATCCCAATGCCTTTGCCACCGGGGCGTTCAAGAACAGTGCCTTGGTGGCCGTTTCCACCGGCTTGCTGCAGACCATGAGCCGCGAGGAGGTCGAAGCGGTGCTCGGGCATGAGGTCAGCCATATCGCGAACGGGGACATGGTGACCATGACCCTGTTGCAGGGAGTGATCAATACGTTTGTTATCTTCCTCTCGCGCGTGATCGGTTACGTCATCGATCGCATGATCCTGCGCAACGAGGACGATGCGCCCGGGATGGGTTACTACGTCTCGGTGCTGGTGCTTGACCTCACCCTGGGGCTGCTGGGGTCGATCATCGTCGCCTGGTACTCACGTCAGCGCGAGTTTCGGGCCGATGCCGGCTCGGCGCGCTTGCTCGGTTCGGGCCGGCCGATGATCAACGCCTTGACGCGCCTGGGCGGGCTGGAGTCGGCGGACCTGCCCAAGCAGATCAGTGCCATGGGGATCAGCGGCGCGCCGTCCGGCGCCTTGTCCCTGATGGCGAGCCACCCGCCCATCGAAGAGCGGATCCGGGCCCTGCAGGCGCTGGGCGCGTAAGCTGGGGCGATGCCCCCTAGCGGGCGGTTCGGACCCAGATCCGCCAGCGCTCGTCGGGTCGCGCGCGGCGACGCCCTTCCCAGGACAACTCCCACATGCCACGCACGCCAGGAGGGGGGTCGTCGTCGAGCGAGGATCTGCGCGAATCGTGGTGCAACGCCAGGCGGCAGGTTTCGGAGGAGCCGTCGCGGTCGAATCGAATCTTGCCGTAGTAGGCGATGATGGCCCGCTCTCCGAGCGGAATGCGGTGCGCCTGCACGCATCCTTGTGCTAGGCCGCGGGCCTGTAGCTGGGCGGCGAGTTCGACCGCGAAAGTGCGGTACGAAAAGACGTAATCGACGGCCGGCAGAAACAGCAGGTTGGCCGCAATCCATACGGTGGTGACGCCCACGGCAGCGAGCATCGGTCCGCGCCACAGGACCCGGGGACGGCGAAGGACGCGCCATGCGATCAGCTGCCCCCAGGCGGCGGTGACGACCACGGCCATGGTCAAGGCAAGGGCGTGCACCTGCGGCACGTAACCTGGCGCCAGGTGTGCAATCGAGGCCGCCATCGCGCGTGGCGCGCCGAGTTCCATGGCCAGGTAGTAGGCCCAAAAGAAAACCAAGGACAAGGAGAACACGGCAATCGCCAGCCAGTCGATGACGTTGTCCAGGGCCCGGCGCAAGGTGGTCGCGCCGAGTGCGGCAAGCACCGCCAGCGGCGGAATGAGGACGATCACCGCGCGCTCGTCCAAAGGAGCCGAAAACAGCATCGCCAGCGCCAGGCCACCCAGTATGAGTAGAGGCCGCTCCAAGTGCGCTCCGCCAAGGCTCGAACGCCACGCGTACACCGCCCAACCCGCCAAGGGCCACAGCGGCCAGAGAAACCACGCGCTGGTCCGCACCAGCCAGACCGCGTCTTCACCGCTGAGCCAACCGAAGGGAAGGGCGGCGGCCCAGGCATCGAAGTAGTAGCGCGCCTCGAGCGGGGCCCAGCCAAAGGCGGCCAGCGGCCAGGACAGGGCAACACCCAAGGCGACCGCAGTCAGGAGCAGGCTGACGAGCGCCATCGTGCCGACGCCTACCGTTGTGCTGCTGCGCCGCGTGCGCCAGAACACCACGAGGCAGCCCAGTAGCAGGCCTGCTGCGGGCAACGGTCCCTGGGTCAGCGCCAGCGCGCCGACGCTCACGCCTGCCAGCAGTGCCGCAAGGACGAGATGCCATTCCAGGATGCTGATCGCCAGAATCGTGACCGCGACGATGGCAACGCTTGCCGCGTTGGCCTGGGTCTGGTGCAAGCGCCAGATCATCCCGATCGTGCCGATGGTGAGCAGCGCGGAAATATTGGCCATCAGCCGCGCGTAATCGCGCCGACTCGCCTCGCCGCCAAAGGCCGCAGCGACGGGTTGCGCCTCGTCGCGCCTTGCCAGGCGGTAGACGGCGTGCCAGAGCGCAACGATGGCGATCGGATACCAAAAGAGGTTGGCCGCTGCCGCGGCATTGGTATCGCCGACGATGCTGCCAACGAGTCGGATCAGGATCGCACCGAACCAGTACGGCAGGGGCCCTCCCTGGGTGGCCGACGCGCCGGCAACGTTGGGTAGCAGCCAGTCGGTGGCGCTGCCGTGCGCCATGGCCCACATGCGGCCAAATCCAGCGGCATCCTGCGGCCACAGGTCGTGCCCGAAGAGGCCCGGAACGATGAAGGCGATCAGCAAGCTCGCCAGAGCCCAGCGCGGCATCGGCGCAGCGGCCTGCGCGGAGACCTGCGCGGGCGAACGGCGTGGCGCTTCAATCATCGCTTATGGGAACGTGGTGCATCGCCGACCAATCCACACGCAATGGCAGGCCCGGCAGGCCGCCCCCCCCCGGATGCGACGATGCCATGAAAAAAGGCAGCCTCGGCTGCCTCTGGCGCACGGTCCCGACGCGTCCCGCGCCTGCCCGCAAATCGCACTGGGCATGGCATGGGACGGACCGGGTCAGCGGCGTTTGCCCTTGGCTGCCGTAGCTTCCGCCGCGGCAGCGTTGACCTCCTTGGTCTTGGTGGCAAACTTTTGGCGAAACTTCTCCACCCGCCCGGCTTCGACAACGCGCGTCTGTGCCCCGGTATAGAAGGGGTGGGACTCGGACGAGGTATCGAGCTTGACCAGCGGATATTCCTTGCCGTCTTTCCACTTGATGGTCTCGCGGGTCGGCGCCGTTGATCGGGTCACGAAGCTAAAGTCGCAGGACAGGTCGACGAAAACGACCTCACGATATTGGGGGTGGATGCCTTCTTTCATTTTGCACTCTCGCAGCGCCGGGTTTGGGCCTGTTAGCTACAGGAAACGGAACCGGCAATTTTAGCATGAAGATTGCAGGCGCAACTAGCCACCGCGCCGCATCATGTCGAAGAACTCCGCATTGTTTTTCGTTTGCTTCATCTTGTCGAGCAGGAATTCCATCGCCTCGATCTCATCCATCCCGTACAGCAACTTGCGCAGGATCCAGACCTTTTGCAGCACTTCGGGCTTCAGGAGCAGTTCCTCGCGTCGCGTCCCGGATCGGTTGACGTTGATCGAGGGATAGACCCGCTTTTCCGCAAGCCGGCGCTCCAGGTGGATCTCCATGTTGCCGGTGCCCTTGAACTCCTCGTAGATGACGTCGTCCATGCGCGAGCCGGTGTCGATCAGCGCCGTGGCGATGATGGTGAGCGAGCCGCCTTCTTCGATATTGCGGGCCGCGCCGAAAAAGCGCTTGGGGCGCTGCAGAGCATTGGCGTCGACACCGCCGGTGAGCACCTTGCCCGAGGCGGGGACCACGGTGTTGTAGGCGCGTGCCAGGCGCGTGATCGAGTCGAGCAGGATCACCACGTCCTTCTTCGATTCGACCAGCCGCTTGGCCTTTTCGATGACCATCTCCGCCACCTGCACGTGACGCACCGCCGGTTCGTCGAAGGTGGAGGAGACCACCTCGCCGCGCACCGAGCGCTGCATTTCTGTGACTTCCTCCGGGCGCTCGTCGATCAACAGTACGATCAGCACGACGTCGGGGTGATTGGCGGTGATTGCGTGGGCTAGATGCTGCAGCATCACGGTCTTGCCCGACTTGGGGCTGGAAACCAGTAGGCCGCGCTGGCCCTTGCCGATCGGCGCGATGATGTCAACCAGGCGCCCGGTGATGTTCTCGTCGCCGCGCATTTCGCGCTCCAGCGTCATCGGCTTGTCCGGGAACAGCGGCGTGAGGTTCTCGAACAGGATTCGCTGCTTGGTCGAATCGGGCGTCTGGCCGTTGACCTTGTCGACCTTGACGAGCGCGAAGTAGCGCTCGCCGTCCTTGGGCGTGCGTACCTCGCCCTCGATCGAATCGCCGGTGTGCAGATTGAAGCGGCGGATCTGCGACGGCGAAATATAGATGTCGTCCGTATTGGCCAGGTACGAGGTCTCGGGCGAGCGCAGAAAACCGAACCCGTCGGGCAAGACCTCGAGCGTGCCGTCGCCGAAGATCTGTTCCCCCGACTTGGCGCGCCGCTTGAGGATGGCGAACATCAGTTCCTGTTTGCGCAAACGGTTGGCGTTGTCGATTTCCAGGGTTGCCGCCATCTCGAGCAATTGCGAGACGTGCAGCGCTTTGAGTTCAGAAAGTTGCATGGGGAGGGGTCGGCGCAGAGGGATGGAACTGTTTGGTGGGGCGGAAAGGGGCGATAGGGACCGGTTGCAACGGCTGCGCTACTGGCGTGCCGTCGATCGCGCCCGCGGGGGCAACGGGCGACCTGCGCCGCCCGTCGAGGAAAGATCAGAGGTTGTCGTTGATGAATGCGATCAGTTGGGGTTTGGACAATTGGCCGACGCGCGTGCCGGCCACAGTACCGTCCTTAAACAGCATCAGGGTCGGGATGCCGCGGATGCCGTACTTGGCCGGGGTGACTTGGTTTTCGTCGACGTTGAGCTTGGCAACCGCCAGGCGCCCCTGGTACTCGTTGGCCACCTCCGACACGATCGGGGCGATCATGCGGCAGGGGCCGCACCACTCCGCCCAGTAGTCGACCAGAACCGGGGTCGGGGACTTGAGAACGTCTTGTTCGAAACTTGCGTCTGAAAGGATCTTGATATCGCTCATTTGGGGGAAACCCTTGCTTCCCAATGCCCGGCCCGAAGGCAGGATTCCGATGGTTGAAGAGAAGTTGGAGTGCGCGGGAGCCGAATACGCCACGGCCGCTGGGATCGACCCGCTGCCGGCGTTCACCTACCCAGGCAGTTCAGATAGACCAGATGACCGCGATTACATCCCGCGGTTAACGGAAACCACACAATGTTAGCACTTTGCCAAGACGCTTGCGCACCAGCAAAATCGGCGTGTTTCTGGCGCAGCGGAGCCTCATGAATACCACCCCGGGGACGGTTGCGGATCCTGGCGCGGCCCGCGCCGCGACTTCGGCAGCTTCCTTGGCGCCTGCCTCCACTGGCGTGGACGTGGCCGGCGCAGCAGAGCTGCGGTTCGCTCCCGACGACCGCTGGTGGCCGGCGGTAGCGGCCCTGGTCCGCGACCTGTGCCCGGGGGCGGGCCCGGCCGCACTTTGCGATTTGCGACGCGTCGTGGTGATCGTGCCGCGCATGCTGCAGGCGCCGGCGCTGCGCGCTGCGCTGCACGGTGTGCTCGATGGCGCCGCTTGCATTGCGCCGCGCGTGCTGACGCTCGAAGCATGGGCCCAATGGGCGCCGGGCCAGGAATCGAGACAGCGCGCCGAGCTCCTCGGTGCCCTGCGCGACAGCGCCTGGGTACGCGATCGCTTCGGTGCGCAGGCGGCGGCGCTGTGGTCGCTCGCCCGCGATATCGCGAGGCTCAGTGACGAACTCACCCTGGCCGCGTGTGGCGCCGTCGACGCCTTCGAAGGCCGCTGGCAGGCAGCAGTGCAGCGCAATTTTTCCCAGCGTGCTGCGGCCGCCGGCGACCTGCAGGCGCAACTCGTCCTGGCCCTGTGGCGCGCGGGATTGGCCGGGGAACTCGGCACGGCACGGTTGCGCGAGCAACTGGAGCGGTGCGCGCAGCGTGCCGATGGCCCGCTTGTTTGGCTGGCGCCGCAGGGCGCTGCGCCCTGGCAGCGCGCGTTTTGCCGCGCGTATGCGGCAGTGAGCGGCCAGCGCGCTTGCCTTGTGGAGGCCGATCCGCTGGCCCTGGCGCAGCGTCACCCCTGGTTGGCGGCGGCGTGGCCGGAGTTGACCGGCTCGCTGGCGACGGCGTCGCCGATCGCCAAGCGCGCGGGCGCGCTGGCCGCGGCGCTGCCGCGGCCCGAAGCGATAGCCGTAGCGCCACCGCTGCAGATCCTCAAGCAAGGCACCCTGGAGGAGGAGTCCTCGGCCGCTGCTAGCTGGGTCGTTGATCGTCTGCACGGCGGTTGCCGCTCGATCGCGCTCATTGCTTTGGACCGTCTGACGGCCCGACGCGTGCGCGCGCTGCTCGATCGCGTCCAGATACTGGTTGCCGACGAAGCGGGCTGGAAACTTTCGACCACCAGCGCGGCCGCGGCCGTCATGCGCTGGCTCGACGTCGTGATCTCGGACTTCCAGCACCGCGAACTGCTGGACTGGTTGCGTTCGCCGTTTACCCTTGCGGACCGGCACAACAAGGCGCCGATGGTCGCTTCGATGGCCTCGGCTTTGCTCGAGGACGGCGTTGCGGGGGGCATGCAGGCGGTGCGCACTGCGGTCGTGCGCCGCGCCCACGGGCCGGACGCAGCCGCGCTCCGGGAGATGGTCGATCAACTGGTTACGCTGGCGCACCGCTGGCAGCGCCCGGGTTCCCTTGGCCGCTTCCTGGGCCTGCTGGCTGCGACACTCGATGGCCTGGGCATGCGCCCGGCTTTGGCCGCCGACCCCGTGGGGCGAAGCGTGCTCGAGGCCGTGGAGCAGTTGTCCGAGCAGTTGTCAGGCTCATCTCTGCGCCTGGATCTTGTCGAGTTCCGCGCGTTTCTGGCAGGACACTTCGAGGAGCTGTTTGCCCGCGATCGCGAGATCGAAAGCCCGGTCGTCATGACGACGCTGGCCGGCACCCGCCTGCGCCGCTTCGACGCGGCCCTGCTCATCGGCGCCGATGCCGATCACCTGCCCGCCATGAACCCTTCGGGTGGCTTGCTGGCGAGTTCGATTCGGCGCGATCTGGGGTTGCGAACGGAGGCCGACAGCGTGCGCGAGCAGACCCTGGACCTGGCGTGCCTGCTTGCCACGACACCGTCGGTGGCCGCGACGTGGCGCTGCCGGCGGCAGGACGAGCCGGTAGCGCTCTCGCCGCTGCTCGATCGCATCGACATGCTGATGCAGCTCGCCGGCTGCCCATCGGTGCTTCGCGAGGCTGCGCCGAGTTGGCATCACGTCCCGATGGCGGTTGGCGGGCCGCGGTCGGTGCGCGCCCCGGATCTGCTTCCCGGGCGCATTTCGGCCAGCGCGTACCAGGACCTTGTCGATTGTCCGTATCGGTTCTTCGCGCTGCGCATGCTCGGGCTGCGCGAGGCGCAGCGGTTACGTGCCAGACCCGACAAACGCGATTTTGGCTTGCTGCTGCATGCCGTCTTGTTGGAATTCCACGGCGGGCGCGACCGGCAGGGTGCTCTCGTTCCGCCGCTTGCGGCCGCCACGCCGGCCGACGCCACGCCCGACCCCGCGCTGGCGCACTTGCACCGCATCGTCGATGCGCTGCTGGCACCGCTGCTGCAGCAGCGCCCCGCCCTGATCGGATACCGCCAGCGCCTGCGGTTGTTGCTGCCCGGATACCTGCACTGGCTGCGTCAGTCGCAAAAGGATGGCTGGCGCTGGCAGGCCGGCGAAGTGCCGCTCAAGCAAGCCTTCGCGCTGGATCGTGGCCCGCCGCTGGAGCTGGAAGGGCGGATCGATCGGATTGACGAGCATGCGCAGGGACGGCGACGGATGCTCGACTACAAGGCCCGTGACGCGGCCAGCTTGCGCAAGGCGCAGAAGGAGCCGGGCGAGGTCGTGCAGCTACTGTTTTACGGGCTGCTGCTCGAACCTCCCGTCGACGAAGCGGGCTACCTCAGCGTGCAGCGCCCGCCGGACCTGCGCAACCCCAGCGCCAAGGTCGTGACGCTGGTGCCGGGACCAGCGCCCTTGGCCGAGGGCGTTTCGGCCCTACGAGCAAGACTACGAGAGGATCTGGACCGCATCGCGGCCGGGGCGAGCTTGCCCGCAAACGGAGCCGAGCCGGTGTGCCGACGCTGCGAACTGCGCAGCCTCTGCCGGCACGGCTTCACGGTGCCGCCGGCCATGGCGGCGAGCGAACCCCATGAGTGACTATCAGGTCGAGAACGGTGCGGTCGATCACGCCGCGTTCGTCGCGCGGGCCCTCGATCCGGACGCCAGCTGCGTGGTAGAGGCCTGCGCCGGCAGCGGCAAGACGTGGCTGCTGGTGGGCCGCATGGTCCGATTGCTGCTGGCTGGCAGCGCTCCGGGGCAGATCCTAGCGATCACCTTTACGCGGCGCGCCGCGCAGGAGATGCGCCAGCGTCTGTTCGCCGATCTGGCGGCGCTGGCGCGCGCCAGCGATGCAGAGGTCGTGGCGCTGCTGTGCGCGCGCGGAATGTCCGAAAGTGCCGCGGTGCAGGCGATTGTGGCGGCACAGGGGCTATACGAGCGCGTGGCGACCGCCGAGTCGGCAATCGCCATCGAGACCTTCCATAGTTGGTTCTGGAGGATCGTGCAAAGCGCGCCGCTCGATGTTGGCGTCGGCTACTCGCCCGGTTTGCTCGAGCGAACCGAGTCGATGCTCGACGAGTCCTGGTCGGAGTTCTGCCAGTCGCTGCTGCGGACCGAGGCGACGGTGACGACGCACGCGTACGAACGACTCACGGAGATGATCGGCGACGATGCCGCCGAGCAGCTGCTGCGCAATTTCGTCCGGCACCGAGCGGACTGGTGGTGCTTTGCCGATGATGCACCGGCGGCGCTGCAACGCGCGTGTGCGCCGATGCGGGCGCGACTGCTCTGGCTGGCGGGCCACGACGATCGTCATCCGGCAGGGTTGCTGCGCGACGAAGCGGTCGTGCCGATGCTGGTCGATGTGCTGCAGTGCTGGCGGTCGATCGCCGCGCCGGGCAAAGTGGTCGGCGAGCTTGCGCAGCAACTCGACCATTGGTTGCTTGCCGCCAGCGATACTCCGGACCAGCGGCTCGACGGCCTGGCGCAAATCTTCCTGACGCAGGAGGGCACCGCGCGAAACGTGCTCGACCCCAAGTCGCTGGGCAAGAAGCTGGCGGCCGAAACGCAGCAGCGGTATCACGCTCTTCACAGCAGGGTTCTGCGATGCTTGGAAACGCTGCGCGAGGCGAGGGAGGAATGGGAGGCGCTGCAGCTCACGGTGCACGGCTTGCAGTGCGGCCAGGCGCTGCTGGGCTTCTTCCAGCAGCGCAAGCAGCGGGCCGGGACGGTCGATTTCACGGATCTGGAGTGGCACGCGCACCGGCTCTTACGTGACCCGGACATGGCGGTGTACTTGCAGTCCTGGCTCGACGCGCGCTACCGCCACTTGCTGCTCGACGAGTTTCAGGATACGAACCCGTTGCAATGGCAGGTACTGCAATCGTGGCTGGCGTCGTACGAACGGGACGCGCGCCGTCCGACGGTCTTCCTGGTGGGCGATCCGAAGCAGTCGATCTACCGGTTTCGCGGCGCCGAGCCGCGGGTCTTCGAGATCGCGCGCGAGCAGCTCGCGCGGGACTTCGGCGCGGTCTTCCTGCGGACCAATGTAACGCGACGCAACGCCCCGGAACTGGTGGCAGTCTTCAACAGAGTCTTCGACGGCGCCAATCCGCTATATCAGGCGCAGAGCACGCGCGTCGCCGCGGGCGCGCCCGGAGCAAGCTTCCTGCTGCTGCCGCGCATCGCTCGCGACGATGAGGCCCTGCTGCCGCCCGGGCCCGATGCGCCGCGCGACGTGCTCAGGCAGGCGCGGCCCGAGCGAGTGCGCGACGAGCGATACCGGGAGGGTCTGCAGTTGGCGGCTTGCCTCGCGCAGTGCCTGCCGCGAACCACGGTCGAGGACGACGGCGTCCGGCGATCTGCGCGCTGGTCGGACGTGGCCATACTCGTGCGCCGGCGAACGCACCTGGCCGATCTCGAGCGGGCCCTTCGCGATTGCGCGATCCCCTTCCTGAGCGCTCGCCGCGGAAGCCTGCTGCGCCAGCTGGAGATCGAGGACCTGCTGGCATTGCTCGAATTCCTGTGCGATCGCGATGACGATCTGCAGTTGGCGCGCGCGTTGCGCTGTCCGGTGCTGGACTGCGAGGAATCCGACTTGATCGGGCTGGCCCGTGCATCGGGCGGCTCCTGGTGGGAGCGGCTGCAGCGGCTCGAGTCGCCCAGCGCGGCCCTGGCGCGCGCCCGCAGCTTGCTCGCGGGCTGGCTGCCCAAAGTCGGAATACTGCCGGTGCACGACCTGCTCGATGCGATGATCTTCGAGTCCGACGCGCGCGCCCGCTACGCCGCCGCCGCCCCGGGTTCGGCCGCTGCCCAGGTGCAGGCCAACATCGACGCCCTGATCGAGTTGGCGCTGACGCTCGATTCGGGGCGATTCCCGAGCCCGCTGCGCTTTGTCGAGGAGCTGCGGTCCTTGCGCGAGTCCGAGGATTCGGACGCCGACGAAGGCCTTGCCGCCGATGAAAACGCGGTCCGCCTGCTGACGATCCACGCGGCCAAAGGCCTGGAAGCGGCGATCGTGGCCCTGGCCGACACGCACGTCGGCGATTGGCAGGACGACCGCCACGATGTGCTGCTCGGTTGGCCGCCGCAGCGGGCCGCACCGGAACACTTTTCGCTCGTGGGGCGCTTATCGCAGGTGGGGTCGGCCCGTCGACCCTGGGTCGACCTGGACCGCGAGCAGCGCCGGCAGGAGGACTGGAACCTGCTGTATGTCGCCATGACGCGCGCCAAGCAAGTACTGATTGTCTCGGCGGTCGAAGGCGGCCGTGCCGCCCCGGGCAGCTGGTACGAGCACATCGCGGCGCGGCTCGCCGGTACGACGCCAAGCGCGGAGTTGCCCGCGCGGGCCGCATCCGACCGGCAGCTGGCAGGCGGCGTTGCCGCCGAGCCGGCGGCGATGATCGCCGCCGAGGAGCGTGGGTTGCCGGCTTGGCCGGCGGAAACGACCCGCGGCTACCGGGATTTTCGGCCGCCGCCGTTGCCGACTGGAACCCGCGTCACCGAGCATCCGAGCGAATCGATGCGCCTCGGTAGCGCCTGGCACGCGCTGCTGCAACAAGCCGGGACGCCGCAGCCGGCGACCCTGGCGCGGGCGCAGCTCGCGCGCACCTTCCTGCTGCCCGACGAGCTCGCCGGGCAGGCCATCGTCGCCGCCGAGCGCGTGCGTACTGCGCCCAGTCTGGAGCGCTTCTTCCGGCCCGGCGTGCGGGCAGACAACGAGCTCGAACTGATAGATCGCGACGGCGACACGCTGCGGATCGACCGGCTTGTCGAATTCGAGGATGCCGTCTGGGTACTGGACTACAAGTGGCGGCTGGGCGAGGATGCGATGCCGGCCTATCGCCGTCAGTTGCGCCGCTATGCCCAGACACTGATGCACGCCGGGGTGCAGAAACCGGTACGATTGCTGCTGATTGCGGCCGACGCGACTGCGGTCGAAGTACCGGCGGGACCCGATGCCGACGGGGAAGGTCCCGCCGACGCGTGGGCGGCATAGCCGCGGGTCCGCAATCTGATTTCGCACCCGGTGCGGTCGGCGCCGGGCGGTCCGTAAACCACCGAGTATTGCTGCTCTGCCATGACTACCCTGCTTGATCCCATCCGGATCGGGGACCTGCTGCTCCCCAATCGGATCTTCATGGCGCCGCTCACGCGCGCACGCGCGACGGCGGACACCCGCGTGCCCACGTCGCTCGTGCGCGAGTACTACGCGCAGCGGGCCTCGGCCGGCCTCATTGTCTCGGAGGCGACCTCGGTTACCCCGGCAGGCGTGGGGTATGAACGCACTCCCGGGATCTGGTCCGCGGAGCAGGTGGCCGGATGGCGCGGCGTCACCGAGGCTGTCCACGATCGCGGCGGCCGCATATTCCTGCAGTTGTGGCACGTCGGGCGCGTTTCCGACCCATCGTTGCTCGGCGGCGACCTTCCGGTCGGGCCCAGTGCGATCGCCCCGGCGGGAAATGTTAGCCTGCTGCGGCCCAAGCGCCCCTACGTGACTCCGCGGGCGCTGGCGACCGAGGAACTCGCCGCGGTGGTGGAGGCGTTCGGTCAGGGCGCGGCCAATGCCCGGGCGGCCGGCTTCGACGGCGTGGAGATCCACGGCGCCAACGGCTACCTCATCGACCAGTTCCTGCAGGACGGCAGCAATCGGCGCACCGACCGCTACGGCGGCTCGATAGAGAACAGGGCACGCTTATTGCTGCAGATCGTCGATGCCTGTATCGGCGTCTGGGGAGCGTCGCGCGTTGCGGTCCACCTTGCGCCACGCGGTGATGCGCATTCGATGGGCGATAGTGCGCCCCTGCAGCTCTTTTCGTATGTTGCCCGGCAACTGGGACAGCGCAAGCTCGCGTTTCTGTGCGCGCGCGAGCATGCGGGAGAGGATCGGATTGGCCCGCAACTGCGACAAGCGTTCGGCGGCCCGTTCGTCGCCAACGAAGGCTTTGACGCCGATACGGCGCGACGCGACCTCGCCGCGGGCAATTCCGATGCGATCGCCTTTGGCAAACTGTTCATCGCCAATCCCGATCTGCCGCGCCGGCTGGCTGCCGGCGCGCCGCTCAATGTTCCGGACCCGGCGAGGTTTTACGAGGGAGGTGCTGCCGGCTATACCGATTACCCGGACCTGGACCAGGTGCTGGCGACCTCTTAGGGGGTCGATGCCCCCGTGCGCGAGCGGCCGGCCGGCGCACACGCCGGCGGCTGTTAAGATTCTCCCCGGCGGGCCCCCTCGCATCGCGGTGCTGTGAACCTGGTCAGGTCGGGAACGAAGC
>Ga0209415_10002497_pt1 | contig 34471 bp, 27 predicted proteins | sample PeaSoiSIISIP2007_FD_187696 | JGI IMG/M metagenome (GOLD analysis project Ga0209415, IMG submission 187696) | Peat soil microbial communities from Weissenstadt, Germany - SII-SIP-2007 (SPAdes) (version 2) | ecosystem: Environmental > Terrestrial > Soil > Wetlands > Peat | place: Germany... | reverse complement strand
GCGACAGCGACAGCGGCAGCGCGCGCGGCGCTTCAGCGCAGCGAGCGTGGACTCAAACGGTTACGCGAGGCGGCGCGCAGCGCCAAGAAACGCGCGCGCGCTCTCAAGAACCAGCTCAAATCGGCCCGGAAAAGCGCAAAACAGGCGCGTAAGCAACTGCGCAAGGCGCTGGCAGTACACGAGCGCGCTGGGTTAGCGCCCCAGCGGGCGCAGGCGCGACGCAAGCGACGCGCCGGCACGCCGCCGAGCGCGGCGGCGGCCGCAGCGAAACCCGCCGCCGCTCGAGTGGCCGCGCCCAAGCGGACCGTACGCAAGACTGCCGCCCGCAAAGCGGCCCCCGCGAAGGCGTCTGCGCGCAGGCGTCGCGTGCGAGCAGCCAGCGCGGCAAAAGCCGCCGCGTCCAAGGCGCCCGCGCCTAAGCCGGCCGCGCCTAAGCCGGCCGCCCGTAAAGCGCCCCCCGCGAAAGCGTCTGCGCGCACCCCTGCCAAGAAGGCCCCACCCAGGCAGAAGCCGACAAGATCCGCGCGGCCCAGCTTCCGGGTCGGCATAGCCGCTGACCAGCCGCGTAGCCAAGCGGAAGGCGCTGCACTCGAGAACTCACCGGCGCCAGGCAATGCTGAGGCGGCCACGGATGCGAGCGTCGAGGCATTGCTGCCGACCACCAAGGCGGCCGTCGAATAAGACTCGGCGCCGGACGTGTCGAGGCCGTCAGCCGTGACTGGAGAAGTACTCTTGCAAGGAGGCGACCCCGAGACGCTGTGCCTCGAACAGACTCTCCAGGTGCTCGCGTGAGTTGACGAGTCCGCGCGCGCGCAGTACGCCGCCGGCATCCAGCAATGCCGCAAACGGCAATCGACTCACCTGGTAGGCGATCCCGAGTGGTGCGGATACGACGTAGGGCAGGCCGCCGAGGCCATGGTCGGCGGCGAATTGGCGATGCTCCTCGCGATCGCCATCGCTCGCCAGTATGACTTCGAGCCACTGTTTCTCATCCCGGCGACCGGATTTGAGAACGGGCAGCAGCGTCTTGCACACCGGGCAGGTCGGCGATATGAACACCAGCAGCGTACTGCGGCCATCGCTGCGAGGCGCGCCCACTCGCAGTTCCTGCCCCTCGAGATCAACGGCGTCGATCATGGGTGCTCGCTCGCCGATGGTGAGGCCGCGATTGAGCATCAGCGCGCCGGCCGGTGCAATGCGTTCGTGCAGTACGCCGATCTGCCGCAGCAGCGCCAGCACCACCAGCGACAGCGACAACACGACGGCCCATAGCGCGATGTTCGAGACGGTGAGCGCGGTCATTGCAGTCCCTTCAGCAGTCGGGCCTGACGCGCCAAAGTTCCGAGTCGATCGAGGCACAGATAGATCACGATGGCGCTCGCGAGGCCGAAACCGATGGTCAGACGATCGGTCATCAGCAGGGCGCGACCACTCCAAGGCCATAGACCGATGCCGAGCAGCAAGGCCAGCACGAGATTGCGCCAGGCCATCCAGGCCGCAATGGTTCGTCGCTCGTCGGGACCGCCGCAGCCGCAGGCGATGTCCCGCCGGCCGCGCCGCAGATTCAATGCCATGGCGCCGGCATACAGCAGCAACAACACCATGCCGGTGCAACCGGCGTAGGGGCGCGAGCCGCTCCAGAGCAGACCGATCGCGACGGCGGCTTCGAGCACGGGCACGAGCCACGACACCTGCATGCGACCAGCCAGGGGCAGCAGCTCATAAGCGCCAAACACTGCGTCGAAACGCTTCAGGTCGCGCAATTTGTGGGCAGCGGCGCTCGCGAACAGAACCACGAACGAGGCAATGATCAGTACGCCCGGGACCGGATCGAGCATCATGTGCCTATCATAAGCGCTCGTGCCGACTCGACGGCCGGTCCTGCCGGGTTCATTGATCGATAACCGATACGAAGCTCTCGTGGAAATTTGAGGGCCGTGCGCCCTGGCGGTAAAACCCGGCTTCGGTGCGCACTTTCGATTCCAGAATCGATATGCCAGACTCGCGTGCACGGTGGCAGGCTGGAGCGCGACGGCCGGGGGAGTCTCGATGCGAACTGAACTGCTCAGCGCAGCACTGCTGTGTCTGCTCGGCTGTCCGCTGGTGCGCGCCGCGCCGCCTTTGCCGACCGAGCATCTCACGGTCGAGAAGCTCGGCCCCGCAAAGGCGCATTGGGTCTACGTCGTCGACGAAGCCTTCTTCAACGAGACCGACGCGCGCGTCGACCTGTTCGACGGCGATAGCTACCGTCGTCTCGGTCAAATCGATGCCGGTTTCAATCCGGGGGTCAATCTGTCGCCCGACGGCAGCACGACCGTAGTTGCCACCACCTATTTTGCCCGCGGCGGCCACGGTGCCAGGACCGACGTGGTCGAATTCACCGACAACTCCACGCTGTCATTGACCGGCGAGATCGTGCTGCCGCCCAAGCGCGCCAATACGCTGCCGACTTATTTCAATCTTGCCTACAGTGCCGACAGCCATTTTCTGTACGTTGCCTACGTGACACCCGCGAGCTCGTTCGGCGTACTCGATCCGGCAAAAAAGACCGTGCTCGACGAGATCGATACCGCCGGCTGCGTACTGGTCATCCCTTCCGGCCCCAATCGCGTGTCCTCGCTGTGCGAAAGCGGCCGCATGCTGACCGTGACACTCGATGCGGACGGCCACGAAGCTTCGCGCGCGCTGTCGGAGCCGTTCTTCGATGCCGATACCGATCCGGTATTTGTTCAGGGCGTAGCGAGCAAGGATGGCTATCTGTTCCTGTCATTTCTGGGCCAGGTCCATGAGGTCGATTTCAGCGCTCCGCAGCCTGTTTTTCGTGCACCATGGTCGATCGTGACTTCCGCCGAGAAGGGGCATTGGCGCCCCGGCGGGCAGACGGTCGCGGCGCTGCATCGAGGACTGGGCAGACTCTACGTACCGATGCATCGCGGCGGCGAGGGATCGCACAAGAGCGGCGGCACAGAAATATGGGTTTTCGACCTGAAGACGCATGAGCGCCTGGCGCGCTGGCCGCTGTCGGCGCACAAGCTCGCCGCCGTCATTGCAATCCAGGTCTCGCAGGACGATGCGCCGATCGTATTTGCCGCAACGGAAAAGTCGGACGTGGCGGTCTTTGACGCGCTGACGGGTCAGCTCAAGCATATCGAGAAGCAGTTGGGACAGACCTCATGGTTCTTTCTGAATCCCTGAAGGCATGACCATGCGCTCCATCGATCGAGTCTTCGAACAATCCTCACGCTCACTAGCGCAGCGCACTTCGCGTCGCAGTGTCCTGGCGGCCCTGGGGCGCGTGCTGACGGGCGCTGCGTTGCTGCCGCTGCTGCCGATCGATCGATCCAGCCGGGCCGCAGCCTCCGAGGCCGCCGCATCGGCGCTCGACAATCCGCAGAGCTGCGAGTACTGGAAGTACTGTGCGATCGATGGCTTCCTGTGCTCTTGCTGCGGCGGATCGTCCCATTCCTGTCCCCCGGGCACCGCGCCCTCGCCCATCACCTGGATCGGAACCTGCCACAATCCAGCGGACGCTCGCGATTACATCGTGTCCTACAACGACTGCTGCGGTAAGACCAGTTGCGGCAATTGCGAGTGCAATCGAAACGAGCATGAAAAGCCCATGTACCGGCTCTCGCGCAACAATGACGTCAACTGGTGCATGGCCAACGCCGATTCGAATTATCACTGCTCGGTATCCGTGATTCTGGGCGTCGCCGAGCCATGAGACCAGGCGCGGGCGGCATTGCCTGTCTGCTGGCAGTCATGACGGTTTCGATGCCGGGGCATGCCGCCGAGCAGGCCGCTGGCTCGTACGCCGAGGGTGGCGCGACGTTTGCCGCCAACTGCGCGGTCTGCCACGGCAGCAGTGGCGCCGGACAGCCGGCGCTGGCGCCGCCGCTGCGGGTCAATCCGGCGCGCTATGCGGCCGTCGCGGAAGGGCGCCGACAGCTGGCGCTGACGGTGCTGTATGGCATGTTCGGTGACATTACGGTCGATCAGAAACATTTCAACTTCAAGATGCCGGAGTTCTCACAGTTGGACGACCGCACGCTCGCGACGGTATTGAATTTCGTCGTGTTCGACCTGGCTCATGCCGGCGATGCCATCAAGCCGATCAGCAGCGAGGAGATCGCCGCTGAGCGCAATCGAACCTTGGACGGCGCTGCGGTGCGTGAGCATCGCGCCAAAGTGCTCGAGTCGATCGGGGAGGGCTGAGATGTTTTGGCCGAGTCGCCTCACGCTCGCCACGGTGGCTGCGATGGCGGCCGGCACGGCGCTCGCCAGTCCCGCCCAGGATTACATGCTCAATTGCATGGGCTGCCACGGCTCCCAGGCACAGGGCGTACCGGGCAGGATTCCGCCGCTGGCGCACGCATTGACGCGCTATATGCGCAGTCCGGCGGGACGCGACTATGTGCTGCGCGTACCCGGTGCGGCCAATTCGGTGCTCTCGAATGCTCAATTGGCGGCAGTACTGAACTGGGTCGCCGCGCAATTCGACGCGAACGAGCTCTTGAGCGGCCTGCCCGTGTTTACCGCCGAAGAGGTCGCGCGTTCGCGGCGTTCGCCGTTGGCAGCCGTGCTGGCCACACGACGCGAGGTGCTGCGCTCGCTCGCCGCCAGCGGCGCCTCGCCGGGGTTGGACTACTAGCCCTGAGGTCGCAACAGCTCATTGACGGCTCGATCGGCCTGATCGATGGCCGAGTCGGTATAGGCCGCAGCTCCCGAATCCGAATTGGCGATGGTCATGCGGCCAAAGGGCGCACGGCCCAGCACGTTGGCGCGCTGTTGCGGCGGCACCTCCGGATCCCACAGCGGGTTGTATTCCGGCGCATAGCCATGCGGCCAGCGGTTGACGGTGATGGCCTCGATGTCGGTCGCGGGGTCGAAGCCGCCGCCCCGAAGCATGCGCGAGAGCTGATCGCGGATATTGTGCTCGAAGGTTGCAAACGGCGTCGCCAGCAGTTCGGCACGGCCCGCTTTGTTCTGCTCGTGCTCTGAGAGCCCTGGCTTGCACGGTACGCGCACCATGCGCAGCAGTATCGGCTCATCGGGTGCCGAGGAACTGCGGTAGCTGCCGACGTCGACCTTCGCGTTTAATTTTACGAGCGGATGGTATGAGCCAGGCGCATAAATCTGCTCGACGCCGAGCTTGCTGAAAGCGCGCCAGTTGCGCAACGCGACGATGCTGTACACCAGCGGCGCCTTGACCAGGCTGTGCAAGGCGGCTTTCTGTGCCTCGGGCAACTCAGGCACGAGATAGGGAATCATCATGTTCCAGCACGCGAGCACGCAGCCTCGAGCGCGCACTCCATAGACCTGACCCTCGCGCACGTAGCGCACCTGCACTTCGCGTGCGCGGGCCGGGTCGCCGATGTGCGCAGCGCCGATCACGCTGCTGCTGAGCCGCAGCCGCATGGCTGAATCCGCTCGATCAAGCCGTCCGTAGTCGACCCGCGCGGTCACGACGTCCTCGGCGCTGCTGCCAGGCACCGCCTCCGGGATCAGACTGCGCACCAGCAGCCGCGCGATCGTGGCGTTGCCATCCGGAAAATGCAGCGTCGCCGAGCCGCCGGTGTCCTTGTACCCGGAGGGCGTGTACCCCATGCGTGCAATAGAGCCGCCCTCGAGGTGCATGCCGCGGAAGCCCGGTAGCCCGAACGCCCAGCAGTCGAGTGCCGAGATCGCATCAATCCCCACGGCCCACCAGTCGTGGGTCAGGGGCTGGTAATACGCGATCGCCTGCGGATCGACTTTGGCCAGGCCGCGCAGAAAATCGCGATAGCTGATCTTCGAGAGCTGCAGTTTCTTGTCGGCGGAAGGCACGCCCGGCAGGTAATCGACCGCGCCTTCCTCAATACGCGCAATGTCCGCCCGCGCCCGCGCCGAGAGTGGCGCTTGCGCCAGCACATGGCGCATCGGCGCGGTGCCGAGTCCGACGACGAGCTGGTCGGCGCCGAAGGTTTCGCGATCGAAGAACGCGCCCTGCTGCAGGCCGAGCGTGCGATAGAACTGGGGATGCTCGATCTTGCGGCGCAAGCTGACCACATCGATGCCGAGCTCGCGCAACAGCCCGGACGCTACCGCGCTATAAGGTCGCGGACTGTCGATCTCGAGCGTGCCGCCGTTCGAGAGCTGCACTGCGCCGCCGAGTTCGAACTCATTGCGCTTGGCGTGACCACCGAAATCATCGTGATTATCGAGAATCAGCACCCGCGCGGCAGCGCCGTTGCGGGCGCGGAAGAAATGCGCTGCGGCCAGGCCGCTGATGCCGGCCCCGACCACCACCAGATCGTAGATTTCGCGCGTATCGGTCTCCGGCCCGACGGCGTGGCCGTCGCGCAGCGCATGCGCGGCCTCGAACGAGCCCGGATGGCTGCCGCGCATGCCGGTGATCGCCGGCGGGTAGTAGCCGGGCAGATCCTGCGCCGCCCGCCGCTCGGGCAGTGCATCGGCGCCGTAGGCACGCAGCAGCGCTCCGGACCACGCGCTCGCGGCACCGACCAGCGCACCCTGCAGGAAATCTCGCCGCGGGATCGGTCGGTCTTCGCCGAGCTGCCGGTCCGGCGGCGGATTTTTGGCGTGTGGCGACACCGTCTGGTGAGCCCGGAGGGCGCGGCTCAGTACTTGAACACGGCCGTGATGCCGACCGTCAGCGGCCTGTAGGTGATGTCGCGATACAGCGGGCTCGCCAGCGTCGCGCCGGTGGGATCGTAGGTGATCACCTGATGGTTGGAGTTTGTGATGGTGTGGCTGTCGAAAACGTTGTCCGCGAACAGCGACAGCGCCCAGTGCTGGATCTGCGTGCCGAGACGCAACGACATGAAATGACTGGCCAGCAGCGGCAAGGTGTATGAGGGCGCCAGGGGATTGCGGTTATCATATTGCGAGGTACGCGAATCGCGCGAAGGCGCCAACCACTTCTCGCCGCTGCCGTACTCATAATCCAACCGCAGAAATGACTCATGTGCAAAAACATTGAACTTGTACTGAGGGCTAATCGTCGCGGTCCAAGGTGGCGTACCGACACTGTTTTCCCCGACGATCGCATCGACCACGGCGTCGCCCTTGGCGACCACCGGCAGTACGCCCGCGGTTGAGGCCCCGACGAACGCATTTTGCGTGTATTGCGCGTCGGTATATCCCACTGAGCTTTCAAGGCTCACGCCGGCGCCGAAGTCGAAGTCGGCCTGCAGATCGAAACCCTTGGACACGGCTGCGCCGAGATTCTGTGTCCATTGGATCTGGCAGATCGGCGGCACCACATTCTGTTGAATGTCGTTCCACTTGATGTAGTAGATGCTGCTCGCCAGCCGCACCGCGTTGTTGACGAAATTCTTCGAGCCAACCTCAAAACTCTGCACCGTGTCGGATTTGTAGGCAATCGGTGCTCCGGTGATGCCGAAGTTCTGGAAGTCCTGGCCGCACACCTGGCCCCCCGGTACCGCCGGATTGCCGCCGCCGGCGCGAAAGCCTTTGGCGTAAGTGGCGTAGTAAAGATCGTTCGGGTCCGCCTGATACGACACGCCGAGCTTCGGCGTGAACGGAGTCTCGCTGGCCGAGTCAGCGCCAGGCCGCGGACCGCCGTTCTGCGGCCCGTCCGACAGGCTCTGAATCGAGAACTGTGTATAGGAGACGCGGGCACCGGCCAACAGCTTGAGCTTCTCGGTCACGTTGATGTCGGCTTCGCCGAAGCCGGCGATCTGCCGGTCATGACTGGTGAGCCGGTTGTAGTACGAATCCCCATAGGGCAGCACCGAGCTGCCATCGGGGTTGGTGGCCGTGCCGAAATAGTCTGCGATAGGCGCGCCGAACTCCTGGTTGAACAGCGCATCCGCCATCGGGTCGTGAATCTGCTCCCAGCTGAATTGGCGATTGAGCGAGAAGAACGCTCCGACGGTCCAATTCACCCGCGCGTCCTTGTCGGTCGACTGCAGTCGCAGCTCCTCGGTGAAGTTGCGTTGCTGGTTGGTGACCGTTGTGGGAGAGCGGTAGTTCACCAGCGCTGCGGGCAGATGCACGCCGTTGGCGTCGAGCAGCGGAAAGTCGGGAATCAGATTTCCCGGACCCGCCGGGGGGCCATTTTCGCCTTGCGACTGGTAGAAGCTCAGATTGTACAGCGTGCCCTCATACTCACTCTGATCGTCGCGGTGGAGAAAGGCAGTGGTCGAAATCAGGCGCACGGGTCCCAGCTCGACTTGCACGTTGAGTGCTGGCAGGTAGAAGGAGTCCGGCTCCGGGCTCGCGGTGGGATTGGCGCTCACGAAATGATTGCTGCTCGGGTCGGAGTACAGCGGCCAGTAGATCGTGACGTCGTTGCGCTGGCGATCTTGGTAGAAGAAGCTCGGCGTGACGCTGAGGGCATCCACGGGCTTCCAAAGCGCCGCCACTCGCAACGCAGTGGTCTCATCGTGATTGGCGTTGCGGTCGACGACCGCCAGCGTGGTCGGATCGATGCGGTCGATCCAGCCGCCATCCCGACGGTAGTAGGCGCTCGCCCTAACGGCCAGCGTGCCGTCGATGATCGGAGTGCCGGCTGCGACGCCGGCCTCGTAGCTCAAGGATCCGCCTTCGGTAAAGGAGCTCTCGGCGCGCGCGTAAAGATCGGGCTTGTTCAGATTGGGCTGTGCGGTGATGTAGCGCACCGTGCCGCCTTCAGAGCCGGCGCCGAACAACGTGCCCTGCGGCCCGCGCAGAATCTCGATACGGTCGAGATCAAACACTTTCAGCAAGCTGTCGTCGGCATTAAAGCCCAAGGAGCGTATCTGCACCGGCACATCGTCGATATAAATGCCGGTCGTGCCGGAGCCGCCCGAGGAGGAAATGCCCCGAATCGAGATGCGATTGGTCTCATTGGCATCGAACGCCACGCCAGGGGTAAAGCGTGCGACGTCCGAGAAGTCCTTGATGCCCTTGACGTCCATGGCATCGCGCGTTTCCACGCTGACGCTGATCGGGACGCGGTTCAGTGACTCCTCCTGACGCGTGGCCGTCACGGTGACCTCCTCGAGTACCGACTCGCCAGTGTCCGAGTCGGTGACCGTCTGTGCTGCGACCGAGCCCGCCGCCGGAACGCAGACGAGCAACGCGAAGGCGCGCCTTTTGAGCGCGGCCGCGACCGTGCGTTGCGCGCAGGCTCCGAGGTCTGATTTCAATGGCATGGGCGTCTCCGTGATAGCGTTCTTAGTTGCGTCGTATCGTTGCATCGGTGCGCCGCCGCGCGCATCGACGGTGCGCACAGGCGCCCGGCTTAGGCCGCAAACCCGCGACTCACGGGTAGGGTGCGTATGCGCTTGCCGCTGGCAGCATAGATCGCGTTGCAAAGGGCGGCTGCAATACATGCGGTACCGGTCTCCCCGACGCCGCCGGGGTTCTCGCCGCTCGGCACCACGTAGACCTCGATCTGCGGTGCCTGAGCCAGCCGCAGCATCTGAAAATCGTGAAAGTTGCTCTGCTGCACCCGGCCATCGGCGATGGTGATTTCTTCGAACAGGGCCGCGCTCAGGCCGAATATCACGCCGCCTTGGAGCTGCGCGTGGATCGTGTCGGGATTGACCGTCTGTCCGCAGTCGAACGCGCACACGACCCGATCGACCTTGACCTGTGCGCCCGGCTGCGCGCCGGCATCGACCGTGACCTCGACCACCTGCGCCAGATAGCTGCCGAAAGCCGACTGCACGGACAGGCCGCGTCCGCGCGGCGGCGCGAGCGGTCGATCCCAACCGGCCTTGGCCGCTGCCAGCTGCATGACCGCGCGCAGGCGCGGGGAGGTGAGCAAGCCGCTGCGGTACTGCAGCGGATCGCGGCGGGCCGCCGCCGCCAGCTCATCGATGAAACTCTCGACCACAAATACACTGCGCGTCGGGCCGACGCCGCGCCACCATGAGGTCGGCACACCACGGGGATCGTGGCGGACGAAGCGCACTTCCATGTTCTCGAACGTGTAGGCGGGATTCGCAGCCGACTCCACCGCATCGTCATCGACATCGTTCTTGAGCGGCTCGCCGGACCACAGAGCGCTCACTGCCGAGCCCGCGATCGTGTGTCGCCATGCGACCGGCATGCCCTGCGAATCCAGTCCGGCCGCGAGACGATCCACATAGTAAGGCCGGTACATATCGTGCTGGATGTCCTCCTCGCGCCGCCACAAGACCTTGACCGGTCCGGTCACATGGCGCGCGATGCGCACTGCCTGGACGATGCCGTCCACTTCCAGGCGCCGCCCGAATCCCCCACCGATCAGATGATTGTGAATCTGGATCTTATCCGGTTTGAGTCCCAGCGCAGCGAGCTTGGCGACAGCGCGATCCGGCGCCTGAGTGCCGACCCAGATCTCGCAGCCATCGGCTTGCCAGTGAACCGTGCAATTCATCGGCTCCATGGTGGCGTGGGCCAGAAACGGCTGATGATAGGTGGCCTCGTGGTGCGTGGCGGCGCGGCTCATGGCGGCCGCCACGTCGCCGGTGCGATTGGCGACAGCGCCGTTCTCGCGCGCGGCTGACTCGAGCTCGGCGACCAGCATGTGCTGCTGCACAGCGCCGTTCGGCCCGTCGGTCCAACGCAGATCGAGGGCTTGCAGTCCCTTGATGGCCGCCCAGGTATTATCGGCAACCACCGCGACGGTATCGTGCTCGTCGACGATCTGCCGCACGCCTGGCACGGCCATGGCCGTCTCACTGCGCAGCGGCTCGATGACGGTTCCACCCGACACGGGGGACTGCGCGATCATCGCCACGCGCAGTCCCTCCAGCCGCACGTCGATGCCGAATATGGTGCGGCCGCTGGTCTTGTCGGGCACGTCGCGCCGCGGCAGCGAGCGGCCGATGAGTTTGAATTCCTTCGCTGGCTTGAGCGCAGGATCGGCCGGTACCGGCAGCAATGCGGCGGCAGCCGCGAGCGAGCCGTAGCTGATACGGCGAGCGCTGCCGTCGTGAAAGACCATCCCGCCCTCCGCTCGGCAGGCGGAAACCGGCACACGCCATTTGTGCGCGGCGGCGCCGATCAGCATCATGCGAGCAGCCGCACCGGCCTTACGCAAAGGCAGCCAGCAATCGCGAATCGAAGTCGATCCACCCGTGGACTGATCACCATCGACTCCATAGACGGTCGGATCCGGCGGCGCCGGCTCGACCGTGACGGCATCCAACTCGACCTCGAGCTCTTCGGCGATCAGCATCGGCAGCGAGGTGTAGGTGCCCTGACCCATTTCGACCTTCGGCATGACCAGCGTTATGCGGCCCTGGCTGTCGATGCGCACATAGGCGTTCAGTGCTGCCGCGGCGCGCGGCGGCAGATGCGATGTCTGCGTGGCACGTGCAGCTTGCAGCTCGATGCCCAGTACCAGGCCGCCTCCAACCAGGGCGGAGAGCTGGATGAAATGGCGTCGACTGTGCAGCTTCGCGGTCAGTTCATCCATGGTGGAGAACAATCGATTATCGATAATTTTTCATCGAACAATCTACTGTAGGCCAGGGGGCTGCGAGGCGTCAACGCGGCGGCGACGGCGATCTCACCGAGATTGAGCGCGCGCCGGCGCGCGACTACTGCAACGCCTGCAAAGCGCGCCGCCAGGCGGATGGATCGGTCAATGCCACGAACGCCAAGCCGGCCAGCGCGCCATTGAAATGCGCCTCGTGGTTGACGCGGCCCTGTGGATGGCGACTCGCGTAGAAGCTGTAGAGCAGGTAGCACACCGCGAAGATCGGAGCCGGAATCGGCAACGGGATCGGCAGTATCACGATCGATTGACGAGGAAAGTAGACGATCGAGGCGAACAGCACCGCCAGGATGGCGCCCGAGGCGCCCAGGCAGGCGTAATCAGGCTCCAGGCGGTGTCTGAAGTACGTGCCGGTATCGCTGGCCGCGAGACCAAGGAGGTAGAGCAGCGCGAAGCGCGCTGAGCCGATCACGCGCTCGAGCGGCAAGGCGAAGAACCAGAACGTCAGACAGTTGAACAGCAGGTGCGAAAGACTGGCGTGCACGAACGCGCTGCCTATGGCAGTCCAGTACTGCCGTCGAGGCAGGAACCAGTACGGCCGAAACAGATTCCACTCGATGATGCGCGGCGCGAACCACAGTCCCACCAGGCTCATGCACAGCGTCAGGGCGAGGATGATCGCGGCTGCCATGGTCTTGGGGCCGCCGCGCCCTAAGCCGGACGGCGCCGCAGCGCCAGCGCGATGCCGCCGACGCAGGCTGCGACGCCGCTGAAGGTCTCGGGACGCCAGCGCAGATCCTCAAACGCCGTGGACAGCAGCAGGGCCACGATCGGGATTGCAACCGCAGTATAAGCGGCGCGGTCGGCTCCGATCCGTCCCATGAGCGTGAGGTAGGCGCCGAAGGCCAGCGCCGAGCCGACCAATGACAAATACAGCAACGAAGCGAGGTAGCGCCACGAGGTATCGAACTGCAAGCGCTCGCCGCTGAGCAGCGCTATGCCGGCGACGAACAGCGCACCGTACAGCATCGACCACGCGTTCAGCTGCATGATCGGCAGGCGGTGCCGATAATTGCGGGTCGCGACCATGTTGCCGAGAGAAGCAGAGACGGTAGCGGCCAGGGCCAGCAGCAGGCCGCGCAGCTCACCGCCGCTGCTCGAGATGGCCAGCAGGTCGCGCCCGAAGATCAGCGCTACGCCGCTGACACCGAGCGTGGCGGCCAACACCGCGCCGCCTCGGATCGGCAATCGGAAGAACACCCGCATGCCGAGCGCATTCAGGAATACCACCAGCGAGAAGACGACTGCGACCAGGCCTGAGGTCAGGTACTGCTCCGACAGATAAACGCCGATGTAGTTGAGCCCGAACATCAGCACGCCTTGGAGCGCAATCCAAGCCTGATCGCGTAGCGAGAAGCGCAGCGATTTGCCGCGCCCAAGCGAATACAGCAGCAGCAGCAGTGCCGCAAGCGCGAATCTCCAGACCACCGACACGATCGGCGGGACCAGACCGAGCTGGAATTTGATGACCAGCCAGGTCGATCCCCAGATCAGCGTGGTCGCAAGGTAGAGCGCAACATTATCCATTTCAGCTTACGCTCTCGGCGCTATAGCGTGCCAGCAGGCCACTGCGCACGGCATAGCGGTGAACGCCGGCGAATCCCCAGGCTGCCAGCATCACGTAGAGCGCGGCCATAGCGATGCCGGCGAGCAGCGCCTGAACACTGTAGCTGCGGCCGGCGAGGAAGGAGCGCATGGCCTCGAACACGTACGACGGCGGCAGCAAATGGCCGATGCCACGCATCCACGGCGGCAAGGTCGAGAGCGGATAGAACACGCCGGCAAATGGGGATAGCAGCGCTGGAATCGGCCATACCAGCCATTCCGAGGCCGGACCGAAGCGCAGCACCATCGCGCTGGCAAGCACGCCGAGCGCGATGCCGAATAGAAACAGCACCAGCAGGAAAGGGACCAGCAGCAATCCTAAAGTCGCGAAAGGCAAGCCGAAGACTACCGTGGCGATGATCAGCATGACGAGCAGTCCTACGAGGCTGGTGGCGATGCCGGTGAGTACCAGCCCGCTCAAATATTCCGAGATCTGCAGCGGCGAGGCGAACACATTGATGAAATTGCGCGACCATACGTCCTCGAAGAACGCCATGGTGACCCCTTGCATGACGCGCGTGAAGAAATCCCAGAACAACACCGCGCCGAGCAGGCTCGCCACGAAATTGATGCCGGTGGCAGTCACGCTATTCAAGTAGCGTGCGATGAAGCCCCAGAGCACGATGTCGACCGCAACCCAGGCGATCATCGGCAGCACCCGCACTGGACTGCTGCGCATCAGATAGAGTTGGCGCAGCGCAATGGCCGCGATCGGGCGCAGCTTCACGGTGCGTGCCGATTGCGCTCGAGCGGTTCACGCGCAAGATGGATGAACAGCTCTTCGAGCGAACCGGCGCCGTGCTCGCCCGGCAAGGTCTTCGGATTGCCCTCGAGCAGCATCCTGCCGTGCGAAACGAACAGCACCCGATGGCAGGTCTCTTCGACTTCGTACATATTGTGCGAGGTCCAGAGGATGCCGCAGCGGCCGAGGTTCGCCATCGCGCGGATCCGCCCTCGAATCAGGTCCGCGGCCGAAGGATCGAGCGAGGCGGTCGGCTCGTCGAGCAGCAACAGGCTCGGTGCATTCAACAGCGCTTTCGCCAACGCCAGGCGCGTCTGTTCGCCCGAGGACAGCACACCGCAGCGCGTATGGCGTAGATGCTCGAGGTCGAACTGCGCCAGCAGCGCATCGATGCGCTCATCCAGCCGTGCGACGTTGTACAGCAGGCCGAAGAAGCGCAGGTTCTGTTGCACGGTGAGATTGCCCGGCAGTGTGGCATAGACGGCTGCAAAGTTGGTGTGCGCCAGGGCTTGCGAGCGGTGGCTGGCAATGTCGATGCCTTCGATCTCGATCGTGCCGGAGCTCGGCTGCAGCACGCCGAGAACCATGTTGATCGTCGTGGTCTTGCCGGCGCCGTTGGGTCCCAGCAGGCCGACGATTTCGCCGTGCCCGACCGCAAAGCTCACATCGTCCACGGCCTTGAGATCGCCGTAGCGCTTGCATAGGCGGGCGGCTTTGAGCGCGGGGGTTGGCATGGCAACAAGGCGGTCTTCGTGCGTCGGCGCGGTCGCCAGTGAGAATGCTAGCCGAAAGGCACCAGCCGTGCCGGCCGCCGCCGGGCTTGGCGCAGTCCTTGAACTGCTGGGTCATCGATGTGGCACTGCCTGCGCTGGTGCGGGCTGGGGAACACGGCCTTCATGGGATACCCCATGATCGAGGCGCGGCGCGGCGCGCCGGGGTTGTCGCTGGCGCCCATGCTGTGCTGGGCGCTCGGTTCGCTCAGCGGCGTGACGGAATTGGTGCCGTGGGTGTGCCGCAGGCGGCCCTGCCGCCGAGGGTCTCGGCGGCGCTCCTGGCCGATCAACACGCTGTTGTGAGCGTCATTTCGGCTCGGTGCCGGGCTGCGCGTCTTCCATGGGGTAAGTTTTCACGGCTCCCGAGGGAGCCGGCGCAGGCGGCGACGCCGGTGGCGCGGACGAGCCTGACGTGCTGCCCGCGCCCGCCGGCTCGCTGCCGGAGCCGTTGGCGCTGGTAGCCACGGCAGCTAGAAAACGCCGTCCGGATTCCGAATGCGAGGTGACCTTCCCAGCGGTGATCTCCGTGGTGGTGACTTCCTCGCTGTGATAGAAGGCATTGTTGGCACGTCGATCGAAGGCGATCACGGTGCCGTCGAGAGCGACCCCGGCGAACAACCCGCGCGAGCGGGAATAGGAATAGATCTCGGCGTGGATCCCGGCGGCGGCCTCTCCTTGGCGGCCCACGGGGCCGGCGGCGACCGAAGCGTCGGCGCCGAGCGTGAATTTGCCGAGCGCGAAGTGCTCAACGCTACGCTGCGTCACGAAAACCAGCACGACATCGGTCGAAGTCGCCCCGACCTGCCAGCCGACGCTGCCGCCAGCCAGCGTGATGAAAATGGGGTTGCTGAACCGGCCCGCCGCGTCACGCACGGTCAGCACGCCGCTGCCGTAGCGGCCGCCGAAGACGAAAGCCCCCTTGATGACCTCGGGAATGACCGCGACTCCATAGGCGCGCTGCATGAGCCAGTCGGGCACGTTCTGGTCCGGTGTGGCCCGCAGCTCCTCGAGCACCTGGGTCGAGGTGATCAGCCGCGCATCCTCGCGGCTCGGTTCGGTTGTCTGCGCAAAGGCAGGGGGCAGGAATGCCAGCAGCGCCGCGGCGCCCAGCCGTACGATCGGCAAAAGAACTCGGTTCATAAATCGCCTCCGCAGCGATGGACTCAAGGAGGCGAATGATCGTTCAGTACCAGAAGGAAATAAAGAACTGTGTGACGCTGGCGTCGTAGGCGTAGAGCGGCACACCGCCCGGCGGCCCGCCCACGAGCCAGTTGTGGAAGTCGTCGTAGGCGATATGCAGCCGGTTGTAGCTCAGATTCAACGTGCCCTTTTCGATCCAGCGCGGCCAGCCGGGGTGGAAGAGCCAGCTGGCCCCGACCCCGAGCGTCAGATCATGAAACTGGGCCAATTCCCGGTCCCGGGACATGAAGTTCTGCGAGTCCTCGAACGGGAACAGGTCGCTGTAGAAAGTCGCGGCGTTCTGTCGGTAGTAGCGCACGCTGCCACGGAGGGTCCAATCGGTGGATACGGGCTGGGTGTAGCCGGCGCCCACTGTGTGCGCAAGTATTCCCCAGGTATCGTGGTATAGACGATAATTGCCGTCCAATGCGGCGTGCCAGGGCAGGTAGTACTTGAGCTGCAACGAGCCGGCGTTGCCCGTGCGGGTATTGGGCGTCACCTGAGGTTCGGTCTGTACCAGGCCCTCCGGATTGACGTAGCGCGCGGAGCGATAAGGGCTTTGCAGATAGCCGTCGCTCTCGTCGGTCTCGAAGTTCACGCCCAGCAACAGATTGCGCGTCAGGATCTGCGATAGGCTTGCCTGCCAATTGCGGTGATCAGCGTCTCCGACCCAGACCGTGGAAACGAGCCCGTTCTGATGCAGGTCCTCGCCCACACGGTCCCAGCCGCGCGTGTACCCGAAAGAGACGGTCGTGAGGTCGCCGAACATGGACTCGCTGATCGAGAAGAAACCGGTCTTGGCCACGTAATCGGGCTCCTTGCTTTCGATGTAACCGAGACTGTAGGTCGTATTGCCGTGCAGGTAGTCGGCGCTCAAGCTGCCCTGCTTGCGGGTTTCCTTATAGGGGCTCGCGGTCGACAGCACGTCGACTGAGGCGCTCGAGATCATGTCGACGTAGTAGTTCGCCGCCAACGACAGTGAATCGGTGACACTCTTGCGCACCAGGATCGACGGGCCCTGGACCGTGACACCGCCGCCGTCCCAATCGTGCCAGAGCAGATCGGCGCGATCGTCCGGCAGGACCGCGGCGTGACTGGCTGCAGTCAGTGCAAACAGCGCCGCCGTGACGGTTCGGGGCCGCATGCGCGAACGCCAGCCCATCTAGTTGCAGCCGCAGCCGCCGCCGACGCTGCCGGTCGCCCCGCGCGCGCCCTCGCGCACTTCGAACACATGGTCCAGATAGGTGTCCGAGACGGGGTTAGGGTCGAACGACATGATCGGGTCCGCCAGATGCTCGCGCTCGTAGGGCTTGACCCAGGGCTGCAAGGGCGAACAGCCGCACAGCAGCCCGGCCGCCACCGTCGCCACCACTGCGAGCAATCCCACGCCACGCCGCGTCATGACTACTCTCGCACCAGGCTCCGAATCTGATCCAGGTACTCGCTTTCTTCGCCGGGCTTGTAGCCGTGATGCACATAGCGCACTTTGCCGGTGCGATCGAGAATCACGGTGCTCGGCATGCCCGACACCTCGTATAGCCTACTGACCTTGCTGTCCGGGTCGAACAGTATTGGAAACGAGACAGGCGTGGACTTCAGGAAACCCTCCGCATCGGCGGATTTGGGCTCGACATTGACGCCCAGCAGCGTGAAGCCGGCGGCCTTGTATTTCCGGTACAGCTGCTCGAGCACCGGCATTTCCTGCCGGCAGGGTCCGCACCAGCTCGCCCAGAAGTTGATCAGTACGACCTGGCCCTTCAAATCGCCCAGAGACAGGTCGGTGCTGGCCGATGAATGCAGCTGAAACGACGGCGCCGGGGCGCCGGGAGCGATGGCTGCGGCCGAAGCCGTAACGCTCAGCGCCAGCGCCAGGCCTAATGCCAGAGCGCGCGCCGCGTAAATCGCTCGATGCCCGAATATCATTGGTTTCATGTCTGACTCCGTCGTCACCGTGCGCGCCCTTGAGGCGCCGATAGCGTCTAGAAGAATACGGTCGCACCGATGGTGGCCTGAAGATTGTTCTTCAGCTCCTCCACGCCCGTGACGTCGGATCTGAAGACCAGGTCCTGTACGTCGATGTGCAATGCCAGCCAATCCGTGGGCAGCACCCTAAAACCGGCGCCAAAATTCACCGTGAAGTTCTGATCGCCGGCGAATTTGACGCTGCCTAGACCGCCAATCATATAGAAGGCGCTGGTCATGGCGAGATTGCGACCGATAAAGACCTCGCCCGGGAACAAGTTGTAGCCCAGAGACAGGTTGTAATACGTGAAGCGCCTCTCAGCATCGGAAAGCAGCTGGATGTTGCTGAGCGTCTCGAAGCTGGTCTCGCCGGCCTTGGCCCGGCCGTAGACCGCCTCGGCAAAGAAATCCTCGCTGATATGATAATCGAGGCGCAGGCCGGCCACCGGTTGCGCGCCAAAATCCTGAATCGAGATCTCGCCGTAATAGGCCCCGAGCTCGATATTGCTGGGACGAATGCTCGGCACCTTGACGCTGCGGCGTTCGACCTGCGGCTCGATGACGCTCGGCGGAGGCGAGCTGTCGCTATCTGGCGACGTCTGCGCGCTCGAGTCCCCCGCTTGCGCATTGGCGTCCGGCTTGGGCTGGCGGTGGAACAGGGCGCAGCCGCTACAACCGAGCGCAACGAAGCTCAGTAAAAGAATGCAAATCCGAGTTTCCATTCGTTCTTGACCTCGTTGCTATTTTGGTTCGTAAAGACCTCATGGCCGCGCAATTCTCCACGCAGAAACAAGCGGCGGGCCAGGTAACACCGCACGCCCACGCCGACATACGCGGTTTCGTTGCTGGAGCTCAAAGGTTGCGCCAGGGTGGGTTTGGGCTCGACCCGCTCATAGCCGCCGCCGAGCGTCACAAACGGCGACAAGCGCCAGTTGGGCATGAATACGTGGCTGAAGCCGATATCGAGCAGATAGCCGTTGGACAGATTGCCGATGAACTGCGAACCCGAAAGCTCGATCTTCAGATGATCGGTCAGGGATAGTGCCTGATAGGCGGAGATCAGCGTCGCGCCCTCGTAGGCACCGCCGAAGGCACCGCTCTCCCAGCGATGGGAGGCGAAGCCCGCGCGATCGCCGAGATTGATCTGAAACGCACTACCATCGGCCAGCGTCGTGCGCACCAGGTCGCCCTCGTACGCCCAGCCTTCGATGCCGTGCTCGGTCCTGACTTTGAACCACTCCGTGCGCCGCATGAGCACATCCACGGCTTCGCCGCGCGCCACCACCTGCGTGACCGGGTAGCCACGGCCTGGCCCGGTGTGCAGCTCCAGATACGGCTGCATGACGAACAGCTGCAGATAGTCGCGCGCGCACGCCGGTGCCGCCGCCAGCAGCAGCGGCAGCAGCAGGGCGGCGAGCAGTGGGGCGACCTTAGTTGGCCAGCGGCGCGTCGAAGGGGTTGTTGTAATACTGCGCTCCAATATCGACCCACTCTGACAACAGCCGCAGCTCCGCTGCGGTCATGAACCCGGCGTGATTCACCGTGCCCGTGACGCTGCAGCCGAGCTTCGCGCCGGTGATCGTCTGGAAAAAGCACGAGCCCGCGGCGCTACCGGCGGCTATCGACCCCGGCACCGTCACCCCAGAGTCTACCAACTGATTGGTGGCATTGAGTGATAGGACGTCATGAGTGTCTACGAGCTGGGTATAGGCGCGCAACTGCGCTGAGGTGCTTTGCGCCGGATCGGCATCGAGTTGCAGGTTGCCGTCCGGCGGTACCGGTACGGTGACCCCTCCGGTTGTGACCTTGCGCGTCGCGGTATGGCAATCGGTGCAGGTCGCCGCCCCATTCGGCAGGCCGGCGGTGGAACGTTGCACGCTCCAAAGCGGATCAATGATCGTCGGATAATTGATGATGCTCAGGCAATACCCCGACCAGACACTCTCGCATGCCGCTGCGATCGGCAGGTTGCTCGTCAGCGCGCTGTAGGTATACGAGATCGGCGCGTTCGGCCCGGTCGGATTGGTATTGCCATCGCCCCAGGCATCGTTGAAAATCACATCCTTGCTGATCGAGGCCGCGCTATAGGCTGCCGTCGAGCTGTTGTTGCAACTGGTGGCGCCGATGAGCTCCTGTGCCATGGTTGCGCCCGGGCAAAGCGTGAGGGTGGCGACGCTGCCGTTGCCGGCGGCGGTAAAGCTCGAGCCGTCGCCGCTGTTGAGCGCGGTGAACAGCTGGTCTCGTCCATGCGAGCGGCCACTGACTTCCACGGTGAGGCCATCGCTGGCGGTGATGACGTTGCTCGCCTGCGGCGTGTGGCAGCCGTTGCAGCTCAGTACTTCCCCGGGTTGCACCGACAGCCATGCGGTATGGCGCGGAAAGCCCGGCAGTGCGCGCGCATTGGCATCGAGCACCGTGATCTGAAAGGCGACGTTGGCCGGCACCATCACGCGTACCGAACCGTCGGGTTCGATTGGGACGTAGCCGAGCAGCTGGCGCATGTAGCCGACCGAGCCGCTGAGCGCGATGTTGCGATCGAATTTGGGGAAGCCGTCTTTGAGCTGCGGATCGCCGAATGCCACCGCCTTTTCGATGCGCAGGAAGCGCGCCGGCCGGCTGGCAGCGCTCGCCATGGCCACGGCGCTCAGACTCGCGTTCGAACCGAGCCCGGCGGCGACGCCGTCGCGGTCGTAGACGCTGCGTATGTCGAGAATGCCGTAGGCGGGATCGAAGGTGCTCGGCACGGTGCTGTCGACCGGGCAGGTAGCGGTGCCGGTACACGCAACCGTGCGCGGCTGCAGCGAGACGATGTCACTGATCATCTGCCCTTCAACGGGGCTGAACACGGGCATGAGTGTGCCGTTGTTGAAGTTCAGCAACCAAGCGCTGTACAGCGGCGGCGCCAGCGTGAGACTCGAATTGCTCGAATTCGCCAGTGCCAGATTGGCGGCGGTACAGGCCAGGAGCGTGCCGGTGGCATCCTGCAGCCGGCACTGGCCCCAGCTCACCAGCACCCGGTTGGTACCGTCCCAGAGCGGAAAGGCCGAATTGAAGCGTCCGCCCGGCGAGGGTACCGGCGCGCCGTTGGCGGTCTGTGTGCGCACATCGTTGCCGGTGGCGGCCACTTCGGCGCTGGTCGATGTCGGATAGCCGGTATCGGGTGCCGACTGATTGTCCTCGACGTAATCGTTGACATCGATGACCTCGAGGTTGCCGCCGAAGTCGGCGCCCGTAATGGGACGCACCAGCGCCAGCACTTTGCCGTTCTGCATGGGGCGCGGGTTCAGGAACTGCACCGTGCAGCTCAGCCCCTGCGGACACGCGGCGGCGTTCGATGGATTGGTGCTGCTGGTGTCATGGCTCTGGGCGCCGTAGAGCAGCTGCACGTCGCTGCCGTCGGGATTGACGCTGTAGAGATGTATGGCGCTGCCACCGGTGCGGCCCGCGGTGTCGTCCCAGCGACTGTAGAGAATGCGGCCGCTCGCCATGAGGTAGGTATCGATATCGTGGCTGGGATTGAAGGAGATCTGATGGATGCCGGTGCCGTCGGCATTCATGACGTGCAGCAGAAAATCCGACGTGTTCAGCGATTCGGTCTGCGCCTCGAACGGCTGCACGTTCTCGCCGACGCCGCTTTCGTTGATCAGCACCTCGCGCGATTGAACCTGGCGCGTCGATGAGAAGACGATACGACCATCACTCAAGTAGTGCGGCCCGACGTCATTGGCGTTGGGTTGGGTGTCGATGCTGGTACCCGTGAGCTGCGTCAGAGTCGCATTGGGCACGCTGTATTGCCAGATGTGCCAGGTTGGCGGCGCGAAGTCCTGCTGGTTGGCGCTGATCGGACCGCGCATTGCGAAGATCAGCAGCGTGCCGTCGGGAGACACATCGAGATCTTTGGCATCCCAGAAGTCGCTGCCGGTGACGCCGGTGGTGATGTTCGTCTCAACGCCGGTGGGACTCGCGCTGCTGCGCAGATAAACATCCGCTTTGGTCCAATAACTGCGCGGCAGCGTGACATCGTCCTTGGCGCGCAGCTGCGCGAGGTCAGCGGCGTCGGCGGGAATTGCACGCTTGATGTAGGCGATGGCGAAGTCGACGTTCAGGCCGCCGGACGGCTGACCGCTGCCAAGACTGATATTGCCGCGGCTGCTGCAGGCAGCGATGGCCACTGCCGCAAGCGCGATACCCAGTGCGCAAATGTTACGTCTCATTACCGCAAGAACTCCGTGCTGCATCGTTGAGAAGTTCATGCTTTGGCGTGTTCGCGCGATGTGATGTTGGTCTCAATTTTCGCACCTTACACGCCAAACTATAATTCTTGATACGTAATCAGTTCTGATGTCTGTGTCTTGAGACATTACGGCTGATTTGCCCGCTGCGTATAGTCGCTCGCACTGTGCAAAGACATTTTGCACCAGGGAGCGACGATGGGAACAGCAGGAAAGTCCAACGGCGCTGCGCGGCACGCGATCGCGATGACGCTCGCGACACTGCTCGGCCTGCAGCCGATGATGCCGCTCGTTGCCGGCCCGAACGAGCAGGCCGTGCGCATGCACAACCGTCTGGCGGGCGTGCCGCCGAGCGCCGCCGTGACGGCGCAAATGGCGACGCTGATCAGCGGTGGCAATCCGCAGGGTGCGGCGCAGCTGGCGATGAACAACAGCGGCTTCTACAACGTGACGCTGCGCAACTTCATTTCCCCCGCCACCAATCGGGCGCAGTCGGCCTTCGTGCCGTTGAACGACTACACCGCCACGGTGATCGGCATGATCCGCGACAATGTACCGTTCAACACCGTGCTGTCGGCCGATCTGCTGTACATCGGCAACGTCAGCGGCGCGCCGCCGTACTCGCCTTCCAACAACAATCATTATCTATATCTCGATGACAACGGTGTCGATCTCAAGACGGCGCTGGTCGCCACGACGCAATCCTCGCTCACCGGCATCCCGTCCGCGGCCACGGCCGGTGTCATCACCACCGAGGCGGCGTCCGCGGCATTTTTCATCGCCGGTACCAATCGCGCGATGTTCCGCTTCACGATGATCAACCACCTGTGCAACGACCTGCCGCAGGTCATGGACATCACGCGGCCGCCGGACCGGATCCGACAGGATGTGAGCCGCTCGCCCGGCGGCGACAGCCGCGTGTTCCTGAACAATTGTATCGGCTGCCACTCCGCCATGGACCCGATGGTCCAGGCCTTTGCGTACTACAACTACGATCCGGTTGCGCTGCAGCTGGTGTATACGCCAGGGCAGACGCAGGCGAAGTACCACATCAATACCGGCAATTTCCCGGATGGATTCGTAACGCCTGACGATTCCTGGCAGAACCGCTGGCGTTCGGGACCCAATGCACTGCTGGGCTGGAGCTCGGCGCTGGCCGGCAGCGGCAACGGCGCGAAATCGCTGGGCCAGGAGCTCGAGAACAGCCAGGCGTTCGCCAATTGCCAGGTGCAGAAGGTCTTTCAGGCCGTTTGCCTGCGGCCGCCGAGCAATGCGGCCGATCGCAGCGCCGCGGCGCAGATCGTCGCCGACTTCCAATCCGGCGGCTACAACATGAAGCAGGTCTTCGCCGAGACCGCAGTTTACTGCATGGGCAATTAGGTGCTCACCGCCTGCCCTCATGGGAGACTGATGTGAACCGAATCCTGCTCCGTCTACGAATTCTGATGCTTCAGCTCGGACTGCTGGGGCTGGTTGCCTGCTCCGGAGGCGTGCCAACCACGCAGAACCCCGATACCGCCACCGCGGCGGCCTCGGTGTATGCCGGTCCTGCCCCGGCCTCGGCCGATGTCGAAGCGTTCAAGGTCAATCTGTGGCAGAACATCAACATGGCCTCGCGCTGCGGCGGCTGTCACAAGGCCGGCGGGCAATCGCCGATGTTCGCGCGTGCGGATGACGTGAACCAGGCCTACAGTGCTGCCCTCACGGTCGTGAACCTGACGCAGCCCAACCAATCGACCATGGTCGTCAAGGTGGCTGGCGGCCACAACTGCTGGCTCTCGAGCCCCCAGGCGTGTGCGGATATTCTGACCACCTGGATTCAAAACTGGGCCGGCGGCGGCGCGGGCGGCGCCGGCGGTACGACGCAGATCCAGCTCACGGCCCCGGCGGATCAGGCCGTTGGCCCCACCAAGCAGTTCCCGGCCGACTCCACGCTGTTTTCGACGACCGTTTATCCGCTGCTGTCCAAATTCTGCTCGCGCTGCCATTCGCCGAACGCCACGGTGCCGCAGTCGCCCTATTTTGCCAGCAGCAACGTCGATCAGGCGTATGTAGCCGCACAACCCAAGATCAATCTGAACACGCCGAACCTGTCACGGTTTTATGTACGCCTGGACACTGAGTCGCACAACTGCTGGGCGACGACTCCGGGCGGACCGGTCGATTGCGCGGGCAGCGCCGCGGCGATGCTGGCCGCGATTGAGGCATTCGCCAATGCGGTGCCGCTCACGCCGGTCGATCCGACGCTCGTGGTTTCCAGAGCGCTGACGCTGTATGCCGGTACCGTCGCATCCGGTGCCAATCGCTACGACGCCGATACCATTGCGCGCTGGATGTTCAAGGAGGGTACCGGCTCGACCGCATTCGATACCAGTGGCGTCGATCCGGCCATCAACCTGACGCTGTCCGGCAATACCAGCTGGGACAGCGCCTGGGGCCTGATCTTCGGCACCGGTGGGGCCAAGGCACAGGGGTCCACGGCCACGAGCAGCAAGCTCTACAGCGCGATCGCCGCCAGCGGTCAGTATTCGCTCGAGCTCTGGGCAGCGCCCGCCAACGTCACGCAGACCAACGCCTTCATGGCGAGCTATTCTGGTGGCACGACGCTGCGCAATTTCACGCTGGCGCAGGACGCCATGCAATATCAGGCCTACGCGCGCAGCACGGCCAGCGATGCCAACGGGGCGCCGCCCCTGACCACGGCCGCCGCCAACATGAACGCGCAGGCGGCGCTGCAGCACATCGTGCTGACCTATGACCCGACCAATGGTCGAAAGCTCTACGTCAATGGCAATTTCACGGGTGATGTGGACACGTTAACGGGCGGCACGCTCGCCAACTGGGACAACACCTTTGCGATCCTGCTCGGCAACGAGACCACGAACGATCGACCCTGGCAGGGTGAGATCCGCTTCGCCGCGGTCCACAAGAGCGCCTTGAACGTCGCCCAGATCCAGGAGAACTACGCCGCCGGCGTCGGTCAGGTGTACTACCTGCTGTTCGATGTCAGCGCGCTGACCGGCGTCGCGCAGAGCTACATCATGTTCACGGCCAGTCAGTACGACAACTACAGTTACCTGTTCGACAAGCCGACGTTCATCAGCCTGAATCCGAAGGCGCAGCCTGGAACCATTCCCATCCAGGGTCTGTATCTCGGCATCAATGGGCAGGAGGCGCCCGTCGGCCAGGCCTATGCCACGCTCAACACCTCGGTCACCGACGCCAACTACTCGCCCACCGCGGGCCAGTTGCTCTCGAGCGTGGGCACCGTCATCGCGATGCAGCTTGGCCCGGCATCGGATCTGTTCTTCCTGAGTTTCGATCAGATCGGCACGCATTCGCACGTGCGTACGGCGCCGACGCCGGTCGCCGCGACGCCGACCGATCTGGCGCCCTCAGCCGATATCGGTCTGCACGTCTACGACGAGATCAACGCATCGTATGCGGCCATCACCGGTGAGTCGCCGGGCCTGAGCGCAATCAACACGACCTATCTGACCGTGCAGCAGCAGCTGCCGACGGTGCCGAATATTCAGGGCTTCTTGCCGTCGCAGGAGATCGGCATTTCGCAGTTGTCAATTCAGTACTGCAACGCGCTGGTCAATGATCCGACGCTCGAGCCGGCATTCTTCCCCGGGCTCAATCTCAATCAGTCCCCGGCGCAGGCGTTCGGCACCAATGCGGGCATGGATCTGGTGATCACGCCGCTGATCAACAGTCCGGCGGTCGGCAGCAATCTGGCCAGTCAGCCGACCGACCCGCAGATACGCACCGAGCTCTACAGTCTGATAACCCAGCTGGTCAACTGCAGCGCCAGCGATCCGACCTGCGTGCAGACGTCGACGCGCACCCAGACCATCACCAAGGCGGTCTGTGCCACGGTGCTGGGCAGCGCGACGACGCTCATCAAGTAAAGGCTTCAAACGAGGCGACAGTCATGAAGATCAGACGCAAGCGGCCCCTCGGTCTCAACGATCCGCTCCGCCACGCGGATCACCGGCGGCCGGTCACGCGGCGCGAATTCCTTGCGCAGGGCTTCGTGCGCGGCGCGGCCACGGTAGCGGGCTTCTCGGTGTTCAGTCTGTTTGCCGATCCGCGCAAGGCCTACGCGACTCTGGCGCCGGACATCGCCGCGCTGAAGGCTTCGCCCTGCGATATCACCACCGGCTCAGGGATGATTCCCTTCATCTGCTTCGATCTCGCCGGCGGCGGCAATGTCGCCGGCTCGAACGTGCTGGTCGGTGGTCCGGGTGGCCAGCTCGATTTCCTCACAACCGCGGGCTACAACCGGCTCGGACTGCCGGGCAACATGATTCCGAACTCTTCCGTCGGCGTCGGCAACTTCGTCGATCAGAGTCTGGGCCTTGCCTTCCACAGCGACAGTGCTTACCTGCGCGGCATCAAGCAGCGCGTCGCAGCCGGCACGGCGGCCAACGTCAACGGCGCGATCATGCCGGAAATCAGCGTCAATGATACCGGCAACAACCCGCACAATCCGATGTACGGCATCTATTCGTCCGGTTACGCGGTGTTGACGCCGCCGGGCGGGAACAAGGGCGATCTGCTGGCCCTGATCGGCACCGAGAGCACGACGTCGGGCGGCAACTCGGCGGCGCCGTCCTACATGATCGACCCCACCGTACCGCCGACCAAGGTATCGCAAGCCTCGGATGTGACCGGGCTCGTGAGTACCGGTCAGCTCGTGGGACTGCTGAGCCAGAGCGATGCGACCTTGGTGCTCGAGTCGATCGAACGCATCAGCGCCAACAAGCTCACTGCGGTCAACACGCTGCTGGCAACGCAAGATGCCGTGGTCAAGGACCTGGTGCAGTGCGGCTACGTCGGCGCTGCCGATCAGGTGGATCGTTACGGCAATGCCAGCGCGACCCTGAACCCCGACCTGGATAGCAACATCGTCGGTCCGAGCGGCATCTTCACGACCGCGGAATACCAGGCCGATCAGAATTTTCAGGCCACGGCCGCGGTCATGAAGATGGTCGTCAACGGCTACGCCTCCGCCGGCACGATCGAGATGGGCGGCTATGATTACCACACGGGCGATCGGGCCACCGGCGAGATGCGCGATCTCGAGGTTGGACAGTGCATCGGCGCCTGCCTGGAATACGCGGCGCGCATGAAGCAGCCGCTCATGATCTACGTCTTTACCGACGGCTCGGTCGTCTCGAGCGGCGCCATCGACAATTCGGCCGGAGGGCGCGGCAAGGGTGTCTGGACGGCGGATAACGAGAGCACGGCGGCCACGTTCTTCCTGGTCTACAACCCCAATGGCCGACCGACGACGATCAGTAACCAGATTGGCAATTACACCAGCGACGGCAACGTCAACGCGACTTCGAGCCCGGGCGCGAATGCGGTCAATCTGCTGGCCGAAACGGTGGTCCTGAACTATCTGGCTCTGCACAACAAGGCCGGAGCGTTTCAGACGCTGCAGTGGGCCAGCGGCCTCGGCACCGGGCTCGGCAGCGCGAGCGCTTATGACGCGTTGATCGCTCTGGCTCCGATTCGTTAGCGCTGTGCAGGCGCCGGGGCGCGTAGGCCGGGCCGCGCGGCCCGGCGCGCCCAAGCCCGCGCCGCCAGTGATCGGGGTTCAAGCGCGTCGGCGCGACACAGTCGCGTAGGCCGGCGCTCTAAGCCATTTCCGTCCGGGGGACACGACCTGACCGGTCTGTGGATTGGATCTCAAGCCATCCGCAGCCGATTGACGGATAATGTTAAATCATCAGCAGGAAGTTTCGCGGCGGTACCGTGGAGTCCTCGCCGGAGGTGGAGAGATCGAGTGAGGCTGAAGCATCCATTTGTGAAAATTTCAGGGCTGCGGCACTGGGCTCTGTGCGCCCTGTGGCTGGCCGGCGCGGCGCATTCGTCGGCGGCCGAGACCGGGTTGATCGCGCGGCCCGCACCCGACTTTGCACTGCCGGCTGCGGTCGGCAACAACGTACGACTGTCCGAGTACCGCGGCCAGCCCGTGGTGCTGTCGTTTTGGAGCAGTCGATGCAGCCTGTGTGCCGCGCAATTGACCGCTTTGGATCGCTACTACGGCACCTACCGCTCCTCGGGATTGGTGGTGCTGGCGGTCAGCGTCGAGGACGACCCGCAGCGAGCCGTGGATTACGCGCGTAGCCATGCGACTTCTTTCCCGTTGTTGCTCGACCAGACGAAGCTCGTGAGCCGAGCCTACGGAATAGAGCGCCTGCCAACCACCGTGCTCATCGACCGCTCCGGCGTCGTGCGCTACCTGCACAGCGACGATCGCGCCGGTGATCCGTCCTACGTCGCGCAGATCCGCGCACTGCTGGACGACACGCTCGGTGCCCCATGAATTCCTTCATATCGAAACAGTTTCCTATGAACACCATGTCCCGCCGACTGTTGCGCATGCTTTGGCCGCTCATCGTGGTTCCCCTGACCGCCCCGGCGCTCGCCGCCGATGCCGTCGCAGCGCCATCGACCGCCGCTGCGGATGCCTCCAGCGGTGCCGCAGCGCCCGCCGCTCCAGCGGCAGATGCAACCGGCACGACGCGCTCGCTCGACGAGGGCATACAGAACCTCAAGAAGGACGTGGTCGATCTGAACAAGGATCTGTTCGTACTCGAAGAGGAGTTGCTGTTTCCGGCCAACACCCAGGTGGCGGTGTTCGTCTCGATGGACGTGGGAGATTTCTTTGCGCTCGATTCGATCACGCTGAAGGTCGATAACCACGACGTCAGCAACTATCTGTACACACCGCGCGAAGTTGCCGCGCTGCTCAAGGGCGGCGTGCAACGCTTGTATGTCGGCAATCTGAAGTCCGGCGATCACGAGCTGGTGGCGTTCTTCAAAGGTAAGGGGCCGCATGAGCGCTACTACCAGCGTGCAGCCAGCATCCATTTCGAGAAGGGGGTGGGCGCCAAGTACCTGGAGCTCAAGATCACTGATCATGAGCGGGCGCAGCAACCCGAATTTGAAATCAAGGACTGGGAATAGGGCGCGCATGAGCGGCCGGCGCTACGCATTCGCCTTGGGCCTGGCGTTGGCCGCGCTCGCGCTGGCCCCGGCGCAGGCGGCGCGCAAGAGCGATCGCGACAAGCTGCCGAGCATTCGCGTGCAGGATCTGCATTACGGCGAAGTGCTGTTTCAGTTCTATTCCGGCCAGGAACTCCAGGCACTCACGGAACTCGAGGCCTTCAGCCAGTGGCAGCGCATGCCGCACCACTCCGCCGATGCCGATCTGCTCGCCGGCGGGCTGTATCTGCAGCTCGGGATGCACAACGAGGCCGGCGCGCGCTTTGAGCGTCTGCTGAGCAACAATGTGCCCGCAGGGGTGCGCAACCGCGCATGGTTCTATCTGGCGAAGATCTGGTACGAGCGCGGCTATTACGAGCGCGCCGAACAGGCGATCGGTCGCATTCAGGGCCCACTCGGCGGCGAGCTCGATGCTGAGCGAGTGCATCTGCTGGTCAACGCGCTCATGCGCCAGCAGCGGTTTGATGACGCCATTGCGCTGCTCAAGGGCTGGCGCGGCTCCTCGGATTGGATGGCCTATGCGAGCTTCAATCTTGGCGTCGCCTTGGTGCGCGCCGGCCGACTCGCCGAGGCAGACCCGATTCTGAGCTCGGTCGGCACGCTCAATACCGACAGCGCAGAGCTGTTGAATTTGCGCGACAAGGCGAATCTGGCGCTGGGATTCGCCTATCTGCAGGCCGACCAGAGCGACAAGGCGCGCATACCGCTGGAGCGCGTGCGGCTGAACGGTCCGTATTCGAGCCGCGCATTGCTCGGCGACGGCTGGGCGCGCGCCGCGCTCGGCGATTATCGCGGTGCGCTGACGCCTTGGCTGGAACTGCGACAGCGCAACTTGCTCGATGCGGCCGTGCAGGAATCGTTCCTCGCCGTTCCATATGCCTTCGGTAAGCTCAATGCCGGCGCGCAATCGGCCGACTACTACGAGCGCGCGCTGAGTTCATTTGCGAGCGAATCGGACAACCTCGACGGCGCGATCGGGCATATCCAGGAAGGGCACATGCTGGACGAGCTGCTCGGTGAGGACAAGGATGCACGCTACGGATGGTTCTGGCAGCTCAAGGCTTTGCCGAACGCACCGCAGTCGCGCTACCTGTACGCCGTACTGGCCGATAACGACTTTCAGGAGGGACTGAAGAACTATCGCGACATGTCTTACCTCTCGAGCACGCTGCGCCATTGGGACGACAGCATGCAGGCATTCGCTGCCATGATAGAGACTCGGCAGCGCGCCTACGCCGAACGGCTGCCACGCGCGGACGCGCTGCTCGGCAGCGATAGACCGGCGAAATTGCGTGATCGGCGCGCCGCCGTCGGCTCGCAGCTCGATGCCGTCGAGACCGGCAACGACGCCCCCGCGCTGGGCACGCCGGACGAACGAGCGCAATGGGGCAACGTCGCTCGGCTGGAAGAGCAGCTCGCGGCCGTGCCGCCAAGCCTCGAGCGCGACGCGGCGCGCGACAAACTGCGACTGATCAAGGGCGTTCTGTATTGGCGCCTCGATGCGGCCTTCAAGGCGCGCGACTACGAGCAGCGCCGCTCGCTGCGCGAGCTCGATGCGGCGCTCGAAGAACTGCAGAACCGTTGGGTGCGCGTACAGCAGGCGCGCCAGACGGTTCCGAACGACACCGGCGAGTTCGCGGCGCGCATCGCTGCACTGGCCGAGCGCATTCATTCGGTGCGCGAGCGGCTGGCACAGGCTTCCGAGCAGCAGAATCAGTATCTCGAGAGCGTGGCGGAGGCGGAGCTGCGTGCGCAAAAGCAGCGGCTCGACGCCTACGCATTACAGGCGCGCTTCGCGCTCGCGGATATCTACGACCGCGGCGCCGATCAGGGCCAGGGCGCAACGGCACCGGCGCCGCCGCCGGCGCCCTCGCCGGTCCCGGAGCCGAAATGACGCGGCCGATCAGCCCCGCGTCCGCGCTACGCTGCGCCGTGCTGCTGGCGGCGTTCTCCCCGGCCATGGCGGCGAGGAGCCCTGCGGGCGCGGCCCCCACGATCGGCGACTTGAGCGCGCAATCCGTGGACGTCAGTCCCGCGCCGGCCAGGAGCGGCGGGGCCAACAAGGCCATGGAGAACTATCGCCAGTTCCTCAATCTGCAGAACGCTGATCCGCGCCTGCGTGCCGAAGCGCTGCGGCGCCTGGGAGACCTGAGCCTGGAATCGGGCGAACTCGAGCGCATGGCCAATGAAGTGACGCTGCTGGACATGCAGGGCGCCGAGGCCATTCGGCTTTACTCGACGCTGCTCAAGGCCTACCCGAATTACCCGCGCAATGATCAAGTGCTGTATCAGCTGGCGCGTGCCTACGAGACCACGGGTCAGCCGGTACAGGCGCTTGCGACTCTCGACAGCATCGCCGCTCGATATCCGCAGGGGCGCGACTATGCGGAAGTGCAGTTTCGCCGCGGTGAGCTGTTGTTCTCGGCGCGGCGCTACCCGGAAGCGCAGGCCGCTTATGAGGCCGTGCTGGCGCGCGGGCCCAACGGCTCGACCTTTTATCCGCAAAGTCTCTACAAGCACGGCTGGTCGCTATTCAAACAGGGCATGAACGAAGGCAGCCTCAAGTCCTTTGCCGATCTGCTGGACCTGACCTTGATCGATCCGCACCAGCGCGCGCATATGCGAGCCTGGGATTCGCTCGGCCGCGCCGACCGCGAGCTGACCGAAGACACCTTGCGTGTCATGAGCATCACCTTCTCGTATCTCGACGGCGCGAAGTCGCTGGATGAATTCGTCGCGCATCGCGGCCACATGCCGTATGCCTGGCTGCTGTATTCGCGTTTGGGCGATCTGTACGTCGATAAACAGCGCTATCAGGACGCAGCGGCGACTGAGCGCGCGTTCGTGAGTCGCGACCCGGTTGACGAACATGCCCCGATGCTCTCGATGGCGGCGATCGAGGCCTACCGCAAAGGCGGCTTCGCCGATCTCATGCTGCAGGGCAAGCTCGAGTATGCGCAGCGCTACGGCTTTGGTGCGCCCTTCTGGCAGGGACGGCAGCGCAGTGCCTATCCCCAGGTGGTCGACGAGCTCAAGGTCAATCTGAAAGATGTGGCGCAGTACTATCACGCAGCCGCGCAAAAGAGCAAAGGCGCGGAGGATTACGCGGCGGCGGCGCGCTGGTACCGCGCGTACTTGAGTTCTTTTCCGGACGATCCAGACTCCGCCGCGACCAACTATCTGCTGGCCGACGCGCTGTTCGAAAGCCGGCAGTATCTGGATGCGGCCGGCGAATATGAGCACACCGCTTACGGCTCTGCGCGCAACGCGCGTTCGGCCGAAGCCGGCTATGCCGCGCTCGTGGCTTATCAGAAGTACGAGGACTCAGTCAGCCCCGATGCGCGCGCGGATGCTCATCGGCGTGCGACCGAATCGGGTCTGAAGTTCGCGCAGACATTTCCCGAGCACCCGGAGAGTGCCGTGGTGCTTACGCATGCCGCTCAGGATCTGTATGCAGCCGGCGATCAGCCGCGCGCCGCACAAAATGCCCAGGCCCTGCTGGCGCGCTCGCCGCCCGTGACCGCGGCCCAGCAGCGCATTGCCTGGACGATCGTCGGGCAGGTGAGTTTCAACCAGGGCGATTACGCCCAGGCCGAAGGCGCCTTCACGCACGCGTTGGCGGCAGCGGCAGCCAACGACCCGGAACGTCCCGACATCACGGAGCGTCTGGCGGCGTCCGTGTACAAACAGGCCGATGCCAAGCGCAATGCCGGCGATCAGGCCGGAGCAGCGCAGGATTTTCTGCGCGTCGGACGCATTGCGCCCGGATCGAAGGTCATCGCCACCTCGCAATACGATGCGGCCGCGGCGCTCATCAACGCCCAGCAATGGGATCAGGCCATTGCGGTGCTCGAGGCCTATCGGCGCGACTATCCAAAGAGCGACTACAGCGCCGACATCGACCGCAAGCTCGCGGTGGCGTATGAGCAGGGCGGGCATGCCGCGCAGGCCGCCGCGCAGTACGAGCGCATCGCCGACAACGCCCGAGAGGATCGCGCCGTGGTGCGCGAGGCGAACGTCAAAGCCGCGGATCTGTATGCGCAGTCCGGCGATGCGGCACGCAGCACCTCGATGCTGGAGCGGCTGGTGCGCGATTACCCAACGCCGCTCGCCGATGCCATGGAGGTTCGTCAGCGGCTGCTTGATGCGGCGCGCAAGTCGGGCAACCTGGAACGGCAGCGGTACTGGGAGCGGGAAATCGTCAGGGCCGATGCCAGCGGCGGCAGCGCGCGCACGGACCGCAGCAAGTATCTGGCGGCGCGCGCTCAGCTTGCATTGGCCGAGCCCACACGCGACGAATTCCGGGCCATCAAGCTGGTCGCGCCCTTGAAGCAGTCCCTCGCCGCGAAAAAGAAGGCCATGGAGTCGGCCGTGCAGTCCTATAAGGAAGTGGCCGAGTATCAGGTTGCGGAAACCACCACCGCCGCCACCTATGAGACCGCGGAACTGTATCGCACGCTGGCGCACGATCTGATGGCCTCCGAGCGGCCAAAAAAGTTATCGGCCGATGAGCGCGAGCAATACGACACGCTGCTCGAGGAACAAGCGTTTCCGTTCGAAGAGCAGGCCATCGCGATTCACGAGATCAACGCCAAGCGTGCCACCGAAGGGGTTTACGATGACTCGGTGCGCAAGAGCTTTGCAGCCCTGGCGCAGCTCAAGCCAGCGCACTACGGCAAGGTCGAGCACAGCGAGAGCTGGATTGCGCTCGGTGCGGCGCCGTCCGGTGGGGCCGCACCGGGTGCTGCGGCGCTGGCCGGATACGATCGGGCTGCGATATTCGCCGGCAGCGGGCAGTCGAGTGAGGCTGTACTGGAGCTGCAGCAATTCGAATTGCAGTACCCCGGCTTCGCCGCGCCTGCTATCGATCTGGGACTCATGGCGCGCGCGCAGGGTAAATTGAGCGAATCCGAAGCGGCGCTGCGTCGGGCGACAACGCTCGATCCGAACAATGCCCTGGCCTGGAGCGAGCTCGGGGTGAGTTTGCGCCAGGACGGCAAATTCAACGATGCCCGCGCCGCCTACGCGCAGGCGATCGCGGCTGATGGGGCGTACGCGCCGGCCCACCGCAATCTCGGCGTGCTGCTCGACCTCTACCTGAATGACCCAGCGGCAGCGCTGCCCGAATTCGAGCGCTACCGGGAATTGTCCGGCGAGGACAAGCCGGTCAGCGCCTGGATCGCGGAACTGCGCACGCGCACAGGCATCAAGCCCGTGCCCGCCGCCGCCGCGCCCGCCGCTGACACGCCCGGTGCCGCTGAACCGAGCGCCGCGGCGCCGGCGAATGCACCGGTAGCGGCCGGCAACAACGGAGGACCGACATGAAATCATGGCCCGTCGCGACGGTCTCGATTCTGCTCGCTGCTGCCTGGGGCGCCATCGCTGCCGCGCAAGTGCCCGATCTCGAGCCCAAAGTGCAGACCTCGGCGCCGGAAGCGCCGGGCGTCGCTACGCCGGG